>QXGG01343378.1_pt1 | contig 76768 bp, 123 predicted proteins | sample 1982491 | NCBI WGS metagenome assembly QXGG01 (sample SAMN09924614, study PRJNA488089) | Wastewater metagenome, whole genome shotgun sequencing project. | isolation source: South African research farm wastewater | place: South Africa: Irene, Agricultural Research Council, Animal Production...
CATGCGGAAGCCGCCCGAGGCGTCCGTCCGCGTCACCCTGGACGACTACCAGGGCATCGAGTTCAAGACCCAGGGCACCCAGATCGTGGCCGCTGGCTCCGTCCACGACACGACGTGGCAGCCGTACCTCTGGTCAGACCCGGAGCTCATGGAGCCCCTGTCCAACAGGCGCATCGCCCCCACCTTCCTGCTGGAGCTCGTCAAGCGCCCCGGGCGCGTGTCGAAGGTGGACGCGGGCACCCGCACACCCGAGGAGATAGAGCGGCTGCTCGAGCCCCTCGACCCCCACGAGTTCAGGGAATACCAGGACTGGCTCAACCTCATGTTTGCCTGCCACCACGCGTCAGCCGGCGACGCGAGGCAGGAGTTCATCAGCTGGTCGGTCGCGGACGAGCAGTACGCGGACCAGGCTGCGACGATAGGTCGCAAGTGGGACGGGATGCACGCCGACAGCGGTGACCGCCGCGTCACCGAGAAGTACCTGTTCAAGGTGCTGCACCAGCATGGGCACGGCGCCCTGGTCGAGGAGGTGACACGCACCGCCGCGGAGGACGACTTCGAGGACCTGCCCGACGGCGAGGACCTAGACGAGCTCCTCAAGAACATCCCCGACGGCGACCCGGGCAGTGGGCCACTCGAGGCGTTCAACGCCGCGGGCTACGCGGCCGTGAACGACAACGGGCGCTTCCTCATCTACAAGATGGTGCCCGACTACGAGTGGGAGAACGCCGCCGGGGCCAAGGAGATGAGGCAGCGCTGGGAAACGTACCGCAAGGGCGACTTCCTGGACATCCACTCCAACCGCAACATCCAAAAGACGATAGGCGCGGGCGACCGCACCACGGTCGTCAACCTGGCGCAGGAGTGGCTCAAGTGGGGGCTGCGCACGAGCTACGATGCTGTGGTCTTCGACCCGGCCCGTAGGGTTACTGGCAAGGGGACCAAGGTGTTGAATTTGTGGACGGACTGGGCCGTGCAGCCCAAGAAGGGCGACTGGTCGCTCATGCAGCAGCTGCTGTTCGAGGGCATATGCGACTCGGACCAGCGCAGCTACGACTACGTGATGGACTGGGCCGCCTTCATGGTGCAGCACCCGGACAAGCGCGCCGAGGTGGCCATAGTCTTCAAGGGCCTCAAGGGCGTCGGCAAGGGCACCTGGGGTGGCATCCTCGCGAAGCTCGCCGGGCGCCACGGGATGCACATCTCGAACCAGACGCACCTGACCAACCACTTCAACGCACACCTGCGGGACTGCATTTTCCTGTTCGCCGATGAGGCGATGTGGGCCGGCGACAAGAAGTCCGAGGGCGAGCTCAAGCGGCTCATCACCGAGCCCACTCTGGTCTACGAGGCCAAGGGCAAGGACGCAGTGACGGGGCGCAACCACCTCCACGTGATGATGGCCTCCAACGAGGACTGGGTCGTGCCCGCGTCCATGGAGGACGAGCGCCGCTTCGCGGTCTTCGACGTCAACCCGAAGTTCAGGGGCAACCGCGCGTTCTTCGACGCCCTCTACCGCCAGCTCGACGACGGCGGACTGGCCGCCATCCTGTGGGACCTGAAGGCGCGGGACATCTCCAAGTTCCACCCGCGCAGCCATGTGCCGGTCACGGCCGCCCTCGCCGACCAGAAGCTGCGGTCGCTCGACTACTTCGACCAGTGGTGGTACGAGTGCCTGTGCCGCGGGAACTTTGGCACCGGGGTGTCGTCGGTCCGCGGTGACCAGTGGGACGGGCCGGCCTCAGGTGAGTCGACGTTCTTTAGGCAGGACCTGCAGACTTCGTTCCTTGACTTCCTGAGCCAGATGGGCGATCGCAACCGGGGGAAGCGCGCCCTGTCCACGACGATGGGCGACAGGCTGCTGAAGCGAGTGCCGACGCTGAAGGGTGGGCGCCTGAGGGTGCCGGACGACTTCGCGCACATCGAGGCCGACGGCAGCACCCGGTCCTACGCCTACCGCCTGCCGTCCCTGATCGAGTGCCGGGCAGTGTTCCAGCAGCAGCTCGGCGCGGAGCTGACCTGGGAGGAGCAGGACGAGCTTGACGACCCTCTCGGCGACGACCCACTGGACTGAGGGGAGGTGGTAGGCATAACCGACGCACCGTTCGAGCCGCTGATATAGAGAAGGCCCCGTGGATCGCTCCGCGGGGCCTCGTCACATCCTGCGCTCTATCTTCTCGGCCGTCAGTATCTACTCAACTCTCCCTTCCAGGATGGCGTGGATCGCCCCCATGTAGTAGTCGTCCCAGTTGCGGGCCATGTGCCCGTCCGGCTGCCGCACCTCGGGCAGGGCGCCGTCGGGCACGTGCGTCCTGAGGTGGTTCCGCACCTGCATGCCCCCGTCGAAGTGCCAGAAGGGCGAGCCGACGGCTTCGCGCAGCTGCTCCACGGTGAGGCTGCGCAGGAACACCCGCAGGCTGCGGAGCAGGCGCCGCCGGAGCTCGGGCGGCAGGCGCTGCCAGTTAGCATCGCTACAGTCCTGGCCGGGAGCCGGCGGCCAGTGCTCGGCCTGGTCCTCCCACCGGGAGCCAGAGCTCCGCAGGAACAGGGCTTTAAGCCACCGCATCTCCCACCTCCTCGCACGGCACGCGCTCAAGCAGGTCGCGCCCGTCCGCGTCCTCTGCCAGCCATAACTCGAGGTGGCCATCCGACCTCTCCCGGAAGAAGGCCTCGTTGCCTCGGACGTCGATCAGGGTGTCTCCGCCGGGCCCGAGCGACCAGCCGGACTGGCCGATAACCTCCTCGATCGTCGTCGGACGCAGCGTCATGTAGTGCCTGCGGCGCATCACTGGCCCTCCCTCAGCTCGATGTAGACTCTCTCCACGCTTAGGAGGAACTTGCCCTCGAGTGCCTTGCGCACGGAGTCGGGCATATACCGCGGCGGGCGGTGGAGGTCGGAGCCCCACCGGCGCCCTCCGACTTCGAGCCGCAGAGGCGTCTCGACGAACAGCTTATCATGGCTCAGGTTCCGAGCACCGAGCCGATCCAGGCGCGCCACGAGCTCTGTTTCGGCCTCCCGGACGAGCTGCCGCACGTGCCGCGCGTGCTCCTCCGGGTTGTGGCTGTCGTCCCTAGACCGCCAATAGCTCAGGGCCTTGGTCTCGGGCACGACCTCGGGCCGCCGTGGCCCGTAGGCACTGACGTAGACCCAATCGGGGTCGAAGTCGCTCGTCTTGACGTTGACTTGGCCCCACAGCTCGGGAGGCAGGTCGGTGAGGAACAGCGCGGCGCCGTACCTAGCGGGCTTGGACTCGTCGATCTTCTGCCCGGTGTAGATGCTGGGGAAGCGCACACCACGTGGCGCGTGCACGACGAGGCCGTGGAAGTCGTCCGCGTCGAACAGGTCTGGGAAGTCGTCCATGTGGGACTCCTTGAACTCGGTCATGGCCTCATTATAGCACGGTCGAGGGGCACCGCGAATGGGGGCACCCCTCGTATTCACTCACATGTCTGGGTACGCCACCTCGGTGCTGCACGCCACGCGCAGCTCCTGCACTGCGAGGTCGTACGCCTCGGACACGCCCTCCATGTCCACCTCGACGTCGTCGACCTGCGCCAGGCGCTGCGCTGGGTCGTAGTGGAAGTACGACGAGTGGTTTGCCAGTGCAGTGGCCAGCAGCCCCGCCTTCTCCCTGCGCCCGCTCACGACAGCCGCTCCAACAGACGCCGCAGCTCAAGGCGGAAGCCTAGCTCAGCCGCGAGCACCGTGGCCTGCGTGAGGTAGACAGGAGCCGGCTCAAAGCCCGAGGCCGGGAACTCCCTCCGGCCGTGGAAGCAGGCCCGCTGCAATAGCTGGGCAAGCTCAAGCACAGCCGGTGTAGCCACCCCACGCTCCTCGACGTACTGGCGTTGGCGGTCCTCGGGCAGCTCGCCACGAACCACTATAGTCATATCTTGTCTCCTCGTATCATGGCGGCGAGCAGCCGCGCGGCGTCGATCCCCTGGACGGCGATCACGTTCTTCTCGCGGGCCATCTGGTCCGCGATCCTCGGCGTGTGCATGGCCTTCACCTCGATCCACACGTCCCAGAAGGTGACGTAAAAATCCATGTGCCGGTCAACGCCGTTCTCGCGGAGGTACTCAATGCCCGCGTCGACCAGTGCGTCCTCGACGACCTTCTCGACCGGGTCGACGGTCGGCGGAGACTTAGCCATCGCGGCGGTCCCCCGGCCGCTCGCCCTCCAGCGCTGTGATCCAGGCCGCGCCGACGCAGAAGGTCTCGCTGAGGGTGACTTGGCAGTCAGACCCCTCGAAGACCATCGCCTCGCCACCTGGGCTGTTCAGCACCTGCTCGATGCGCCCGCCCATCTGCTGCGGTCCCGCCTCACTCCACCCCCTCAGCTCCTCCAGGGCCATGTACTCGGCGAGGTCCTCCAGCTTGCCGCCATACTCGTCCTCGCCTCCCATGCCCTCGAGCTCGGTGGCGCGCAGCTCGTCGCTGCGGTCCTCGACCCAGGCCGTGAATACCAGGACTATCTTGCGCTTAGCCATGGCTCAGCTCCTCGGGAATACGTTGTGGAAGTTGGTGGCGTCGGTGCGGTTCTCATACGCCGCCTCGGGCAGGTGGGCCTTCAGCCAATCGCGCACCAGGTCGTGGTGGACGACCAGGCTGGTGGCGTGGTAGAACACGATCCACAGCCCCGCCACCTTGGCCCGCCTGAGGCTGACGTGCACCGGCTTGCCGCCGAAGAGGCCGACGCACGGCCCGTAGCCCATGCCCTCGCTGACCCACTCCTTGGCCTCACCGCTGTCGCGCCTGCGGTCGTTGCGCTCCCACAGCTGCTGCTGCTCCTCGTTGGTGGCCTCGACGGCGCCCATGCAGTCGGCGAGCCATTTCCGCATCTCGGGGTCCACGGGGGCCGGCTGCGGCTTGAAGGCCTCCCCGAGCACGAGCTCGACGATGTCGGCCGGCACCAAGACACGCTTCGGCACGCACACGCCGAACGGCTGAGGCTCGAACTCGCCCCCACTCACGCGTATGAACCGGTCCACCACGTGGCCGCCGTGCCCCACAAGGTAGGCCTTCACGGCATCAATCGCCCTGCTCTTATCCATTCTTCGCCTCTGGGAACACACGGTCCAGCTCGACGAGCAGCCGCATGGCTTCGTTGGGGACGCCGTCGTCGGCGTCCATCTGGTCGTCGAGGAACTCGCGCACGCCGCGCAGCAGCTCGAGCTGATCGCTCGAGAGCGGCGGGCCATCCGTGAACTCGACGTCGTGCAGGTCCTGCATCAGCTCGGGTATGGACCTCCGCTGCTGCCTCATCTTATCGACCTCTTCGGCCATCTCCGCTCCTGGTCCCTCCATGGCTACCTCCTCATGCCGAGCTTGTCGCCAAGGCGCCGGTACTCCTCGAGGTCCTTCTCGCGCTGCCTCCGGCGCTCGCGCTCCTCCCCGACGCGCCTGGCCTCGGCGTCCTCGCGGTCGCAGCGGTCCTTGAACTCGGCGTCGGTCTCCATGCGCGCGTACGTGAAGGCGAAGTGCCAGTCCTCATACCCGTCGCGCACCTCCTCGAGGCTGAAGCCCTCGAGGTGGCCGTTGGCGCGGGCCACGCCCGCGAGGTAGGCCGCCGCGCCCGCGATGGGCCCGAACAGCTTGCCGTGGTCGACCGCCACCTCCTCGGTGACCCTCTGCTTCTCGCGGAGAGTCGGAGCTCCCCGCTGCTTGCTGCCTCGGCCCATGTCACACGTCCTCCACGAGGAGGAGCACGGTCTGGTCGTGCAGCCGGTAGAGCAGCCGCGGATCGAACCAGTCGGTGCTACGCCCGTCCTCGGGCAGGAGCCCGAGGCCGACGCCGATCGGCGACCACTCGAGCTCCTCAAGGAACAGCACACCCTCGCCGAGCAAGTGCTCCTCGCCCACGGCGGGCGTGGTGGGGAACAGCTCCCGGAAGATGTCGCCGATGTGGCCGCTGGTGCGGACCTCGACGACGTGGGCGGTGACTCGGACCCTGCGCCCCGCCATGAGGCGCAGCGCCGCGACGTCGCACGACACGGCCACGTCGAGCAGTACCTGGCAGCCCTGCCGGTCCACGGTGACGACGCCGTACCGGTCCGAGCGCCTCTCGGCGCTCGGCCACGTGAACACTCCCTCGATCCTGACCTGCATCACACGGTCCTCATCTTGGTGGCCTCGACGTCCTCCTTCCACCGCTCCGGGTCGGACATGCGGCACACGGCCACCTGGCCGACGAGGCGCAGCGAGAGGTTGTAAAAGCGCTTGCGGTTCTCCTCGATGAAGTCGAGGACCTCCTTCGCCGCATCGGCGTCGCAGTCGAACTGCTGGGCCAGCATGCCGTTCTCGCCCTCGCTGACCTGGCGGATGCGGATCATGAAGTCCCGCGCCGTCCGAAGTGTGAGGCAGAGGTAGAGGGAGCGGTCGATCAGCGCCTTGAAGTGCTCGCTGTCGCGCTTGCCCTTGGCGATCTCCAGCTCGAAGTCGATGTTGGAGAGGAAGACCACGTGGCCGGCGTAGGCGAACCGGTCGGCGATGCCGTAGTCCTCGAGCCACTTGGCCTCCTTGCGCCAAGAGATGGTGCGCACCTTCTTGCTGTCGAGTGCCGCCTTGAGGATGTTGAGGGCAGTCTCGTCGCGGAAGACGTCGTCGCAGTCGTCGAGGACCAGGATGCCCCCGTTGCGGGTGTACCAGAGCGCCTGGTAGAGACCGACCGCTGAGATGGACCCGGAGACCACGTCGTAGTGAAGCTCGCCTGTGGACAGCGCGCCCTGCGACTCGTCCCCATCGTCAGCGTCCGGGTCTACGGCCTGCTCGTCGTAGCTGTCCGCCTTCTCGGCGCCGTCGGGGAAGGCGCGCTCGAGGGCCTGCTCGATGGTATAGCTCTTGCCGAGGCCGGGCGGGCCGGACACGATCAGGCTGGGCACCTTCTTGGCGACGACGCGGGCCATCATGCGCTCCATCGCGTCGTAGCGGAGGGCAATACGCTTGGCGGCGTCCTCGTCGCTCTCGAGCGGGTCTGCGTCGGGCAGGTCCTCGGGGCGCTTGAACTGGTCGAAGTCGACGCCGTCGAGGTTGACCCCGCGACCGTTGGGGCGGCTCGACGGTACGTCGTGGCCGTCCTTGCGGAGCCGGGACTTGATGCTGGCCACGGACGATGCCGTGGTCTGAGCGCCCGGCACCACTTGCCGCACCATGGCGGCGAGCTCGCCGTTGTCCGTGATGCCCTTCTCGAGGCCCGCAAGTACGGCCTCGCTCACTGCGTTAGACATGCACTGCTCTCCTTCTCAATGATCCTAGGATTATGCCGAGTCCTAGGCTCCGCGTAAATGGGCCATGGCCTCATTTCTTTGAATACACCCCACTGCTGCGCAGCGCCATGCCGCGGCGCGCGAGCCCGTTCAGGGCCCTCTCGCAGCGGCGCAGGCTAACGCCCAATCGGCCGGCGACCTCGTCCGGCCGACCCGGCAGGGCGGCCAGGTACTGCTCGATGGTGGCGTCGCGGTCCGGCAGCTTGCGCCCCGTGTTCTTGACCATCACCAACGCATCTTCTCCTCTTCGAGGTCGTCGTCTTCGAGGCGGGCACTCATGCCCGCCCGGTAGTCCTCAGCCTCGGCCTCGGGCCAGTGGTCCGGCGCCGCTGGGCCGTAGGACCCAAGGTACCCCGCCTTCCACTCATCACCGCGCAGCTTGTAGCGGGTCCCGAGCCTGAACTCTAGGAAGGCCTTGCTATGGATCATCTGTCGTTCTCCACAAACAGGCGCTTGTGCCTGTCCCACACGTAGGAGCGGCCGCCGATCCTCGCGGAGAGCGGCTCCTCCAGGTTCACCATGCGGAACCCGTGCACGCCCATGTCGTACACGCCCAGCAGGTGCTTCTCCGAGGGGGAGTAGCCGAGGCTCCCTCCCTTGGTGCCCTTGGTTACGCCGGTCCTGGCGAGCATGCTGCGCTCGGACCCGTCGCCGCGCTTGACGAAGCTCACGCGGAAGAAGCGGCCAGTCTTGGCCTTCGCCAGGAACTCGGCCATGGTCAGGCTAGCCATGGCACACCATGCGGTGCTCGGTCTGCTTTGGCAAGACCACCTCACGGTCGCGGCTCTGATAGTAGCTGCGGCACTTGCCCTTGCAGGTTGGGTAGCACGGACCCTCATGGTTCGTCTGCAGCTCGACCTCGTGGCCACAGTCAACGCAGGCATAGAGCCTGTACTTGATCTCAGCCACGGGAGTCTAGCTCCTGCTTCAGGGCGTCGCGCAGGGACGACGCTGCAGCGACGAGTTTGCCGCGGGGGAGCAGGCTCGGCACAGAGGCGTCGCGGTCGATGACGCCGTCGCACTCCGCGATGCCGCTCTTGAGCTCGTCGTCGCTCATGGCCTTTATGCTGAGCTCGACGAATGGGGTTATGTCCATAATCAGCTGTCCTTCCTAAGCTTGGCTTCAGCCTTCTTGACGGCGTCGGCCTCGTTGCTGGCCCCGTTCACGTAGACTACGGTCCAAGGCCGCGGGCTCCACCCGCAGGTGCCGAGCTGGCCCTTCGGCCGCACGGCGTAGCTCCCACCGCGCAGGTGGGTTGCCTCTAGTTCCATGCCTCTTTCTCCTTCTAGTGGGCACACCGAGCTGGACCGCTCTGACCGATCCAGCCTGTCTGCCTACCGCGGGACTAGGCAGCGGCCTCGTTCAGGGTCTTCATGCAGGCATCTCCTTGCTTCGTGCACGATCATCATGCACTGGAATTGTGGCGTAATTGTGGCGACTACTCGATGACGTGGCCCATGATCGTGAGGGCGTATCCGATGGGGCATTCCTCGCCGGCCGGTTTCCAGTCCAGGGCGTAGAGCTCGGCCAATCGGAGGCGCAGGTCTGCGCATTCTTCGGGCCCGAAGGTGTACACCCAGCGGCCGAGCGAGTCATGGTTGCCGATGGTCTCGGGGCTGTCCTCGAAGTGGAACATAAGGTCAGCCGCATGCAGGCGCTCCACCCAGGCCTTCGCATCGTCGAGCGTCCTGATCGGCGTTCTGAAGTCGGGCCGCTCAGTCATTGTTGAGCCTCCCCTCACATGCCAGGGCGTGCATCATCGCCTGCCCGAGCTTGGCCACCGCCTCCTCGTAGCTGAGGGAGTGGTCGAGCTGCTTGCCGTACTGGACCGCGTAGTTGTCGGGGTCCATCTGGTACAGCCGGATCGGCACCCCGCTGACCTCGTCGCTCTCGTAGGCGCACGGCCCGTACAGCGAGCGCCTCCCGTAGTCATTGAGCATCTTCCGCATCGTCGTCCTCCTCGGCCATTTCGGCCATGTAGTTCAGATGGTCCTGGTAGTCCGGCGGAGCCCACTGGTCGAGCTCCTCACGGACGTGCTCCTTGGCGCTCATGTCGCCGTACTGGTCGAGCAGGTCCTCGAACACCGTCTGCCTTACCAGGTCGTCAGCTGGTGGCGCCCCGTACTCGAGCAAGCGGTCGATGAGGGGCTGCACAGCTCGGCGTCGATCGCCGGTCATCCACAGCAGGGCGTTCAGGGCGTCGTGCCGCTGCTCCTCTGTGAGGAACAGCCGCAGAGTTCGTGGCGCGTCGGCCATTCGGGGTCTCCTTTCTGGTGTGGCACATGAAGTCGGCGCCACTTCGGACGCCGACCGCGATGCCTCACTCGTACGACGGCTGCCGCGCGTGGTACTCGAGCTGGCCGAGCACCTGGTGCAGGTCGTCACCTTCGACCTCCCAGCCTCCATCTATGCGCCCGCCGTCCTCGTCGGCAGCGTAGGCCCCGTACCTGCAGTTGCCGGTGAGCTCCCGCTTCTTCGGGTCGGCGTAGTCCAGGAACAGCACGGCGCGCTTCGCCGGGTGGAAGAAGCTGGGGCAGGCGTCGTTGTGCCAGCTCTGGTCGACCCACCCCTTGGGGAGCTCGATGTACTCACCGTAGTCGGGGAACTCCTGCAGGTACTTGGGGGTGGGCCGGCCGACGATCCGATCAAACGCGAGCCAGTCCTCGATCGTGCCGGGCTGGCCGTCGCACACGAGGGTCTGGAACCGCAGGGCGCGGCGGACGGCATCTAGGCCGGACAGCGCCGTGGCCATTCCTTGGGCGGACACGTCGTCTGTGTCGAACGTCACGGCCACCATCATCGTTTTAACCGACATGCTTGGGCACCTCCTTGAACTCGACGGCCTTGCGCAGGCCCGCCTTGGTGAACTTTTTGGCCTTCTCCCAGGCCGCGCGGGCCTCGGCCTCGGTGGCGAACTCGTCCGCGCGGTCCCGGCCGCCGGTCCAGACCGTGCGTCTAAGCCAGTAGTCGAACCCACCGTTACGCAGGTAAACAACCCATACCATTCCAGTCTCCTTCTCACTTGCGAGGAAACACAGTACCGCGGAAATGCGGCGTAACTGTGGTGCCTGGCGACACACCTAGTGGGCGCACGAGGCGCCCACCGACGTGTGCCGTCAGAGCCCGAGGACGAGCTGCACGACCTGCCGCACGCTGTCTGGGGAGTGGAGCACGATCGGCTCGCCGACCGGCATGCCCTCGGCGTCGTACCGGCCCACCATCCACTCGCCGTCGGGCTCCTCAGGCTGGTAGCAGGTGCCACCGCCATCGGTGATCGCCAGCTGCCCTCCGCCGTCGAGCGGGTGGTGCCAGGCCTCGCACCCGCCGCCGGTGTGCTCGATGATGAAGTTGGGGTACTCGGCGATCCACGGCAGGTGGTTGGTGGGCTCCGGCCTGCACTCCTCGATGCCCTCGGCGACGAGCCGCTCGAGGTGCTCGAAGGACTCGGCCGGTGGGCCATCGTGGGTGCGCATGTACCTGGCCATGGCTCCCTTGACCGTCAGGTCGAGCCTGTCGTCGTGCACGCGGGCGCGCCTGTAGGCCAGGGCGACGGCCCCGAGCAGGTCGTCGGTGTAGTCGCCGCCGTCGCAGACGCCCGTGGGCGTGAACATGTTCCACACGGCGAACGCGTGGCCGGACAGCTCGGCCATGGCTACGACGACCTCGTAGTTTGGTGCCGACGGGTGCGGCAGCGCCAGGACTATCGGGTAGCCGTGGTTGGTGGTCCTATACTTCGTCATAGTGCTCTCCTTCTTGGCTGCACACCAAGTCGGCCCACACGGGGCCGACCCAGTCTACCGCCAATCGAGCTTCTTGGCGACGATGCCTGGCAGGTACGGGTCATCGTACGGGTGGGAGCCCTCGGCGATCCAGAGTACCTGCTTCTGATTGCCATCGCGCCGGAGCTGCTCAAGCTCCCGCCGCACCTCAGCGCCCTCGTCGCCGTCCAGGTCGTAGGCGTCGAGGGCCCGCTCGAGCTCGTCGATCCGCTCCTCGTCGCACCCGACGAGCACAGCGCCAGACACGTGGTGGGCCAGTGGCCACGAGGGCTGGCTGGCGATCATCACCTCGACCTCGTCGTCGAGGTCTTCCAGCAGCTCTCTCAGCTGTCCTACTCTCATGCTTGTTCTCCTTCTTGGGTGGGTACACCAAGTCGGCGCACACGGCGCCGGCCCAGTCTGCTCACTCAGCCGCGGCCCCGTGTCCTGATCTGCTCGCGCGTTGGCTTCACAAGGGTGACACCCCGGCTGTGCTTCTTATTGGCCTGTCGCATGTACCGCTCAGCATCTCGCTTGAGGCGGAACTCGATGCGCGCCGCACACTCTCCCGGCGGGTCCACCACTACGGCCCAGTCTGTCAGGTGCGGAGCGTACAGCCCGCTTAGGCCTGCCTTCTGCTGGTGCCACGTGGCCATCAGTGCCGAGCCTCCACGTGCTGGTGGAGGTGGCCGGCCTCGACCCAGTGGTTGCCGGGACACTCCGGGCAGCGGACGAACACCCGCTTTTCCATGCCCCGCTTCTTCTTGGGATAGACATGGAAGTCCAACCCGCCCCGAGTGATTGAGGCCTCGAAGTCCGGCGGTAGCTTCGAGGGGAGGTCCAGATACTTGCGCAGCTCCGAGCTGTGCATGGCGAACCCGTGGGCATTGAGCAGGTAGCGCTGCACGCCCGTATATCTTCCAGACTTGAACCGCATCTAAGCGTCTCCTTCTGCTGTGGGTCTAGTGACCGCGCCCGCGAAGGGCGCGGCTGCTAGGCTCACTGGGCCTCCACCTGGCAGAACGTCAGGTGGAAGTCGTACAGCTGCTCCTCAAGGAAGGCCAGGTCGTCGGTCACCCACTCCTGGTTGAACAGCTGCAGGTGGTAGAGGCCGCGCAGGAGCGCCGGCATCGGCCAGTACTTGGTCACGACCCCTATCAGGAGGCCGTCGTACTCGAGGACCGGCTTGGGCTTGCCCCAGGTCGGCCCGCGTCCGGACAGGGGGCAGTCCGGGTCGTCGCGGTACATGAAGCCCGGGTCTACGGCTTCCGTCGCGTCCGGGTGGAAGCGACGTGCTGCCCGGAAGGCCTCGATGGTCGGATACTCAGTGCTGCTCATCGGAGGCCTCCGGGACTTCTACGGCACACTTGGCGCACAGCGCCTCAAAGGTCGGCCAGTCGTAGGGCTCGTCGTCCGGGTCCATGCCTGCGTGGAACTCGAGCAACAGCTTGAGCAGCTCGAACTCCCGCTCATTCAACTCCAGTATGTGCATGCCAGTCTCCTGTCGGTGGGTACACCATGCCGGCGCACGCGGCGCCGGCCCAGTCTGCCCGCCTGCTCGCTACCTGGTGTAGTCAGTCCAGCCCAGGTCGTCGAACACCTGGTAAGGGCCGAAGGCCGACCATCGCTCGCCGCGGTAGTCCCAGAACCCACACAGGGACCCGTTGGCGTAGAACACCACCTGGTGCTTACACTTGCCGTCGAGGCTCGGGCCATGGTCCTCGGGGGACATGCCCGGCGGGCTGCTTATCGCCAGCCTCGTCAGCATGTCTTCGAGCTTCAGCTCGGGCCGCAGGTACATCTGCCTGCCGCGCCCGCGCATCGCCTGTGGATCGGCACCCATGATCTTCATCGTCAGCTTCCTCTCTGGGGCTTTTCCCCACTATACGACTGTGCCACACAAATGTGGCGAAACTGCGGCGCAATCGAGGCATGACCGCGGCATTTCTCCAGACCCTAGCGCAGGTCCGCCAGCTCCGCGTAGTCCACCTCGACCTCGGTCTTGAGCCTGAGCGGGAGGCCCATGGCGTAGACGGTGAAGGGGCTGCTAGCATTGGGGCTATAGGCGTGGAGCCTGATCCTCCGGTACGCGCGCCGGTGGGCCTTGTCCTTGGGCCACTCGCCGTGCTCGGTGGGGTCGAACACCAGGGTTAGCGACGGCATGGGGTGGTTGCCGTTCCAGGAGCCTCGGGCCGTCGAGCCCAGGACCGAGTTGTGGATGTCGTAGCCAGCCCTCGTGAGGCGGCCGATCCACTCCTCGAGGTTCGGCCTGGGCTTGTCGTCGTCGTCTGGGTAGGCCATGTCGACCACTCCTTTTCTGGTTGCAATCGGCGTCGGCGGCTCGTCGGCGTCTAACCTACGGAGCAACCTGGGTTGGACGTCGGCACCGGACCGGCGTCTAACCTAGACTGCACTCTGGGTTGGACTTCTGAGGCGTCTAACCTGGGTTGGACGCGGTCCAACCCAGGTTCGGGTAGGTTGGACGCGAAAAAGCTATATGGAACAACGACTTAGGGCCTTTCCGGAGCCTTGGTCCAACCTGTCTGACCTTTTTCTGATCCTGTGTGTGCGCATGCGCGACGTGCGTGCGCACGTATAATGATTTCAGAAAAAGGTTGGACAGGTTGGACTAAAAGAGTTAAGTGACTGATTTTATTGCCTTTCTGCTGTAACCTGGGTTGGACATTTAGCCACCCTGGGTTGGACGCGGTCTAACCTGGGTTGGACCCAGCGCTATCCGGCGCTCCACTACCAGGCCCAGGAGTGGCCAAGATCGGCTCAGCGTCCAACCCAGGGTGTAGTCTAGGTTGGACGCAGAGGCGACGCAGCAGTCAGTTTCGGGCTCTCCAAGGCAATGCGGGACGGCCGTCCGACCTTGGAGGCTGTCTGGGTTGGACGCGTTTGCCGCCCGCGCTCATTTTTCTCCATGCGTGCGCGCGATGTCGGCGTCGTCGGCGTCGTCGGCGGCTTGGCTGCGTCCAACCCAGGGTTGAGTCTAGGTTGGACGCAGCGTCGCGCAGTCAGGCTTTCAGTCAGGCAGCCTTGGCCCTACGCCGGGTTGGCACGTCAGCGCCTGCCCGACGCAGGTCCGCCGCCACCGACGCCACCGACCTCGCGGTCGTCTTGGCCTCGGGGTGCGCGGCCTTGACCTTGGCGACGATCGTCTTGTAGTCGTCGTCCGTGGTCGTCAGCAGCAGGTTCACCAGGCGTCCGATGCCCCCGCGGTCCGGCCGAGGACTGGGCCCAGAGGCCCCGTCTTCGTCCGCCTTGGGGAGCTCCTCGTCACCGACCTGGGGGTCAATGACCTGGTCCGAGGAGTCGTCGTCTGCCTGGGGCTTCTCGGTGTCCCCCAGGTCCTGCGCCTCGGACGCTGCGGCAGCCCGAAGGTCCTCCAGCTCGGCTCCGAAGTTGAAGCCCTCAGGAGCCCCCAGCTTGGCCCAGCCGACCTTCAGCTCCCGGCGCATGCCGTTGGCTGCCTCCAGGGCTGACAGCCTCTCGGCCGCCGGGCGCGCCCCGTCGGTGCCCAGCGCCACCAGGGCCTGGGCGTCTTCTGTCTTGCTCATATGCGTCTCCTTGCTGAGGGTCCGGCCCATCCGGGCCCTCAGAGGGAGACGCCGGCGGGTGTCAGGGCGGGAGGCAAGCCTCCAGCTCTGCCACGATGGACGCCGCCAGCGGGGCCGGTCACTCGGGGTCGAGGCGGACCAGGTGGGTCTGGGGCTCGTCGAGCCACTCCAGGAGGACGCCGAGCTCGTCGAAGTCCGAGCCGACGCGGTCGTCCTCGGGCATGAGCGCCAGCTTGGCGTCCACGGCCTCCGCCAGGAGTTTGAGCTGGCGCTCGGTCAGGGTCGCCTGGTACGTCAGCATCCGAGGCACTCCGGCGTCAGGAGGATCGCCAGGACTAGCGCCAGGGCCGCGGCCCCGATCGTGATCCACCAGAAGCCGTCCCACACGGCGCGCCAGTAGGCAGCGCGGTCGAGGGCACGGGCCAGCTTTGGCGCCAGCGCACGGCGCATTTGGTCTCTAGTCATCGTCCGGTACTCCTTGCTGAGGGTCCAGCCCATCTGGGCCCTCAGAGGGGGTACCGGCGGGCTTTGGACACCCGCCGGGGGCTCGTCAGCCGAGGCGCCGCTCCAGCGTGCGGGCCAGGTTGGCGACCCTGCGTTCCTCCGACACGAGCCAATGGACGGCTTGGGTGTCACGGCGGTCGCAGGCCTCGCCCGCCAGCTCGCTGAGCCTGCCGGCGCACTGGTACAGGGCCTCGAGGGCCGCCTCGAGGGACTTGGTCTTCGGCATGTTCCGGTACTCCTTGCTGAGGGTCCAGCCCATCTGGGCCCTCAGAGGGGGTACCGGCGGGCTTTGGACACCCGCCGGGGGGCTCGTCAGTAGTCCGCGTCCAGGAGCCAGGGGTCGGCCTGGCCCGGGACCCAGTCGGGGTCGGGGAGGTCGAGGTCCTCCAGGGCCTCCTCCAGGTCGAGGTCGTAGTCTTCGACGTCGACGTCGTACAGGTCGAAGTTGTCCATTTGTCAGTCTCCTTGTTTGGTCTCATCAGCGGCAGCATCACTGCCGGACTGGCGTTGCCGCCAGTTTCGACCTTGAGGAGTCAGGCTGCTTACGCAGCCTTCCTCTGATGGCGGACGTTCAGGTACTGGGCGACCTTTAGCTGGCGCTCAAGGTCGGCAACCTTGGCTTCAAGTTCGGCAATCTTCTCAGACGGATTGCTGTGTTCACGCTTGGGAACGTCGACGCCGAACCGACGCGCAACTGAGGCAACACTGGCGACAGACTTGGCAGTCGTCTTGGCATTGGGGTTCGCGGCGACGATCTTGTCGGCAATCTCTTGATTGCTGAGGTTCGTCGACTTGAGGAGGTCGAGGATCATGTCGTTGATGGTCATTTCGATAGTCCTTGTGTTGGTTGACATACTGTTGGACAGAACCACTCTGCCCAACACGATGTCAGCCAAAACGACTGTGATCGCAGCTAATTCCCCTGTGTCATTTACATCGCAGTTACCTGTTGTTACTGTGACTTGTTCGTCACACACATTCAATAGTAGTATCATGCCTGCGAAACGTGGCGGAATTACGGCGCAAATGTGGCAGAACTGCGGCGAGGCTAGAAAAATCTTCTAAAACTCACTTCCCTTTTGGAATAACGCCCTGGCGCCCCCTCGACGCCTACAGTACGGCTAGGTTTTCGGCTCCATCTTTTGCCGGCCATGGTCAGGAAAGGCCCTTGGAAAAATAAAAAAGGGGAATTTTGGCCCAAAGTTTCCCCTCCAGAGTGCCAGAGTGCCCGATAGTGGGCCAAAACCACGAAACCCTGGGCCCAGATAGGCGTTATGATGGCATGGAGCACACCCAAGGTGCCCAAGTGAGAGAGTAAGGAGACATACCATGGGTTCAGCTACCCACGAGGGTGCCACGGCGCACCGCCTCAAGAACCTGAAGCCGGACATGAAGCTGAAGACGGGCGGCCCCGTCGCCGAGCGTGTTGCACAGCTGCTGTCCGACCCGGTTCTCAAGCTCGGCGACATCGCCGAGACCGTGGTCAGAGAGGGCGTCGGCAGGTCGACCACCGCCAGGTCAGTGGCCAGCATCGCCGCCTCGCTCCGGCGGGACGGGTACCGGGTGCCGGACCGGCGCCACCGCGCGCACTGACGACCCCATAGGGCCCCATTCTGGCGGTCCGCCCCCGACCGCCGGGGCCCTAAGAACCCTCCGAGCCACCCCCGGCTCGGAGGGTTCACCCATATGACGGCCCTAGTCGTCTCCCTTGTACTGCTTGCCGCCCTCGGCGGCCTCGCCGCGCTCCTCTCGGACCGCCGGCGCCCGGATCAGACCTGGCGCTGCACCTCCTGCGGCCGGACGGGCACATCCGCCCAGTTCGCCTCCACCGGCTGCGGCGGCCTGCCGCGCTCCGCCGCGTGCCCCCTGGAGCTGCTGTGATGGCCCAGATGCGCACGCTCGACCTGACCGGGCTGCTGCCCGACGTCCCGTGGCTCCCCTGGGTCGACCCGAGGGAGCTGCCGCCGCCTCCCGACGGTGCCCAGGCGCTGTTCGCGCGCCCGACGGCCTCCGGCTGGGAGTACGAGGCCCTCCACTACCACCGCGTCTACGGCTGGCACGCGCACGACGGGGACGGCCGCGACCTCGGAGGCTGCCGCTGGTGCCTCCCGCTGACGAGGTGGTAGGCCTCCTCGCCGTCCTCGGCCTCCTCGTGACTGTTGGTGCCTTGGGGTTCTGGGGTCTGGTACTCTTGGGCATCATCCTAGCGGCGTGGAGGCTGTGGCATGGATCGGTTCGAGGACTTCCTGTTCCTCCTGATGCAGGTGGCGTACGTGGCGGTCGTCCTGCTAGCGTGCGTCGGCGTGGGCATGCTGGCCGCGTGGCTGTTCGCGCCCCTCGGGCCCATCGCCGCGCTCGTCCTGGGGGCCGTCGCCTCCCTGGTGGCCTGCGTGGCCGCCGCGGTGTGGCTCCTGTGATCCGCGCGGCGCTCGCAGCGGCCGGCGCGTCGGTCGCCTTCTTCGTGCTCGTCGTGCTGACCGCCGGCCTGCTGCACCTCCGCCTCGGCGCCGACCCGAGCCTCACCGTCGGCCTCGTGGCCGCCGAGCTCGCCGCGGCCGTGGCCATAGTCATCAAGTGGAGCCGATCGTGACCCCCTTCTCGCCCTTCGAGGCCTACTTCTACGCGGCCGGCGCCAGCCAGCTGCTCCACCCCCTCCGCCGCGTGCCAGGCTTCCGCCGCCTGGCACGGGCAGCAGCCGAGGTCCACCTCGACCTGCTCGCCGCCTGGCTCGGCGGCACAGAGGAGAACTGAGGTGTCTGCACCCGCAATCATCTGGCTCGTGCTGGCCGGCATCGGCCTCACCGTCGCGGCGGCCAAGCACGGCCGCACTGAGGTCGAGACGCACAACGTCTGGACGTCGATCGTCGGCGTCGGGATCACCGCCGGCCTGCTCGTCTGGGGCGGCTTCTTCGGCCCGGTGGGCTGACATGCAGCTGTTCCTGGACATGGACGGGGTGCTCGCGGACTTCGACCGCGGGTACTTCGAGGCGTTCGGCACCTGGCCGGACAAGGAGGGCCACGGCCAGGCTCGAGGCGAGCCGACGGCCTCGGTCGACTGGGACCTCGTGCGCGGCCGGGCCCACTTCTACCGCGACCTGCCGCCGATGGCCGACTTCAGGGAGCTCGTCGTCGGCGTCTATGCACTCGGGTTCGTGCCGATCGTGCTCACCGGGGTGCCTGCGGGCGTGCCCGAGGCCACGGCCAACAAGCGCGAGTGGGTCGAGCGCTGGATGCCCGGCGTCCAGATGGTCGGGTGCCGCTCCCGCGACAAGAGCCTGCACATGAAGCAGCGCGGCGACATCCTCGTGGACGACTGGGAGCGCTACCAGGCCAACTGGGTGCGCCGCGGGGGCGTCTGGGTCACGCACCGCTCGGCCGCGGAGACGCTCGAGCGCCTCAGGGGGTACGCCCCGAGTGATCGTTGACCCACCGAGGGCCGACCTCTGGCGGGTCGGCGAGACCGTCCGCCTCGCTGAGTTCACCGGCACCGTCGTGCGCCGGTGGACCTACTCGCTGCAGATCAGGACGCCGAGCGGCCTGGTCTCGGGCATGACCTCCCTCATACCGGCAGAGGACGTCCAGGGCAAGCTGGCGGACCTCGCCCTGGAGTGACGAGATGACGAAGTGGGACTACCTCAACAACGCGACGATCCTGCTGGCCATCGCCGCAATCTCGATCGGCGTGGCAGCGCTCACGGGCTCCGGCTGGGACCTGGTCAGCCTGCTCCTCCTCGAGCCCATGAGGTAGGCCATGGCTAAGTTTCTACGCTTCGAGGAGGAGCCGAACCCCACCGGCGTCACCAAGCGATGGGCGGTATACGCCGACCGGGACCTCACGCTGCTGGGCCACGTGAGGTGGTACGCACCCTGGCGCCGCTACACCTACGTGAGCGACGATGGGCCCGTCATATTTGACGCCCGCTGTCTGCGCGAGGTAGTCGACTTCCTGGACACGCAGACTTCCATCCAGAAGACGGATGCGGCATCGAGGAGGGCTGATCGTGAGTGACTTCTACAGCGAGCGCCGGGTCAAGCGGACCCGGAGGCCCCACCAGTGCCGCGAGTGCATGACGGAGGTCGCCGTCGGCTCGCCCGCGATCGTCTCCACCGGGCGCTACGACGGCTTCTTCACCTACCACAGCCACGTGGAGTGCAGCGAGGCCGGCCGCGTCCACGCCGAGGGGTCGGGTCTATGGGGCGAGGACTACATGTTCCTCGTCGACCTCCTCGACTACACCGAGGCGCTGTCCTGGCTGATGGAGCGACATCCCGTCGCGTTCGAGCGGCTGCGGCTCAGCGGCCGGGGGCCCTTCCGGCACTGGACGCCGCCTCCCACCTACGTCCCGCCGAAGCTGCCGTAGCACGCTGGCCCGCGCCTGCGGGCTGCGGCGGCATCCTCCGTGACCATGAGGGATCGTGGCGGACAGGACTTTGTGATCGACGACGAGGACATGGACGCCATGGCCGACCTCGCGCTCGGTCTTTCCCCGGAGCTAGTGCGGCAGCAGACGGCGGACGACGTCCGCGCGGCGCGTATGTCCAAGATCGACCGCGTCGGCCTGAGGCTCGTCGCCCGCTCCGCGCGCTCCAACCGCCGCAAGCGGGTGTTCCTGAAGTCGCTCGCCGAGATGGGCGTCGTGTCCCGCGCGGCGGCGGCGGCGGGCTGGACGGCCTCGACGGCCTACAGCTTCCGCAAGTCGGACCCCGAGTTCAAGGACATGTGGGACAACGCACTGTCCTTCGCCACCGACTCGCTCGAGTACGAGGCGAGGCGCCGCGGCATGCACGGCGTCGAGAAGCCCGTCTACCAGCAGGGCAAGCTCGTCGGCTACATCCGCGAGTACAGCGACCCGCTGCTGGTGCTCCTGCTCAAGGCGCACCGTAAGGACCTGTTCGGCGACCAGCAGAAGCTGGAGCACAACCACAAGGGCGGCGTGCTCGTCGTTCCTGGGGTAAGCTCAGAGGACGCTTGGGAGAAGGCCGCCTCGGCCAACCAGGCGCCCCACAGAGCTAACCAGGGAGACGGGGATGACCCTCTCGAATGACGACGGCCGGCGCGCGCTCAAGGGCTACGCCGGCCTCGCGGCCGCCGCGCTGATCGGCGCCTTCCTACTCGCCACCACCGTGCTGCTGGGCCACGCCGACGCGGCCTCGGCCGTCTGCAGGGACCCCGTGTCGCTGGAGAAGCTGCGCGGCCTCTTCCCCGACCTGCTCGAGTTCGAGGGCAAGGCCCTCGAGTACAAGCTGGGCCCGATAGCCGGCGTCGTGGGGGTCAACCCCGACCTCGACTACGCGGCGGTCACCTCGGTCGCAGTCCAGGTGAACTCGGCCATGGCCTTCGTCTGGTTCGTCGAGGACGGCCGGCAGGCCTGCTGGGGCGCCCAGATGACGGCCGAGCAGTGGCGCGGCATCGCGGGGACCTCGGCCTGATGCGCGTCTCTATCGTCAAGGCCGACCCCGGCTACCGCTGGAACGCCAAGTCCTACCGCGTCAAGCTCGACGGCGAGGAGGCCAAGTGGGTCCTCACCGCCGACGAGGAGGAGGGCCTGGTCGTCCGCTACGTGCTCGACGAGGCAGGGAAGCCGAAGATCGGGCCCGACGGGCAGAGCTACGTGACCGAGCAGGTCGCCGGGCACGTCGAGGTCTACGCCGTGAACGCGGCGGGCGAGAACGTGCGCCTCCCGAAGGTCAAGGTGGAGCGGAACGCGGAGGGGCACGTCGAGGTCCTCGTGTACTCCCGCGTCAAGCCGGGCAGCATCAGGCGGGCCACGCTCGACGAGAAGACCATGGACCACCGCCGCTGGACGCCGCGCGCGGCCGTCAGCGTGCTCGCCGGCGGCGCCGCGGAGGACCTCATCAAGTCCCTCGGCGACTCGTTCGAGCCCTCCGACGTGGCCAAGCTCGCCGGTGAGGAGTACGAGCGCCTGGTACGCACGGAGCAGGTCAAGCACTGATGCCCCAGGTGCACAACCGGCACCACCGCACGGCCCCCAAAGAGGCGGTGTACGTGGGGCGGGGCACGCCCTGGGGCAACCCCTTCAGGATCGGGCCCGGCATGACGCGCGACCAGGCGGTCGACCGCTTCGAGCGGGAGGTGCTGCCGGGACTGGACCTGCGGCCCCTGCTGGGCAGGGACCTGGTGTGCTCGTGCAAGCCCGCACGGTGCCACGCCGACTCGCTGCTCGCTGCTGCGGCCGAGCTCCAGGCTGACCTCGCGCTCAACTGACGGCCCGCGCCAGCCCGCCTCCGCCGCATTGGTTTCGTACCAGTGCAGCGGAGGCGAAGTCTTACCATGGCCCTTTTCGTAGAGCTCGGAAACACCGGCCGCGGCGGCCCCTCCGGCGTCAACATGCCCGTCGAGATCGGCTCCGAGGTCGTGAGCGAGTCGGTCGCGGGCGGCGGGTCGACCAAGCAGAAGGCCACGTCGGCCAACCAGGTGTGGACCCTCACCGCCGACGCCAACGGCTACGCGAAGTTCGGCTCGGGCGGCGAGCGCCGCATCCTGGCCAACCAGCGTCTGTCCTTCGGCGCCACCGAGGGTGAGTCCGTCGCCTGGCGGGAGGCCTGATCCAATGGCTCTTAGCCTTGGAAATATGGGCCAACTAGGGGGCCTAGCCACCACCCCATCAAAGGGCGTGGCCCCCATCATGCAGCGCATCTTCGCTGATGGCACGGATGGGTTCTACTTCGACTTCAGCAAGACCGACCGGCTGTTTCAGGAAACCATTGGCCCAACACAAACAGATGACGCAAATGAAGCGATCGGGCTGGCACTCGACGGGCACGAGTGGGCGGGGGCATCTCTTGCTTCTCTGACAGCAGGCGCGACAGAGCTTCGTGCTGGCGGAGTTACTGGCGCTATAGGTACGGCGGGGGCCTCATCATTTAATACTTCTACAGGGGTCGGCGAAGTCACCCGCGTAGATGTATTAAATCAGTCGTATGTCGCGTTCGGGGTTGTTGCTGGTGGTACGTATGCAATCGACATTGAATCTGTGTCAGGCGGGTCACTTTCGGTACGTGATAGCGGCCCAGGGGGGACTGTTTTTTTCCCTCTAAACGCGCAGCGCGTCACAAGATGGGTCAAAGTAAGATCAGCAGGTCTCTACATTGCGGCCAGCGGTGCCGCTACAGTCAACTTTGTTCTACATTCACTTAAGCGAATCCCTGGCAACCACGCCCTGCAAGCCACCGCCGCAGCCCAGCCCAAGTGGCAGGCCGGTGGGTTCGCCCGCTTCGACGGGATGGATGACGGGCTGTTGTCGATTTTGAACCCTGCGGCGGTTCTGACACTTGGGGCACGGTTTAAACCGACTTCTGGCGGCAGGTTTATCTTCGGTTCACAGTCGGCACCAACCACTAGGGCTGCGATTGCCGTCGCAGCGGGTGGATTCGTTCAGGGCACGTTCGGCTCAAGCTCGACGCTCGTCGGCTCTACCGATATTCGGGGGCAAACGGTCACAGCGTTTGCGGTCTGTGACGGGACCAACACATTCCTATACGTGGACGGGAATCTGGTGGCTTTAGAGGCCAGGTCTGGAACAATCAACACCACCGTGCCGATGATGTTGGGCTGCACCAACAATGCAGGCGTGGCGGCTGGTTTCGCTGATGTCGATCTTTACCACGCCCTTGCCATCAAGAAGGCTCTCACCGCAGCCGAGATCGCTGAAATCACAGACCTATGGGGTACGACATGACCGTGAACATTATCGGTATCGGCAAGGTCGAAGCCGTCGAGAACATCAACAAGGTGCTTGAGGCGATGGGGCGTGGCCCGAACAGCCTAAGTCGCCCGGCCACCAGCACGCCGAACCCCACCTGGGAGACGGTGCCGACGCATCGCTACATGAGCGATCAGGGCGTCACGACTGAGTTCGGGCAAATCCTGCACGGCTTCGCCAATGGCGATCTGCCGCCGCTGCCGGAAGGCGTGGTGTGGGGTGTTGACGGTGTGATCTCGGCTGAGGACGCGCTTGCTGCGATCACGGCCGACAACTTCGCCTTTGCCAGCTTCAACGAGGCCTTCACACCCGGTGAGCAGGTGGCGGCCGCGCTCGATGCACTGGGGCTGGTGATCGTTCCCGATCCGCCGCTCTGACCCCCACGCCCCTTCATCAACTGGGGGTGGCAACCGCCCCTCCGAGTTGGCTCAGTGCCCGCCTCTCTTGGCGGGCACTTTTGCATTTACAGCTCCAAGCTTGAGCGGCAGTAATTCCACATACTGACTCGTACGTGGAGATATTGCAAGTGCTTACGATGACCAAGCAGCTGGTGACCTTCGAGGAGGCCGCGGAGAGCTACGTCAAGCAGGGCGGCGAGAAGCGCTACATGCCTCCCATCGTGGAGTACTTCCGAGGGCAGCTGGTGACTGAGATACACGCGGCACACGTCCGCGAGATGGCCCTGAAGCTGTTCCCCAAGCACAAGGCGGGCAGCCAGAACCGCGTTGCGCTGACGCCGTGCCGCGCGGTCCTCTACCATGCCCATGACATGGGCTGGCGCGGGCCGATGCGCATTCGCAAGTTCAAGACGGTGCGGTCGACGCTCCACAAGCCCGTGGACGACGTGTGGCTCGCCAAGTTCCTGTACCAGTGTGACAAGGACGACCTGGACCGCCTGGCTGCCTGCGTGCTGTTCATGAACCAGACTGCTGCGCGCGTCTCGGAGGCCGTCAACCTGCTAGGCCACCAGGTCGACCTGCGCGAGAAGGTCGCCGTGCTGGAGAAGACTAAGACTGACGTCATGGCCGTGCGCTACCTCACGGACGAGCTCGTGTTCCGTCTCCAGCGGCTGAGCTACTCCCAGTCCGACAGAGTCTTCGGGTACACCAGCCGCTACTCGATTAACGACCGCATAGCCGCCGTCTGCCGGCGGGCTGAGATCGTCTACCGGCCCAGTCACTCCGTCGGCCGGCACTCCTTCGCGACCAACGCACTCAACCTCGGCATAGGCGTCAAGAAGGCCATGGACGCCGGGGACTGGAAGTCGTCAGTCGTGTTCCTCGAGACCTACTCGCACACGATCAACGCCGGGCGCGAGGTAGCCGAGATGTTCGACAAGCACAGGCACCTGGCGCCCATCGGAGCCTAGAGCCCTAACGCTGGCCCTAGCGCGGGAGCTCCCGCGCTAGCCTCCTCTGCAAGAGACAGAGGACTGAGGCCATGGCCAACCTGCCCGAAGACGTGCACGCCGTATGGACGCCCCAGGCGGGCAGCCAGGAGCTGTTCCTGTCGTGCCCCATCTTCGAGGTACTCTACGAGGGCACCCGCGGCCCGGGCAAGACCGACGCCCTACTCATGGACTTCCTGCAGCACGTCGGCACTGGGCTAGGGGCAGACTGGCGCGGCGTGCTGTTCCGCCGCTCGCACCCCGAGCTGGCCGACGTCATCGCCAAGACGCAGAAGTGGTTCCCGCAGATATTCCCGGCGGCCACCTACAACAAGGTGGAGAAGACTTGGACCTTCCCGGACGGCGAGCAGCTGCTCCTGCGCCACATCAAGACCGTCGACGACTACTGGGCCTACCACGGCCACGCCTACCCCTGGATCGGTTGGGAGGAGCTCACAAACTGGGCCGACGACGGGGCCTACCGCAAGATGATGTCGTGCTGTCGCTCGACCAACCCGCGCGTGCCCCGCAAGTACCGGGCCACCTGCAACCCGTACGGCGTCGGCCACAACTGGGTCAAGCGGCGCTTCCGCCTGCCCCACCAGCGGGGCGTCGTCATCCGCGACGCCGTGGGCCCCGACGGCGAGCCCGAGCCCGTGCGCGTGGCCCTGCACGGCCACATCCACGAGAACCGCATCCTCCTAGACGCGGACCCGCTGTACATCACGCGCCTGCGCGCTTCGGCCCGCAACGCCGCGGAGCTCGCCGCCTGGCTGGACGGCAGCTGGGACATCGTGGCCGGCGGCATGTTCGACGACGTCTGGAACCCGAGGCGCCACGTGGTCGACCCGTTCCCGATCCCGCGCAGCTGGCGCGTCGACCGCAGCTTCGACTGGGGCTCGTCCCACCCCTTCAGCGTCGGCTGGTGGGCCCAGTCGGACGGGTCTCGGGTCGAGCTGCCGAGCGGACGCGTCATGCACACGGTCCGAGGCGACCTGTTCCGCATCGGCGAGTGGTACGGGTGCGACCCGCAGCAGAGCAACGTCGGCATCAAGCTGCCGGCGAAGGAGATCGGCAAGGGCATAAAGGTGCGCGAGGCCAACATGGCCGCGCTCGGGCTCATACGGACCCCCGTGCGCCCTGGGCCGGCGGACTCGTCCATCTGGGACGCGGAGCCAGGCAAGCCGTCCACGTACATGGACTTCGCGTCCGTGGGCGTGCTATGGGAGAAGGCAGACAAGTCGTCCGGCTCGCGCGTGCTGGGCTGGGAGCAGATGCGCAAGCGCTTCAGCAACGCCGACCCGCAGACGAAGCTCACCATAGCGCAGCGGCTGCTAAAGTTCGCCAGGAGCGAGCTGGAGGTGCAGGAGGCGGCGGCGGCGGTGCGCACGGCGGAGCAGGAGTGCAGGCTGCGCGAGTCGCCGGGCCTGTTCGTCTTCAGCAGCTGCAACCACTTCATCGACCTCGTGCCAGTGCTGCCCCGCGACGACCACAACCTGGACGACGTGGACACCGACGCCGAGGACCACATCGGCGACGAGGCCCGCTACCGCGTCCGCGCGGCGGACAGGCAGATGAAGCAAGGGTCCTTCTGAGGCTGGGGCCACGGCAGTCTGCCCAGGAATATGCGAGGAACCAACATGGCCGGACCCGACCAGGACGTCGACAGTGGCATGCCGACCGGCGAGGACAGCAAGCCCGGCCGCAAGGTGAGGCACTGGGGCTTCAGCCTATCCGGGTCCGGCGACGAGTTCGACAAGGGCCCAGGCACGCGGAGTGCAGCGTACCTGGCCATGGCCCCGAAGTGGGACCGCATCAACGCCCTGCTTGGCGGCACCGCCACCATGCGCGCGGCGGGCGAGCTGTACCTGCCGCGCCACCCGTACGAGACGGCGGAGGCCTACGGCGTCCGCCTCGACCGGGCTGTCCTCAACAACTACACGCTCCGCACGCTCGAGTCGCTGACCGGCAAGGCCATGAAGGACCCTCCGCGCCTCGTCGAGGAGGGGGACGGCAAGGTGCCGGACCAGATCGTCGCCCTGATGGGCGACGTGGACCAGGACGGCACCGACTGGCAGGTCTTCGCGCGCGAGTGGTTCATGTCAGCCATGGCCAAGCACGCCGCGTACGTGCTCGTGGACTTCACGCGCACCGATGCAGTACCCGGCCGCGAGCGCACCCTGGAGGACGATGCCCGCGATGGGGTCCGTCCGTTCTGGCGCCTGTACTCGGCCGAGGACGTCATATTCCAGACGAAGCGCCTCGTGAACGGCCGGTGGCGCTTCGACCACGTGCGCCTGCTCGAGCGCGAGGAGGTGCCCGACGGCGAGTGGAATACCCGCGTCGCCCTGCGCATCCGCGTCTTGGAGCCGGGGCGCTTCGACCTGTACGAGCTCAAGAAGCGGCAGAAGAACGCCAAGGCGAAGTGGGAGCGGATCGACGGCGGGCCGATGGGCCTCGACGAGGTCCCCCTGGTCGACTTCTACACCGCCAAGGACGGCCCTGGCGAGGGGAAGCCTCCGCTCGAGGACCTGGCCTTCCTCAACATCCAGCACTGGCAGTCGAGCGCGGACCAGACGAACATCCTGACCGTCGCCCGCTTCCCGATGCTGGCGGTGTCCGGCGCGTCGGCGTCGGACGGCGACAAGCCCGTCGTGATCGGCCCGAACAAGTGGCTGAGCGTGGCTGACCCCAACGGGCGCATCTACTACGTCGAGCATGCGGGCAACGCCATCGCCGCGGGGGCCACAGACCTCGAGTCGATCGAGGACAAGATGGCCTCCTACGGCGCGGAGTTCCTGAGGCGCCGGCCTGGCACGGCGTCGGCGACCGGCCGCGTCCTCGACAGCGCCGAGGCGATCAGCCCACTGCAGGCCATGGCGATCGACTTCAAGGACGCCCTGGAGCAGGCGCTGCAGCTCACGGCCAAGTGGCTGCGCCTCGACAACGGCGGCTCTGTCGTGTACGAGGTCAAGCCAGACATCTCGCTCGGCGACGGTCGGGACCTCGACTTCCTCGACGCCGCGCGCGACCGCCGGGACATCAGCCGGAAGACCTACCTGGCCGAGGCCAAGCGCCGCGACATCCTGTCGGAGGAGTTCGACGAGGAGAAGGACAAGGAGGAGCTCGACAAGGAGCCTCCCCCGGAGCAGACGGGCCTCGACATGCGCATCCGAGCAGGAGGCAGCAGGAAGCCACCGAGCGGCAACCCGGGGGACAGCCGCGGCCCCAAGAAGGGCCCGGCCACGGAGAAGCCGGCGGTGACCGAGACTTAGAGGGGAGGCGCGATGCCGACCCACAATGGGCGTGATGCCCGAGGAGACTGAGAATGGAATTCGACTTCAGCACCAACCAGCAGCTGGACGCGCTCGACAACGTCCCGGAGCAGTTCCGGGGAGCCTACCAGCAGCAGGACGGCAAGTACACGCTCAACCCCACGTTGAAGGGCATCACCGAGGCGGTCGACGGCCTCAACAAGGCCCTCAAGAGCGAGCGCACCGCCCACGGGACCCTCAAGGCACAGAAGGACGTCGCCGCCCAGGTCAAGGAGGCGCTCGGCGAGCTCGGCATCAACTCGCTCGAGGACGCCAAGACCCGCATCTCCGAGCTGACCGCCACGGTCGCGGAGAAGGGCAAGGTCGACCCCGCGAAGATCAAGGCGGAGATCGAGGCCACCTTCGCCAGCGAGCGCCAGGGCTTCCAGACCCGCATCGAGAAGATGCAGGGCACCCTCGACCGCTACCTGATCGACAACGCGGCCACGACCGCGCTCGCCGCCGAGAAGGGCAACATCGAGCTCCTCCTCCCGCACATCAAGGCCAAGGCCAAGGTCGTAGCTGACGGGGACGAGTTCGTGGTGCGCGTGCTCGACGCCGACGGCCAGTACCGCGGCGACGGCAAGGGCGGCTTCATGAGCGTGGCCGACCTGGTCAAGGAGCTCAAGGGCCACGCCAGCTTCAAGGCGGCCTTCGCCTCCGACGCGCCGACCGGCGGCGGCCTGAAGGACCGCACGCAGCAGCCCTCGCGCACGCAGCAGCAGATGCAGCGCAAGGCTGAGGGCGACGCGCGCACGCCGCAGGACCGCATCCAGGCAGGCCTCGCCGCGCGCCGCGGCGGCCGCTGACCCCGCGCAAGCGCTGGCCCGCCACGCGTGGGCTAAGCGCTAGAAGATTGCCATCCCGCGGCGATGCTGCGGGGTGGCCCAAGGCTGAGCGTGACGCGAGCGCCGGGCTCTAGTGCCAGGGAGGGTGACCCTCCTGCGGCTGACCCCACTCTGCGACCCTCAACCTTCAGGAGACCCCCATGGCTTCCGTGACTCTCTCCGAGTCGGCCAAACTGGCCCTCGACGACCTCGTCGCCGGCGTCATTGAGAACATCATCACCATCAACCAGATGTACGAGCTGCTCCCGTTCGACGGGATCGACGGCAACTCGCTCGCCTACAACCGCGAGAACGTCCTGGGCGACGTCCAGATGCTCGGCGTCGGTGGCACCATCACCGCCAAGGCGGCTGCGACCTTCACCAAGGTCAACAGCAACCTGACCTCGATCATCGGCGACGCCGAGGTGAACGGCCTCATCCAGGCCACTCGCTCGTCCGAGACCAACCAGGAGGCCCAGCAGATCGCCTCGAAGGCGAAGTCGGCCGGCCGCCAGTACCAGAACCAGCTGGTGAACGGCGACGGCACCGGCGACAACTTCGCGGGCCTGCTCACCCTCTGCGCCTCCGGCCAGAAGGTCGACACGGGCGTCAACGGCTCGAACCTCACGTTCGAGATCATGGACACCCTGCTCGACCTCGTCGTCGACAAGGACGGACTGGTCGACTACATGGCCTTCCCGGCCCGGTCGATCCGCTCGTACAAGTCGCTGCTCCGCGGCCTCGGCGGTGCGTCCATGGACGACGTCTACGAGCTGCCCTCGGGTGCCCGCGTGATCGCATACTCCAACGTGCCGATCTTCCGCAACGACTACATCCCGGTCAACCAGACCCAGGGTGGCAGCTCGAACACCACCTCGCTGATCGCGGGCACGCTCGACGACGGCAGCCGCACCATCGGCATCGCCGGCCTGACCGCGGCCAACTCTGCGGGCATCGTGATCGAGGACGTCGGCATCCACCAGTCGCGCGACGAGACCATCACCCGCGTGAAGTGGTACTGCGGCCTGGCGAACTTCAACGAGAAGGGCCTCGCCGTCGCGCCGGGCATCAAGAACTAAGCTCCTCCTCACCGAGGCTTAGCGACCATCCAGGGGACCGGGCCGAGAGGTCCGGTCCCCTTCTCGCACCAGAAACCTGAGGAGAAGCCAAGATGGCTGCCGCATACATCGTATCCCTGCCCGTCGAGGGCGGGCAGACCCGCCGCGAGGGCGTCCGGTCCGTCGTCGTCTACGCCGAGTCCACCGCCCAGGCCAAGGAGGCCGCCAACGCCCTGTACGGGGGTGACAGCTCCTGGGCGAATGCCACCGTCACCGCGATCGCCGCCCCTGCCAACTACAGCGGCTGGACCCTGCGTCTCCGCCTGGCCGCCCCCAACGCCCCGGCCGGGACCTACGCGTTCGACGTCTCGGTCACCGGCGACGCGACCAACGACACGATCGACGAGCTCGCCGCCCTCGCAGTCACCGCGCTCAACGCCACGGCCATCGACAACGCGGCCTACAACAGCACCACCCAGGTGCTGACCGTGGCCGGGGCGGCGGACAACCTCGGTCAGTACGTGCTCCAGGCGGAGTTCACGCACCCCGACTTCCAGCTGCCCATTTCCAGCCTCATCGTCTCCAAGACGGACGCGGCGGGCTCGGCGGCCACCGCTGTGACCGTCACCTTCAACGCCGACGCAGTGGTGCCCCCGAAGCTCTACGGCGCCGGCAGCCTCTAAGGCTCGTACGCCACGAACTGGGCCCTCCGCCTAACGGCGGAGGGCCTCTTCACATCCGGCGGCTCAGCCCCGCCAAAAGCAGTGGCATCTTCCAACCGTGGCCGACCAAGGGGCCACCTAGAGCAGGAGACCTAACTTGTCCGTACGTTACACCCTGGTCGGCCCCAACGCCGGCAGGACCATCAAGCTCGGGGCCGTCGGCGCCGAGTACGAGTTCGTCAACGGCGTCTACCACTTCCCCGGCTCGCCTGGCGACGCGCTGCGCCTCGACCGCATCATGGGCCCCTACTACTCGGCCTTCCGCGACTCCGAGCTGGCCGAAGCCCAGGAGCGCTACCTCGTCGCCATCGGACAGCCCAGCGAGGCCGCGCGCCTCGTAAGCGAGGCCGAGGACGAGGTGGCCGAGAAGGCGGCGACCGAGAAGGCGGCAGCCGAGAAGGTCGCGGCTGAGAAGGCGGCGGCTGAGGCAAAGGCGGCGGCCGAGAAAGAAGCTGCCGAAAAGGCCGCGGCTGAGAAGGCAGCGGCCGAAAAGGCAGCGGCGGACAAGCAGCTCGCCGACGAGGCCGAGAAGGCTGCGGCTGAGAAGGCAGCGGCCGAGGCAGACCCACTCGGCGAGGACGTGCCGAAGACGCTCGCGCAGATCATCGCCGAGCTCGACCCCGACAACGCCGACCACTGGACAGACCGCGGCCTCCCCTCTATGGAGGCGGTCGAGACCCTGGCAGGCAAGGCCTACACGCGGGCCGAAGTCGAGGCGGCGGCCCCCGGGTACACCCGCACCAAGGCCAAAGCGGCCGCCGCGGTCAAGTGAGGTAGGGGCGATGGTCCGCTACAGTGCAGCAAGCATGTTGGCCGCCCAGCGGGCCGGGGCCCCGAAGCCCCAGCCCGCCCCCTCAGCTAAGGGTGGTGTCCACCGCGTGGCTATCCCGAAGGGAGGTCATGCCGAGGTGCGTTCCGTAGACAACGGTACGATCGTGTCCGTGCGGGACGCCAACTACCGGACGGTGTCCGAGTCCGTGGCCGTGGGTGCATCCCAGGTCACCTTCGACAAGAAGTGAGGAGCTAGGCCATGGCCTTCGTCGTGCAGACTGACCCCCATACCGACGAGGCCAACGCCTACATCACGGCCACGTACATGCGCAGCTACCACGGAGAGCATGGCCGTGACCTCTCCAATACGACCACCTACCCAGACAGTCGGCTCGAGGCGGCCATCGTGGCTGCGACGCAGTACCTTGACGTGCGCTTCGAGTTCGTGGGCTCCCGCTCCGACGCGGACCAGACGACCGAGTGGCCGAGGTCTGCGGCCTACAATGGCCATGGCGACCTCCAGGTCGGCATCCCACGCGCAGTGAAGCAGGCCACGGCTGAGTACGCCTACCGCGCACTGTCGGCGACACTCCTTGCCGATCCCGACCGCGACGGCTCGGGCCAGGCGGTCAAGTCGAAATCCGAGACCGTCGGGCCGATCAGTGAACGCCTGGAGTACGCCGTGTACACGGGCTTCACCATGCCGATCTACCCGCTCGCCGACCGCCTGCTCACTTCGCAGGGACTCGTGAGCGGAGACCCCGGCCGGATGACGGGCTTCGCGTCCGGCGACCTCGGTAGGGGTTAGGCCATGGCCCAGTACGACAGCGCGCGGGCACTAGCCCTGCGCCTCATCACCAAGAAGGGCCGCTCGGGTGTGAACCTCGTGAAGCCGGGGCGAGGGTCCGTGCCCGTATCCAGCCAGCCTTGGAAGCCGACGGGTGGTACAGCCGCCGACCAGCTGCAGGCCACCGTGCACGCAGTGTTCCTGTCGCCGGTCGAGGCGCGCGGGGAAGCAGGCCAGTTCGCCTTCCCAGTGTTCCAGCGCGGGCGTGCAGACCTCGAGGACAGCCTCCTGTCCGAGGCTACCCACTTCGTGTACATCGCTGACCTCGAGCTCGAGCAGCTTGCTCCAAGCGTGGTACTCGACGAGCAGTGCGTCGGCTGGTTCGTCGAGAGCGCGTCCAAGCGCTACGTCGTCCTGCGCGCCCAGTCGCTCAAGCCAGGCGACGGCCGCGCAGTCATACACACACTGGCTGTCAAGGGCTAGCATGACGAACGAGGACGCCCAGGACCTGATCTTCGCAAAGTTCAAGGCCGCCTGGGATGCAAAAAGCGCGGCCGTCAATGGTGGGGCCGTGCCCGAGGTCGAATGGCCCAACGTCGAGCGCGTCGACGGCAACGGCAACCCGCTCAAGCCGCTCAGCGAGGGCAATAAGCCCTGGGCCCGCATCACCGTCCGGCATAGTACCGGAGACCAGCGCACCCTCGGGGAGGTCGGCAGTCGGCGCTTCACGCGCACAGGCACGGCGATCGTGCAGGTGTTCGTGCCAGCAGGCAAGCGAGGGCTCGTAACGGGCGATCGGCTCGGCAATGTCGCCCTAGACGCTTTCGAGGGCGAGGAGTCCGGAGACGTCTGGTTCAAGAACGTCGTGCAGCGCGAGATCGGCGTGGACGGTGCCTGGCACCAGACCAACGTGTACGCCGACTTCGAATACGACGTGGTCAAATGAGCGGTAAGGAGTGGCGTCGGGATAATTATGGGCATCTCAAGGAGTATACCTACTCCTGGCGTAGCAAGAACTTAGCAAAGAACTTGCTGACCAATATGAGACACCGTAAGTGCGAGTGCACGATTACCCTCGAGGAGTTGGAGATTTTACTTGCTCCAATGACTTGTGCTGCGACTGGACTACCGCTTGTTTGGAATGGCCCAGACCGAACTAACCCCTGGGCTCCCTCCCCTGATCGTATTGACCCTGCAAAGGGTTATGTGCCTGGAAATGTTAGGATAGTTTGCTGGCTCTTCAACAGAGCCAAAGGACTGAACAGAGACGAGGATGTCCTGGCTATGGCAAAGGCCCTCATAGGGAGATCATAAATGGGCAACACCAACTCGTCCAACCTGACGGGCCTGAGCTACGCCGAGGAGACTCTCGGCTCCCCCGGCGTACTGCCGGGTTCCCCCGTCTGGAACAAGCTCCAGCCGAACAGCTACGGTGACTTTGGCGCGCAGGCCAAGTCCGTCGCGCGCAACCCCATCACCGACTCGCGCCAGATGCGCAAGGGGACTGTCGTGGACGTCGACGCGTCTGCGGGGTTCAACACCGACTTCGTCTCGAAGTCGCTGTACGACCTGATGCAGGGCTTCATGTTCGCCGACTGGCGTACTAAGACCAACCTGACCGACACCGCCGTGTCCAGCACTCAGTACACCGTCGCCTCGGGTGGCGCGAGCTTCCTGATTAACAGCCTGCTGTTTGCCGAAAACCACGCAGTGGCTGGCAACAACGGACTCAAGCTCGTCACGGCGTCGACGGCCACCGCGATCTCAGCCGCAGGCCTTGCGGTAGAGACCCCGCCCGCCACGGCCAAGCTCACTCGGGTTGGCCACCAGGGTGCCTCGGGTGACATCACCCTCACCGTGTCCAGCGGCGTCGCAACGCTCGGCTCGACTGCGCTCAACTTCACCACGCTTGGGCTCATCCCGGGCGAGTGGCTCTGGGTCGGCGGTGATGCGGCAGCAGAGCAGTTCGCCACGGCGGCCAACAACGGCTTCTACCGCATCAAGACCATCACTGCGAACGCAATCGTGTTCGACCGTACCCCGAACAGCCCCGTCACCGACGCCGGCGCCAGCAAGACGATCCGCCTGTTCTTTGGCCACGTCATCAAGAACGAGGCCGCAGCGCTCATCAAGGCTCGCACTTACACGCTCGAGCGCAAGCTCCTGTCCAACAGCTTCGAGTACGTCAAGGGCTGCATGCCCAACACCCTGGCGATCGACATCAAGACGGCTGACAAGATCACCATCGACCTCGGTTTCGTTGGCATGGACAGCTCGCGCACGACCTCGGCCGCCACGGGCACCCGCCCTGCCCTGCCCGCAGGTGAGACGGCCTTCAACGCCTCGGCCGACTTCACTCGCCTCCGCCTGCTCGACGACACGGCGGGCAACTCGCTCGCGACGTACCTGCAGGACCTGAAGCTCACCATTGACAACGGGGTCACCCCGGCCAAAGCAGTGGCCAACATCGGGGCCATCGACCTGGTGCCGGGCGACTTCAAGGTGTCGGGCACCGTCGAGGCCTACTTCTCGTCGCACCTCGCCGTGGACGCAGTCCGCAACAACAGCGACTTCGCCCTCGATTTTGCCCTCGTCGCCAAGAACGTTGGCTGGCTGTTCGACGTGCCGCTCATCACCGGCGGCGACGCGCGGCTCAAGGTGGAGAAGGACAAGGCCATCGTGCTGCCGCTCACCCTCGACGCGGCCGCCCATGAGACGCTGGACCACACGCTCCTCATCGTGAACTACACCTACCTCCCGCTGGCGGCCCACTAGGCCGCCAGCCTATCCTCTGAGACAGGAAGACAGGCCATGGCCAAGACGACCGACGACGCCGAAGACATCTACAAGCTCTTTGGCACGGACTCCAAGAAGGAGCAGGAGGGCGTGGTGCTCAACTACTCCGACCTGTTCTGGATCAAGATCGCGCGGGCTGGCGGCTCGAACGAGCGCTACCGCAAGGTGCTCGCCGAGAAGACGAAGCCCTACCGTCGTGCAATCCAGACTGAGACGATCGCTCCCACGGTCGTGCAGCGCATCATGCGCGAGGCCGCGGCCGAGGGCCTGGTGCTCGCCTGGGGCTCCAAGAAGTTCGGCGAGGGCCAGATGCCCTCCAAGGAGGGTCCTGCGCTGAGCTTCAGCGTCGAGAACATCTGCAAGTTCTTCGAGGACCTGCCCGACATCTTCCTCGACGTGCAGGAGCAGGCGGGCAAGGTCTCGCTGTTCACGGTCGGCGTGGCCGAGGACGACGCAAAAAACTCGTAGACGTCCTCCTCTATGCCTTGGAGCAGGGGCCCTATGAGCAGCGCATAATCGAGGCCGCAGTTAGGCGCGGGCAGCCCCTGCCCGATGCCATAGCGGATGCCCCGGAGCTGCTCATGGGCCTTGACATATACTACGAGGCATTCCTGGAGCTGGGCTCCACGCGGTCGATAGGCATGGACTTGGGGCCCATCCCCTGGACGGCCATAGATCGGTATGCCCAACGCCACGGTTATGAGGGGGACGACTTCGAGTACCTCGTCCAGATGGTGCGGGCACTGGACGAGGCGTTCCTAAAGTACACGCGTGACAAGCGGGAGGCGGACGGTGCCTGACGACAGCCTCGAGTCTTTCTCCCGCCGCATACGCCTGCAGGCCAACAAGGTCCAGCCCGGCGCCGACGAGGCCGTGCGGGCCGCAGGCCGCGGCGTCGCCACAGAGCTCGTGGAGAGCACCCCGATCGACACGGGCCGAGCCATATCCAACTGGGATGCCAAGGTCGGGAAGGTCACTAGCATGGTGTTCCGCGAGGCCGCTGTGCCCGGCTACAAGGGCAGTACCCGCCAGGGCACCATAGCTGAGGCACTAGCCCGCATGTTCCGGAATATAAACCGCTATAAGGCAGGGGAGGGCAAGTCCCTCCACATCTTCAACGCTGCGCCGTACATACGCCGGCTCAACGAGGGCTGGTCCAAGCAGGCACCTGCTGGCTTCATCGAGGCTGCAATTCAGCGTGGGCGTGCGGCGATCCGCAACGTGCGCATATTCAAGTGAGGAAATTCCCCACCTGAGGTGCCGCGTTGGCCACTGAGTTCATCAACGTCGTCGTATCTCAGCGTGGTGCCCAGCAGGTCCGCCGCGAGCTCGAGGACATCGGCGCCGGCGCGGACCGCTCCGCACGATCCCTGGCCCTTCTGACTCGAGCACTTGGGGCCGTAGGCCTCGGCTTCGGCCTGGACAAACTGCGCGAGACCGTAGACGGCTACACCAACCTGTCGAACCGGCTCCGCCTGGTGGCCACGGACAGCTTCAACCTGGCCCAGCTCCAGGACGCTGTGTTCCGGTCGGCTCAGCGCACCCGTACTCCGCTTGAGGCCATGGCTCAGCTCTATTCCCGCACGGCGCTGAACGCCGCTGCGCTCGGGCTGTCGCAGGCAGATATGCTGAGGGTGACCGAGGCCGTTGCCCAGTCCTTCCAGATCAGCGGCGCCACGGCGGCCGAGGCGAGCGGGTCCATCATACAGTTCACCCAGGGCCTCGCCCAGGGTACACTCCGTGGGCAGGAGCTGAACTCCGTCCTCGAGCAGGCCCCTCGCCTTGCCAAGGCCATCGCCGACGGCATTGGCGTGGGTGTCTACGACCTCAAGCGCATGGGCGAGCAGGGCAAGATCACCGCGGAGCTCATTGTCGAGGCCCTGCTCAAGGCCGGCCCCGAGCTGCAGGCAGAGTTCGCGAAGCTCAACCCCACAATCGAGAGTGCCTTCACGGTACTGCAGAATGGCTTTACCCGGGTCATCGGCCAGATGGACCAGGCCATAGGGGCCAGTGCGACGTTCTCTCGGATGCTCATCGAGCTCGGCAGCAATACCGAATTGCTCCGAAACCTCATTATCGGTGTCGGCATAGCCTTGGCGGCAATCCTTGTGCCGACACTGGCCACGGCCACAGTAGCCGCGGTCGCATTCACCCTGGCCCTTGCTACAAATCCCCTCACGTGGATCGCGGCGGCGATCGCCGTTCTCGTGCTGTTCGGTGACCAGATCAAGGTCTCCGCAGACGGGGTCGTGTCACTCATGGACTGGCTCAAGGCCCTCGGCTCGGTGCTGATGGACTTCGTGGGCCCCACCATGCAGTGGCTCGGTGCCGTCTTCGGCCAGGTGTGGGACTTCATCGTGCAGACCTGGGGCGGTATCAGCGACTGGTTCGCTCAGAACTTCGGCCAGCTCGTCGAGCTCGGCGCGATCTTCTACCGCTCCTACGTCGGCATCTTCAACGGCCTGGTGCAGGCGATCGTCGCCGCCTTCGGGAACCTGCCCGCAGCCGTCGAGGCCATCTTCAAGAACATGATGAACGGCGTTGTGGACATCGTCCAGGGCGGGCTAAACGCGGTCATCTTTGCAATCAACGCCGTGCTCGCCGAGGTGCTTCTCCCCGAGATACCCACGGTCGATCTGCAAGACTTCAAGATGAAGCTGAGCGATGACGCGGCGAACATGAGCGACGTGCTGGGCGACGCCTTCAAGAAGGGCTTCGAGGACGGCGACGTCGCCGCGCAGGAGGGCCTCGCCGCAGTCACCGGCGTGCTCGACGAGATCAACAAGCGCGCTCGCCGCAACGCCATCGACCGCATGTCCCTTGGGCGCGGCCCGAAGCCCGACGGCACCCTGCCCGAGGTGCCCGGCGTCGCCATACCCCGCGAGGAGCCGGTCGACAAGAAGGCCGAGACGCGCCTGGCCAAGCTGCTCCGCGACATCAAGGGGGCACAGGGGGAGCTCGAGCAGGGCCAGCGGGACCTAGACGTCCTGCTGTCGCGCGGCTCCATCACCGTCGACGAGTACAGCAAGAAGCTGCGCGAGCTGCGGATCGCCGCGCTTGACGCGGGCACGTCACTAGGCGATGGCCTTGCAACGGGGCTCCTCAAGGTCCAGGACCGCCTGGCCGACGTAGCCGACACGGCTGAGAACATGGTCGTCAACGCGTTCAAGAACGCCGAGGACGCCCTGGTGACCTTCGTCACTACGGGCAAGCTCGACTTCAAGAAGTTTGTGGACGACCTCCTCGCCGATCTGGCACGGCTCGCCATCCAGAAGGCCATCCTTGGTCCTATAGCAGGATGGATGGGTGGGCTGTTTGGCTTCAAGGATGGAGGCCTGGTGCAGGGCTTTGCCGACGGGGGCAAAGTGAAGGGGCCTGGCACAGGCACGAGCGACAGCATCCTCGCCTGGCTCTCCAACGGGGAGTTCGTGGTCAACGCAGAGAGCGCCAAGATGTTCATGCCCCTGCTGGAGGCGCTGAACGACAACAAGGCCCTGCCGCGTAGGGCCGAAGGGGGACCCGTCGGCCGATCCTCACTATCGGCCATGGCCGGCTTCCGCGGCCTTGGTGGGTCAGACACTAATGTGCAGGTCTACGACCAAAGGGGGTCTGGCGCACCTGTGACTGTGACTAAGTCGCGGCGCAGCGACGGCGGACAGGACGTCCGCGTCCTCGTCCGAGATGAGCTCGAGAGCGCAAACTCAAAGACCCGCCGGGCCCGGGAGCGCGAGACTCGGGAGACGATCCGCAGGAACAGGCGCGTGGGGAACATATAAATGGCGAGCCTCAGCTTCCCAACCTCTGACTTCTATGAGGTGGACCTGCAGCCTGACTTCTTCATAGCCACCTCCAGGTCTCGCGGCAACGAGTCCTCGGAGGTGCGCTATGCCGACCCGCTCTGGGGCGGTCGGTTGACCACGACCGTGCTGAGCGCCAAGCAGCTCAAGCAGTGGGAGGCCTTCATTTCCCAGTGCTCGGACGAGTTTGTCACCGTGGACTTCATTGACCCCTCCTTCCGGGCGCCCATGGATTACACAGTCGCCACGCTGTCTGCCCTCACCTGGCCCGGGGTGACGGGCATAGGTGAGGTGAACTCGATCACAAACCTCCGCACCCTCGTATGCTCCAACGTCCCGACAAACTTCTCCCTGCGGCGCGGTGACCGCGTGGCCGTGACCGAGGGCAGTGAGGTGGCGTACCGCATAGTGTCTGAGGACGTCGTCGCCTCGGGGGCGACGTTCAACCTCAAGCTCACTCCGCGCTTGCCACTGGGGCTGTTCAGCTCAGCGGCGCAGGTCAAGTTCCTAAACCCGTTCGTGCGGCTACGCGTCGCCCCAAATACCTGGGACGCGGTGCGCCGAGGCGGCGAGGGGCTCCAGGGACAGTTTGAAGTCTTCGAGGCGGCACACAGCTAATGCAGACACTTGACCCCGACATCCTCGCGCAGTACGCGGCGGGTCGTATAGACCGGCGCGATGCACTCATCTTCTACCTCGACGAGGGCACGTTCGCCTTCTACGCCGGCGGTCGCGGCACGCTGACGTTCAGCGTCGGCGGCGCGCCCGTTGACTTCGTCGGCTCCGGCTCGCTCATATCGGTCAGCATGTCCGGCGAGGACGTGCAGCAGACCCAGGACGCTATCGAGGTCGAAGTGGCCTCCCAGTACGAGGTGGATGGTACTCTTGTGGAGCTCATCTCCACCGAGGCCCTCACGAGCATAGAAGCCATGAGCTGGTACCGCCGCCCTGCCATAGTAGGCAGGCTGTGGATCGACAACGATGGGGCAGTGATCGACTTCGAGCAGCGGGCCCGATGCGAGATACACGAGGTCCTGCACGTCGAGGACAAGGACCGCGGCTTCGTCCTGCGCGGAGTACTGCAGACGATCGACGTCTTCCGGCGGATCGTCGACGCCAAGACCCGCAACAGTGAGTTCCAGGCGCTTATCGACCCCGCAGACAAGGGCCTCGACGCCGTGAGCCAGATGGCCACGGACACCGTCTACTGGGGCCGCAAGGACCCCGGGGCTGTGGGAGACTGACACGTGCGCATAACCAAGTCGATGACGGCCGCCTTCGGCGAGGTGCCCCCGCGCACCCAGGGCTGGGAGACTAGGCTGGCTGACTGGCTCACCGAGGACCGCGGCCGGCCGGTAGTGTGGGGGCAGCAGGACTGCGCCACGCGCGTGGCCGACGTGTGCCAGGTCATGACCGGGCACGACCCCATGGACTTCCTGCGCGGGCGCTATGCCTCCGAGCTCGACGCGGCCAAGCTGCTCGCCGCCCGCGGCTGCGCGGACATGGGCGACATGCTGGCCCAGGCCTTCCCAGAGATAAGCCCGGCTATGGCCCGTCGCGGGGACGTGGGCACCGTGGTGGACCGGCGCGGCGTAGTAGGTGCAGTAGTCGTCGAGGGTGACCTCGTGAGCGGTGCTGGAAGTACTTTCATGTCTAGGCTCCGACTGGCGAGGGCCTTCCGCGTAGGAGCGTAGGATGCCCGTACTAGCCCCGGCGATAGGCGCCGCAGTCACCTTCTTCAGCACCCCCATCGGCAGCCTCGTCCTCCTCGGCGTGGTGGCGGGGGTGAGCTCGCTCGTGAACGGCGGAGCGGCCGGTGGCTCTACTGCATCGTCGGCCTCGAACGGTGCCCAGCTCAGCCTGCAGCGCGGGGAGGACTACGTCCTCGACGCCATAGTCGGCCGCTTCGCGACCGGCGGACAGCTCGTGTTCCACTACGAGCTTGGCGATGACAACGAGTACCTCAACCTCGCCATCGTGCTGGGCACGGGGCTGCACGACTCCCTCGAGCACCTGTACGTAGACGGCGAGCGCAAGACGCTCGTGGGGTCTAACTCCGACACCTACGGCCGGACCGTCTCCGAGTATACGGTGTCAGGCGACCCGCACATGTGGGTCAAGTTCTTCAACGGCTCTAAGGACCAGACGGCCGACGCGACCATGGTGTCCGAGGTAGGCGACACCTCGCGCTGGTCGACTGCCCACCGCCTCCGCGGCCACGCCTGGGCGTGGGTGCGCCTCAAGTACGACGAGGAGCTGTTCTCCGGCGGTGAGCCCAGCTTCGTCTTCCAGCTCAAGGGGCTGCGGCTCTATGACTGGCGCAAGGACAGCACCGTGGCAGGTGGCAGCGGCGCGCACCGCTGGGGCAACGAGACCACCTACGAGTGGACCCAGAACCCGTCAGTCGTGCTGTACAACTACAAGCGTGGGATATACGTCGGCACCGTGCGGGTTTTCGGCGCGGGCGCGCTTGCAGCCGACCTAAACCTCGCCAAGTTCACGGCGGCAGCCAACCTCAGCGATGAGAGTGTCGTCTACCCCGACACGTCGGTGACCATCCCGCGCTACCACATCGGCCTGCAGCTCACCGACGACACTGACCCACAGGACTTCGTGCGTACCTGCGAGGAGGCGATGGGCGGCTACGGCGCCGCGCCGGGCGGGCTGTACGGCCCGCTGCCCGCCTGCACCAAGTCCTCGGTGATGACGATCACTGACGCGGACCTGCAGCAGGGCTACTCGCGCACCTACCAGACGCGCCTCAGCCCCGTCGACACCTACAACCGAGTGCAGGGAAAGTTCAGCGACCCCTCGAAGTCGTGGCAGCTCGCCCCCTACGGCACCCGCAAGGACGCTGCAGTCGAGGTGGCGCAGGGCGGGGCTCGCACCCTGAGTCTCGACCTGGGCTACCTCAACGTGTACGAGGGAGCTCAGGCCGTAGCGGAGATACGCCGGCGCCGCGACCTGTACCAGATGTCGGAGAGCGCGGTCTTCAGGCCGAAGTTCGCCCCGCTGCAGCCCGGCGACACGATCACCCGCATCACCCCCGTCTTCGGCACCGTGTCCATGGACGTCATGAGCCGCGAGGAGCTCGAGGACGGCTCAGTCTCGCTCACCCTGCGCCAGTGGTCGAACTCCATCGTGCCGAACAGCGGCGACGCCTACGTGCCGGCACCCCCTTCGCCGGCTCCGCCGGCTCCGACGCCGAGCCTGCTGCTGACGGTCCCCGGCTTCGACGCGGACCCCATCCAGCAGACCGACGGCACGTCGTCTGTGCCCGCAATCAAGGCAACCTGGACGTCGATAACCGACCAGGCGGTAGACCGCGTCGTGGTCCGGTACTACCCATCTGCGGTAGGCATCGGGGACGCGCTGTACGCTTCGGTGCCGCGCGGCTCAGGCGCATCAGTCGTGCTATCCGGAGTGGCTCCGAACACCGAATACGTCGTCCAGGCGAAGCTTGAGACGACCCCGATCCGCCCGGGCCTGACCTATACGGCCCCAATCACGGTAACCACAGGGGCCGTGGAGACCGAGGCGTCCGTGCCCCCCATAACCCCCAGCATGCTGGGCACGCAACTGCTCAACGAGCGCGGCTTCGTCGTGGGCGCGGGTCCTGGCACCCTCTCCGAGATACTCGACGACCTCTACGGGGACGTCGACCAGCTGGCGTCGGCGGTGACTACCAACACCATGGTCACCAACCTGCTGCGCACGCGGGTGCAGGCGAGGTTCGAGCAGTCCATCGCCGCGGTGCTGACCGAGTCCCAGACGCGGGCAAGTGCGGACTCGGCCTTGGCCACGCAGATCACCGAGGTCCTGGCCTCTGTGGACGAGGTCATTGCCGATGGCTTCCTACGCTTCGAGTCCATCGTCGACGGAGGCGGGGCCCTCGCCACGATCACGGCGAAGGTCAAGGCATCTGCTGGGGCCACGTTCTCACAGGCTGCTTGGATACTGCGGGCTGAGGCGGACGGCCTCGGCGGCAGCAACGCCTACTTTGGTGTGCTCGGCACCTTCTACGTGTTCGATGCGGTCGATGCCACGCCAGTGCCAGTGTTTGGCGTCGATGGGGGAGTGGCGAAGTTCCATCGCCTAGAGAGCTTCGCAAATGTATCTGGTACCCCCATCGTCATCCTGGACGGAGACACGGGCGCCTTCAGCATAACGGTGCCATGACATGGCTAAGGCCCTGCGCGCTTTCCCCTCGAGTGACATCGTAGCCATATTCGACGAGGCCCCCGGCGGCGGGGACCCGTTGGACATCAACTCGCTGCGCAACCGGCCCGCGCTCAACCCGTCGGCGTGGCTGTCCAGCATCTACTTCCACTCCAGCTTCAACTACTTCGAGGTGGCATCGGACGACATCGTGGCCGTGGCCCATGCCTCCATAGGAGCAGCCAGCGCGCCCGCAGGCAGCACGGAGTTTCCACCCAACTCCAATTTTGAGATGGACGGGACCGTAGTCGACTGGGACGTTAAGACCCATGGTCTTGGCTACAAGCCCCTCGTGATGGTCAGCCTCAACGACGACGTGCTCACCCCTGGCTACCCGGTGCAGGTGCCTGGCACCACCAATGGGTCCTGCCGCTTCGTGTCGCCGTACGTTACCACGTCCAAGGTGTTCCTGCGGGAATTCCGCTCGAAGGGGGCGGCAAGCCTAGGGGCAACGACTCTGAACTACCGCGTGGTCGTGTTTGCCCAGACGCCGGCGCCATCGGGAGACAAGCTGATAGACTTCAACCCGGCCACGGGCGTGCTCAAGCTGGCCCATGGGCGCTTCGATAGCTCGAAGCGGTACCTCCAGATTGTGCCAGGAGGATCGCCGCTCGGCTTCATGCGCGGCCGCACAATGGACGCTAAGAACGGGGCCCCCCGCTTTATGGCCCCCGACGGCACCTACTTTGATCCTGTGCCAAACACGGTCAAGACGGGTGTCTGGGCCAGCGGCGGTACGTTCGCCTCCGACACCCTGGTATATGGGAGCGCCATGAACTACACAGGCACATTCACAGGCAGCGGGGCAGTGCAGGTGCAGGCACCATGAAGGGCTTCAAGATCGACGACAATGAGCTCAAGGTGCTCAACGATTTGCGGGTAGTGTTCTCAACGGAGGGCTCACCCGTCAACCTGCTGCCAATGCTGTACAGCTTCACCGGGCAGGTCCTAACCTTCCCAGACCCGCCAAAAGACTACGTGTATGGCTGGCGTGGGCGAGACGACCGAGGGTTTAACCCGGCCCCAGACGAGCCAGATAGCCACGCCCAGACAAACTCCTGCCGCACCTGGTTCACTCGCACTCCACAGGAATATGAGTCCTCCACCACCCTGATGGCCGCTCCCGCCGGGGCCGACGTCTTCTTCGGTATGGTGCAGTTCACGCAAACCACTGCGCCGACCCACACTTGGTACGGGGTGACCCTGATACCCATGCAGAAGACCGGAGAGTCCATACCCTGGTATGGGTCGGGCATGATGGAGCAGGCCCTGGGCCTGACGCGGCTTATGCACCTCGTCGTGGAAGGCGGCAACCTGGTCATGGTGGCACAGCAATCCGTCGGACCGGCCGTAGGCGGAGCCGTGCATGAGTGGGGCGACTACCCCGCCGGCAACATATTCAGTACCGCGGGTGACAATGAGGGAGGTAACTTCGTCGTCGGCACAACGCCTGGCCTCATCGTATGGTGGAGCTCGGCGTCCCCCTACAGCAAGAGTGGCTCCCGCGTTATCAACACAGACGGCAACCCGGCCGACTACATCGACAAGCAGCGTGGCCAGGGTGACGCCTGCTCAATCACCGATCCGACCAACTACGAGTCGGTATACTCAGTGGACATCGCTGGCTATTTTGGCAAGCTGAGGGCCTGACGCTGGCAAACTGGCGGACTCGATGGGTGTATACCTCCTATCGACCCGCGGGAGGATCGTCAGGCCATGGCCGAGTTCTACAGCACTGGCACTATAACGGTGACGAACGGCTCGACCGCCGTGGTAGGCTCGGGTACCACCTGGCTGTCCTCAAACGTCAAGGCCGGCGACGTCCTGAACGTCGCAGGGCAGCTCTACCTCATTGCGAGTGTAGAGGACGTCACCCATTTGACGCTTGCCCTGGCTTATGGCGGTGCAACAGCCTCGGGCCTGGCCTATACGGCCGCACGCACTTCGGCGGCTTGGGGCACGAACCGCGAGATCGCCTTCGACACCGCAGAGATGATCCGCCTGCTGACGACGGGCATGCTGTTCGAGTGGGTCATCGCCCTCAGCCATCCGGACGGCACCATAAGCGCTGCCACCGGAGTGGTGACTTTCCCCGTGCCAGCTGACGTCGAGGTGGCGGACCTCCTGCTGTTCGTCACGGAGCCCTCCACGAGCGGCAACGTCGTGGCCGACGTAAACCTCGGTGGGACCTCGGTGCTCAGCACCAAGATCACTGTTGAGCAGGGGGAGAACTCGTCCTCCACGGCGGCGACGCCGTACGTCTTCACGCGCACCAGCTGGGACCAAGGCGAGGTGCTCACGATCGACTTCGACAGCGCCGGGCTCAATGCCGAGGGTGCGTCAATAACCATCCGCGGCCAGCGCCGCAGCTAACCGCAGGAGAAGCAAGTGCCCTCGTCTACCCTCACCAAGTTCTTTGACTTTGCCGAGCAGCTCGCCAAGGCCAAGCACGACTTCAGCTCCCACACGCTGAAGGTCGTGCTAACCAACACTGCCCCCTCGACTGCAAACACCGTGCTCGCTGACATCACACAGATCAGCAACGGTGGCGGCTACACCGGCGGCGCGGGCGGCGGCTACGCTCTCACCTCAGTGGTGCTCTCTGAGACCGGCGGCGTGGCCAAGCTCACCATCGCCGACCTCGTCATCACCGCCTCGGGTGGCTCGATCGGCCCGTTCCGCTACATCGTGATCTACAACGACACCCAGACGTCTCCGGCGGACGCGGTCATCGGCTGGTACGACTACGGCTCGGCTATCACTCTGGCCGATGGCGAGTCGCTCACCCTCGATTTCGACGGCACCAACGGCGTCCTGACGATCACCTGACATGTTCGTAACCGACCCCTTCAGGTTCCAGAAGACCCTGCGGCTCGCTACGTCGACTGCGGCACTCAGCGCCGCCGCAGTCGCCGTCGGGCTCAACAGGACCCTACGGGTGTCGCTGAGCCTGCGCACATACTCGGTTTCCCCGACCTCCACTGGGCTCCGCAAGGCCAGCAGGATCGCCGCAGGGGTACGATCTACGGCTATAACCGGTGTGTCGACCCGGGTGCTGCGCAATCGCAAGGTGTCGGCGGCGCTACGCACCTACGCTATAGCCCCACAAGCCTCGTTTATGCAGCGTTCCCGCGTAAATGGCATGACGAAGGCGGACATCACCCTGGCTCCGCAGGCCATAGGGCTACTGTTCAAGCACAAGCTGTCAGCGGGCGCCCGGTCTCTGGCGGTGCAAGGCATTGCAGCCAACTTCCTCAAGGTGGCGGGCGAGCTGGACGCATCGCTGCAAAGCGTGGCCGTCGCGCCCGTCTCCCTTGTATTACGCAAGGCCAGTCGCCTTTCAGGCTCGTTGCAAAGCCTGTCGATCAGCCCGACAGCCACTGGTGTCTTTCGCGGCCGCAAGGTAGAGGGCGGAGTGCAGTCAGTCGACGTAGCTGCAGTTGCTACCACGCTGCTAAAGAGCAGCCGACTAGCGGCAGTGAAAGCTGATTATAATATTGCACAGGTTACCACACAGCTTACCTATACCCAGCCTAATATCGACATCGCCTATGCTAGCGACCAGATGTCTACCAGCACCTTAACGACCTTCACCTTTAGTGGGGAAGCTCTAGGTTCTGGAGACCGCTGGGCTATACTGGCTATATGCCCCGGCGCAGCCGTAGCGATAAGCTCAGTGTCCGTTGGCGGAGAAACTGCGAGCGTTCTATATGCTCCGTCCAGCAGTACCGTTACCCCACAGTGGTGGAAAGTCTGGTTGCCTTCGTCAGTTGGGGCTACAGGCACTGTTTCAATAGTAGTAGCCGCCAGTTCGAATAACCTGGCTTTCCATCTGTGGACAGTAGGCGCAAATTGGGATGGTACGGCGGATGTTACCTCTGACGGCGGGGCAGCAGCTAAAAACCCGTCGTTGACCATATCCGTGCCTGCCAATGGCCGGGTCTTTGTAGCGGCAAGAAATGTCGCATCCAGTGCTATTACCTGGACAAATGCCACTCAACGGGCTCAGCTATCTGGTGATAGCATGCGGACTGGCGCGGCGGACTTCAGTAATGGGTCTTCGGGAGTCTCTAGAACTATTACCGCTAACGCCAGCTCCACGCGTATGTCTGCCGTTACCATCGCTCCCTAACTTACGACGGCCTAGCTCGCTACCACCGTGGGTTATACTCCCAGCCATCTTAGGCATTCAATGGGAGAAGTCAGGCCATGGCCATGCTTCCAAGCTACTACGAGGAGGCCCGCCGCTACGACGGCCTCCGGGAGATCGTCGGCTCCAAGCACGAGCGGGAGATCGTCGAGTTCTTCGCTGAGGCGGGCCACCCGGAGGTCAAGGACGACGAGACCGCCTGGTGCGCCGCCTTCGCGAACGCCATGCTCGCCCGCGCAGGCTTCAAGGGCACGGGCAAGCTCACCGCTCGGTCGTTCCTCGACCTCGAGGGCGCGCAGGTCCTCGATGAGCGGGATGCCCGTGAAGGCGATATTGTTGTCTTCAAGCGGGGCAACTCGACCTGGCAGGGTCATGTGTCCTTCTTCGTGGCCGTCAAGGGCGACCACGTGCGGTGCTTTGGCGGAAACCAGTCCAACGGGGTCAACGAAGCCAGCTACAAGCGATCCGACGTGCTCGGCTACCGTCGACCGACGGTGCGTATTGGCACCAAGGCTGCGACCCGCGTCGAGTCGGACCTGCTCCGCCCCAGCTCGGTCTACAGCAAGCGCGTCGAGGCCATGCAGGAGGTCCTCGACGGCCTGGGCTACCACGTCGGCACGATCGACGGCAAGTTCGGCAACCGCACCCGGGACGCGGTCCTCGCCTGGAAGGCGGACAACGGGCTGCCCCTCAGCTTCGAGGTGAGCCCGGGCGACCTTGCTCGGATGGAGCGGTCGGCTCCTCGCCCGGTCGGCGAGGCCCGAGCGGACGCAACAGCCAAGGATCTCAAGAAGGACCCCGTGGTCAAGGGCAACTCCGACGCCATAAAGGCCGTAGTTGCCACCGCCGTCACCGTGGGGGCCCCCACGGTTGCCGACCAGGCGGGTGTACTCGACGGAGTCAAGCGCGCAGCCGAGACCGTTGGGCAGGCTAAGGGTGTTGCCGAGAATATTGCTGCCGGCGCAAAAGCCCTTGGCGTCGTCGATGTAGCGGCCTTCGTCAGCTCGCACGGTACGCTACTGGTAATTGTCGGCGTGCTGATTGCAGTCTTCTTTCTCTTGAAGTCGCGCAAAGCCGCTGTGGAAGACTACCGCACGGGCCGCAAGTCATGAGCTGGACTGTCATACTGGCAATGGCGAGGCAGTGGGGGCCACGGGCCCTCGCCCTGCTGCCGCGTGTAGACTGGCGGGTGTGGGCTGCACTGGCCACGGCTGCCCTGCTGCTGTACTATGGCCACTGGAGCCGAGAGCAGGGTCGAGCTGAGGTGCGGACTATAGTTGCCGCGGAGGTGGCGGCCGAGGTACTTAGGATCAAGCAGGCTGACCAGGACGCCCTGGTGGCCGCCGAGAAGCGAGCAACTGAGGCCGAGCGTCTGGCCGACGAGCGCAAGGATAAGATCGATGAGCTCAACGAAAAGGCGAAGCAGACTCCTGGGGCTTCTGCTCTGTGCGTCCCTCCTGACATCGCTGACGGCCTGCGGAGCTTCTAGCACTGGCCCCGTGTTGGCGCAGAAGGCCGCCGGGCTGCCCCCCGTTCCGCATGAGCTGCGCGTGTGCTTCGACAACACCTTCAAGCTGCCCGGCAAGAAGGGCGAGGGCTGGACCAACGCCCAGGCCATAGGCATCATCGGAGGCCTGAGGAACTCCGAGCTAGGGAAGACGGACTGCGGCAAGCGCCTCCTGCGCTTCTACGACGACGTCGCAGCTGGAAGGAAGTAGGCCATGGCCCTGAATGAGTCTGACATCAAGCGCCTGGCCCACGAGGCAGCCCAGGAGGCAGTCCGCACCACGCTGATAACGCTCGGCGTCGACGCGGACGACCCCATCAAGGCCCAGGAGGACTTCGCCGTACTGAGGCAGGTCGGCGACCTCGTACGCGACCCCGAGTTCCGCAAGGACATCGAGCACACGCGAGCCTGGCGGCAGGCCCTCAACGAGGTTAAGTCAAAGGGCCTAGCCACGGCTGTAGGCGTCATCGTTACCGGCGCCTTGGCCATGCTGTGGCTCGGCTTCAAGCAGTACCTGCCCCTCGGGAACTAAACCTATGCCTCCAGCAGGACTCACCGACGACGAGCTCAAGGCCGTCGTCGACGCATACGAGCTGCACGGCTCCTATGCAGGGGCTGCCCGGGCCCTCAACATGTTGCCCAACACTTTCAGGGGCCGCTACGAGCAGGCCGTACGGCGGGGGCTAGTCGGCTTCGACCCAGTCATGGCTGGGTTCGAGGTGTCACGAGCATCGACAAACACGAAGACCGGCGAGAGCTGGGTGCGTCAAGTCCAGGCCCCTGGGCCTGAGCTCGAGCTGCCGCCTGGGCACGTCGTCAAGGGCGTCTCGGCCCTAGTCGACCAGGACGGACGGGTTCGACAGAAGTGGGTGAAGACCCGTGAGGGCGACATGGACCCGCTCCAAGTCGCCGAGTGGCTGAAGTCCGCCTTCGATGGATACGCCACGAGCCACGAGCCGACCGTGGCGCCCGAGCCGCTACAGTCGGACCTCCTCAACCTCTATCCCTGCAACGATTGGCACATCAACATGATGGCCTGGGAGCGCGAGAGCGGCTCAAACTGGGACCTCAAGCTCGCTGAGCAGCGCATTGGGTCCGCCGAGCGGGAGGCCATCGACCGGTCGCCAATTGGTGAGCTCGGTATAGTTCTCGGCGGCGGCGACCTGCTGCACGCCGACAACAAGGAGGCCCGGACCGCGGCCTCCGGCCACACCCTGGACGTAGACAGCCGCTACCAGAAGGGCGTCGAGGTGGTGACCCGCATGATGGTGACCGTCGTCGAGAGGGCCCTCACGCGCAACAGGCGCGTCTTGGTGCGCATCCTGCCAGGCAACCACGACGAGCACACCTCGGTCGCGATCACCTACTTCCTCGCCGCCTGGTTCCGCAACGACCCGCGTGTCGAGGTCGACACTGACCCCTCGCTGTTCTTCTGGCACCGCTTCGGCAAGGTCCTGATTGGGTCGACGCACGGCCACACCGTGCGGGTACAGGACATGGCCCAGGTCATGGCGCATCGTCGCGCCGAAGACTGGGGCAAGACACGCTTCCGGTACGTCCATGGCTTCCACCTACACCACTCGGCCAAGTATCAGACAGAGGGCGGTGGCGTGGTCAGCGAAGTCCACCAGGCCCCAATCCCGCAGGACGCCTGGCACTACGGCTCGGGTTTCCTCAGCGGAAGGTCGGTCCAGGCTATCACCTACCACGCCGAGCACGGCGAGATCGGCCGCGCACGAGTGGCCGTGCTGGACGCCTAGACCTTGGGTAAGGACTCGACGGTGATATAGTTCGGGTCGAGCCGCTTGCGCATCCAGTCGACGTCGCGGTCCGAGCGGCCCACCTCGAAGTTAGGAGCCCACAGATCGAAGCCCCCGGTGGCGTCCGGGTCTACTTGGGCGATCCGGCAGTACTCGCGGGCGTAGGTGCTACCCACGGCCCACAGCTCCATGGCCATGGCCCAGTTCGGCTTGCGCTTGAACTCGCCTTTGGCGATCCTCCGCGCATTGTAGAGCGAGCTTCGGATCAGGGCGGCGGCGGAGAGCCTGTCTCTTAGTTCCATTCAGCGATAGCCTTATACTGGCGCGGGCCTCGGCGTCGGCCGCGCGCATCTTCATGTTGATATGGTGGATGACCTGGTCGATGGACGCCGCGAGGTACCAGTCCGGCACCCCGGCGGCGTGCTGCTCCTCGTAGAGGTCCAGCAGCGAGCTTGCTGCACCCTTGTAGGGCGCGTAGTTGAGGCGGTCGCGCAAGAAGGCCGGCAGGCGGTCGAAAGCGGCGAACTCGTCGTCCAGGGACACTACCGCCGTCGGTACGCCGAGGCCTCCGTAGGAGGCTGAGTTGCTGCCCTCACTCACGCGGCCACCTTGGCCCCGTATGGCACCCCCGCGATCACGGCCCGCAGCACGTCCCCGTAGACGCCGGGGGCTAGGCGGTCGCGGAACTTCTTGGGCATTGGTACCCACTGCCACTTGGCCGGAGTGATGTCGGGGGACGCGTCGCGGCAGGACCTCATCCGTATCTCGAGGTCTCGGACCAACTGCTGCGGCACGTCGTAGCTCGCACAGTCCCGAAGCTTCGGCCAGGGCAGCAGATGGTCATCCGGGATGGTCGTGTAGAGGTAGTACCCATTGTTGCCGGGCAGCAGGCGGAGCTCCGTCAATGCAAAGCGGGGGAGATCGTCGCCCTGCACTTTGGCCCATGGGAAGATTGAGCCGTTGCGGAAGTCGGAGTGGGCACCGGGGCCCTTGGGTGAGATGCGGAGCCTTAGTAGGTCAGCGTTTGAGCTTCCGTCATCGGGGCAGATGAGCAACCGACGGCCCTCGGCGACGAGCGACACGTATCGGTCCAGGTTCCAGCTGTCGAGCCACTCCAGGGCTGCGGTGTCGAGGTTGACAGCCAGTCCCTCGTCCCATGCGGCTATCTGTGCGTGTGGGGTCATCTTAGCCTCCTAGATATGAAGATGGGACCAGAGCGGTCACCCTGGTCCCATGGTAGTCACTCCAAAGCTTGGAGACGACCCTTGTTATTCACACGAGCGCCGCCCAGTGGCCGGGTCGAACTCGCAGCTGTCCCCCACTACCTCCGGCAAACCGGCGAAGTCGGCCATGGCCTGAGGGAACGGCAGGTCCTTGGCCTCGGGCGCGACCTTGAACAGCCCCTTGCGCTTGCCGTCCTCGTTGTAGGTCGTGCAGCCCTTGGCTCCGCCCTCGTAGGCTCGCAGGTAGATGCCCTTGAAGTCGTCCCAGGGCATCTGGCCGTTGCAGTTCACGGTCTTGGACACTGCGCTGTCGACGTGGCGCTGCGCCGTGGTCAGCACGTCCACGTGCTCCTTGGCGGAGACCTCGCCGAACGCGGTGCGCTTGCCTCGGACCTGCAGGACGCCGAAGCCGTAGTCGTATAGGTCGACCTGCTCGCGTCCTGCGGCCATGAGCACCGTGCGCTCCTGCTGCCACCGGTAGACGGGCTCGATGGACGACGACACGTTGTCCGCGGCCATGGAGATGGTGCCGGTCGGAGCGATGGAGGTCAGGTGGGAATTGCGGATGCCGTGCTTGAATATGGCATCCTGCACGTCCTGGTCCAGCGAGCGGATGAACTGGCCCTGGGCATATAGGTCCCGCTCGAACTTCGGGAAGGGCCCCTTCTCCTTGGCCAGGTCGACGGAGGCCAGGTAGGTCTCGCGGGTGATGAAGGCGAGCAGCTTGTCCTCGAACTCGAGGAACTCTGGCGAGCCGTATGGCAGGCCCATGGCCTCGGCCGCGTTCGCGAGGCCCGTGACGCCAAGGCCCATACGACGCTTGCTCTTGGCCTCCCGCTCCTGCTCGGGCAGCGGGTAGAGGGCGCGGTCGACCACGTTGTCCATGGCCCGGACGACGTGCGGGATGTCATCCTGGAGCTGCGACCAGTCGAAGGCGTAAACGCGCTGGCCCCGGCTGGTGCCCTGCAGCGAGAGGTACTTGACGAGGTTGAACGACCCGAGCAGGCAGGCGCCGAACGGCGGCAGTGGCTGCTCACCACACGGGTTGGTGGCGGCGAGGTACTCGCAGTACCAGAGGTTGTTCATGCGGTTGACGGTGTCGAGGAACAGCACGCCCGGCTCGGCCCAGTCCCAGGTTGACCGCATCACGGTCTCCCAGAGCTCCTCGGCGTCGACCGTCTGGTAGACCTCGCCGCCGAAGCGCAGGTCGAAGGTGCCCTTGCGCGCCAGGGCCTCCATGAACTCGTCGGTCACGCCCACGGAGATGTTGAAGCCGGTGAGTGCCGTCTGGTTGTGCTTGGCGTTAATGAAGTCCAGGATGTCCGGATGGTCGACGTTCAGCACGCCCATCTGGGCCCCGCGGCGGTTGCCCGACGAGCTGGTGGCGCGACAGTAGGCGTCGAAGACCGGCATGAAGCCCAGCGGACCGCTGGACTTGGACATGAGCTTGCGGATGAGCGCGTTCTTGGGGCGCAGGGTCGAAAAGTTGTAGCCGATGCCCCCACCCATGCGCATGGTCGCGGCGGCCTGCTCCGCGCGGTGGGCGATGGAGGACTGCTCCGGGTTGTCGCGGTCGACGAAGCTGTCGGGGATGGTGCCCGATACGTAGCAGTTGTAGGGGGTCACTGCCTTCGGGGCGCCCATGGCGGCCTGCACGCGGCCGGCGGGCATGAACCGCATCGCCAGGAGCACGTCGCGGAACGCGTGGTAGTGGCCCGTGCTGTCCTTCAGGGCGTTGGCGACTCGCCCCATGGCGTCGCGGAAGGTCTCGCCGGGGAGTCGGTACTTCTCGGCGTGTAGTTGGTCTGAGTAGGCGGTCTGTGGCCCTGCCTGGGTCATGCGGGTCTCCGGTATATCGGGCGAAAAGAAGGGGCCGCTCGCGCGACCCCCTCAATCGTCCATGTGGTGCGACGGACAGTATGCCCGGATGCGCACCCTACCGCAGACCGACGCTATGCCCCAATTCAGCCGCGCCGGCTCGACAATAAGCCCTGTATGAGACTGAGCAGGAGGACGAGGAGCAGCACCATGAGCAGCACCGGGCCCAGGGTAAGCGACAGCACTAGGTGCCAAGGCCCGTACCGGCGACCCGTCCTCCTGGAGTGGCGGTAGACGGCGAGGTCAGTCAGTATGCCAGCGGCCAGCCAAAAGTTAAGCAGCAGCATCGTCGACCCGCGCGATCGTCTCGTCCGCCACGTTGCCCTGCTCCGCGGCGGCAGGCACGGCCAGCCGCTTCTTCTTGTTGGAGCGGGGGCGCACCTGGGGCATGGCCGGACGCGGGAGGCCCTCGTCGTCGGCGTCGGACCACATGTGCACGACGTACCAGCGGAGGGCCGCCGCCGAGGTCGACCCCTCGGGGAACTCAGCGGCGAGGATGGCGAGTATCTCGTCGTAGGAGTGGCCGTACGTGCGGCCGTCCGCGTTGGTGCCGACCACCTGCTGCAGCAGTGCGTGGGCCCGCGGCCGCACAAAGCGGCCCAGGCGGAAGTTCTGCTTGCGGATGAGTTCGACGAGCTCCTCCTTAGAGATGTTGGAGGCCGAGTCGATCGGCTGCATGGCGACAGCCGTCGGTGAGGGGTCTTTGGCTATCGCCTCGAGATAGGCCGGCAGCTGCGCATGGTAGTGGGCTAGGAGCTGCTCGACGGAGGCCGACGTCGGCTTCGGCTTGCTGGGGGTGCGGGAGTTCTCAGGGCGTGCGGGAGCATTGCTCGGAACCGAGCCCTCGTCGGATGCGTTCATGTCTTGGTGTCCTCTTTGGCGGCAGAATGCGGTGGTACACATTTGCTGCCTGGAGGATGCCACTCAACCCAATGATTTGGGAGCGGCCGTTATGCTCGCGAGGCCGCCAGCAGAATGGCCTCCGGACGCGCCTTCGGGTCCAACGCGCTAACCGAGGTAAGCCTCTCGAGGCTTATCGGCTTGTCCAGCAATTCCTCCGCGTAGTCCCCGGGCACGAGGAAGTGCTGCGCGCGTGGGTGCACGCCGACGCGGATGAGGTACCACGACCGCCCGCCGGCCCGCCGACGGCGCAGGGCCCGGTGCACCTGGAAGACCGTCGTCTTCACCCGCACTGTGCCCTTCGTGGGCTGCTCGTAGGCGACCTTCAGCTCCGCCCAGAAGCAGCCCCCGTCGATGCAGCCCTCCACGTCGGGCGTGCCCGACTTGGTCGTGTCCTCTATCCGCTGCACGTCGTGCCGGTGGCCTGCCTCGGCGAGGCGGGGGAGGCCCGACTTGAGCCATCCCCACAGCGCTGTCTCCTTGGTGCGGTCGCTCAACGGCCCTGCCTCCGGAACACCCGGTGGACCAGGCAGCCCCAGTTCAGGCGGAGCTTGCCGTCCAGGCTCCACGGGGCCTCGTAGACCGGCAGGTCCATCGGGACCCCGTGGCCGAGCTCGTTCGGGTTCTCGATCAGGTGCACCTCGTCCACTAGGTCGAGCCTCACGGCCTCCCGGACGACCGTCAGGCCTCCGACGAGCCACGCCCCGGGATGGCTGAAGGCGAAGGCGCCGAGGCCAATGCCGTGGCCCGGGCGGCTCGAGAGGCACACCGTGCGCCTCCCGAAGGTCCGCAGCTTCTCACCGCACAGGTCGTAGGTGGTCCGGCCCATGCCGAGCACCCCGCCGCTCACGGTCAGCGAGCGGAACAGCTGCTTGTCGTCGAGGCCGGTCCAGCTCATATCGTCGTCCGAGCCCTTGGCGACGTAGCCGTCGGCCGAGACGGCCATCAGGACCCGCAGGCCCGCTCGGGTTGGGTGGGGCATCATCATCTAGGGCTCGTCTCCTGGCACCTGTGAGTAGTCGACGCAGTCCTTGAGCAGGACCGCCTCGACCTGCATGGTCTTCGCTATCTGGAGCGCGAACACCTGGTCTTGGAACCATCGGCTCTCGGGCCGCCAGTTCTCGTAGACCACGCGCACCACCCCCTTCTGCACGAGGCCCTTCATGCACTCCGTGCAGCAGGGCTTGGTGACGTAGAGGGTCGCCCCCTTCAGGTCGAAGGGGGCGTTGTCGAGGGCGTTCCGCTCGGCGTGGACGGTCAGCCGGTTCTTGAGCTCCTTGTCGCCGTGGACCGGGTAGGAGTCCGGGTACCCACGGAGGAAGCCGTTGTAGCCGAAGGAGAAGGACCTCCGGTCGGCCGAGACGACCACGGCGCCCACGCCCTCGTCTGGGTCCTTGCTCCACTGGGCCGCCTGGCGGGCCAGGAGGAGGAACCTCTTGTCCCACGTCTCCTGCGCCACCGCGGTCGCCAACACCGGGGGCCGCAGTACCATCTCCAGCTGGCCGGTGCCCGGCACCGCCGTCGTCGGCGCAGCGGGTCGACGGGTCCGACCGCAGCTGCAGGTGCTGTACTCGTAGGGCTCCCTGCCGCAGGGGCATCCGCGGTCGTGGCTCATTGCTTGTCCTTTCTTGCCAGTAGGGCTTCGGCCATCTTGAGGACGACCTCAGCGGGCCAGGCATGCTTCGCGACATTGTAGGCCCAGACTACTAACTGACAATTGTCTAGGGTGTAGCCCTTGGAGGAGTCTATCCGATCTATACTGGGGCTCCAGGGGTTGTGCTGCTTAGCCTGCCCAATCTCGAAAGAGAAAGGTAGGCCAGTAGCCTCGCAGACTCCGCCCTGCAGCTTGCCCTCAATCCACTCATGGGTTAGAGTGAACTCGAGGCCAGCCAATTTGGCGCGTGATCGCGACTTGTATAGCAGATAGTTGCCAGGATGATTGGCAAGCCACGCCCTCCGGCTGTCTGACGTCCGTGGCTCGCGCACCCGGTCGCGGGCATAGCCCGCGACCTTATCTGGGTTCCTTGCGCGCCATTCCCGTTGGTACTCAGGATTTGGCTTACGGGCAGGCATCAGGGTATGACTGCTGGCCGGGGTGCAAAGTCGGGCCATGGCTCGTCTTGTGCGCGAGCCTTGTACAGCGCGACGAACATGTCCGGCTCGGCCTCGACCGCGTCAAGTGGGTGCTGAACCAGGGCCACCTTGGTCCGCCGCACAAAGTGGTGGAACGACTGCTCCGCGAACTCAAAGTGGGAGTCGTAGAGGTGCGGGTGGGCTAGGGTGAAGTGCATCACCCCAAGTGGGAGCCTGAGCGTTGCCGCCACGATGGCCATCAGCATGGCGTGCCCCTGCACATCGTAGGGCAGCCCCACGAAGATGTCGCTCGACCGCAGTACCAGCGAGCTATGCAGACGACCGTCTACGACCGAGAAGCCGAACCCGACGGGGCACGGCACATTGAGCTGCCCCCGGGCGCCGAGGCCGTCGGACGACGGGTCCCACGCGCTGATCCAGACCCGCCGGTCCGAGGGGTTCTTGCGCAGGGCCTCGACGGCCAGCTTGAGCTGGTCCCGCCCGAAGTGCCTGCGCCAGCGGTAGCCGTAGGCGGCCTGGACCCCCTCGAACTCACTGGACACAAGCCCATCGCCCGTCAGGACTGGGATGGTCTCGACGAACTTCTCCCACACAACCTTGGCGTGCCTCATCATGAAGCTCGCGTCCTGGGTGCCCATCAGCATCCAGGCCACCTCGGCGGCGGCCGTGGCCGGGTAGAGCCTGCGGTTGCCGGCGACGGGCAGCCATCCGTCACCGAGGTCGAGCGAGAACGACACGGGAGTCCACGAGCGGACGGTGTGACCCGTCCGCTCGTTGGTCTCAAGGTGCCCGCGGTGGAGGACCCGCCAAAGCAGGTCCTCGTAGATGCGGTAGAACTGGGCCCCCGGCGTCGGGTCCATGATAGCGCCCTGGAAGCTCATCAGACCCAGCCCTTCATCAGCACATCGAGGTTGCGCTCGAGGTCCTCGACCGACCCGTTGTTGTCGACCACATAGTCAGCCATCCACGGTTCGACCGTGCACGACTCCCGCGACTCGATCTCCTTGACCCGCTCGGACGCGTCGACCCAGATGCAGACGTCGTAGACGCCCGCGTTCTTGAGGGCGTGGAACTCGCGGGCGTTACGTAGCCCACAGTAGACGTCGTGGTGCTCAAAGATCGCCCGGCCGAGCGCCGTGAGGTCAGGCGTGTTGTAGGCAGTGATGAGGTCGAACCACAGCTTACGGTGGTTATGCCGGTCCTCAAAGCACTGCTGAGGCGAGCCGTAGACGGGGAAGGTGCGGGCAGGCTTCTGGTCGATCGAGGTGCTGTTCCACTTACGGTAGAGCTTCTCGAGGTGCGGGAAGACCACCTTGTCGGCGCAGAACGCCGAGCTGCTGGTGAACTTCAGGCCGTATTTCTTCTGGAGCAGCTCGGACACGGTGTCCTTGCCGTGGCGGGCGTAGCCAAGCACCAGCACTTTTGGCTTGTCGGAGGCGAGCACACCGCGCAGGGGGCTGATCCCGCGCCCGGAGGGCAGTTCCAGCACTGGGTTCTGCTCGGCGCGCTTAGGCTTGTACTTGACCTCGCGCAGGCTGACGGTCATCAACTGCGGCAGGTCGGACCGGTAGAACTTCACGTCGGCCTGCTGCCGGCGCTCATCGACCGAGAGCACGTAGCCGTCCTCGCCCAGGAGCTTGAACTCGAAGGTCGGCGAGCCATATCCCACGTACTCGAAGTCGTCGTTGGGCTTCACCTGCCGAGTGTGCAGGACCTCGAAGCCCGAAGACGGCTTGTCGGACAGACCAGACGTCTCGGCCTTGAACAGCACCCTGCCGGCCTCCTGCTGCTCCTGGCGGCGCTCCTCGCGGTTGAGGTCGACCTTGAGCTCGCCCGAGCGGAGCTTGGAGATGACGTCGAGCTCGTCCGCGGTGATGTTGCGCAGGTCGGCTTTGCGGTTGCGGTTGGACACCCCGCTAACCCAGGCGATGTATGCCCGGCTGTTCTTGACGTCGAGCAGGTCCCGTACGTCCTGCGTCGAGATTGTGAGGAACTCGGCGTGGCTCGGTGGCTTCCAGCCCGGGGGCTTCACGGCGTCGAACCCGCCCGACCGCCCGCGCTTGCTCTGGGCCCCGCGCTTCTTGGCGATGTTGGCCTCATGCACCGCGTCGAAGCACGGGCCAGGGGTGACGCCCATCTCGTTGAGTGCGCCCAGGTGGACATAGATGGCGTCGATGTGGCCGTCGACTACCTCCTCGAGGTCCCCCTCTCGGTAGGCCTTGTCGATCTCGGCCATCTCCTCCTTGAGGAACCCCTGGCGGAAGGCCTGGCGGTCCTCGCTGAGGAGCTGTGGCTGCTCGGGGATCGGGAAGCCGACCACCAGGTTGTTGAACTGGGCTACCTTGTCCAGCTTACCGTTGAGGTCGGCCGCCTTGGCCAAGGCCTCCATGTCTCGAACGTCTTGCACTTGGTCACTCCATTTGAAATTGGAGTTACCTTGTACAACCAAGGATAAGCTAGGAGCCACCTTTGTTCAAACTTGGGGGCGCTGACGTGCGGCAGAGCTCGATGGCGCGTCGGCACTCCTCCTTGCCGAACATGCCGAAGTGGCACTGGTCAAAGGGGATGCGCAGCTGCTTGGACAGCCAACGGTAGGCCTGAGTGCGGGCGTGGTTGCGGGACTTCCAGTCATCACCGGCGAATTCCCAGTGGACGTCGAAGGCCCGGTGCGCCTCATTGCGCAGCTGAGCGAGCTCGCTGCCCGGCTCCGCAGGGAACCGCAGCTCCGTCCGCTCGGACCGGGGCCCGCGGCGGACGGTCATAGGCCTGCGCGGTTTGCCCACCCTTGCGGCCCTCCCTGTAGTCAGTGACAATCTTCTTCGCCCCTCTGGCTGCAGCCGCCACGGCGTTACTAGACCCCGGTGACGAGGCAAAGACGTACCAGCCTCTGACTCCGCCCGCGGTGAAGTCGTACCGCTGGTGGGCGCTGTTGTCCACGGAGTAGGTAAGGTCAGTGGCCCCGGCCTCCTCGAGGGCGCGTCGGACCGCGCGCTTGACCTCCCGGGTCCTATTGGTCACCTCGTAGCTCCTCGGGTATCGGCGCCCATCTCCTGGGAGGTCATGCGGCCTTCTCCGGCTCGAAGGGGTCCTCGCAGCCCGCTGGCAGTATGATCCTGGCCGCGTCGCCCAGCAGCTCGTAGCCGATGCCGTGCTCCTTCTGCAGTAGGTAGAGCTGGCTGAGCACGTTCGAGCGGGAAACGTCGAACTCGGCCATGGCCTCGCGGATCGAGCGGGGTGCCGGCAGGAAGAACGCGAGCACCTGGCCGCGGCGGCCGGACCGCTTGACCGGCTTCAGCAGCCCGAGGGCGTCGGCCTCCTTGCCCCCGCTTGGCTTCTCGGGCTCGGCGCCCTCGACCACGATGCGGATCGGCACCGGCTCGCCGAGCATCTGAAACACCTGGGCGGCCACGTTGAAGGCCCCGGCTATTGCGAACTTGCCCGCTCGCTCCCAGCCATAGTGGAGTGCGCGCAGGGCCTGCTCCCGGTCGAACAGGCCATGGGCGGGCCGGCAGCCGACGTACTCGTAGCTTCGACGGGATACTGGGTGCGCCTCGCACTGCCAGGGGGCGAACAGCGTCACGGTCTTGCCACCCTTGTCGATTATGAACACGTCGCCCTGACCCGCCCATGGAGGCGAGCTCACCTCGTTGTTCTTGCTCGTCTCGCTCGGCTTCCCGATCACGAAGTAGACGTTGCCCCAGTAGAGCCCGTCCACTATCCGGTCTGCCCGCACATGCTGAATATCGGCCATGGCCACCTCCATAGCTCATTATAACACGCGGCACCGCTTCAGGGAATAGCATTAGGGGCCCAAGCTCTCGCTTGGACCCCTCAAATGCCTGGTGCTAGGGGGTGGGGTCGAACCACCGGCCTGACGATTATCGGTCGCCTGCTCTACCACTGAGCTACCCTAGCTCTGTCTAGGAGCCGCTCTTACTCGAGCGGGTCGGCCTCGCCGCCCTCGGCCGGCGCCGCCTTCTTGGCCGCCAGCTCGCGCGCCGTCGGCACGTTCTCGCCCTTCTTCCGCAGATCGTTGCGGTACCAGCTGATGGTGGCCGCAGTGGTCGAGCTGTCGGGGAACTCAGCCTTTGCAGCTGCAAGCGCCTCGGTGTTGTCCTTGCCGGCCAGGATGGCCTCGCGGATCACGGTGCCGACACCGCGCTTGGGAACCTTGGGGGCGTCGGCGGCCGGAGCCGTGTTCGCGTCAGTCATTCTGCTCTCCTGATCTGTTGATGGGCTGCTTGGTAGTGCATCCATGTGTGAGAGCCTACCCGAGGCTTGGCCGCAAAGGTGCCGTCGTTGAGCAGGTCAGCCTACCCGGTAGGGTGCATAGCTGCGGCTGCGGCGGTCCCACTTGAGCGCGAGGAATGGGCTGCCGAGGGTGCGGCTAAGGTAGTGGGCGACGTGTGCGATCGCGACCGGGTCCCCTAGCAGCAGGACGTAGTCCTCGTCCGGGTCGAAGCCTGATAGGACCTCAGCCACTTGAGCCTGGACGGTCATGGCGTCGCTCGACACGTTCCCGAATGGCAGTACTCGGATTAGCTTGCCGAAGCGCTCAGCGTCACTGAGGTCGTGCATCTCGACCCACTGGCCGTCACCACCCCTGCGGGCGGGAACCTGCACCGCGAACACCCTGCTCATTCGATCGTCTCCAGGTAGCGCCTGAGCCCTCGGCCCGTCATATGGTCGGCCCGCATAGCCTTGTTGGCGAGGTCGTCCAGCAGCTTCTGGTCGTTGGAGCCGGCGGCGACGAGGTCGGTGAGGGCTATGCGCCGACCGCCGATCTTAGTCGCCCGCTCGTCGGCCTGACGCCGGCGCAGGAGGTCCGACGTCTGGGAGTACCAGATAATGTGGCTCGCCGACGAGAAGTCGAGCCCCTGGCCACCCGCTTGGTACTGTCCCACGAGGAAGCGGCACTTCGGGTCGCTGCGGAAGGCCTCCTCGTTCCTAACGCGGTCCCGCTTCTTGGTCCCGCCGTAGTAGTCGACGGCGCCATAGCCCGCCTTTTTCAGGGCCGCCACGACCTTGAGCACGTCCGGCCTGAACCTGCACCACACGATCGCCTTGCCGTCGACGCTCTGCACCTCCTGGAGCAGTGCCTGGAGGCGCGGGTTCTCGGAGTCGGGCACGACGTCGTGGACGACCCCGTCCTCGTCGACGGCGAAGCCAGAGGCTATCTGCTGGAGGCGGATCAGCAGCACCCCGCCCTCCTCCGGCTTGATGATCTCGCCGCTGTCGAGGCGGGCCAGCGTCTGGCGGACGAGGGCGTTGTGGAGCTCCTTCTGCTTCGGGTGCAGCTCGAAGTCGTACTGCCCCGGCACGAGGTCCGGCATGTCGTCGCAGTCCTCCCGTAGCACCAGGCTCGACCACCTCGCCATCCGCGCCCTCAGGTCGTCGAGGTCCTTGTAGCCGACCACTGCGCGCTGCTTGCGCGCGGCGCGCTTCACCCCCGCGGCCGTGTAGCCGCCGGGCACGTATATGTCATCCTCGACCCCATACTGGGCCTTGAAGGTGCCGTAGTCCTCGTGGCCGAGGGCCGCATGGGCTAGGACCTCGAACTCGGCGAAGGCGTGCAGCGGGGAGTTGTCGATCGGGTTGGCCGACAGTATGCGTCGGTAGGCGCAGCGCTTGTTGCGGGCTATGCCCACCAGGCCCTGCCACCGCTTGGAGCTGGCCCAGCGGAACTCGTGCACCTCGTCCACGATGAGCAGGACCCGGCGCCGGCTCCTCAGGTAGGCTCCGAGGTACTCCCGCCCCTTCTTGTTGCCGAGGGCCTCGGCGTTGACCATGAACCAGGTGATGGCCCGGTGCTCGTCCAGCAGCGAGCCGAACTGCACCCTCCAGCCCTTGTTGGACGACTTGACCGCGTCCCACACCGCCGACTGCCGCGGCACGGTGTCCCAGTGATGCGAGTGGAGCTCGCGCCGGTCCCAGTTCAGGTGGACGTTGTTGGGGGCGACGACCAGCACGCCGTCGACCGCTCCCTGCTCCCAAAGGTAGCAGGCGAGGTCGACCATGGCCTTGGTCTTGCCGGACCGCATCTGCCATATGAGCGCGCGGGCCTCGGAGTCGCGGTGGTCGCGGAACTCCTGGGCCTGGTGCCGATAGGGGCGTGTCTTGAAGGCCCACTCGTCGGCTAGGGCGGCTAGGTCGGGTGGAAGCGGCTTCATGCCTAAGGGATAGGTAGGCGGCGGCGCTCTGCGCGCCGCCGCTGAGGGTCAGAGCTGGTCTGCCCCGTCGAAGCGCAGCTCCCGCAGTAGCCGGCTGAAGAAGAAGTAGGCCGTGCGGGGCGACCAGAAGTTCACCTCGACGCCGAGCGGCTCGAGCCCGTCTTGGCCCCACCTGTTGGCCGACGGGTTCATCACCTGGGCCCGCTCGTCTCGGAGGATGCGGTTGTCCGCCTCGCGGAGCCAGTCGGGCATCAGCAGGTGCAGGTCGTACCGCCGCGCCAGCTTCTCGTCGAACTTGCCTGCGATCAGCCGGTACTCGGGCATCTGCCTCTTGACCGGCCGCACCATGTCGGTGAGCAGGCCCTCGCCGAGGTCGTGGGCCGCCGCCGAGCGCAGGTCCTTCTGCTCGTCGTAGGTGAGCTGGCGGAAGGGCTGCCCACCGTATCGGGTCTGCCAGACCCACCGGGTCAGCAGTACGGAGTGTTCGGCGACCGAGTAATGGTCGACCTCGTCGCGTATCTGCCCAGCGTAGCGGCACGCGCGGCTGACGCCCCAGACCAGGTCCTTCAGCGAGTAGTCCGGCACCGGCGACTCGCTGAACGGGTTGAACTTGTGGCCCGAGTTGGTCTCGAGCCAGTCGTTCGTGACGTCCTCGCGCTTCGCCTTGCAGGACATGTCGCACGGCTTGGCCAAGGTGCCCCAGCCCCCGATGGCCTGGTCGGTGGCGCCGCAGTCGTCGCAGATGTGGTCGTACGAGCTCGCGTCCACGGAGAACCGGACGGCCTTGTGGGACGGGTGGGGCTTGTCGATCATGACCTCAGGCCCCAGCAGACGCATTGGCGTCCTCGACCGCGGCCTTCACCTTGTCGACCCAGCCCTTGACGGTCCGGCCGACCTTGGCCGAGATGGGCTCGGCCGCGCGCCTCTCGAGCTCGGCGTGCACGGCGTCGATCAGGGCGATCGACGTGGCCGCCACCTTGAGGTGCGTCGGCATGCGGTGGCCGCGCGGCTCGCGGTTCTGCTTCCAGCGCTCGATGCGCCTGCGGACGCGGACATTGAGGTCAGCCCAGGCGTACCCGAGCCGCTCGGCGAGGACCTCGCGGACCATGGCCGACGGCACGCCCTTGGGCACGCTGCCGAGCACGTGCTCGACCACCTGCTCGGTGACCGCCCCGTCGACGTGCAGGCTGCGGTGGACGGAGGGCGGCTTCTTGGGCTTGAACTCCTGGACCGCCTCGGCCTCGTCCCCGCTGAAGGTGTGCATCTCCAGCGCCTTTGCCCCGCGCACCTGCACCGCGTCCAGGTCGTCCAGCTCATCAAGCATAATCTGCATCTCTGTCTCCTTGGTGATGCTCATGATGTGAAGATGCTCCCAACCGAGGGAAGGGAGCACCATCATCAAGTCTTGGAGCGGATGTGCTGCCCCGATCGTGGATCGTACCCCTGGTGGTGCGGCGACAGCTCGTCGGGGTAGTCGATGAACGGCTGTCGAGGCCGGCGCTTCTCGGCCAGGTAGGCCTCGAGCCTGTCGTCCAGCTCCCAAGTCCGCACGAACGGCAGCCAGCCGAACAGCTTGAAGATCAGTCGCTTCACCAGTCCCATCCCTTGACTCCTGTGTCTACGTGGAAACCGCTTGTGCCCCTTGCGAGCACCTCGTCCAGGGGCTTGTCCTTGACTTTGGCTAGCAGCTTGGCGACGTCGTCGTGCTGCGCCGCCAGGATCGCTTGCTGGCGCTCCTTGCGCTTGAGGAAGGAGGCCCACGCCTCGGCGAGCGTCGGGTAGCAGAACCGCTTCCGCCCGCTGTCGAGCACGAAGCGCTTGGGGCGCCTATAGCCGAGGGTATCGACCCAGACGCCCTTCGGCGTGCGGCGGAGGACGCGGAACTCCTCAACTCCGACGTAGCTGCCCATCTCGTAGTAGCGGTAGTACACCTCGCGGGGTTCACCGTCGTCTAAGCTAGCCATGGCCTACTTCCTGTACCTCTTGCCGATCCAGCCCTCGGCCTCCACCGGGCATCCAGTCGCCCAGCCCGGTGTGTGGGCCATGAGCCGCTCGAACTCCCGCACGTCGCCCGTGCCCTCGTCGACCTCGCACACGAGCTCATCGTGCACGCTCATGATGACAGAGTACTTCCCCTCGTCCTCGGCCTTCACCATTGCTTGGGCCATGAGGTCGCGGGCAGTGGCCTGCGTGATGTTCTCCACCAGAGAACCGCCGTAGGTGTCCATGCGCACCCACTTCTTGCTGAAGGGGTCCACGCCCATGAAGGTGATCGCGGGCTTGTATACGGGCGACCCGTCGGGGTTCTTCCACGGCGTCTTCTTGCGTACCACCTTGGGGTCGTAGTAGTGCAGGGGGCGCCCGGACGGCAGGTACGTCTTTAGGAAGCCATCCTCGACCACCCACTCGTTGCGGCCGCGCGCCGCCTTGACCCGGCGACCCGGCGTCTTGCAGGCCATCAGCGCCGCGTCCTCCTGGTCGCGCCACATCTGGGTTACCTCGGGGTAGCGGCCGCGGTAGGTGTCCACCGTGTGCTTCATCAGCACGAGCTCGTGCATGATCCGCTCGTAGTCCTCGTCGGCCTCCTCGAGCCGCTGGATGCGCCGCTTGTCCCCCTTCAGGTAGCGCCTTATCTTGTCCTCGTGCACGCCATACTGGTCGCGCACGATGCGGCGGGCCTGCTCCTCGGTGAAGGATATGTCGTACTTGCGGCAGGTCAGCAGGAACGTGACGAAGCCCATCTCGAAGCCCAGGCCGAGGATGCCCTGCTTGCCGAACTGGCGCTCGTTCGGGTTCTCCTTCTTCGTGACCCTGAACCCATAGATACCCGTGGCCATGTCGCAGTAGATGTCCTCGCCCCGCCTGAACACGTCCAGCGCGGTGTCGTCGCCGGCGAGCCAGAACACCACGCGGGCCTCGATGGCCGCGTAGTCGGCCACGGCCAGGTCCTTGCCCTCGCTGGCCACAATGGCGTTGCGCAGGGCGTCGGTCAGGGCGACCATGACCTCGCCGTAGAGGGCCCGGATCATCGTCCGGTCCATCATCAGGATGACCTCGCAGAGGAGGTCGACGTCCTTGACGCCGAGCGTGCCGCGCGGGAAGTTGTGCACCTGCAGGCCCTTGCCCGTCCATCGGCCTGTGCCTGCGCCGTGGTACATCAGCAGGTCGCGGACCCGGTCGTCGTCTGGGTCGACGTAGTAGAGGAAGGCGTCGTACTTGGCCGTGGACGTGCGGTTCACCTCGCGGATGATCTGCAGCGCCCGGTGGACGAGCGGAGACAGCCCCTTGCGGGCCAGAAGCTCCATCAGGCGCTCGCCCGGCTTCGGCTTGGTCCACTCGTCGAGCGTGGCCCCCTGCGTGTCGGGCAGCACGACCCCCTGCCCCTTGGCCCACTCCTTGAACTTGGCCCGCGCCGAGCCCTTCTCGACCGCCCCGCCGGTGATGTCCACGAGCTCGGCGTTCATGCTGCTTATCTCGTAGTCCCGCAGCTGCACGGCCGCGCGCACGAGGGGCATGTCGCACTTGAGGCCGCGCAGGTTCATCTTCTGGTCCATCTGCCAGATGCGCAGCTCGGACGGCGGCAGGTCGTCGATGACCTCGGAGAACCCGTGCTCGGCGTCCACGTCCGTGACGCAGTAGGCCCACAGCCGCTCGAACTCCTCGACCGACTCGCGCCAGAAGATGTGGGCGTCGATCCCCTCGGGGGTCCAGCCGGCGTCGATGAGGGCCTTGCGCTCCGCCTTGAGCAGCTTCTTGGGCTTGCTCAGCTTCTTCATGAGGGCCGAGCCCTCCATGTCCTTCTTGACTGGTAGGTCGAGGGCCGCGACGGCGCCGTCCAGCGAGCGGGGCAGGGAGTGGTAGGCCGCCTTGGCGGCGGAGCAGCGCCAGGAGGCCTCGGGGATAGCGGGCCAGCCGAACTTCACCATCATCTGGTGGGTCCAGATGCAGTACTCGAAGAAGCGGTTGTGGGCCTCCACGAGCCATCCGTCCGCGATCGCCTCCCAGAGGTCGACCGGGTCCGGCGACTGCTCGATGCCCAGGTGCGGGTATGCGGGGTGCCACAGCCTGGTCGGGGCGTCGCCTATCTTGTAGGCGAGGCACATCACCGAGGTGGTGTGGTGCTTCGAGTACAGCCACGCGCCGTGGTCGATCGGGAGGGCCGACCGGGTCTCGAAGTCGATCGTGATCTTGGGGGGATTGTTCGCCATGCCCGAAGATTACCCGGGCACGGCGGAAGCGCAACCCCTACAAAGCTACGCGAGCGTCAGTGCTTCTCGTTCTTGGCCATGGCCTTGGACTCCATGGCCGCCTCCTGGGCTTCCGCCTGCACGACGACCTGCGTCACCGTGTTGACGAAGGAGGCGAGCATGCGCGGAGACAGCTTGACGATGCTGCCGTCGTCGAGCACGATGACGGCCTTGAGGCCGTTTGCCCGCGGCAGTATCTCCAGGGCCTCAATGCCCCGCACCTTAGTCTTCTTCCTAGCCATCGCAGCACTCCTCGCACCTATCGCCGTCGCCCTCGCCCTGCTCGGCCCACCAGCCACAGTCGCCACACATGAACAACTCGGCGTCGAGTTCCTCACAGAACACCCTACTATCCTCTAGGCCGTCCAGTCCGAACGCCTGCTCTGCGTCGTAGACGGAACGGCAGCTGCCGCGCAGGTGCTCGACCACCTGGCGGTACAGCTCTCGGACGTGCTCGTCAGCCTCAGTATCCATTGTGGCGGCGGAACAGCTCGCGGAACTGGGCCTTGGCCTTGCGCTTCTGCTTCTGGCGCTCGGACCGCGTCTTGTCGAGCAGCGACGGCTCAGCGTGCCCGAAGCGGACGAGCTGGAGCTCCATGTACTGCGGACGGAAGCCGGCGACGATGGCGTTCTCGGTGTCGATGGTACGGGCCATGGCCACCATGCTCTGCCGGTGGTGGAGGCGGGCGTCGTTCTTGGTGGCGCCGTGCAGCGGGATGAGGTGGCCCATGGCCTAAGCTCCTTGAGGTTGGTTGCCCCTCAATCCTACGCTTGGGATCGAGGGGCACGCGCCGTCACTTTGGAGGGAGTGCCCCCCGCTTCCGCATGGCCTCCAGGCGCTCGGCTATGCGCTTGCGGCTGAGCACGAGCGCCAGCTTGGTCGGCTCGTAGTCGTTGAGCCAGTGGGCGTCTAGGCCCACGAGTAAGTCCCGCGGGGTGGTGTAGTTCGGCCGCTCCCCACGGCGCTGGAGCTCGGCTATGAGGGCCTCCTGGCGCTTGACCAGGAAGCCCAGCTTGTCGTAGAAGAACTTGAGGTGGCCGGTGCCCAGGGTATACTGGGAGGGTATGGCCACGTCGGCGGGCACTTTGCCCGCCTCCTGCAGCTTGCGGACGTAGCCGAACACACGCGGGAGCTCGGCGTACTCCGCCCACAGGTGCCTGAACTCGAGCTCTGCGGGCGGGACTAGGTTGATGCGCGTCACTCGTCGTCGCCCATGTCGTAGTCTTCTTCGACCTCATCGATAACCGGAGCCTCGTCGCGTGTTTCGGCCAGCTCGGCGCGCTTCTGTTCGCGCTCGGCGACGACCGACTCAGCCTTCACCGAGACCTCGTCGAGGAGGCGCATGGCCTCGTCGATCGGGCGGCACAGGCCACGCAGGGAGTCGCTGAGGAACTCCAGGTTGGTGTCCGGTGCATTGTGGTGGAGGACGATCGGCGCAGCCTCGCGAGCACGCTCGCGGATGACGTGCAGCACGTGAGTCGGCAGCTGGTCCTCGATGGCCTGCAGCCGGTCCATGGGGAAGCCGTCGTCCTTGAGGAGCTTGTGCACCTCGTCCCAGCGCGAGGCCAACTCGCCCACGCGCGTGTCTACGCGGAGCTGCCGCTCCCGCGCCATGGAGGCCTCCCACTTCTCGTGGTCGATGAGTTCGTCGAGCTTCTTGGTGATGAGCTCACCGATCACGGACTGCCGGAGCGCGTCGAGCTCCCAGCTCTCGTCGCCGAACTCCTTCTCGTAGCCAGCGTACCGGCTGTCGGTCTGCTTGGCGAAGTTCGGCGGTGGGCTGTACTGCTCGACCTGGTCCATGTTGAGGGCGAGACGGAACACCTCGATCCGGTGCTCGCGGGCGAAGAACTCGAGGCGCTCGCGGTTGTCGCGGGTCATGTCGATCCCGCTCGGGTCGTGGTCGCCGAGGTGGAGCAGCACCAGGCGCTTGCCCTGGGCGCGCTTCGCCTCGTATCGGCGGCCGGCGCGCCAGGCCTCGGACGAGGACAGGTAGCCCTTGCAGGCCATGTAGGGCGCGCGGCGGGAGTCGCAGGGCCTGCCGATGGTGGCCTCGAGCGACTGCTTCTCGACCCACGTCTCGACGTAGACGTCCTGGTCGTGCCAGGGGTTGATCTTGAGCCCGTACTCGATGTCTTCGAGCAACTGCTGTGGCGTCGGGCAGTCGTGGAAGTGGAACGAGTTGCGCTGGCCGTCCTCGATGGCGAACCAGTCGAGCAGGCCACCCTCGCGCGCGTCGGAGATGATGCGCCCCAGCTTCTTGTACTGCTGCAGCGTGTTCTCAGGCTTGCCGGTCGCCTCGTTGACGATCCAGTTGCGCGCGACGAACTGGTAGTAGAGCTGGCGCAGCGTCATGACGCCGAAACCGTCCTGCCGACTGATCTCCAGTATCTCGTTCGCCCGGTCGATGACCAGCTTGGCCCCCTTGCGGGGATTGTACTTGCGGTACGCTATGAGGGGCATATCTGTCTCTCCCTATCGGATCGTGTCGCCGGACTTGCCGTCGAGCTCGAGGTTGTCGGTGAAGGCGACCACGTGGAAGCCCGGCGGCACCAGGTCGCGCGTGACCGCGTCGAACATGGTCTGCCGGCGGTCGCCTGTGTCGTCGGCGTACTTCTTGGGGTTGTAGTGTCGCGGCTCGAGGACCAGCTTGGTCCAGACGCCGTCGTCGTTGGGGCGGGAGTCTGGCACCACCTTGGCGCACATGACGCGCGGCTGCGGCTCGTCGTTTTCCATGCCATGCTCCTTAAACTCGGCCATGGCCTATTATACCTCAAACATGGGAGGCCGTAAACGGCAAAGGCCTCGCGGCACTGGTCGTGCACGAGGCCTCTCTGGTAGTGGATAGCCGCCAGGGTCGGCGAGTCGCCGCGTCCACTTCGCGATCTGGTAGTCGCTGCAGGACTCGAACCTGCGACCCGGCCGTTATGAGCGGCTGGCTCTAACCAACTGAGCTAAGCGACCAATCCCCTCCAGAGAGGCCCCTGACCTCTTACACCACATGCCGAAGCAAGCTGGTCGGCCCAACCCCAGACTTCCGGGTTATGAGTCCGGAGTGCTGTTTGACCCCGCCAAGGGTCTGGACCTCAGTCTTTTCGGCAGTCGCCCAGTTGGCGCTGGGGAAGACCGCCTAGATGCCCCTGTGGAGGGGATAGGTTGGTGGGGTTCTGTTCCGAGGCCCCCACCGGGCCCGTCAAGCCTTACGCAGCGATGCGCAGGTCCTGAGCAAACGAGTTGTTGTCGTTGGCATTTATACAGGGTGCGGCTATGACGCGCTCGCCTCCGGTGCCCTCTTGAACATCTCTAGCCGCCAGTCGATCCTGTTTCGCCCCCATCAAGAGTGCACCCCTCGACGGCCTTGAAGCCATCCGGCCCTGTGCCGCAGCCAGGATGCACTCATGGTGGAGGCGCCGGAGCACTGCCCTCCGGGTCCTCAGCGGCCGTCGACTGAACCGTCAACAGGCACGCTCGGAGGATGCCCTAGAGCACCCTCCGAGTAAACGGCATTCTGCCCGCCTAGAGGCCTACGGCCCGGGCGGCCTTCTCGTACGCCGGGTAGGTGCGGACCTCGCCGGTGAGCTCGACCTCGATGCGCGGGTCGACGCGGTGGCCGGTGGCGGCAGCGCCGGGCTGCCTGGTGATCCTGGCCACGGCGCACTTCTTGTAGTCGCCGGTCCAGCGCGACCGCAGCAGCGGCGCCTCGACGGCCGGCACGTAGCCGACGTGGGCCCACTTCTTCGCCCCGTCGTCCCACATGAACACCATGACCGCCTCGCGGTCATGCGGGTTGTCGGGCTCGGCCACGAGCAGGGCCATGTTGTGCAGCCGCTTGGTCTGCGCCACCTGGCCCTTGTCGTTGTAGCACTGGCCGACCACGGAGGCCTGCAGCCCGTCGAGCCGCTCGAAGTAGACCGACTTGAAGTCCCAGGTGGACAGGTGCTCGAGGGCGAGCTGCTTGACCGTCTTCTTCGGAGCCGGCTTGGGCGCCGGGTCGACGTCGACGGCGAAGTACGGGAAGGTCAGGCGGATGCCCGGGGTCTTGAAGGCCTGGGCCCGCTCCATCAGCCGCTCCGTCAGCCGCGCCCGGGCTTCCTCGGCCTTCGCCCGCTTCTCGGCCTCTGCCCGCACAACCGCGGCGTTGGCCCTGACCTGGCTCCGGACGTACTTCAGCACGTCGGGAGTCAGGACGTCGGCCGGACCCTCGAGGAACGCCCGTCGACGGGAGCCGTCGGCGCCGAGCTGGTAGCGGATGGTCACGCCGTCCTCGGCGTCTGCGTTGACCGCTGTGAACGGGTTGCCCTGGCGGACGGGAGTCGCCTGGCGAGTGGCCTTGGCCAGGTAGTTCTCGCGCTTGGCTGCCTCGGAGGGCACGTATTGGACGGCCACGTAGCTGCCGTCGGCGAGCTTGCCCTGGAAGTGGTGCCCGCGGCCGTTGTTGTGGCCGGGCACGAAGCCGTAGTTGCCATGCTCCCGGGCCAGCTGACGCGCCAGCTCGTTCACGTTGAGGATGCCTCGCATATCGTATGTCTCCATGCTTGATCGCATGGAGGGAGGATGCGACTCTTGGGGCCTTGGAAGTGCCCTCAAAAGAGAAGGGACGCACGAGGCGCCCCTTTCCAGTCCATGCAGTCGGCGATCAGCCCAGCGGGTCGTCGCCGTCGCCCTCGATCCAGGCGTCGTCGACGTCGTCGCCGAAGTCGTCCTGGGCGTCGGTGCGGCTGTCGAGGCGGTCGCCGTCCTTCAGCTTCTGCAGGTTCTGCAGGCCGAACGCCACGCCCTTGCCCTTGTTGTCGTAGGCGTAGCAGGTGATCGTCGCCCGCGCGTAGCAGCCCGGGTAGAAGTCACTGACGTCGGTGATGATGGTGCGGTCGAGCGCGATCAGGCCCGGACGCATCTTGGACGACAGGTTGCAGAACACCTTGCCCTCGCCGAAGCCGGCCAGGTCGGCCTTCTCGGCGCCGTCGCGGAACGGCTTCTTGTAGTTGGCGGGCAGCTGGCCGAGCTTCTTCTTGAACTTGTCCATCGAGACGCTGTCGGCGAGCGCCTCCATGGCCTTCCAGAGCTCCTTGTCCTTCGCCGTGAACTTCGACGGGTCGAAGATGGCGCAGACGGAGAACTTGGGGGTCTGGCCCTCCTCCATCGCCTTCGCCTCGAAGACGGCGGGGAACGAGACCCTGAAGATGGGCGTTGAAACCTTGAGAACCATGCTGCTTCCTTACTTGCTTATGGCTTGGCGAACTTGCCAGAATGTGGAACCTAGTCGATCAGGTCAGAACTCGACGCCGTTACTAGGCTACAGGCGACTTCGAGGATCACTTCGTCGGGCCATAGCCCGCGCATCGAGTTGTAGGCCCAGCACACGAGGCGGACATTATCCCGCGTGTAGCCCTTACCATTGTCTAGACGGTCAAGGGAGGGCAACCAGGGGCTACCCGGCTCATCCCACCTCAGTGGAATGCCCGTCATCGAGCACGCCATAGGAGCCAGCAGCTCCTCGACGTCTTGCAGAGTCAGAGAACACTCTTGTCCACGTTGACGAGCGCTCTTTTGGCAATTACGGAGGATATAGCGGGCCATATTCTCGGCCCGCCAAGCCTTCGTGTAAGCCTTCATGCGCTCTGCCACCTCAGGCTTCTTGTAATGCTCCTTGTGAGCCGCGAGTTGTTTCTCTCTGTTCCGCTCATAGTACCGACGGCCGGCAGCCCTACGAGCCTCGGAGGTAGCCATCGGATCAGGCGAGGGGGTCCGCCTCGGGGCGGAGGCGGGCCAGCTCGCGGTACATCGCCTGCACCCAGAGGGCCTGGCTCTCGGCGTCGTCTACGCCCGAGTGGCCGGTGCCGACCTTCGGGTACGCGGGCATGCTGCCGCCGACGATGTTGATGGCCTCGGCCAGGGTGCGCGTGTCGCGGACCGCCTTGTAGGACCAGGGCACGGCCTTGCGGGCACGGTTGTAGGCCGACTGCAGGATGGTGACATCGAAGGCCGGCCCGTGGGACCACACGCCGGTGATTGCACCCCACGGCGAGAAGGCTGCGTGCATGGCGTCGAGGGCGTCGCCCAAAGAGAGCTTCTCGAGGTCCGCCAGGTGCAGCCGTGAGGCGTCGGGCTGGCGCAGCCAGAAGTCTAGCGTGCCCGAGTCGACGCTGCCGCCCTGCCGTGTCACGTCGACCCCGACGCAGAAGCGCTTGTCGACACCGTCGCCGTAGGGGTCGAAGGACACTGCCCCGATCTCGATGATCGCCGCATCGGGGCGGACGCCCAGGGTCTCCAGGTCCACCATCCAGTGGGTCTTCTTAGCCATATGCGCCAACTTCCTTGCTTGCTACGCCACAGTCGGTGGCTTGGGTCTATGCTCGAACGTCAGGGTGGCCTTGTGCACTCCAGCCCCGCGGTCGAAGGTGCTCATGTGGACGAGCACCTCCTCATACCGGGTACGGTGTGCCACCAGGCCATTCACCTTGGTCAAGACATCTAGGGCCGAGGGGCCCTCCAGGACAACCGTCACGCTCAATCCTCGACTCCCTCGCCTGCCATGTACTCATCGTCGAAGTCCGCCGACGCGTCGACGGTCACCTCGGGCCGTGGATCATCCTCGTGCGCGAGGGTCACCTTGCCCGGGCGCTTCTGCACGAGTGGGGGATGCAGCCACTCGGGGCTCGTCGGGTCGTTGGGGTTCCACTTGGGGTGTGGCACGCCGGCCAGCAGCTTCTTTACCTCCTTGCCCAGCTTCTCCATCTGGGCGGGGGACTTGAGCTTGCGCGGAGCGTACAGGTCGTCGTGGCTCTGCACGTGCGAGGACACCGCAGCCACGACCTCGGCCTCCGAGGCCGAGTAGGCGCGCGTGGACCGGCCGCGCACGAGCTTGTGGTTCGGGATCGCAACGCCGTGGTCGACCTTGGCCCGCAGGGCATGCGTGGTCGCCGCCTTGACGAAGCCGTCCAGGAAGCCGGTCCACCGCAGCACGTAGGACAACCGTGCGAGGTCCTCCGGTCGATCGCCAGTAGGCACGTCGAGGACGTACGGGTCGTCGGCAAAGTCGGCCATGGCTACCTTCTGGGCATGGGCAAACGCCGCAGCGCAGGGAGTGCCGAGCTTGGGGCAGAAGGACTTCTGGCAGTGGTCGCCGGCGCGCAGGTACTGCGCCTCCCACTCACCCAGTGTGACAGGGTCGTCGCCGGCGTATACTGCCCGCAGGGCTTCCTCAGCCTCCCGCACCTCGTCTGCCGCCTTGGCCAGGCGGTCACGCAGCTCGAGCAGCTCTGACATGGGGAAGGAGTAGCGCCGGACCGGGCCCTCCTCGTGTGGGCAGCGCGGCTGGACCACGACGAGCGTGACGGTCTCGTGGGTGAAGCCGTCGGCCTCGGCCACTCCGAGGGCGTAGTAGCCGAGCTGGCTGTTCATCTTGAGCTTGCCGGTGACCGGGTCGCGCTCGGCGACCTCGACCGGGACACCCTGCCCGTGCTTGTAGTCGACGACGACGAGCTCAGTCAAGAACAGGGAGATGGTGACGTCGGAGGTGCCGAACATGTCGGGGCGCAGCCAACCTAGATCGAACTTCCGCTCGATACCGAGCTCAGCCTGCGGACCGAGCCGCTCCAGCTCGCCGTATACCGTGCTGAGCATGACGTCGACGGCGGACATCATGTCCTCGTCGACGATGAACCAGCCGTCCTCGGAGTCCCCGCAGGGCTCCCCATTCGCGTTCCTCGGGGCCGCCCGCTGGATGTCCCCCTTCTGGTTGATCCAGTAGTCGCGGTACTGGTGGGAGTCTTCCAGGCGCTGCTCAAGGCACGTCTCCACCAGGGTGTGGGCCGCCGTCCCGCGCTCTGCGTGGACACTGGACTTCTTCATCCAGGCTGGGAGTTCGTCGATAACAGCGGGCGAGCCCGGGCAGGCCATCCACCGCTTCGACCCCGACGCCGAGAGCCGCGCGTGGGCGCGTGCACCGGGGTCCGAAATGTTCAACTGTGCCAACTACCTGGCCTCCCACTTGACGAACTTCATCTCCACGTTGTCGTACTTGACGGCGTGGAAGGGCCCCCGGGTGTAGAGGTCGACCATCGCGACCCACCGGAGCGTGGAGACCGGGTCGTGCCCGGCGTGCATTAGGGCCATGGCCGCCTTTGCCCCCGACCCGCAGGCGGTGAAGGTCGCGGCCTCGTAGTCGATGTACCCCGCCCCCGAGTACATGCGGAGCTTCGAGTTGGGCAGCAGCTCGCACGCGCCGGAGTCGGGGTTGAGCTCGTCGACGCGGGGCTGCGCCTCCGGGTCGGTGAGGCAGCGCACGAACTGGTGCGCGTGGCACAGGTCCCCCAGCAGGCTAAACCAGCGCCCCTTCATCTCGACGAGCTTCGGCCAGGTGCCGAGGGCCCCGCTGTCCCCCGACGTCTGGCTGTCGACGACCATCACGCCGCCGGCGAAGGCCACTGTCGTCATCAGACGAACACCCCCTGCTGGTGGTGCAGGTACTTGCCCTGCCGGTACGAGGTCGTCTTGGACGCGCGGGCGATGGCGATCCGCGTGACGTCGAGGTCGCCGGCCTGTATGGCCATGTCGACCGCGGCCAGCAGGTGGCCGACCTCCATCTCGAGGAGCTCTCGGTTCGTCGTCTGCTTGGGGTCCGCCGGGTGGTACGACCCGTACCCGTGGCGGTTGGTCTTGCCGATCGCGAGGCCGATCTCCGCGGCCTCCTCGGCGATCACGTCGAGGCGCTCGCCCTCGGCGTCAGTGAGCCCGTTGAATGCCATTCCCATCTCCTCATGTGAAGAGGGGCCGGCATCGCGCCGACCCCTAGACCGCACCTCTCCATACGCCTACCACAGGCCCGGCGGGTGCGCCGCGTCGGGTCGGGGCTAGACCGCCGCGGCCTCGTAGACCGCGTCGTACTTGTCAGCGGGCAGCTCGGCGAGCGAGCTCACCCCGCCGACGCGGGCCAGGATGTCCATCATGGCCGGGGCGCCGTTCGCCGCGCGGTAGTCCTTCAGGCGGGCACGGATGTCATCCTGGGTGAGCTTCTTGGCCGGCTTCGTGGGAGCCTCGTCGAGGGGGTCGACCTCGGGCTCGGGGGCCGGCTTCTCGGGCTCGGGGGCCTGGGCCGGCTTCGTGGACTTGTCCTTGGGGTTGCCATCGACAGTCTTGGCGGCGGCGGCGCGCTCCAGCTCGACCTGCTTGTCGGTGGCCTGGATGTTGTTCACCACGGTCGTGGTGATGGGGTTCTGTGCAAGCTCGACGAGCGCCTCGAGGGCGGTGGCGGCGCGCTCGGCGGCGGCGGCCTGGCGCTCCAGCAGTTCTTCGATAGTGGCCATACTCTCTGTCTCTCCTTCAGCCTGGGCGACGCGCCCGGTGTGGAGGGGAGAATGCTGCCCTACCGCCCCGGAGCGACCCATCGGAGGGAGGCGCATTGCATCGGTGTGCGTCCGATGGCATAGGGGGTATCCTGGAAGTCCGCATAAGCAAGCGACCGTGCCACCTGAGAGAGAGATGCATGCCTCGAGACCCAACCTACCGAGCGCCGAGGCCGAGGCCACTCACCCACGTCAACGGCACGAAGGAGCGCAAGCAGATAAGCCTGCGCCTCGAGCCGGAGACCATAGACTGGCTGGAGGCCGAGGCCCTGGCCCGCACGGCCCGGCCACCGTTCCTGCACGTCACCATGTCCGACGTCATAAGGGACTGCGTGCGGGAGCACCGGCTGCGGAGCGCGGACTCCACCCCGACCCCGCGCTTCACCAACTGCAACGTGGCCCGCACGGACCAGGGCAGCTACTGCGCCCACTGTGGGGCGACCGCGGGACCCGGCGAGGAACCCCTCTGCCGCGATAGGAGCTGAGCGAGTTGACCACTACAACCAAGAAAACCTGGGACTTCAGGCCCAACCAGCTCGCCGAGTACCGCCGCGGCGGCTTCGAGCTCATCCCGCTCAACGTGCCCGATGCCCTCGACAAGAAGGGCCGCAAGATAGGCAAGGCCCCGAGGGACTACGGCTGGCGCACGGGCGACTTCCTGTCCGTGGACGACGCCGTGGCACATATGCGGTCTGGTCACAACGTCGGAGTCCGCCTGCGCGCGGACGACCTGATCGTCGACGTGGACCCCCGCAACTTCGCCGAGGGCGATGACCCGCTGGCCCGCCTAGAGCGGGATATGGGCATGACCCTGAAGGACAACTGGCCGACCGTCCGCACCGGGTCCGGGGGCTACCACATCTACATGCGGAAGCCGCCCGAGGCGTCCGTCCGCGTCACCCTGGACGACTACCAGGGCATCGAGTTCAAGACCCAGGGCACCCAGATCGTGGCCGCTGGCTCCGTCCACGACACGACGTGGCAGCCGTACCTCTGGTCAG
>QXGG01278689.1_pt1 | contig 76518 bp, 88 predicted proteins | sample 1982491 | NCBI WGS metagenome assembly QXGG01 (sample SAMN09924614, study PRJNA488089) | Wastewater metagenome, whole genome shotgun sequencing project. | isolation source: South African research farm wastewater | place: South Africa: Irene, Agricultural Research Council, Animal Production...
CTCGCAATGACGGTTATAAAGAATGCAGCCTGCGCTGAGCCGTAGTGATTTCGCCACTCAAAATACCGGGCAGCTCTTTCAGCACATCATCAACCGCGCGATCGATCGAGATTTTTTCTTCGACTCTCGGTGCATTCAGCACAAAGGCCGCAACATCTTGTGCAAGGCCCAGCGTTCTGGGGTGGCCAATGCCAATTCTGAGCCGCCAGAAATTAGGCGAGCCCAAATGCAATTCAATATCGCGCACACCGTTGTGCCCGCCATGGCCACCACCTTGTTTGAGGCGCACACCGCCTGGCGGCAGATCGAGCTCATCGTGCACCACCAAAATATCCTCAGGGCTTAAACGATGAAACCGCGCAAAGGGGCCCACGGCTTCACCCGAGGCATTCATAAAGGTGGCGGGTTTTAAGAGCCAGCGGTCTTCGCCGGCAATGCGGCACTTGGCAATGTCCGCTTTAAATTTTGATTCCCGAGCCCACAGGCCCGGGTTTAACTGATCAACAATCCAGAAGCCCACATTGTGGCGATGGGCCGCGTATTGGGCTCCTGGATTACCGAGACCGACAATCAGTTTCAAGCAGCAGGCTTGGCTTCACCTGCAGCCGGCGCTGCAGCGGGAGCGCCCTCTGCAGCCTCATCGGCGCCGGCACCGCCCGGGCTTGAGGTGGTGACGATCGTGGGATTTTCACCTTCGTGCAGCACGGGTGTGACGCCGGCCGGGAAAGAGATGTCGCGCACATGCACCGACTGGCCCACGGCCAAGTTGGCCAGATCCACTTCAATGAACTCGGGCAGATCCTTGGGCAAGCAAGAGACCAACACATCGTTCATGACATGGCTGACCATGGCACCCATCAATTTGACGGCAGGGGAGATGTCTTGGTTCTTGAAGTGCAACGGCACCTTGGTTTGAAGCTTTTGTTTGGCATCGACCCGCTGAAAATCGACATGCAGCACCAAGGGCTTAAACGGGTGCATTTGATAATCGCGCAACAACACCTGCTCTGCCTTGCCGTCGATTTCCAGGTCCAGAATTGAAGAGTGGAAAGACTCAACCTTGAGCGCGAGCAAAATTGGGTTGTGATCAATCTCAATGTTGACGGGGGTTTTTTGGCTCCCATAGACAATTCCGGGAACCTTGCCGCTACGGCGAAGGCGGCGGCTCGCACCCGATCCTTGCACCGTGCGGGAAGTGGCGACAACTTTCATGTTTACTGCTCCTAAAAATCACGCGCGAAGGCGTGGGTTAAAAACCTTTTGCTCGTTTGGCCTGCCGCGACCAGCGATGCCTCGTGACAAAAGGGACAAAAAATTCTCGTTTACTCCACAAACAACGAACTTACAGAGTCCGACTTCACAATTCTTAGAATCGTTTCGGCAAGCAGGCCTGCACACGACAGCACGCGGATTCGGCCCGTAGCCTGCGCCTGGGGCGACAAAGGAATTGAGTCGGTCACGACCAGTTCATCCAACGACGACTGGGCAATTCGATCTACCGCTCCGCCTGACAACACGGCATGGGTGCAATAGGCGACAACGCGGCTTGCACCATGATCTTTCAGGGCTTGTGCTGCTTTGGTGAGTGTTCCTGCGGTGTCGACCATGTCATCCATGATCATGCAGGTGCGGCCTTCGACCTCACCAATAATGTTCATGACTTCGGAGACATTGGCTTTGGGGCGGCGCTTGTCGATAATGGCCAGATCGCAGTCCATTTGTTTGGCAAACGCGCGGGCGCGCACCACACCGCCCACATCGGGCGAGACCACAATCAGATTCGGGTAGGTTTGCTGCCAGACATCGGCAAGAATGATCGGCGCGGCGTAAATATTGTCGACCGGAATGTCGAAAAACCCCTGGATTTGATCCGAGTGCAAATCCATGGTGAGCACTCGGTCAACGCCAACGCTTTGCAGCATGTTGGCTACGACCTTGGCGCTGATCGGCACGCGGGAAGAGCGCACTCGGCGGTCTTGCCGTGCATAACCAAAGTAGGGAATTGCCGCGGTAATTCTTTCGGCAGAGGCACGACGCAAGGCGTCGCACATGAGCATGACCTCCATGAGGTGATCATTGGCGGGGGCGCAGGTGGACTGCAACACGACGCAGTGCTTGCCACGGACATGCTCAAGAATTTCGACAGTCGATTCCCCGTCGCTGAATTGCGCCACATTGGCGCGGCCGACACGGGTGTTTAAATGGCGCGCCACATCTCCCGCAAGCTTGGGGTTGGCATTGCCGGTGAAGATCATGAGGCCCTCGGGGGCACCGCCTTCTTTGTTCAGTATGCGGTCGACCATGGTGTTTATTTCGCTTGGGACTCAGAAAAAATGGCTGGGGAGGAAGGATTCGAACCCTCGAATGCCGGAATCAAAATCCGGTGCCTTAACCAACTTGGCGACTCCCCAACGGGCTTTACATCAACTCACCATTGCGCTGGGTGGGCCATCAAGGTTTTGCAGAGTCTCAGCTGGGCGTGGTCTTTCATGGCCCCGCTTTTTTGCAACTCTTGCATGCCTTGAAGCAGGCGTTTGGCCGTTTCCGCACTGGGTGCACTGCAAAACACCGCACCGCCTGAGCCTGACATTCGAACCGCCGCTGGCGCAATTTTTTCGCTTTCTGCAAGCAGTGTCATTTGCCGAAGAAGGGTATCAACCTCGGGAAATTTTGCCCGTGTGATGGGCTCTAAGTCGTTATGCCCGAAAACCCACACTGGCGACAAGGCTGCATCCGCGAAACCCTCGATTTTCAAGGGTTTGGAATCCCGTGTCAATTCAGGGGCGGCGAAGACTTGGGCGGTTGCCACGGGGCTTGGCGGCACTGCAACCACGAGCCAGCGTTCACGGCTTGAGAAGGGGGTGATTTTTTCTCCAATACCTTCGACAAAGGCGGGTGTGCCGTGAATAAAAAAGGGCACATCGGCGCCAAGCGTCAGGCCAATTGCCGCTAGGCGGGGCTTGTCCAAGCCTAAATTCCAAAGCTGATTCAGGCCCAACAGCGTGCTGGCCGCATCGGAGCTGCCCCCGCCAAGCCCTGCTCCTGCGGGGATTTGCTTGCGCACAGCGATCACCGCCCCCGGGCTGCCTTGAGCCCGCCACTGCGGGGTTTGTTGCAAGGACTTGGCGGCGCGAACTGCGAGATCTTGCTCCACGGCGCCCAGCAAGTCGCCAGTTCTCACGATGTCGGGCGAGGCGCTTTTGCTTAAGTAAATTTCATCGCACCAGTCGATCAGCTCGAAAATACTTTGCAACAGGTGATAGCCATCGGCTCGCCGGCCAATTACATGCAAAAACAAATTGACTTTGGCTGGAGCAGCGATGCGCAGGGAAGTGGCCATGTCCCTTATTGTGCGTCGAAGGCTATCCGAAGCCGAAATGGGGTGCTCTCCATGACGATCTCGGTTTCATGGACAGGGCCATAGGCCCCCACCCGGCTCTCAATAAATCGCATGAGTGATTGCAGGGCCGGCAAATCGTTGCCCCGCTCGGGCGTTGTGAGTCGGCCTTGATCGTCAAAAAGATACAGTCGAGAGCCGGGTTGGCCGGGTGCGATGGTCTCTTCAATTCCGCCGAGCGATTGGCCAAAGGGGCCGACAACAATCAATACCCTGCGAAGGCTTGATCCGGATTGGTATTCCAGCCATTCAAATCTTCCTTGCGAGCCTTGCACCGGTTCGGCAAGCGGATTTTGGGATTGCAAAACAAACCGTCCCGCTGCGCTGCGTGCAAGGGTTTCATTGGGTCGTTGTAATTCGAGCTGTCGTGGCGGCTGTTGAAGGCTTGCGCAGCCCGATGCAATAAAGGCCAAAGCGCCAAGAGCAAGCAGCCGGCGACGCAAAAGGCAACCCATGTTGGCTGTTGTTAGCGTGGGTGAACCTGTGGCGGGGAAATGCCCAGGCGTTTGATGGTGTCAAGCAGCATTTCGTTGCGTGGATCAGCAGCAAAGGCTGCGCGTAAGTAAGCCTCGGCTTCAACGGTATTGCCCTTCACCCAGAGCACTTCGCCTAAGTGGGTTGAGATCTCGGTGTCGGGCTGTTTGGCGTGCGCTTTGCGCAAATACTTTTCGGCCAGGTCAAGCTTGCCCATGCGGAAATAGACCCAGCCAAGGCTGTCAATAATGTGGGCATCATTGGGTGCAAGTGCAATCGCCTTTTCAATAAGCGCTAACGCTTCCGTCAATTGAATATTGCGGTCGGCAAAGTGATAGCCCAAGGCGTTGTGGGCATGCGCATGGTTGGGGTTGCGCGCGATCAGTTCGCGCAACAAGCGCTCCATTTCGGCATGCTGTCCAGCACGTTCGTGCAGCATGGCCTGGGTGTACATGACACTGGGCAAGTTAGCATCGGGTTGAGAAACTGTTGCGAATAGCCGCAGCGCTTGCGCGGGCTCGCCCATTCGGCCGGCAAGGCCCGCGACATAGTCGTAAAACATTTCGACTTGGTTTTCAGCAAGCGCACTTTCACGCCGTGTCTGCAAAGAACGCACCAGTTTTTCGGTTTCACCCATCATGGCCTGAAGCAGGTCCAGAGTCGTTTGCGCTTCCCGATCCTTGGGCGCATTGATAAGCCAAATTTGCGCGGCTTCTTGGGCCCGTTGCGGCATGCGCGCCTCAATGGCAAGTTCAGTTGCGCGTCGTGCGGCAGCCGGGTCTTGTGTTTGTCGCGCAACGCTTAGGTAGGTCACAGCGGCAATGCCCACCTCGCCCTGGGCAAGGGCCATTTCACTTGCCAGAATTTGGAAAACCAAGGCTGCGCGTTCACGCCCAAGCTCAAGTGCGGTTTGCGCGTGGCTTTGGCTTAGGGCGAAGGCTGCCAACAGGCCGGCGAGGGCCTTGGCCATGCCACGAAGTGAATGTGCTTTCATACGCCTACACTAAACCATTTCGATTCATTTCGTCTCATGCCCGAGCTTCCCGAAGTCGAGGTGACCGCCCAGCAGCTGCGCGCCCAGCTCGAATGCGCTTGCCTGGCGAGCAGCTGGCATAGCGGCAAGGCCTTGCGTCACCCGTATCCCAAACGGGCCCTGGAAGACTTACAGGGCGAGGCGTTGCTGGCGGTGCGGCGTCGGGCAAAGTTTTTAATGCTGGAGTTCAAGACGGGCTGGCTCGTGATTCACCTGGGAATGTCCGGCAGTCTGCGCTGCTGCGATCCGGGGGCGTTGGCACAGTTGCACGATCATGTTCGGCTTTGTTTTGCTTTGCCCAAAGGGCGCATGCGAGAAGTGGTTTTGCATGACCCCCGGCGCTTTGGGTCTTTGCAGTGGGTGCCGGCAAAAGGGTTTGCTTCGTGGGAGCAGGCGGGCCAGGGGCTTAGCCGGGCGGGACTTGGCTTTGAGCCTTTTGACGAAAGGCTGACTGTACAGTTCATGCATCGCAGCGCGCGCGGCTCACGCCAGTGCATTAAACAGTGGCTCATGAACGGAAAAGTGGTGGTGGGGGTTGGGAATATTTATGCTTGCGAGGCCTTGTTTGATGCAGGCATTCATCCGGCCCGCAAAGCAGGCTCGATTGCTGTGCAGCGTTATGAAAACCTGCTTGTCTCGGTGCGCCGAATATTGAGCCAGGCAATCAAATCGGGTGGAAGCACACTGCGGGATTTTTATCAGCCCGACGGCGCCTCGGGAAATTATCGGCAATCGCACCAAGTGTATGGCCGCGAGGGTGAGCCCTGCCCGCACTGCGGTGCTCGAATTCGAAAGATAGTGCAACAGCAACGCAGCACTTTTTACTGCCATGCCTGCCAACGATAGCCTTGAATTTGCACGGCGCGTGCTGGCTTGGCACGGCCAGCATGGCCGTCACAACCTGCCATGGCAAGAAACGCCGCCCGACCCATACAAAATCTGGGTCTCTGAAATCATGCTGCAACAGACGCAGGTGGCCACGGTCATCCCGTATTTTTTGCGTTTCATGCAACGATTTCCGCGATTAGAAAATTTGGCGATTGCATCCGAGCAAGAGGTCTTGGCTTTGTGGTCGGGGCTGGGCTATTACCGACGCGCGAGAAATTTGCATGCTTGCGCGCAGCAGATTGTGCAAATGCATGGCGGGCGTTTTCCGCGCACTGCACAAGAGCTGGCGCGATTGCCAGGCATTGGCAGGTCCACGGCAGCAGCGATTGCGGCAGTGGTGTTTCAGGAACGCGCTGCAATTTTGGATGGCAATGTCAAGCGGGTGCTGGCCCGTGTGACGCGCGCTCAGGCGCCGTGGCAAAGCCCGCTGCTTGAGCGTCTGTTGTGGCAAGAGGCAACGCAGCGTTTGCCCCGCCATGTGTGCGATATGCCTGCGTACACGCAGGCGATCATGGATCTTGGTGCCCTGGTGTGCCGTGCGCGCGCGCCCTTGTGCGAGCAATGCCCCGTGTCCCAGCTGTGTGCCGCTTATGTGCATGGCCAAGTCGATCAATACCCTTTGCCAAAGGCCAAACGGGCATTGCCCACCCGCAAGGCGTATTGGGCAGTGCTGTTAAGTGGCCACGGGGTGTGGCTGCAGCAGCGGCCTGATCGCGGTATTTGGCCCGGTCTGTGGCTGCCGTGGGAGCTTGATTTGCGGCACGAGCCCCCCGGGTGGAAGCACACTGTGAGCGGGCTACGCGAGGTGCGAACGATTCGTCACACCTTGACGCACTGCCGGCTTGATATTGAAACGGGCGTGATCGATTGGCTCAAGATGCATGCACCCGAGGGAGCGCCGTCAACCCTTCAATTTTTTTCTTGGCGCCAGGCCTTTGCGCTTGCCTTGCCTGCGCCGGTGCGCAGTGTGTTGCTTAGGCTTTGCCCTTTTGAGACAAAGACCGATGACGAACGGTGCACGCGTATTTCGGTTTGAATTCGTTGCGCAGTTGTTCTACCAAGTACACCGAGCGATGCTGGCCACCAGTGCAGCCAATCGCAACCGTTAAGTAGCTGCGGTTTTCTTCGGCATGGCGCGGCAGCCATTTTTCAAGATAAGCGGCAATGTCGTTTTTCATTTCAGCCACGCTTGGGTGGCCCTCTAGAAATGTCGCAACGGGCTCGTCTTTGCCATTGAGGGCTTTGAGCTCGGCGATGTAATAAGGGTTGGGCAGGCAGCGGGCATCGAACACCAGGTCGGCGTCGAGCGGAATGCCATCTTTGAAGGCAAATGATTGAAACAGCAACGTGATTTTGCTGGATTCAAGATTGAGCAGCTCTTTGACCCAGCGGCGCAGCACCTGCGGCTGCAAATCGCTGGTGTCAAGCGGCACGCCGAGTGATTCAATTTCAGCGAGCAGCTCGCGCTCTCGGCGAATGCAGTCTTGCAGCGTTGGCACCGCGTTTTCTTCGGATACCGCGGTGGCGAGCTCCCGGCTCAGCGGGTGTCTGCGGCGGGTTTCGGAATACCGTTGCAGCAATGTCTCGTCGCGTGCATTCAAGAAAATCACTTGTAGATTGTGGCCTGAGCGTCGGAGCTGTTCCAGGCTTTTTGCAAGGTGTTGCAGCGAGCCCGCGGTACGGGCATCGACCGCAATGGCCAGCTGTTTTTGTCCTTGCTCTTTCAGGTACTGCACCGTGGATTCAAGAAAAACAGCGGGCAAGTTGTCAATGCACAAATAGCCCGAGTCTTCCAAGACATTGAGTGCGACCGACTTGCCTGAGCCGGACATTCCGGTGACCAGCACGATTTTCATTGCGTCTGGCCTGGGTCTTGCTCGCGCATGGCGGCCTGCTGTCGTTCGAGAAATTCCTGCATGGTGTCAATTCCGCGCAGGCTCAACACGGTGTTGCGAACAGCGGCTTCAACCAGCACGGCAAGGTTGCGGCCTGCCGCGACCGGAATAATCACTTTGCGAATGGGCAGGCCCATCACATCTTGTGACATCGCTTCAAGCGGCAGCCGCTCGAATTCATCCATGACACTGCGTCGAATCAATTGCACAATCAGCTTTAGGCGCATTTTTCTTCGCACCGAGGTCTCGCCAAAAATGGTGCGAATATCCAAAAGCCCCAAGCCGCGAACTTCCAGCAGGTTTTGCAGCAGGGGCGGGCAGCGGCCTTCAATGGCATCGGGCGCAACGCGAACAAACTCCACCACATCATCGGCAATCAAGCCGTGGCCACGGGTGATCAGCTCAAGCGCGAGTTCGCTTTTGCCCAGCCCCGACTCACCGGCAATCAGCACGCCCATGCCCAGCACATCCATATAGACCCCGTGCATTTGAATCTGCGGCGCCATGATTTTTGAAAACTGTGCCCGCATGATTTCAATGATTTGCCCTGCGGAGACGGGCGTGCGCAGCAGTGCAAGCTGCTCTCGGTCACAGGCTAGGAAAATCTCGGCCGGGGGAATTTGGTCATCGGCAATGATGATGGCAGGCGGCCTTCCGGCCATGAGCTCTGCGGTGAGATAGCTTTTTCTTTGTGGGTCGAGCCGGTTGTAATAGGCCACTTCAGCGGTGCCCATCACCTGGATTCGATTGGGGTGAATCAGATTGAGGTGGCCAATCAGGTCGGCGCTTTCGGTGGACTGCGTTGAAATGCGCCGGCTCGCGCCTGCCTGGCCGGTTAAAAAACTAAGTTTTAACGCCTCTGCGTTTTCGTCGAATAGTGACCGGACATCAAGCACGGGCAGGTTGCCAGGCCTGAAGGGCCTGGTGCAGCGTTTGGGGGTCGTTTTCCGACAGGAGGGTGGCGCGCATGGTTTCGTCGGAGAGCATCTCGGCGACCTCGGAAAGAATCTCAAGATGCTGCTGCGTGGCCTGCTCGGGCACCAATAAAAAGAGCAGCAGGCCAACAGGCTTGCCATCGGGCGCATCGAAGGCCACGGGCTGGGAGAGCCGAATCAGTGCCGCCACGGCATCTTCGATGCCTTTGATGCGGCCATGGGGAATTGCAATGCCATCGCCCAAGCCCGTAGAGCCTAAGCGTTCGCGTGCGAACAGGGAATCGAACACCTTGACGCGCGCAATTCCCTGATTGTTTTCAAACAGCAATCCCGCCTGTTCAAAGACACGCTTTTTGCTGGTGGTTTCAAGGCCAAGTGCGATATTGGCCAGGGGTAATAGCTTGCTTATGCGGTTCATCTTCCCGCCTCGTGAGATCGAGAGGGCGGATTATAGAACTTTTGCTGCGCCGCGTAATTACCCCATTGCCCGGTGGTCGGCCGCCTGGCCGCGGTGTACCCCGGGGCGATGGGTTTCCTTGTACCGGACCACTTGCCGATCGAGCTTGTCGGACAGCAGGTCAATCGCCGCATACATGTCAGAGTGATTGGCCTCACAGTGAATATCCTTGCCGGGAAGGCGGACGGTCACTTCTGCGGTTTGATTGAGTTTTTCAACGCCCAGCACAACATGAACCTCATTCACATGGTCAAAGTGTCGCCAGGCTTTGCCGAATTTTTGCTCGACATAGTCCCGAATAGCAGGGGTGATTTCGATGTGATGGCCTTTGACAGTGAGGTGCATGACCGAGCTCCTTTCAGAGTTGTTTGCGTTGACTGACAGGCTCAATTCTGAGCGCTTCCCGATACTTTGCAATCGTGCGGCGCGCAATCTGTACCCCTTCCGCACAAAATCGGTCGGCCAACTGCTGATCAGACAAGGGTTTTCGAGGGTTTTCCTCGGAAATCCATTGCCGAATTTTGGCCCGTATTGCTGTCGATGAAGCGGTGCCGCCTGACTCTGTTGAGACATGGCTTGCGAAAAAAAATTTCAGCTCGAAGGTTCCGCGCGGTGTTAAAAGATATTTGTTGTTGGTTACCCGCGATACGGTGGATTCATGCAGCCCGCACTGCTCTGCGATTTCCCTCAGCACCAGCGGGCGCATTGCTTGTTCGCCGTAATCGAAAAATTCTTGTTGGCTCTGGGCAATGGCTTGGGCGACGCGCAAGATCGTGTCAAACCTCTGTTGAATGTTTTTAATCACCCAGCGGGCTTCTTGCAGCTGGGCCTGCATGCTCGGTGCTTGCCCTTCACGAATCACGCTGACATAGGCCGGGTTGATCGATAACCGTGGCATAGCGGCTTCATTGAGCCGTACGGCCCAACGCGCCCCACCAGGCTGATGAGATCGATACGCAATGACATCCGGGATGACGGTTTGTGCCGCATCCTGGCTAAAGGCGCTGCCGGGTTTTGGGTGAAGGGCATAAATGCAATCAATGCCGGCCTTTAATTCATCGCGGCTACAGTGCAATTGTTTGCTGAGCTCAGCAAAGTCTTTCGTGCTCAAAGCTGCAAACAGAGCCTGGTTCGAGACGATTGTTTTTGCCAGCGTGATGGGGCTTGTCGATAACGCCTGGTGTTCTGACTTGCCGAGTCGCTCTAATTGCAGGAGCAGGCACTCTTGGGCTGATCGGGCGCCAACCCCGGCGGGCTCCATGCTTTGCAAAAGCCGAAGACCGAGCAGTTGCTCATCGGCATCGAGCCGTTCGCCAAATCGATCGCAAAAATCAGCAGCAATGCTTTGCTCAAGCTCTTCTAGGCTGTCGCGCAAATACCCATCGTCATCGACCGATTCAATGAGCACCTCGAGCCAGGTCATGTCCCGGTCTGACAGCGGCAGCGCACAGGCTTGCTCAAATAAATAATCATGCAGGCTAATGGGCTGTGCCCGTTGCCACGCCCACTCATCATCGGCGCCTAAGGAAGCGCTGCCCGACCACGACTCTTGGCTGCTGGCCTCGGCATTGTCAGGCTCTGTTGTTGAGGCTTGCATGGCCTCGCCGCTTGCGCTTTGGTGGTCGGCGATTTCCAGCAGAGGATTTTCGGAGACATAACGCTCGATTTCTTGCTCGAGCTCTGCAGTTGACATTTGCAGCAAGCGGATCGATTGCTGAAGCTGGGGCGTGAGCGCTAGATGCTGTGTTGTGCGTAGTCCAAGCGTGGGTTTCATGAGCTCGGCCTGGTGTGCCCCCCGCTTACATGCGGAAGTGCTCTCCTAGGTAAACCTTGCGTACATTGGGGTCGGCCACAATCTCTTGCGGGGTTCCGCTGGCAAGCACTGAGCCTTCGCTGATGATGTAAGCGCGGTCACAAATGCCCAGGGTCTCGCGAACATTGTGGTCGGTGATCAGCACGCCAATTCCTCTGCTTTTAAGAAACCGGACAATGCGTTGGATCTCAATGACTGCGATTGGGTCAACGCCTGCAAAGGGCTCATCGAGCAAAATAAATCGCGGGGATGTCGCTAATGCTCTTGCAATTTCGACACGCCGCCGCTCTCCGCCCGACAGTGCGATGGCCATGCTGTCGCGCAAGTGACTAATTTGTAATTCATCAAGCAGCGCAGCTAAGCGTGATTCGATTTCTGCCTCGCCGAGCGGCCCGCCCTTATCGTTTCGCTGCAGCTCGAGAATTGCACGAATGTTGTCGGCGACTGACAGCTTGCGAAACACCGATGCTTCCTGGGGAAGGTAAGAAAGGCCTTTGCGAGCGCGTTGATGCACAGGCTTTTCGGCCATGTTTTCACCGTCCATCAAAATCTCGCCAGCATCGCTGCTAATGAGCCCAACGATCATGTAAAAGCTGGTGGTCTTTCCGGCCCCGTTGGGCCCCAGCAGCCCCACAACCTCGCCGCTGCGAACGGCGAGCGAGACATCGTGAACCACGGCTCTGCCTTTAAAGCTCTTGCGAAGCTGGCGCACCTCAAGCGAGCTGTCGGGAGTGTTCATGCGCTGCGAAGTCATTTGTTGCTGGGCATAAGAAACATGCGTGACCGGGCTTGCTCAGCTCCGGACTCCACCAGATAGCGTTCGGTGACATTGTTATAGGTCAGCCGGTCTCCCGAAACTTGATCTTTCAACACATCGCCTTCGAGCCTGCGCATGATGGCATTGCCAATGAGCACCACCGTCTCGGTTTTGCCGTCGTAATCGAGTGTGAGGCTTTCGCCTTCAATAAACTCGTTTAAGCCCTCGCGTTTTTGCCGAAAGCGCGCAGGCTTGCCGTTCACAATTCCAAAGTAGTTTCCCGCCTCGTCTTGCCAAAGCTCCATTCGGTCGCCACGCAGATTGAGCGTGCCCTTGGTGAGCACCACATTGCCGGTGAAGATGGTGACCTGGCGCTGTTCGTCGTGATTGAGCGTATCGGAGTCGATGACCGTAGGCTTGTCGCGGTCAGCCCGTTCGGCCCAGGCCGCAGGGCTAAGGCTTGTGCCAGCTAGCACGCAGCCAATTGCAATGGCGATTGAAAGTCTCGAATTCATTTTTTCTCTTCTTTGGGAAGCACCATGCGCGATTCTGAAAGCACACGGATTTGTTGTGTTTTATGGTCAAACACCATGCCAATGCCTTGCAAGGTGGACACGCCACGCTGTACCTGAACTGGCGCATCGGTAAACGCACGCTCCTCTTGCACAAGCAGCGTTGCTTTTGGGGTGGTCAGCCGCGTTGCAGGCTGGTCGGCAAATGCGGCCCGGGTCATGACCACATCGCCCGAAAGCTCAATTCGGTTTTGATGGTCCGTGGCCACCGCGCTTTGTGCGCTTGCGGTGGAGGATGGGCGGTCTTTCATCAGGGTGACAAGCCTTGGGGCCAGCATCAGACTTTTATCCTGGCTTTCAAAATGCTCAATGCGTTTGGCTTGCAGCCGGTACTGGGGCAACCCATTGGGGCCTGTGCGCACAATGTCCGGGCCCTCGACAATCGCGTTGGGCCCTTGCGGGGCAATCGCAGAGCGCTCGAGCCTGCCGCGGGCCAGGTATTCGCTCAAGCCCCATGAGGCTGCTGCGAGCGCTGCGAAAAAAAGCAGCGATACAAGATTGCCGATCCAGTCGGTGGTTTTCAAGATCGGCTTTCCACAATGAAATCGCAGCATTCGCGCACCGCGCCGTAGCCGCCGGGCCGGCTCGCGATCCAATCGGCTGCTGTCAGCACTTGGGGCACTGCGTGGGGCACTGCTGCGCGAAAGCTAACCCGTTGAAACACTTCTAAATCGGGCAGGTCGTCACCCATGTGGCCGCAGCGCTGCGCGTTTAATCCCATCGAGGCGACAAGCCGATCGAAAGCTTGGCCTTTATCGGATTCGCCTTGAATGACCAACTCAATGCCCAGCTCTTTAGCGCGTTGTTCGTTGGCGCGGTGCGTGCGGCCGCTTAACAGCGCAACCTGGATTCCTGCTTCCCGCAAGGCTTTAATGCCGTGGCCATCAAGCACATGAAATCGTTTGAATGCCTCGCCGTGCTCATCGTAAAACAGGCCGCCATCGGTCATGACGCCATCAACATCAAAAAACATCCACTCCAGCGCACGGGCTTTGGACCGCGCCTGGGCAAGGTTTTTGTTGAGCGGGTTGGCGCTGAAATTTGCGAGCATTGGCCTTAGAGAATTTTGGCTTCAAGAAGATCATGAATGCCAACCGCTCCGATCAGGCGATGGTCAGAATCCACGACCAGCAAGTGATTAATACGGGTGGTGTCCATGAGGTGGGCTACTTCGCTGGCCAGCCGCAGGCGTTCAATGGTTCTGGGCTTTTGAGTCATGACTTGATCAATGATCAGGTTGCGCACATCGGTGCCTTGCGATAAAACACGTCGCAAATCGCCGTCAGTAAAGATCCCGATCGCCTGGCCTTGCGCATTGACAATGGCCGTCATGCCCATGCGCTTTGCGCTGATTTCTTTAAACGCTTCGGTCACCAAGGTGCCGCTTTTCACCACCGGCAGGCTCTCGCCTTGGCGCATCACATCTTCGACCCTGACCAGTAGTTTTCGTCCCAGGCTTCCGCCAGGGTGCGATCGCGCAAAATCTTCAGCACTAAAGCCTCGCAGATCGAGCAGGGCCAAGGCCAAGGCATCGCCCAAGGCCAGGGCTGCGGTGGTGCTGGCCGTGGGGGCTAAATTCAAGGGACAGGCCTCGGCCGGGACAGCGGCGTTTAAGTGGATGTCGGCAAGCTTAGCCAGAGTCGAGCCTGGGTTTCCGGTCACGGCGATCAGGGTTGCCCCAAGTCGTTTGATAAACGGGGCAATGGTGGCCAGTTCCTCGGTTTCTCCCGAGTTTGAAAATGCCAACACGATATCGTCAGGCTGGATCATGCCCAGGTCGCCATGCCGGGCTTCGGCGGGGTGCACGAATAAGGCGGGAGTGCCGGTGGAGGCCAGGGTGGCCGCAATTTTTCGGGCAATATGGCCCGATTTGCCCATTCCGGAGACAACGACCCGGCCCGTGGCGTTTAGAATTTTGTCAACAGCAAGAACTATTTCGCTGTCGAGCTGACTCAATAGCCCGGAAATGGCGTTTGCCTCGATTTGCAAGACCTCCTTGACCCTTGCAAGAACGCGTGCTGAATCGCTGGCTTTAGAGTTCGTCATTGGTACACTCGCCTATGGAAAAGCCAGTGTAGCAAAGGCTTAAAGCAATCTTCATACCAATTTTTTCGTACCAGACCCGTGTCAATCTCTTCCTCAATCGGCCCCGGGCCGTCGGCCTTTGCCGAGTCAAAGCCTCAATTGCCAGTCGTCGCGTTTCGCGACCTGGTGTTTGGCTATGGGGATCGACGGGTCATTGACCGCGTGTCGTTCGAGATCCCTGCAGGCCAGGTAGTGGCCCTCATGGGGGGCTCAGGCGTGGGTAAAACAACCCTGCTGCGCCTGATCTCGGGCTTGGTCAGCCCGCAGTCGGGCCGGGTGGAAGTGTTTGGCGCCCCGCTGGATTGCGCGAACCGTCAAAGCCTTTATGAAGCCCGCCGTCGAATGGGCTTGCTCTTTCAGTTCGGGGCCTTGTTTACGGACCTGAGCTGTTTTGAAAATGTCGCCTTTCCTTTGCGCGAGCACACAAATCTCTCTGAGACCATGATTCGTGACTTGGTCTTGCTCAAGCTTGAGTGCGTGGGCCTGCGTGGCGCGGCACAGCTCAAGCCAGCCGAAATTTCAGGGGGTATGGCCAGGCGTGTTGCCCTGGCCAGAGCGATCGCGTTGGATCCCGAGCTAATTTTGTACGACGAACCCTTTGCCGGGCTTGATCCGATTTCCCTGGGCGTCACGGCAAATTTGATTCGCGATCTTAATGCTGCGCTCGGGGCAACATCGGTGGTGGTCACGCACGATGTTGCCGAGACCTTTGCGATTGCAGACCAAATTTTTGTGTTTGCACCCTCCCCGACCGGCGCTCAGCTTGTGGCTCAAGGAAGCCCGCAAGAGCTCAAGGCGAGTCAAGATTCATTTGTGCGCCAGTTTCTCGACGGACAGGTCGATGGTCCCGTTCGGTTTCATTACCCGGCAAATCCGATCGAGCAGGCCTTGGGATTAGGGGGCCGCCAATGATGCTGATCGCGCGTTGGATTTCTGTACTTGGTGCGCAAACCCTGGCCTTTGTGGAAGGCCTTGGAATTTTTGCGCGTCTGGGCTTTAAAGTGGTGGTGCGCACGGTTGCAATTTGGCAGCGCCCGCGCTTGATCGCCGCCCAGGTGCATTTTCTTGGCAATCACTCCTTGGCCATTATTTTGGTTGCAGGTGTTTTTGTGGGCCTCGTGCTGGGCTTGCAGGGCTACTACACCCTGCGTCGTTACGGGTCAGAAGAGGCACTGGGGCTCTTAGTCGCACTTTCTTTGGTTCGCGAGCTCGGGCCTGTGATCTCGGCCTTGTTATTTGCGGGCCGGGCGGGCACTTCATTAACCGCCGAGATTGGCTTGATGAAGGCGGGAGAGCAGCTTTCTGCGCTTGAGACCATGGCAGTCGATCCGATCGCCCGCGTGCTTGGGCCGCGGTTTTTTGGAGGCCTCATTACGGTTCCGCTGTTGGCCACCCTGTTTTCTGCGGTTGGCGTGATTGGCGGCTGGCTTGTCGGGGTCGTGCTGATTGGGGTTGACCCCGGCGCGTTTTGGTCGCAAATGTCGGATGGCGTTGATTTTTGGGATGACATCATCAATGGCGTGATCAAGAGCGTCGTGTTTGGCGTGGTCGTGACCCAGGTGGCCTTGATGATGGGCTATGAGTCGCGGCCTACGCCGGAAGGTGTGGCGAGGGCAACCACCCTGACGGTTGTGGTAGGGTCGTTGGCTGTTTTGGGATTGGACTTTATTCTGACCGCGCTTATGTTTGGAGATGTGTGATGCAGGGCCGAAATTTAAATCTCGCCGTCGGCGCCTTTGTATTGCTGGGTATTGCAGCGCTGTTTTTTATGGCCTTGCAGGTGAGCAACTTGGGCGCCATGACGACTGGCAGCACCTATGAGGTCAAGGCGTACTTCGATAATATTGGCGGCTTAAAGCCTCGCGCTGCTGTCAAAAGTGCAGGCGTTGTGGTGGGCCGCGTGCGGGGAATTCAGTTTGATGATGATCAGTATCGGGCTTTGGTCACCCTTGATTTAGAGACTCGTTATGAGTTTCCCAAAGACACTTCTGCAAAAATTCTCACAGCAGGCCTGTTGGGTGAAAACTATATTGGTTTAGAGCCCGGCGCCGAGATTGAAATGCTTCGGCCTGCTGATCAAATCACCATGACCCAATCGGCGGTGGTGTTAGAAAACCTGATCTCTCAGTTTCTTTACAACCGGCCGAGTGATTCGGGGTCGAAATCCCAGTGAACCCCATGCTTGCCTGGCTAAAGACACTTTTTCTGGCAGCCCTTGTGTTGGTCAACGCAGGTTGTGCAACCTTGCCGCAAGGGCATGTTGAAGATCCGCGCGATCCTTGGGAGCGCTACAACCGCGCCATGTTTGAATTCAACGAGGACGCCGATCGCTTGGTCATTAAGCCAGTGTCTGAGGCCTATCGCGATTACACCCCTGATGTGCTGCAGTTTTTGCTGCGCAATTTCTTTAGCAATTTATGGGATATCGCCACCACGGTGCAGTACTTGCTTCAAGGCCGCCCTGCCGATGCGGGCAACTCGGCTGCGCGGGTGTTGTTTAACACCACCTTGGGGTTTGGCGGCTTGGGCGACCCGGCTTCTGAAATGGGGTTTCAGAAAACCTCTAAAGACTTTGGCATGACTTTGGGCTATTGGGGCATTGCGCCGGGCCCCTATTTTGTGTGGCCGATTTTGGGGCCCAACACCGTTCGAGATTCATTCGGTTTTGTGGGGGACCTTATTTATGACCCCATGCGCGATGTGATTAAAACCAGCGATGGCCGTGTTGCCTCCTATGTGGTGGAAGGCATGCATCGTCGGATTGATGTTTTAAAAGCGGAGAGAACGATTGAGGCTTTGTCGTTCGATCGTTATTCGTCGGTCAGAGATGCCTGGCTCGCTCGTCGTCAAAACCAGATTTACGATGGCAATCCGCCGCCTGAACCCTTTTCTTATGATGAAGATGAGTGAGCTTATAAGTATGCAAGCGTTGTTTAGATCCCTTGTTGTTCTCTTGACATTTGTGTCCAGTGTGGCCTGGGCGCAGGTTTCCCCAGAGTCTTTGATCCGGTCGGTCTCGCAGGGCGTGCTCGACGAAGTCAAGGCCGATCGCACGCTGCAAAGTGGCGACCTGTCCCGGCTGAATCAGTTGGTGGATCGAAGGGTCATGCCGCATGTGAATTTTGCGCGCATGACCGCGTTGGCCGTGGGCCGTAACTGGCGTTCGGCCACCCCAGAGCAGCAGCAGCAAATCATGAAGGAGTTTCGACAGCTGCTCTTGCTCACCTATGCCGATGCGGTTCGACAAGTGAGCGACACCACGATTCAAGTGCAGCCAACCCGCGCCAAGCCAGAAGACACCACCGTGATTGTGCGCACCCAAGTGCTTCGGCCGGGCAAAGAGCCCATTCAGCTGGATTACCGCATGGAAAAATCAGGTGATACCTGGAAGATTTTTGACTTGAATGTTTTGGGCTTGTGGTTGGTTGAGCACTATCGAACGCAATTTGCGCAGGTTGTGGGTACGAGTGGCATTGATGGCCTGATTAAGTCGATTCAGGAAAAGAATCAGAGTCTTTCGAGCTCGGTTGCGGCAAAACGCGCAGCGAGCAACTAACTCGCCATGCAAGAAGTGTTGCTTGAGTTTCGCGGCCGCCTCACTTTGGCCAACGCCAGACAGGTGCTTGAGAGTCAACAGGCCGCATTAAAAACCGCTTTAAAAAACACTCAAGGCCAACAATCCGTCGTCGCAGATTTAACGGGCTTGGCCGATGTCGACACGTCGGCTTTGGCGGTGATCTTGCAGCTTGATCGCGATGTGCGTGCGCATTCAGGGGCACCCTTGCGAATTCGAGGCGCCTCGCAAGACCTGCGCTCCTTGGCAAGGCTGAGCTCCTTGGCCTCGGTGTTGAATTGGGACTAGGTGTCGCATGACTTTTGCTGTAGAGGTTGATTCCATCTCCAAGCGCTATGCCAGCGCACGCGGGCAAGTGCAGGCGCTCTCTGAAGTGAGCCTGAAAATTGCTCAAGGTGAGTTTCTTGCCTTGCTTGGGCCCAATGGCGCAGGCAAAACAACCCTGATTCAAATTCTCGCTGGCCTGGTCCGGCCGAGTGCGGGCAGCGCCCGGGTCATGGGGTTCGATGTGGTGACCGACCCGGTGCATGCGCGGCGTGCTTTGGGTGTGGTGCCACAAGAGCTTGTGTTTGACCCGTTCTTTACCGTGCGCGAGGCGCTGCAGATTCAGTCGGGCTTTTTCGGGCTTCGGCGCAACGACGATTGGATCGATGAGCTCTTGCATCACCTGGGCCTTGCCAATAAAGCCGAGTCCAATATGCGCGCCTTATCGGGCGGCATGAAGCGCAGAGTGCTCGTGGCCCAGGCCCTGGTGCATCGCCCCCCGGTGATCGTGCTTGATGAGCCCACTGCTGGGGTCGATGTCGAGCTGCGCCAGAGCTTGTGGGCTTTTGTACAGCGGCTAAACCGAGACGGTCATACGGTGATGCTCACCACCCACTATCTGGAAGAAGCCGAGTCGCTTTGCAATCGTGTGGTCTTGCTGAAATCGGGCCGAGTGATTGCCGACGAAAAAACCGAAGCCTTGCTAAAACACCCCGACGACAGCCTGGAAACTGTGTTTTTGCGCATGCTGGGCCAGTCTGCCGAATCCGGAGAGCCTTCTGGATCGCTACAATAGCGGCCATGGTGACACCGCAATCAATCGAAGACTCCATTCGCCAAGGCCTGTCGTGTGAACATTTGCACGTCGATGGCGATGGCCATCATTTCGAGGCGGTGATCGTTTGCGCCGATTTTGAAGGTAAGCGGCTCATTGCCCGCCACCAAATGGTGTATGCAGCGCTTGGAGATCGCATGAAGGCAGAAATCCACGCGCTGTCGATGAAAACGCTCACGCCCGCCGAGTGGGCGGCCACCAAAGCCTAAACGCCAAAGCCCCTGACATGGATCGTTTCAAAATTTTCGGAGGCGTGCCGCTCTCCGGTGAGGTGTCTGTTTCGGGCGCGAAAAATTCGGCCTTGCCCATTATTTGCGCTTCGATACTCAGCGCACAACCGCTTGAACTTCACAATGTGCCCAAGCTCAGAGATGTGGTCACCATGAAGCGTTTGTTGGCGCAAATGGGCACGCGTATTGAGGCCATGCCCTCTCAAGATGGCCAGGAGGCGCTGCGATTAAGCTCTGATTCAATGACGCATTTGCAGGCGCCTTATGAGCTTGTAAAGACCATGCGGGCCTCGGTCTTGGTATTGGGGCCAATGCTGGCGCGTTTTGGCGAAGCGTTGGTCAGCCTTCCGGGGGGTTGCGCAATTGGCCAGCGGCCCGTCGATCAGCACATTCGTGGCTTGACCCAAATGGGCGCGCAAATTCAGATTGAACACGGCTATATCAAGGCCCAGGCCAAGCGGCTGCGCGGCACCCGAATTGTGACGGACATGGTGACCGTGACCGGCACCGAAAACCTGATGATGGCGGCAACCCTGGCCGAGGGCACAACGGTCATTGATAACGCGGCGCGCGAACCTGAGGTGGTCGATCTTGCCCAGTGCCTGATCAAAATGGGGGCGCGCATTGAGGGTGCAGGCACTGATCGGATTGTGGTGCACGGCGTCGATCGGCTGCAGGGCGCCCAGCACTCGATCATGCCCGATCGCATTGAGGCCGGAACATTTTTGTGTGCGGTCGCGGCTGCAGGGGGCGATGTCTTGGTGCGTAACGCCCGGCCTGCCGATATGCAGTCAAGTCTTGAAAAGCTGCGCGAGGCGGGGGTTGAGTTAATCGAGCTTCATGACGGGATTCGGGTGCGTTCGCAAGGCAGACCCAGAGCATTTAATTTTCGAACCGCCCCTTTCCCAGGCTTGGCCACCGACATGCAGGCCCAGCTCATGGCAGTGGCCTGTGTTGCCGAGGGTGCGAGCATCATTGCTGAAACAATTTTCGAGAATCGTTTCATGCATGTCCAAGAGCTGCGCAGGCTGGGCGCTCAGATCGAAGTGGATGGCCATACGGCGGTGGTCAGGGGAGTGGCTGAGCTTTCTGGCGCCCGGGTCATGGCCACGGATCTTCGGGCCTCGGCGGGTTTGGTCATTGCGGGCCTGGTCGCAAGTGGGGAAACCGAGATCGATCGCATTTATCATTTGGATCGCGGTTATGACCGCATGGAAGAAAAGCTTAGAAAACTCGGCGCCAGAGTAGAGCGCATCTCGGAACCGCAATCATGATGACTTTTGCCCTCTCCAAGGGCCGTATTTTTGAAGAAGCTCTCCCGTTGCTGGAGTCCTTGGGTATTCATCCTTTGGAATCGCCCGAGTCTTCACGCAAGCTTATTCTTGCGACCAATAAGCCCGAGCTACGCTTGCTGATTGTTCGCGCAAGCGATGTGCCGACTTATGTGCGGTTCGGCGCAGCCGATATGGGGATCGCCGGTGCCGATGTGCTGGCCGAGCAAGGCCACGAAGGGTTGTTTCAGCCCGTTGATTTGGGAATCGGCAAATGCCGCATGAGCGTGGCAGTTCCGGTTGAGCTTGATTATGCGAGCCTGGTACGAAGGGGCGCCCGCATTCGCGTGGCGACGAAATATGTCAACACGGCACGCACGCATTTTGCGGCCAAGGGCGTTCATGTTGACCTGATCAAGCTTTACGGGTCGATGGAGCTTGCGCCCTTGGTGGGCTTGGCCGATGTGATTGTTGATTTGGTGTCAACGGGCGGAACGCTGAAGGCCAATGGCCTGAAAGAAGTCGAAAAAATCGCAGACATTTCCGCGCGCTTGATTGTCAATCAGGCCGCCCTGAAAACCCGGCCAGAGGAATTGCGGCCGATCATTGAAACTTTTGCCCGCGCCGCGGGCCAGAGTTAGGCCATGGTAAAGATTGCAAAACTCAAGTCCACGCAGCCTGATTTTTCTCAGGCGCTTGGCCGTTTGCTGCGTTACGACGCTGCCCAAGACGATGCGATTGCCGCAACCGTTAAACAAATCGTTGCAGATATTCGTGCGCGGGGCGATCAGGCTGTGCTGGAATACACCGCCAAGTTTGACCAAGTGTCGGCAGGCTCGGTGTCAGCGCTGGAAATTCCGCGATCAGCCTTGCTAGAGGCTCTCAATGGCTTGCCCGCAGAGCAGCGCCAGGCCCTGACCCAGGCGGCCGATCGCATTCGCGAGTTCCACTTGCTGCAAAAGCAAAGCTCTTGGACCCATGTCGATGCCGCAGGAAATCGTTTGGGCCAGCGCGTCAGCGCGATTGACCGAGCTGGCCTCTATGTTCCGGGCGGCAAAGCAGCCTATCCCTCTTCTGTGCTCATGAATGCAATTCCCGCAAAAGTGGCGGGAGTGCAAGAAGTGGTCATGGTGGTGCCCACCCCGGGCGGTGTGCGCAACCCTCTGGTGTTGGCGGCCGCTGGCCTTGCGGGCGTTGATCGCGCATTCACGATTGGCGGCGCACAGGCTGTCGCGGCGCTTGCGTACGGCACGCAAACCATTCCCTGCGTTGACAAAATCGTGGGCCCTGGAAATGCCTATGTGGCCGAAGCCAAGCGCCAGGTGTTTGGCCAAGTCGGCATTGACATGATTGCGGGTCCTTCTGAAATTCTGGTGATTTGCGATGGCAAGACCAATCCCGATTGGATCGCCATGGATTTGTTTTCGCAGGCCGAGCACGACGAGCTTGCGCAGGCCATTTTGTTAACCCCCGATGCGCAATTTATTGATGCTGTGCAGGCTGCAATTGATCGCCTGATCAACGACATGCCCCGCAAGGCCGTGATTCGCACTTCCATGGAAAATCGGGGTGCGTTGATTCAGGTGAAAGATCTCGATGAAGCGTGCGAGATCGCTTCAACGATTGCTGCTGAACACTTGGAAGTCTCCACCGATGAGCCCGAGCGTTGGGCGCAGAAAATCCGGCACGCTGGCGCAATCTTTTTGGGCCGTTACGCTTCAGAATCGTTGGGTGATTATTGTGCGGGCCCTAATCATGTGCTGCCCACCATGCGCACGGCGCGTTTTTCATCGCCACTCGGTGTTTACGATTTTCAAAAGCGCACGAGCATGATTGAAATTAGTGAGGCGGGTGCGCAGTCGTTGGGCCGCGTTGCCTCGACACTGGCGCATGGTGAGCATTTGCCCGCACACGCCAAAGCGGCTGAGCTACGACTGAAATAAAGCCCAGTAGATCGCCACGGCTGCTTCGCAGCCTCGCGATGACGACTTTATTCGTCATTGCGAGGAGCCCACCAGGGCGACGCGGCAATCCACGTTCAAAGGTCAGAAAGTGCCTTGAGCAGCGCATCCACTTGAGCATCCGTGCCCACAGTGATTCTCAAATACCGATCAATCCGCGGCTTGGCAAAATGACGCACCAAAATTTTGCGCTCACGTAAAAGCTGAGCCAGCGCGGCCCCCTCATGTGCCGGGTGTTTCGCAAACACAAAGTTCGCCATGGAAGGCACCACCTCAAAGCCAAGCGCTTGCAGCCCGGCGGCCATTTTTTCTCGTGAGGCAATGACCTTGGCCCGGTTTTGCTCAAACCAATCATGATCTTCAACGGCCGCGGCAGCGCCGGCTTGTGCGAACCGATCCAGCGGATAAGAATTAAAGCTGTTTTTGATTCGATTCAGCGCATCGAGCAGCGCGGGGTTTCCGATTGCAAAGCCAACCCGCAGCCCCGCCAGCGCACGCGATTTTGAAAACGATTGGGTCACCAGCACATTGGGGTGCTTGACTGTGAGTGGCACGCAGGATTGCGCGCCAAAATCGACATAGGCCTCATCGATCACCACCAAGGTATTGGGACGATCGCACACAAAGGCTTCAATCACATCTCGCGCAATCGCCCGGCCCGTTGGCGCATTGGGGTTCGGAAAAATCACCGATTGCGCCGAGCGAGGAATTTTTTCAAGCGAAAAGCTTAGGTCGGATTCAAGTGCAACTTGGACAAAAGGAATTTGGTAGAGCGCGCAGTAGCTCGGGTAAAAACTGTAGGTAATGTCGGGCAAAACCAGGCATCTGTCGGTGGGCGCCGCACCCCCACGGGCCAGCAGGCCCTGAAACACAAAGGCCAAGACCTCGTCGCTGCCATTGCCCACAAAGACATGGCTTGCGGGCACCTTCAAGCACCGGCCAATGGCTTCGCGCAGGCCCACCGATTCAGGGTCGGGGTAAAGCCGCAGGGCATCTGCAGCAATTGCCCCAATCGCCTCGAAGGCTTTGGCCGAGGGCGGATAGGGGTTTTCGTTGGTGTTGAGCTTGATTAAGCCCTCGATCTTGGGCTGCTCGCCGGGGGTGTAGGGCGAAAGACCCTGCACCACAGAACTCCAGAATTCACTCATGGCACGACTGTATCATTGCGGAAAAGGAGCTGTCATGAGAACCGCTGAGATCAGCAGAAACACCGCCGAGACCCAGATTCGGGTGGCCATTAACCTAGATGGAACGGGCAAGAAAAGCCTGGCGACCGGCCTGCCTTTTCTCGACCACATGCTGGACCAGATTGTTCGCCATGGCCTGATCGATCTCGATATTCAGGCCAAGGGCGATTTAGAGATTGATGCCCACCACACCGTGGAGGATTTGGGCATTACATTAGGTCAGGCATTTGCAAAAGCGATTGGCGATAAGCGCGGAGTGCGTCGCTATGGCCATGCGTATGTGCCGCTTGATGAAGCCTTGTCGCGTGTGGTGGTCGATTTATCGGGCCGCCCAGGCTTGGAATTTGGCGTGCAGTGGAAGCGCAGCATGGTGGGCCAGTTCGATCTCGATTTGGTGCATGAATTTTTCCAAGGCTTTGTCAATCACGCGCTGGTCACCTTGCACATTGACAATCTAAAGGGTGAAAACGCCCACCATCAGTGCGAAACGATCTTCAAGGCGTTTGCGCGCGCGTTGCGCATGGCCGTTGAGCCAGACTCAAGACTTTCGGCCGACAGCATTCCCTCTACCAAGGGCGCTCTCTGATTGATCGCAATTGTTGATTACGGCTCGGGTAATTTAAGAAGCGTGCTGCGGGCTTTTCATGCCGTGGCGCCCGGCACGGATGTGCAAATTGTGTCGCAGCCTGAGCAGGTTCGCGCTGCAGAACGTGTCGTATTTCCCGGGCAGGGCGCCATGCATGACTGCATGGCGAGCCTTGCGCGATCGGGCTTGAAACAAGCCATCTTAGAAGCCTGTCGCGACAAGCCATTTTTTGGAATTTGTGTCGGCGAGCAAATGCTCTTTGATCACAGCGAAGAGGGCGACACCCCAGGGCTTGGGGTAATGCCAGGGAAGGTGATTCGGTTTTCTGCACAGCGTGGCACCTGTGATGCGGCAGGTGCGCCATTAAAAGTTCCGCACATGGGCTGGAACCAGGTGCAGTGGGCCAAGCCGCACCCGGTGACTGCAGGCCTTAAAAGTGGCGGCTGGTTTTATTTCGTGCACAGTTTTCACGCAGAGCCCAGTGATCCTGCCCATGTGCTGGGGGAAAGCCACTACGGAACACGCTTTACCTGCGCGGTTGCCAGAGATAACATCATTGCAACCCAATTTCATCCAGAAAAAAGCGCATCAGAAGGCCTTCGTCTTTTGGCAAACTTTGTTTCATGGACACCTTAACTCTCGATTGTTGACATGCTGTTAATACCTGCAATTGATCTTAAAGATGGACAGTGCGTTCGCTTAAAGCAAGGCGATCTGCGTGACGCAACAATTTTTTCTGACAAGCCTGCCGAAATGGCGGCCCACTGGAAATCCCAAGGCGCGCGCCGTCTGCATGTGGTGGATTTAAACGGTGCCGTTGCAGGCCGGCCAAAAAATGAAGCGGCAATCAAAGCCATTATCAAAGCTGCGGGCGATGACATGCCGGTGCAAATTGGCGGCGGCATTCGCGATCTCGACACCATTGAGCGGTTTCTTGATGATGGCGCGAGTTTCGTGGTGATCGGCACTGCGGCTGTAAAAAACCCTGGCCTGCTACAAGATGCCTGCGTGGCGTTTCCTGGCCATATCGTGGTGTCAATCGATGCCAAAGACGGCAAGGTCGCCACCGATGGCTGGAGCAAGCTCTCCGGGCACGAAGTGATCGACTTGGCCCAGAAGTTTGAAGATTATGGCGTTGAGGCCATTCTTTACACCGATATTGGCCGTGATGGAATGCTCACGGGCGTAAACCTTGAAGCAACGGTCAAGCTGGCGCAAAGCGTGAGCGTACCGATTATTGCCAGTGGCGGCATTGCCGGCATGAAAGACATCGAGTCGTTGTGCGCGGTTCAAGACGAAGGCATTACGGCTGCCATTTTGGGCCGTTCACTCTACGAGGGCCACATCGACTTTAAACAAGCACAGGAGCGAGCAGACTCGCTTTCTGAATAATGCTGGCCAAGCGCATTATTCCCTGCCTCGATGTCAATGCGGGCCGTGTCGTAAAAGGGGTGAATTTTGTTGACCTGCGCGATGCTGGCGATCCCGTTGAAATTGCCCGGCAATACGACCTGCAAGGCGCTGACGAAGTCACGTTTTTAGACATCACTGCCTCAAGCGATGCCCGCGATTTGATTTTGCCCATGATCGAGGCGGTCGCCGACCAGGTCTTTATTCCATTGACGGTGGGCGGAGGTGTGCGCACCGTCGAGGATGTTCGCCGCCTGTTAAATGCGGGTGCCGACAAGATCAGCATTAACACCGCCGCGATTCAAAACCCGGGCTTGGTAAAAGAGTGTTCGGATAAATTTGGCTCGCAGTGCATTGTGGTGGCCATTGATGCCAAGCGCGTGGACGACCACTGGGAAGTCTTTACCCACGGGGGCCGAAACCCCACTGGCTTAGATGCCGTGCAATGGGCAAAAAGAGTCGCAGAGCTTGGCGCGGGCGAGATATTGCTCACGAGCATGGATCGAGATGGCACCGGCAAGGGCTTTGATTTAGCGCTCACTCGCGCAGTGTCGTGCGCAGTGAATATTCCGGTCATTGCCAGCGGCGGCGTGGGGAGCTTGCAAGACTTGGTCGATGGCGTGACCCAAGGCGCTGCCGATGCAGTGCTGGCAGCGTCTATTTTTCATTTCGGGCAACACACCATTAACGAAGCCAAGCACTATATGGCGGACCGTGGCGTGTGTGTCCGTGCCCAGCAGGTGCGCTCATGACGCCCACCTGGCTTGATCAAATCAAGTGGGATGATCGCGGCTTAGTCACGGCGGTGGCGCAAGACGCGCATTCGGGCCGTGTCTTAATGGTGGCGTGGATGAACCGCGCAGCGCTTGAAGCAACTGCGAGCACCCGGCAGGCAGTTTATTTTTCGCGCTCAAGAAACCGTTTGTGGCGCAAGGGCGAAGAGTCCGGAAACACTCAATCGGTGCGCGAGATTCGTTTGGATTGCGATGGCGATGTGATCTTGCTGCTTGTGGATCAGCACGGCGGAATCGCCTGTCATACCGGCCGCCAATCCTGCCTGTATCAGCGCCTAGAGCCTTCGGCCTCGGGCCAGGATTTTCAGTGGATTGCAGTCGACCCGGTGCTCAAAGACCCTGACACTCTGTATGCTAAGAACACGGATCCCTCACGCCATGCCTGACCGCAACCAACGCCCTCAACAACTGCCTGCGGATCGCACCTTGCAAGATGCGACCGAGGTGCTCTCGCGTTTAGCCGATGTGATTGCCTCTCGAAAAGGCCTGGACCCTTCAAGCTCCTATGTCGCGAGGCTGCTTGCGGCTGCGCCCGATGCAGCGCTTAAGAAGGTGGGCGAGGAGGCTGCCGAAGTGATCATGGCTGGCAAAGACGGTGCAGCAGATCGCATTGTCAGTGAAATGGCAGATCTCTGGTTTCACTGCCTGGTTGCGCTGGTTCAGGCCGGTGTTCGGCCCGAGCAAGTGCTCGCCGAACTGGCCCGCCGCGAGGGGATCTCTGGCCTTGATGAAAAAGCCGCGCGGCGCGCTCAGCAAAAAATTTAGGGAGAGTTTTTGTGTCGCACGACCCGAACTGCGTATTTTGCAAAATTGCCCAAGGGGCCATCCCTGCCAAAAAAGTCTACGAAGACCAAGAGCTATTTGCGTTTCATGACATTAACCCTAAGGCTCCGCTGCATTTATTGATCATTCCCAAGCAGCACATCGTGTCTTTGCAACAGGTGGATCAGACGCATGCCGAGTTACTGGGGAAAATGCTAGTGCTTGCCGGAAAGCTTGCCGCCGACAATGGCTCCCCCGGTGGATTTCGTACGGTGATTAACACGGGCAAAGTCGGCGGGCAGGAGGTGTATCATCTTCACGTCCATGTCCTTGGCGGCCCCGAACGGGTCGGCGTTGGGTTTAATCTTTAATCGGAGACCGTGATGGGTTCCTTTAGCGTTTGGCATTGGCTCATTGTTTTACTGATCATATTGTTGGTGTTTGGCACCAAAAAGCTGCGCAACCTTGGGTCTGACTTGGGCGGTGCGGTGAAGGGCTTTAAAGAAGGCATGAAAGAGGGCGGCACCTCTGAGGCCGACGCCACAGCCACCAAGAAGGCTGAAGCCCCCACCATTGACGTTCAAGCCAAAGACAAAACTCCTCAGTAGTCTGCGCCGAGCCCTAAGGCCACCGGCCCCACGGGTCCCTTATGTTTGATATCGGCTTTTCTGAACTCATTGTGATTGGCTTGGTGGCCCTGGTGGTCGTGGGGCCCCAACGCCTGCCTGTTGCGACGCGCACGATCGGCACACTGCTGGGCCGCGCGCAACGCTATGTCAACGATGTGAAGTCGGATATTCAGCGCCAGGTCGATCTTGAAGAGCTGCGAAAAGTTCAAGAGCAGGTCAAGACCATGGGCGAAGAGATTCAGTCCACGGTGCAAAATGTGGAACAAGAGGTGGGCAGCGTTACCGCTTCGGTATCCGATTCTGTGAATGCGTCGTGGGATGGTTTTGAATCTGACGATGCGTCCACCACGACAAGCCTGACGCGTCGCGGATGGAACATCAATTCGCCCGAGCCCTCTTGGTCTGACTTAATGGAGCAGCGGCGAGTCAGAGACAAACTGCGTAACCGAATGCGCAAGCGGTTTATGCAAAAAAGAGTGCATGACGAGACATGATTGAGCAAAACCAAAACGAGACCAGCAGCCTGAAAGAAGAGGGCTTCGTCACGCATTTGGTCGAGCTGCGTGATCGCCTGCTCAAAGCCGCTGCCGCCTTGATTGTTTGCTTTCTTGCCTTGGTGTACTGGGCGCCTGATATTTACAGCGCTTTAGCGGACCCACTGCTGAAGTCTTTGCCGGCGGGCACCTCGATGATTGCCACTGATGTCACCGCGCCGTTTTTTGTTCCCATGAAAGTCACCATGATGGTGGCGTTTGTTGTGGCCTTGCCTTATATCCTGTACCAGGCGTGGGCTTTCGTGGCGCCAGGGCTGTACGAGCATGAAAAAAAGCTGGCCATGCCCATTGTGTTGAGCAGCTTCATCTTGTTTTTGCTGGGTATGGCCTTTGCGTACTTTTTTGTGTTTCCTGCGGTGTTCAAGTTCGTGGCCGCCTACACGCCTGCAGGCGTGCAAATGGCCACCGACATTGATAAATATCTAAGCTTTGTGATCACGCTGTTTTTGGTGTTTGGCCTGTCGTTTGAAACGCCGGTAGTGGAAATGGTCTTGGTGCGGCTTGGCATTGTCACGATCGCCAAGCTTAAAAACTTTCGGTCGTATTTCATTGTGATTGCATTTGTCATCGCGGCCATCGTGACCCCGCCCGATGTGATCAGCCAGTTCATGCTGGCGGTGCCCATGATTTTGCTCTACGAGTTCGGAATTTTCATGTCGCGCTGGATCACCCCGCGCGAAAAACTCGAAGAAGCGGCCGAGTGATGGATCGCCACGGCCGCTTCGCGGCCTCGCGATGACGGGGGAAGTAATCCGCGGCCTCGCGATGACGGGGGAAGTAATCCGCGGCCTCGCGATGACGAGATAATGTCATTGCGAGCCCCGCAGGGGCGTGGCAACCCATCCGTCATTGCGAGGAGCGCCAGCGGCGCGACGTGGCAATCCACTGATAATTAACGCCGCGGCGCGCTAGGCCGCTCTGCCACCTCAACCGTCACATCCGCTTTTCTCCCGCTTCGTGTCACTGTGAACTTCGCCTTGCTGCCCGGTGAGATTCCGGCCACTACTTGCATAAGCTCAGTCATGTTGCGAACCGGTGCGTCATTGACCGCCACCACCACATCCCCCGGCTTTAATCCAGCCTTGTCAGCCGGCCCGCCTTGCAGCACGCCAGCGATCAAACTGCCCGTAGTGTCTTGCGCATCGCGTGGCTCCACACCGATATAGCCCCGGCTCACTTTGCCCTTGGTAATTAATGACTCCATGACCTGGCGAGCCGTGTCCGAGGGAATGGCGAACCCAATGCCCTGGTTGCCGCCCGAGCGGGTGTAAATCGCGGTGTTAATGCCCAGCAGCTGGCCTTGCGTATCCACCAAGGCGCCGCCCGAGTTGCCCGGGTTGATTGCGGCATCGGTTTGAATAAAGTTTTCGTAAGTGTTGATGCCTAGGCGTGAGCGGCCCATGGCACTGATGATTCCTTGGGTAACGGTTTGGCCAACGCCAAAGGGGTTGCCAATCGCTAAAACGGTATCGCCAACCCGGGCATCTGCGGGGCGGCCAAAGGTGATGATGGGCAGATTGGGCAGGGAAATTTTTAAGACCGCCAAGTCTGTCTCAGGGTCGGAGCCCACCAGAGCTGCCTTGGCCCGCCTGCCATCGGCCAGGGTGACTTCAATTTGCTCGGCCCCCTGAACCACATGGTGATTGGTCAAAATAAAGCCCTTGTCTGACACGATCACGCCCGAACCCAGGCCAGCGCTGGGCTCTTGCTCAGGAAGGTCGGGGAAAAAGCGCTTGAACAAGGGGTCATTCAGGAAAGGATGGTTTTGAATGCCGTTGCTGCGTTGGGTGGTGAAGATGTACACCACAGCGGGCATGGCACGAGCGGCGGCCTCTCGAAAGCCGTGTCCGGCAATGGGCCCATGGCCTTCGCGCAGACCCAGGTCTCCTGACCCTGAGCGCAAGGAACTTGAGCCCAAATCCGCCACCCAATGGGGTTTAAAGGTCAATACGACAAACAGTGCGGCCAGTGCCAGCGTGGTGGCTTGGGCAAAGACTAGCCAGATTCTTTTGATCATGGTCAGCATTATTGCTGGAAGTTGCTGAGCCGGGTGGACTAAAATACGCGTTTGCCCTAACCGAGTTTTCAAAAAGGTCCGAGTATGTCCGAGTCAAACCAAGAACTCAGTTTTTCCACTCCAAGCAAAGAGCTTGAATCCGAGCGTCGCACCTGGCTGATTGCGTGCGGCGCTGTTGGCGGAGCGGCAGCCGTTGCGACCGCTATTCCCATGGTCACTTCCATGGCCCCTTCTGAGCGTGCCCGCTCTGCCGGCGCGCCGGTCGAAGTCGATATTGCGGATATTCCGCCCGGAGGCATGAAAACGGTCGAATGGCGCGGAAAGCCGGTATGGGTGATGCGCCGCACCCCTGAAATGCTGGCCACCCTTGAAAAGATTGAAGGCCAGCTTGCCGATCCCAATTCTGATCGCAAGGAATACCCTATTCCCGAGTACGCCAAGAATCGTCATCGTTCAATCAAGCCCGAAGTGCTCGTGACCGTGGGAATTTGTACCCACTTGGGCTGCTCGCCGGTCTCCAAGCTTGAGACGGGCAACCAGCCGGGCTTGGGCGCCGATTGGCAAGGCGGTTTTTTCTGCCCCTGTCACGGGTCGACCTTTGACCTGGCGGGCCGTGTCTATGCCAACAAGCCTGCGCCCGACAATCTTGAAGTCCCCCGCCACATGTACCTTTCCGACACACGAATTGTGATCGGCAAGGACGAAAAGGGCGAAGCATAAGAGCGCTGTAAACACGACGAGCATCACGAGTTATTCATCGGAGATTTGAATGGCAGCTGAAAAGAATGTCACAACAACGGGCCTGATGGGCTGGATCGATCATCGATTCCCGCTCACCAAGATGTACAAAGAGCATTTATCGGAGTACTACGCACCGAAGAACTTCAATGTTTGGTATTTCTTCGGTTCGCTTTCCATGGTGGTGCTGGTGCTGCAGATCGTCACGGGCATTTTGTTGACCATGCATTACAAGCCTGACGCCTCGCTAAATGCTGCGGGAGTACCGGTTGCCTTTGCGAGCGTCGAATACATCATGCGCGAAGTGCCCTTTGGCTGGCTCATTCGTTACATGCACTCCACCGGCGCTTCAGCGTTTTTTGTGGTGGTGTTCTTGCATATGTGGCGCGGCATGATCTACGGCTCTTACCGCTCGCCGCGAGAGCTGATCTGGATTTTTGGCTGCCTGATTTTCCTGTGCCTGATGGCCGAGGCGTTTTTTGGCTACCTGCTTCCCTGGGGCCAAATGTCTTACTGGGGCGCGCAGGTGATCGTGAACCTATTTGCCGCAGTGCCCTTGATCGGCCCCGACCTTGCTGTGTGGGTCCGTGGGGATTTTGTGGTGGGCGACGCAACGCTGAACCGCTTCTTTGCGTTTCATGTGATCGCCATTCCCCTGGTGCTGGTGGGCTTGGTGGCCGCGCACATTATTGCGTTGCATGAAGTGGGCTCAAACAACCCCGATGGCATTGAGATCAAGAAGAACAAAAATGCCGATGGCATTCCTCTTGACGGCATTCCTTTCCATCCTTACTACTCGATTCACGACATTTTGGGCATTGCCGGGTTCTTGATTGTGTTTTGCGCCATCATGTTCTTTGCGCCCGAGCTTGGCGGCTACTTCCTGGAGTTCAATAACTTCATCCCCGCAGACCCGCTGGTCACGCCGCCGCACATTGCGCCGGTCTGGTACTTCACGCCGTATTACTCCATGCTGCGCGCCGTGACCGATGTCTTCACATGGGTCATGGTGGCATCTGCGGCATTGGGCGCCATTGCGTTGCTGCGGGCTCACTGCTCCGTGATGGTGAAAGCGGCTGGCATTGCCGCCATTGTGGTGCTGGCCATCACCTTCCGTGTGTTTGACGCGAAGTTCTGGGGCGTGGTGATCATGGGCGGCGCTGTGGTGATCATGTTCTTTTTGCCCTGGCTGGATAAAAGCCCGGTGAACTCAATTCGCTATCGGCCCACATGGCACAAATGGCTCTATGGCGTGTTTGTCGTGAACTTCTTTATCTTGGGCTACCTGGGTGTCTTGCCGCCGTCTCCGTTTGGCCAGGCTTACTCCTTGGTGGGCACCGTGTTTTACTTCGCCTTCTTTGCTTTGATGCCCATTTGGTCGCGCATTGGCGAGTTCAAGCCCGTGCCGGAGCGGGTCACCTTCAAGCCGCATTGATTGGCCGCTGAAGCGAAAAGGAAAAGAAACATGAACTGTCAATCCAACACCCTCTCGGTTGCATATATGAAACTGCACTTTGCATCAAAGTATTTTCGGCACCTGCTTTTGGCCTCTGTCGCAGCCTTGTCTTTGCTGGTGACTCCTGCTGTGCATGCGGCGGGCCCAGCGCTTGCGCTGGATTCACTGCCGGCTGGCAAGCTGGGCAACCAAGAGGCGATGCAAAATGGCGCCAAGACCTTTATGACTTACTGTCTTGGCTGCCACGGAATTTCCATGATGCGTTACAACCGTTTGGCCGATATTGGCATGACGGAAGAGCAGATCAAGGCCATCATGCCTGCGGGCGCAAAGCTGGGCGATTACATTCGCACCTCGATTCCCAGGGCCGATGCCAAACAATGGTTTGGCGCTGCGCCTCCTGATCTGTCGGTGACTGCTCGTTCGCGATCATCGGGCGCGGGCAGCGGAACCGAGTGGGTCTACACCTTCTTGCGTACGTTTTATGAAGATCCTGCCCGTCAAACCGGCTGGAACAACAAAACATTTGCAGAAGTTGGCATGCCCCATGTGTTGTGGGAAGTGCAAAAGTCGAAAAGCCCCCAAGAATACGATTCATTCGTTGCTGATCTGGCGGCGTTTCTAGCTTACACAGCAGAGCCCGCGCAGTTTTCGCGCAAGACGATTGGGGTCGTGGTCATGATCTTTTTGGCAATCTTTTTTGTGATTGCCTGGCGTTTGAACAAGGCCTACTGGAAGAACATCAAGTAACACTTTTGGGTTTAACGACTCATTGAACAGACAGGGTGGGGCGATCGCTCCACCCTTTGCCGTTTATTAAGGAGCCATAAAAAATGATGTTGCTCTACTCTGGAACGACCTGCCCTTTCAGCCACCGTTGCCGGTTTGTGCTGTATGAAAAAGGCATGGATTTTGAAATTCGTGATGTCGATTTGTTCAATAAGCCTGAAGACATTTCCATCATGAACCCGTATGGCCAAGTGCCAATTTTGGTAGAGCGTGACTTGATTCTCTATGAATCGAACATCATCAATGAATACATTGACGAGCGCTTTCCCCACCCACAGCTCATGCCGGCCGACCCGGTGCAGCGTGGCCGTGCCCGCTTGCTCTTGTTTAACTTTGAGCGCGAGCTTTTTGTGCATGTTGAGGCGCTTGAAAAGCAAGACCCCAAAAAGGTCGACAAGGCGCGTGTGCTCGTTCGTGATCGTCTCGCCCAGCTCGCGCCAGTGGTGACGAAAAACAAATTTATGCTGGGTGAAGAGTTCTCAATGATTGATGTGGCGCTTGCGCCCTTGCTCTGGCGTTTGGGCCATTACGGCATTGAGCTTCCGAAAACTGCCGCACCGGTTCAGAAATACGCCGAGCGAATTTTTTCGCGGCCTGCGTTTTTTGAAGCGCTCATGCCGCCTGAAAAAATCATGCGCCGCTAAGCAGGTTGCCGGTGTCAGACACTCAGCCAAGTTCGACAAAGCCCTATTTGGTTCGCGCCATTCATGAATGGTGCACCGATAACGGGCTCACACCCTACTTGGCGGTGTCGGTGACTCAAGGCGTGAAAGTGCCCATGGAGCATGTCCGCGACGGCGAGATCGTGCTCAATATCAGCATGCTGGCTACCGATAAGCTGCAGCTTCAAAATGATGCGGTCACTTTTCAGGCACGATTCTCGGGCCGTGTTCATCAGGTCTATGTGCCGATCGACAATATCGCGGCGATCTATGCAAAAGAAACTGGCAGCGGAATGGCGTTTGAGGCTGCCAAGCCTGCGACAGAGCCTGGCTTGGCGCTCGCGCAAACACCGAGTGCCGAGCCGCCGCAAGAGCCTCCTCCGCCCAAAGCCCCTGCGCGCCCCAAGCTGACTCGCGTAAAATAGTGTCGTGTTTGCGTGCGCGAAGCCCTTTGGGGTTTCATGCCGACTTAGCTCAGTTGGTAGAGCAATCGCCTTGTAAGCGATAGGTCATCTGTTCGAGTCAGATAGTCGGCACCATTACCCGAAAAACTCGCGCGGGCAGTGTTCGTGATCAGCAAATAGCGATATCTCTGGGGAGGGGTGGATGCGTCGATCACAGCTTGTCGTGCTCGCAGCCTTGACTGTGGCGTCGTTGGCTCAGGCAGCGCCGTCTGAAGAGCGGCTTGCACTTTGCCAGAGTTGTCACGGCCCGGCAGGCGTGAGCCAAGTGCCTGAGAACCCTCACCTTGCAGGCCTGCAGCCGCGATATTTCATTCAGCAAATGAAAGATTTCAAAAGCGGCAAGCGTGCCTCTGCCACGATGGGCCCGATCATGGCGACCGTTGACGAGTCTGAGTTTGAGACCCTTGCAGCTTATTTTCGCGAGCAAAAACCCGCGCCTGCGGGCAAGCCATCCAACCCTGCCTTGCTGGGTCAAGGCAAGGAAATTTACTTTGAGGGTGTTCTTGCGACTGCTGTGCCGGCTTGTTCAGGATGTCACAATGACGACGGCCTGGGAACCAATCGTTACCCCAGGCTAGCGGGCCAGCAAATCACCTATCTTGTTGCGCAAATGTTGGGCTACAAATCCGGCAGCCGAAACAATGATGATCGCGGTGTTATGCGCGCTGTCGCGCAGCGTCTCACCGAACAAGAAATTCGAGCGGTAGCAGAATTTATTGTCACCATGAAGGGGGACGCAGAATGAATCGAATGAGTTTTCACCCGCTGCTTGCGGCTACTCTGCTGTGTCTATCGACTGTGGTGCTGGCATCGGGCACGGGCCAATCGGCCACCTTTTCCCAGAAAGGCTACAAGTGGGGGGAAATGCTTCCCGAGCAAAAGATCATCATGGGGCTTTCGGGTGATATCGAGCGCGGCAAGGAGGCTTTTCGCGGCTGCCGTGGGTGTCACAAAGCCGATGGTGGCGGCTTGGCCGATGGCACTTATCCGCGCTTAAGCGGCCAGCATCCCAGTGTGGTGATCAAGCAAGTTACCGAGGTGCGCGCTGGCATTCGATCGAATCCCAAGATGGATCCGTTTGCGAGCGACCATGCCTTAACGCCTCAAGAAATCGCCGATATTGCGGTTTATCTTGAGACGCTCGAAACAAAGCGCGATAACGGCAAGGGGCCGGGCGATCGTCTTTCCCGGGGCAAAGCCTTGTATGACTCCGGCAACTGCGTGAGCTGCCACGGCGAGCATGGCGAAGGCGATGCTGAGCGGGCTTACCCAGTCGTGGCCAGCCAGCACTATGGCTACCTGGTCAGAGAGATGGAGTGGATTCAGAACGGAACGCGCCGAAATTCCCACCCGCGCATGGTCAAATCGATTGCGACTTATACACGGGATGATATTGAGGCGGTGTCCGACTACATGTCGCGCATGCCCGACTACCGTTCAGTCACGCACGAGTCGAAATAAAAGAATTGCTCCCTTAGGCCTTGGGAGCAATTCCTTCCAGCACTTTCTTTAGCTCGCCGCTGTCGTACATTTCGCCCATGATATCGGCGCCGCCGATAAACTCGCCATTGACATAGAGCTGCGGAATGGTTGGCCAGTTCGAAAAATCTTTAATGCCTTGGCGAATCTCTTCATCTTCCAGCACATTGACCGTCACGACATTTTTAACGCCGCAGGATTTGAGAATCTGAACGGCGCGCCCTGAAAAGCCGCACTGAGGAAATTGTGCGGTGCCTTTCATGAACAGCACCACTGGGTGTTCGCTCACCGTTTTCTGAATGAATTCTTTGATTTCCATCGTCAACTCCAAAGGTGAAATTTTATGACTGCCTTATTGTAGAGAGGCTTTAAGACTCACGGTGAAATCCAAGCACAGCCCTGGGGTTGCCCGCAAGATCTTGAAGGCCCTGCACTCGTGAAAGCCCCGCCGCCCGAAACAGCGCCAATACGGCAGCCTGTTGGTCAAAGCCGTGTTCGATCAGCAAAAAGCCACCCGGCTCAAGATACTGGCGTGCCTGGCCGACGATCTCTTCAATTGCTTCAAGGCCTGTACTGTTCATGTTGCCTGCGAGAGGCGTTAGTGCGCCGGCGGGCTCAAACCGAAGATCGCCCTGGCCCAGGTGGGTATCGGCAGCGGCAATGTAAGGCGGATTGCTAAGTATCGCGTGAAATTTTGCTTGGTTTTTACCCAATGCGGCCCACCAAGAGCCCTGCACAAACGACACTTGATTTGACACCCCCAGCCAGGCTGCATTGTTGCGGGCGCAAGTCAGCGCCTCAAACGACACATCGGAAGCGGTGACGCGAGCGTTCGGAATTTCTAGCGCCAGGCTTGCCGCAATACAGCCGCTGCCGGTTCCCAGGTCGGCAAGCCTTACCGGCTCTTTAAGGGCCATCTGGCTCACCTGGGTTTTAGCGGTATCAATCAAGAGCTCGGTGTCGGCGCGGGGAATCAAGGTGTGAGGGTTAACCCAAAAACAACGCCCATAGAACTCTCGGGTCCCCAATAGATAAGCCAGCGGTACGCCATTGCTGCGTGCTTGACGCCAGCGTTGCAGCAGCGCGTTTTCTGCTGGCGAGAGTGGCGTTGCGGGATGGGCAATCCAAAATTCCTTGGGTTTTCCTGTGGCGGCTGCAAGTAGCGCGAGATGCTCGTGCCGAGGGATCGTCACGAGTCGCCCAATGCCGCCAACATCTCGGCTTGATGTTCCGCCATTAAGGCTTGTGACAGCTCGGCCAAATCACCATCCATAATGGCTTCGATTTTGTACAAGGTCAGGTTGATGCGGTGATCGGTAATACGGCCTTGCGGAAAGTTATAGGTGCGAATCCGCTCTGAACGATCTCCTGAGCCAATCATGAGCTTGCGCGCGCTCGCCTCTTTGGCTTGCAGCTCACGCATCTGGGCATCTCGCACCCGCGCCGCCAATACCTTCATGGCGCGATCGCGGTTTTTATGTTGACTGCGATCATCTTGGCACTCGGCCACGATTCCCGTGGGCAAGTGAACGATTCGCACCGCAGACTCGGTTTTGTTCACATGCTGGCCGCCCGCACCCGAGGCACGAAATACATCAATGCGAAGCTCGTCTGGCGAAAACACCACATCCTCGACTTCATCCGCTTCTGGAAGCACCGCCACCGTGCAGGCTGAAGTGTGAATGCGCCCTTGTGTTTCTGTCTGGGGCACACGCTGTACGCGATGTCCGCCCGACTCAAACTTTAGTTTTGAATACGCCCCATGGCCAGCAATGCGCAAAATAACTTCTTTATAGCCGCCAAGATCCGATTCATTAGAGGACAAAATCTCGGTTTGCCAACGATTGCGTTCAGCGAATCGCATATACATGCGCAACAAATCGCCCGCAAACAGCGCGGATTCATCGCCCCCGGTGCCTGCACGAATTTCCAGAATCACATCGCGTTCATCGTTGGGGTCCTTCGGCAGCAAGAGCTTTTGAAGCTCTGATGTTTTTTCTTCAAGCGCGAGCTTGAGCCGCTGAATTTCGTCTTGCGCAAATGCCTTGAGCTCGGGGTCAGAGAGCCAATCATTGGCGGCATTCAAATCGTTTTGCAGGGCTTCGTAAGATTGAAAAAGATCCACCACTGGCGCGAGATCGGACCGCTCTTTCGAGAGCTTGCGAAACTCGTTCATGTCGTTGGCAATTTCGGGCGCCGAGAGCAAACCGTCGACCACCTTCAGGCGGTCGGCCAGCTGCTGGAGCTTGCCCAGCAGGCTGGGTTTCATCTAGTGGTTCCGGTGTTGTTTGCTTAGGCCAAACATGTCGCGAATCAGCTCGGTTTGGCGGATTTGCTCTTCGGGATCTTTGATCTGGCTCAGCGCGTGAATCTGGGTGTATGCCCCGTGGAGATATTTGTGTGAAAGGCCATGTGCCAATGAGCGAAGCACTGCATCCAGGTCATCGCCTTTTGCGAGCCGTTTTTTTGCCAGGGCCACTTCGGCGGCTTGAATCTCTTCAGAGTGTTCGGTGAGCGACTTAATAATAGGCACTTGCGAGCGTAGTTCCCGCCATTGCAAGAAGGCCTGAACGCCATGGTCAATGATGGCTTCGGCTTGCAGCACAGCATCTTGCCGGGCCTGCACGCCTTCTTTGATCATCTCGCCCAGGTCATCCACGGTGTACAAGTAGGCGTCGTCAAGCTCGGAGACCTCTCGCTCAATGTCGCGCGGCACTGCCAGATCGACCAAAAACATTGGGCGGCGCTTTCGGGTTTTCAGCGCGCTCTCAATCATGCCCAGGCCAATGATGGGAAGCGTGCTGGCCGTGCAGCTCACCACAATGTCGAACTCGTGCATGCGCAAGGGAAGCTCGGACAGCGCAATTGCCTCGCCATTGAATTGATGGGCCAGTGCTTCACCACGATTCAAGGTGCGGTTGGCAATCACAATGCGCTTGGGGTGCTGCGCGGCAAAGTGGGTGGTGGTGAGCTGGATCATTTCGCCAGCACCAATAAACAAGATATTGGTTTGGGATAGATCGCCAAAAATTCTTTGGGCAAGCTTGACCGAGGCGGCCGCCATGGAGACAGAATGCAGCCCGATCTCGGTGGTGGTGCGCACCTCTTTGGCGACCGAAAACGCTTGTTGAAACAGGTGGTGCAAATGGGTTCCCAGGCAGCCGGCTTCTTGTGCCTCACGGGCCGCCTGTTTCATTTGGCCCAGAATTTGCGGCTCACCCAGTACCATCGAGTCAAGGCCACAGGCCACTCGAAACGCGTGGCGCACCGCTTGGTCATTGGGCAGCTGGTAGAGATGGGGGGTAAGGTCACGCTCGGGTGTACCCGATTTCCAGGCCAGCCAATCCAGGGCGTGGTGCTTGGCTTGGGCATAGTCTTCGGCCGCAAGGTACATTTCGGTGCGGTTGCAGGTGGAAAGCAGCGCCTGCTCGGGTGCGGCCTGCTTTAGGGAGGAGCGAAGCTCATTGAGGCCGTCGCGCAGGGCATCGCCCGGAAACGCCAAGCGTTCCCGCAGGGAAAGCGGTGCAGACTGATGGTTTAAGCCCAGCGTGATTAACTGCATGCCTTAGGGGTGGTTGCTGAAACCTCCCGATTCTAAGGGAAAACATCGAGCCGGTAGCCCATTCCGTAGACCGGGCGCAGGCGAATGGCCGGCCGCTGATCCAGATCAAGTTTGCGGCGCAGGCGGCCGACATGCGTGTCGAGGCTGCGAGACGAGAACCCTACTGCCCTGCCCCAGACGAGTTTCATGATTTCTTCCCGGGTCACGATCTGGCCTTGTTTTTGAAAGAGCAGCCAGGCAAGGCGGAACTCTTTGCTGGTCAGGTGCACTTCCCGCTGGCCCACAAAGGCCTGCAGGGTGGCCAGGTTTAGGCAGATATCGGCGGCCAGCAGTGGCGCCTCGCTAAAGAGCCTGGGGTTAGCGCGGCGGGCAATCGCCTTGGCGCGAATCAGCAGCTCTTGAATTCGGTAGGGCTTGATCATGTAATCAATTGCGCCCGTGTCAAAGGCTTGTTGCATATGCCCAGGCTCGGCAGATCCGCTCACCACCATCACGGGCAGTGGGCGGGCCATGATGGACGAGCGCTGTTGCAGGCCGTTGAGCACTTCCAGCCCTGAGATATCGGGAAGCCTTAAATCAAGCACCGCAAGGTCGAACTCTGCGCGCGAAAGCTGTTGCAGGAATTTGTGGCCATGGGTGAACACTTGGGGGCTGGCGCCATCGTTTAAAAACATTTGCCCCATGAGTGTCGAGTGATTCAGGTCATCTTCGATAATTGCAACGCGCATTTCGCTTCTTTCGTTGTTGAAAGCTGAAACAATACGCGGGCAATTGGGCTGGCGAGTTCGCCTAGTGAAAAGTTCTGGTGCGAGCGGAACACCTGTAAAAATTTTTTACAGATACCGTCATTGCGAGCCCCTCCCGGCGCCCCGCCGGTCGGGGTGACGGGAGGGGCGTGGCAATCTTCGCAGGATGGACCGCCGCGCTCTGCTCGCGGTGACGGTTGGCGCAGGCCTCGCAATGACGCTTAGATTGAAAGGAACAGCCTGTAAGCGGGGTGATCCGTTTCTTCCCAGTGTGGGTAGCCCAAGCCTTTCAAAAACTTTTGCAAGGCGCGATCACTTTTGGGCGGCACTTGAATGCCCACAAGAATTCTTCCGTAATCAGCGCCGTGGTTGCGGTAATGAAATAAAGAAATGTTCCAATCGGGATGCATGGAAGACAAAAACCGCATGAGCGCGCCAGGCCGCTCGGGAAACTCAAAGCGAAACAGCCGTTCATTTTTCGCAAGTGATGAGCGTCCTCCGACCATGTGTCTCAGGTGTAGTTTTCCAAGCTCATCGTCTGTCAGGTTGATCGTGGGAAATCCAGCCGAAGCAAAGGCTTTGGCGATTTGCGCGCCTTCCTGTCCATTGCGCGTCTGAATGCCCACATAGATGTGGGCTGCTTTGGCATCGGCGATTCGATAGTTGAATTCTGTGACATTGCGATCGCCAATCACGCCGCAAAAGCGCTTAAAACTTCCGCGCTCCTCGGGTATGGTCACCGCAAATACGGCTTCGCGCTGCTCACCGATCTCGGCACGCTCACTCACGAAACGCAGGCGATCAAAGTTCATGTTGGCCCCGCAGGCAACCGCCACCAAGGTTTTGCCCTGGGGTTTTTCCCGCGCAACCCATTGTTTCATTCCGGCAATCGCCAAAGCGCCTGCGGGCTCTAGAATTGCGCGCGTGTCTTCAAACACATCTTTAATCGCAGCGCAGATTGCATCGGTGTCGACCAAGACAATTTCATCAACATATTGTTGGCACAGCCGAAAGGTTTCTTTGCCAACTTGTTTGACGGCAGTGCCATCGGAAAACAGCCCCACTTCGGCAAGCGTGACCCGTTTGCCTTCTTTTAGTGAACGCTCCATGGCATTGGAGTCTTTGGTTTGCACGCCAATCACCCGAATTTCTGGTGCAACTTGTTTCAAATAACTGGCCACTCCTGCAATCAGGCCCCCGCCGCCAATGGCCACAAAGACCGCATCAATCGGGTCTTGGTGTTGTCGCAGCAGCTCCATGGCAATCGTGCCCTGCCCCGCAATCACAAAGGGATCATCAAAGGGGTGAACAAAGCTAAGGCCCCGTTTCTCTTGCAGATCCAGCGCGTGCTGATAGGCATCGGAATACGAGTCGCCAAACAGCACCACCTCACCGCCCAATGCCTTGACCGCCTCGATCTTGACGGCCGGGGTGGTCACCGGCATGACAATTACCGCCCGACAGCCAAGCCTTCGGGCCGAGAGGGCCACGCCCTGGGCATGATTGCCTGCCGAGGCGGCAATCACACCCTTTTTTAACTGTTTGGGCTCAAGGTGGGCCATCTTGTTGTAGGCGCCACGCAGCTTGAACGAAAACACGGGCTGCATGTCTTCTCGTTTCAGAAGAATGCGGTTTTTAAGTCGTTGGCTCAGGGCCCGTGCAGGCTCCAGGGGGGTTTCCTGGGCTACATCGTAGACCCGGGCAGTCAGTATTTTTCGAAGATAGTCGGCGCCCATGGCTGGATTTATAACCCAATTCACCCTAAGCCCTTTCGGCACAAGGCCTGATGTGCTGCCTTTTCTCAAAGAAAACAGGGAAAATCGACGGTTTCGTTAAACTCTTAAGGCTTCATGAACGCTCCTTTAAACCCGATCGTCTTGGCCCAGCTGGATCGCGCTGACCCGTCGCGCAATCCGGCTCGCCTTCGCGAGATCCCTTACAACTACACCTCGTTTTCTGATCGAGAGATCGTGCTTCGGGTGCTGGGGGAAGAGGGCTGGGCGCTCATTTCTGAGCTTCGGTCAGAGCGCAAAACCGGCCGCTCGGCCCGCATGCTGTATGAAGTGTTGGGCGACATTTGGGTGGTGAGCCGCAATCCGTATTTGCAGGATGATTTGCTCGATAGCCTGAAGCGCCGCCGCCAGCTGATCGAGGCCTTGCATCATCGGCTGGGGGAGATTGATCGCCGGCGCAAGACAGAGGATGGGCCGACCCGGCCGGTGGACCGCGACGCTTCGCTCGCGGTGACGGATAAACAGCCCGTCATTGCGAGCCCCGAAGGGGCGTGGCAATCCACTGACCGCGACCAAAAAGTGGCCCGCCTGCTTGAGCTCGCCAAAAAAGCAGTGGCACGATTCGATGCTGATTTCGATGAAGCTTCAAAACTGCGCAGGCGCGTGCGCAAAATTTTGGGCCGCTCCACCGCGGCCGACAACATCAAGTTCGATGCGTTTTCCCGTGTATCGCATGTCACCGATGCCACCGACTGGCGCGTGGAATACCCCTTTGTGGTGTTAACGCCTGACACCGAGGCAGAAATTCCTGCGCTTGTTTCCGGCTGTATCGAGGCAGGCTTAACGGTCATTCCGCGCGGAGGCGGCACGGGCTACACCGGCGGCGCAGTTCCGCTGACACCCAAGTCGGCCGTAATTAATGTTGAAAAACTCGAGCAGCTTGGCCCCGTTGAGCGACTTGTGTTGCCCGGATTAAACGAGCCCGTTGCAACGATTTTTAGTGGCGCAGGCGTGGTAACACGCCGCGTGTCGGATGCTGCCGATGCGGCAGGCGTGGTGTTTGCAGTCGACCCCACTTCGGCGGATGCGTCGTGTGTGGGCGGCAATATCGCCATGAATGCGGGCGGCAAAAAAGCGGTGCTCTGGGGCACTGCCATTGATAACCTTGCCTGGTGGCGCATGGTCGACCCCAATGGAAATTGGCTCGAAGTGACACGAATTGGCCACAGCATGGGCAAGATTCACGATGTGGATTACGCCGAGTTCGAGCTCGCTTGGTACTCGCCCGAACAACTGGTGCCAGGCACGGTGTCAGGCACGGTGCCTGACACCTTGGCGGGCGAAATGCGTGGCGAGCCCATTCGCAAGGAAACCTTGCGTCTTGAAGGCTGGCGTTTTCGCAAGCTTGGCCTTGGCAAGGATGTGACCGACAAGGTGTTGGGCGGCCTGCCTGGCATTCAAAAAGAAGGTTGCGACGGTTTAATTACCAGTGCGCGCTGGGTATTACACCGCATGCCTCGGCACATTCGCACGGTCTGTCTTGAGTTTTTTGGCAATGCCCAAGAGGCGGTGCCTTCAATTGTTGAGATCAAAAACTTTCTGGATCAAAAACCAGGCGGCGCGCTACTGGCCGGCCTTGAACATTTGGATGAACGCTATTTGCGTGCGGTGGGCTATGGCACCAAGAGCAAGCGTGGCTCCTTGCCCAAAATGGTGTTGATTGGCGACATTGTGGGCGACGACGATGAGGCGGTTGCCAAGGCGTCTTCCGAAGTGATTCGTTTGGCCAATGGCCATGCGGGTGAGGGCTTTGTGGCGATTTCGCCAGAGGCTCGCAAGGCATTTTGGTCGGAGCGCGCCCGCACCGCCGCAATTGCCAAGCACACCAATGCGTTCAAGATTAACGAAGATGTGGTGATCCCGCTGGATCGCATGGGCGAGTACACCAATGCCATTGAGCACATCAATATTGAGCTCTCCATTGGCAACAAGCTCAAGATCATTGCGGCATTTCGTGAGTTGCTTGCCGGCGCTTGGCCGCTTGCCCATTTGCGTCCTGCCGATGGCGCCAGCTTGGAAACCTTTGAAGATGATCTCGAGCGTCGCATTGCGCTTGCCAATCAGCTCTTTGAGCGCATTGGCAAGCGCTGGTCGTTTTTGCTTGCGCATCTTTACGACAGCGTTGCCCAGGTGCAGCAAGGCCTGCACGAGCATGGCATTGAGCTTTCTGAAAGTCGGCTTGCCGAGCGTTTGGCAAAACATCCCAGCTGCTCGGTGGTTGAGCTTGTGCAAGATCACTATGTGCGCGTGTCTTGGAAACGCGAGCTTCGCGAGCCCTTGCGGGGGATTTTTGGCGGCACAGGCTATGCGCCGCTGATGGAAAAGCTCGAAGCCACCCACAAGGAAGTGCTGCGTTCGCGCGTGTTCGTGGCACTGCACATGCACGCAGGCGATGGCAATGTGCACACCAATATTCCGGTGAACTCCGATGACTACGACATGCTGCAAGAGGCCCATCGGGCTGTCGCCCGCATCATGGATGTGGCCAAGTCACTCGATGGCGTGATCTCCGGTGAGCACGGCATTGGCATCACCAAAATGGAATTTTTGTCGCCCGCCGAGCTTGAAAGTTTTGCGCAGTACAAAAACAAGGTCGACCCGAACCAGCGTTTCAATGCGGGCAAGTTGCTGCGCGGTGGCGGCCTTGAAAATGCTTACACGCCATCGTTTGGCTTAATGGGCGCCGAGAGCCTGATCATGCAGCAATCGGACATTGGCTCGATTGCCGATTCGTTTGCGAACTGCCTGCGCTGCGGAAAGTGCAAGCCCGTGTGCGCCACGCATGTGCCGCGCGCTAATTTGCTGTATTCACCACGCAATAAGATTCTTGCCACCTCGCTGCTGATTGAAGCGTTCTTGTACGAAGAGCAGACCCGCCGTGGCGTGTCGATCAAGCACTGGGATGAATTCTCTGATGTCGCCGACCATTGCACGGTTTGCCACAAATGCGAGTCGCCCTGCCCCGTCAAAATCGATTTTGGCGATGTGTCCATGAATATGCGCAACTTGCTGCGCAAAATGGGCAAGAAGAAATTCAACCCGGGCACGGCGGCGTCCATGCTCTTTTTAAATGCCACCAACCCGCAGACCATTAATTTGCTGCGCAAGGGCATGATCGAGTGGGGTTATAAGGCCCAGCGCATGGCCAATGATGTGTTGAAAAAGTTTGCCAAAGCCCAAACCGCCAAGCCCCCGGCCACCTTGGGCAAGGCCCCCATGCGCGAGCAGGTCATTCACTTCATTAACAAAAAAATGCCCGGCAACCTGCCTAAGAAAACAGCAAGGGCATTGTTGGATATTGAAGATGCGAACTATGTGCCGATCATTCGCAACCCCAAGGCCACCACGACCGATAGCGAAGCGGTGTTTTATTTCCCCGGCTGCGGCTCCGAGCGTTTGTTTTCGCAGGTGGGCTTAGCCACGCAGGCGATGCTGTGGCAGGTGGGTGTACAAACTGTTCTGCCGCCGGGCTATTTGTGCTGTGGCTACCCGCAGCGTGGCGCAGGCCAGTTCGACAAGGCCGAAAAAATTATCACCGATAATCGCGTGCTGTTTCATCGTGTGGCCAATACCTTGAACTATCTCGATATTAAAACGGTGGTGGTCTCGTGCGGCACGTGCTATGACCAGCTCGCAGGCTACGAGTTTGAAAAGATTTTTCCGGGCTGCCGCATTTTGGATATTCACGAGTTCTTGCTGGAAAAAGGCGTAAAACTTGAGGCTGTGACCGGCGTGCGTTACATGTACCACGACCCCTGCCATAGCCCCATGAAACAGCACCAGCCCCTCAAGGTGGTGAACTCGCTCATGAATAGCGATTTAAACGGCAAGATCGAGAAAAACGATCGCTGCTGCGGCGAGTCGGGTACGCTGGCCGTGACACGGCCTGATGTGTCGACCCAGGTGCGGTTTCGTAAAGAAGAGGAAATGCAAAAAGGGGCCCAGAAGCTGCGCACAGAGTCGGGCGCTGACACCCAGGTCAAAATCCTTACGGCTTGCCCCTCGTGTTTGCAGGGCTTGAGCCGCTACGAAGAAGATGTGTCGGTGCAAGCGGATTACATTGTGGTGGAGATCGCCAAGCATGTGTTGGGCGAGAATTGGCTGCCGAATTATGTCGAGGCGGCCAATCACGGCGGTATTGAGCGGGTTCTGGTTTAGTGGATCGCCACGGCTGCTTCGCAGCCTCGCGATGACGCTATTTCGGTCATTGCGAGGGGCCAACGGCCCCGTGGCAATCAACGCACTCGCGATGAACTATTCCGTCATTGCGAGGGGCCAACGGCCCCGTGGCAATCAACGCACTCTCTTTTCCGGAAACACAATCGAGAAACAACTGCCCTTGCCCACCTCGCTGTCAATCACCAACTGCGCCTGGTGGCGCGTGGTGATGTGCTTCACAATTGCCAGCCCTAATCCCGTGCCGCCAGTTTCTCGCGAGCGGCTTCGATCCACCCGATAAAACCGCTCGGTCAGGCGCGGAAGGTGGTGTGACTCAATTCCCGGGCCCGTGTCCCGCACTGAAAACACACCGTGTCCCGCTGCGTCCTGAGACCAGCGCAAGGTGATTGTTCCGCCGGCGGGGGTATAGCGCACCGCGTTGCTGGCCAGGTTTGCAAATGCACTGAGCAACTCATCTTCTGCGCCGATCAACGAGGCCGCAAACTCTTTTTCCACAACTACCAAGTGCTGATCTCGGCTCATGGTCTTGGTGTCGTGGGCGAGCCGATCCAGCACGGCGCCCATGTCAATGACATCTTCTTGGCCGGTTGAGGCCGTGGATTCAAGCTTGGAGAGCACCAGCAAATCATCCACGATGTTTTGCATGCGCTGCGCCTGCGCCTGCATCAAGCCCAGGTACTGGCTGCGCTGCTCCTCATTGAGCGGAAGTTCGCGCAAGGTTTCGAGAAAGCCGGTCAGCACCGTGAGCGGCGTCTTGAGCTCATGCGACACATTGGCCACAAAGTCACGGCGAGTGGTTTCCAGGCGTTCCAGCTGGGTAATGTCGCGCGTCATGAGCAGGCGTTGTCGCATGCCATACGGAATAAGCTGCACCTGAAGCACCTTGTTTGAATCGCGCACGCCGCGAATCACTACGGCTTTTTCCCAGTCATCGCTGTTCAGATATTTCACAAAATCGGGGTGGCGCACGATATTGATCAGGTTGCGCCCAGTGTCTTGCTGCGTGCGAATGCCCAGATGATCTTCGGCCCGCTCATTGGCATAGATCACTTGATTGTCCTCGTCGAGCGTCACCACCCCGTCGGGCATGGCCTGGGTGGCATTGCGAAAATCTTTTAGGGTTTCTTCAAGCCGTTGGCGTTGCTGTTCGCCCGTTTTTGCAAGCCTGAAAATTTTTGCGTAGATCAGCTCCCAAGTGCCCGACCCCATGGGCACTTTGTCGAGCCGAAAGTCCTCCAGCCAGTGCATGGTTTTTTGCAGGTAGTACATTTGGTACACCACCCACCACGCCAAGAGCGCCACGGCAAAGGCCCAGCCGGCAATGGGCTCTCCAATGGCCCCGAAGAACCAGGCGATGCCGGCAATGCTTAACAGGTAAGCCGAGATACGAATCCAGAACCCAACCATAAACGCGATTATCGCGCGGTAAACCGATAGCCGCTTCCCCGGACCGTTTCGATCAATCGGTCATGCCCGGTGGGCTCCAAGGCTTTTCGCAAGCGCCGAATATGCACATCCACTGTGCGTTCTTCAACATAGACATGGTCGCCCCAGACTTGGTCGAGCAGCTGCGTCCTGCTGTGCACGCGCTCGGCGTGGGTCATGAAAAAATGCAGCAGCCGGAATTCGGTCGGCCCGAGCTCCAGGGGCACATAGCCGCCCGCCCGTGCGCCCCATAATCGGTGGGTCGAAGGGTCGAGCTTGAGCCCGCCAAGCTCGACTTGGTCATTGGTCAGCTGAGGCGCACGACGACGCAGCACCGCCTTGATGCGCGCCATTAATTCCTTGGGCGAAAACGGCTTGGTAATGTAATCATCGGCACCGGTCTCTAAGCCCTGCACTTTGTCGGCTTCTTCGGTGCGCGCTGTGAGCATAATGATGGGAATGTCTTTGGTACGGGCTTGGCTTCTCAGGCTTTGCGCCAATTGCACCCCAGAGATGCCCGGCAGCATCCAGTCCAGCAAAATCAGGTCGGGCAGCTCGGTGGCAATGAGCGCTTTGGCAGATTCTGCATCCTGGGCAAGCATGACTTTGTGGCCAGCAAAGCCAAGATTGACCGAGAGCAGCTCGGCGATTGCGGGCTCGTCTTCAACGACTAGGATTGTGCTTTTCATAAGGGTTCAACCCGACTTTATGTCGGAAATATGACACGAGGATGACATGTCGACTTCCCAAATCACGAACACGGTGCCGACAAGCTTAACGGTGCATGTCAAATCCAAAGTAATGGAGGTGGGTTACGAAGACGGCCAGCAGTTTCGAATCCCTTTCGAGCTGATGCGGGTCTATTCGCCTTCGGCCGAAGTCATGGGACATGGCCCGGGCCAGGAAACCCTGCAGACCGGCAAGCGGCATGTGATTATTGAATCGCTTGAGCCCGTCGGCCACTATGCGGTTAAGCCGAAATTTAGCGACGGCCACGAGTCGGGAATTTTTACTTGGGATTACATCGCCTGGCTGGGGGAAAACCAGGAAGCACTGTGGAAGGATTATTTAGCCCGGCTTGAGCAGGCAGGCGGCTCGCGTGAGCCCGATTTCAACGCCCTTGAAGTCAAGCGCTCTGGCGGCTGTGGCAAGCATTAGAATCGACGGCATGAACTCAAACAACACCACCCATTTCGGTTTTCAAGAAGTGCCCACTGGCGAAAAAGCCAAGCGGGTCGCCCGTGTTTTTGACTCTGTTGCGTCGCGCTACGACATCATGAACGATGTCATGTCGGGCGGCATGCACCGCATTTGGAAGGCCATGACGATTTCCCAGGCCAATGTGCGACCGGGGCAAAAAGTGCTCGATGTTGCCAGTGGCACGGGGGATTTAGCACTGGCGTTTGCCAAGAAAGTGGGCAAGCAGGGCAAGGTGATCATGTCCGACATTAACGGGGCCATGCTTGCGCGTGGCCGCGACCGGCTGATCGATGCGGGTTACCCGGTCGAAGCGGTGGTGTGCGATGCTGAACATCTGCCGTTTCCCAATAACGAATTCGATCTGGTCACCGTAGCGTTTGGGCTGCGCAACATGACCGACAAGCTTGCCGCCTTAAAGCAAATGCACCGTGTGTTGAAACCTGGCGGAAAACTTATGGTCTTAGAGTTTTCCAAGGTGGCAGCCCCGATCGAGAAAATTTATGATTTGTATTCGTTTAAGGTGCTGCCTTGGCTGGGCAAACACATCGCCAACGATGAAGCCAGCTATCGTTATCTCGCTGAATCGATTCGCATGCACCCCGGCCCAGATGAGCTTGCCGAGATGATGCGAGAGGCGGGGTTTGATGTGGTGCGCTACAGCACCATGACAGCGGGCGTGGTTGCACTGCATACAGGCGTTCGGTTGTAACAGGATCAACAAGGAGACAGAAGGCGTGAAGACAATGAAATGGCTTTCAGTGGTTGCGGCAATGTTTCTCGCGGGTGCCCCTTTGGTAGAGGCGGAGGCCAAGCGGCTTGGTGGTGGCACCAGCATGGGTCGTATGGCGCCTGCGCCGGGGGCAAAGCCTCAGGCCGCACCGCCGAGCCAGGCGCAGCCCGCAGCACCTCAGCAGGCCGCCCGTCCGGCTCAGCAAGCCCAGCCCGCAGCAGCACAGTCTGCTGCGCGTAGCAGCTGGATGGGCCCCTTGGCCGGCATTGCGGCAGGCCTGGGGTTGGCAGCACTGGCTTCTTATTTGGGAATCGGCGAAGAGCTCATGAGCCTGCTCTTGATTGCATTGGCAGTGTTTGCCGTGATTGCGGTCGTGCGCATGCTTACGGCCAAACGCGGGGCTGCTGCTGGGTCGTATCGCCAGCCCGTCATGGCCCGTTCGGGTTATGGCAATGCCGATCTCGGCCCCGAAGGCCAGCCCACCAATGTGGCCTGGCCGGCATCGGGTTATTCGCGTCCCGCTGAGCAGCCCGCAGCAGCGCCGGTGTTATCGAGTGCAGCGGCCTCACCGCAAGAGATCGATCAGTTTTTGTCGGTGGCGCGCGAGCAATTCACCAAGCTTCAGGCCATCTGGGATTCGGGTGACATTCATGCCTTGTCTGAATTCTGCACGCCTGAAATGACCCGTGAGCTGTCGCATCAAATCGCCGCGCGCAAGGGCGCTGACAATTACACCGAGGTGGTGAACCTGGGGGTCGAGTGGCTGGGCATGCAAGACAGCACCGACGATTTCGGCAAGCCTGTTGATGAAGTGCATATTCGTTTTTCGGGCCTGATTCGCGAAAAGCGTGACGACTTTGCCGAGAACTTCGACGAGATCTGGACTTTGCATCGCGTGAAGGGTGGCGATAGCGGCTGGCAGCTCGCGGGTATTACTCAGGCATGATCAAAAACATCATCAATGTCCTGAACTTCGCAATCGAACGCGATGACGACCTGCACAAAGCCCTAAAAGGCCTTGCCGGCAGGCGTCTTCGCGTCATGTTTCCGGTGGGCGGCAATGTCGATTGTGAAATCGAGGCCGATGGCTTGCTCAAAGAGTTTTCGCGCAACGCGCACCCCGAGCCCCATGTCACCATCATTGTTCAGTCTGACATTACCAAGGGCTTGCGCATCGAAGGCGATGCGGTGGTGGCCGAGCGCTTGGGCCCCCTGGCCAAAGTGATCAAAGAGCGTGTCTCACCCTGGGAGCGTTTCTGGAACAACTCCATGGCAGGCGCTATTGCCAAGCAAGTGGCCGAATACGCAATTCACGAGTCAGACTTGGTGGTGAGCCGGCCACAGGCCCAGGCCCACCACGAGGCCTTGCGCCAGTTTCGTGATGCGCTGGATCGTCTCGAAAAAAGAATCGACGCGCTGGATCGGCGCTAAGCAAAAGCGCTAGCGCTCGGGCACGAGCGCTTTGTAAATTTTCCAGGTGGTGTGGCCCACTAAAGGCGCGGTAATTGCGAGCAGGGGCAGAAATAGCGCAAGGCTTGTTCCGATTAGCACCGCGATCGTCAGCGCCCAAGCGAGCATTGCACCGGGGTTGTTCCAAAGGGTTTTTGCGCTCGTGCCAATCGACTCCATGGTGTCGGTGCCCCGATCAAGCATCATGGGCATAGACACCACCGAAATCGCGAACACCAGGCTGGCAAACACAAACCCAACCCCTGCCCACACCATCAAAAACTCGATATTCTCGAAAGAGATGATTTTAGAAATCATGTCGCGCATATCGGGATAGTTGTGTGCGCCAAATAGGGCGAACAACACAACGGACACGCGAGCCCATACGATCATGAAAAAGGTCAGGATTGCTGCGAAAAATGCAATTGATTTCCAATTGCGTGACCAGCTCATGGTGCTTGCCGAGACATTGGGCACATAGCCCCGATCGTGTTGCCTCGACAGGTCATAAATTCCGCAACACAGAAATGGGCCCATCAGGAAAAATCCAGCGGTAAGCCCCATGGTCATTTGCCAAAGGTTTTGATACACGCCGTAAATGGCATAGCCCATGAGCACAAAAATTGTCCCGTACACCACGCCTTTGAAACGCGTTTCCCGCATTTCCTGCCAGCCCTGGGCTACGAACTGAAACACGGCCGAGGCAGGCAATGGTGATGAAACAGCGAGCGTTGCTGACATAAGCTCCCCCTTTGTCAAGATTCCGCTGACTGAATACCAAGTTTTTGAGATTTTACGGTCCTTCTGCCTCGAAAATCATTTATGGTGGAGTCTGACGACTTTAGCCGCGCCGCACAATGACCGAACATCAAAAGCCCAACCCCGACATGCTGCCGAATACCTCTTCCAACAGCCTTCCCGTCCCGGATTACTTGAATGTGCATTACTGGTGGGCTTATGTGCACCCCAAAGCCGTGCGTTTTTTTGAGCGCCAGTGGCTCGTTAACCTGATTTTGTGGGGCAACTACAACCGTTTGCGATCGGCCGTATTGGCCGATCTGGGCGAGCCGATTCAGGGCAAAACCCTGCAAATCGCGTGTGCCTATGGCGATATCACGCCCCTGATGGTGAATCGACTTGGCCCCGATGCAAGCTTGGACATTATTGATATTTTGCCGGTGCAGTTGGGTAACCTGAGTGCCAAGCTCGGCGTCAACGAACAGGTTCGGCTGCAGTGTATGGATTCTTCAGCCCTGAAATTTCCAGCGGCTCAGTTCGATCAGGTGCTGCTGTTTTTCCTGTTGCATGAACAGCCCCGCGAAGTGCGGGAAAAAACCGTGCACGAAGCCGTTAGAGTGCTCAAGCCCGGCGGTCGCTTGGTGGTGGTGGATTATTCCAAGCCACACTGGGCCAACCCCATGCGCTATTTCTGGAAACCCGTGCTGTGGGTATTGGAGCCCTTTGCCCGCGATTTGTTGAACAAGGGCGTTCAGCACTGGCTGCCCAAAGACAAATCGCTTACGCTTGAATCTTGCCAAGATTACTTTGGCGGGCTTTATCAAAAGCTGGTGATTCGAAAATCAGTCTGAGCTGCGCGGGTCGTTTGGCGGTGGGTTTTTGATTTTGTGCCGCACATACAGGCCAAGCCCGATCCAAAACAGCACGGCTCCCCCGATCAGAGAGCCAATCACGGTGTAGATAATCTCGGCGCTAGTCATAAAAGATGGTCGGGGTGAGAGGATTCGAACCTCCGACTCCTGCGTCCCGAACGCAGTACTCTACCAGGCTGAGCTACACCCCGAAATGGAAGACGGCAGTCTATCAGAAGCGGTGGATCGCCACGGCTGCTTCGCAGCCTCGCGATGACACAAACAATGTCATTGCGAGGCCCCATGGGGGCCGTGGCAATCTAGCTTTTTCTTTCCACCACAAACGCCAACAGCTCCAGCAGCGCCTGCTTATGCGAAGACTCCGCGAGCGGTGCAAGTGCTTTGCGCGCAAGCTCACACTCGCGCGCTGCCGAATCGAGTGTGTACTGCATGGCACCCGTGCGGCCAATCGCTTTCACCACGGCATCAAAATTGGCTTGTTCAGGGTGCAGAATCGCTTCGCGCACCAGGGTTTTTTCTTCTGCTGTTCCGGTGGCCATGACATGAATCAACGGCAAGGTCGGCTTTCCTTCACGAAGATCATCGCCCACCCGCTTTCCAATTTCAGTTTCATTGCCCGCGTAATCCAGGGCGTCGTCAATCAGCTGAAACGCTGTTCCCAAATGGCGGCCATAAGCGGCGCAGCCCTCGGTCAGCTCGGGCGAAAGGCCGGCAAGCACCGCAGGCACCTTGGCTGCCGCCTCAAACAGCTTGGCAGTTTTGAAGCGAATCACCTGTAGGTAGCGGTCTTCGGTCACATCGGGGTCCTGGCAGTTCATGAGCTGCAGCACCTCGCCCTCTGAGATCACATTGGTGCTTTCGGCCATGACCGCCATAACCTGGGCCGAGCCGACTTCCACCATCATTTGAAAGGCCCGGGAATACAGGAAATCGCCCACCAGCACACTGGCGGCATTGCCAAACAGCACGTTGGCCGTGGGCCGGCCCCTTCGCATGCCCGATTCGTCCACCACATCGTCGTGCAGCAGGGTGGCGGTGTGGATAAATTCCACCACGGCAGCCATGGTGGTGGCCCGACCGGCGTTAAGCATGCCCAACCCTTGTGATTTTTCTAGTAAGTGAGCGCTTATTGCGCCGGTCACCATCAGCAGCAAGGCTGGGCGAACCCGTTTGCCACCGCTTTGAATAATGTATTCACTGACTTGGCCGATCAGGGCAACTTCTGAGGCAAGACGGTGGCGGATTTCCTGGTCAACGCCCGCCATTTCCTGGGCGACAATGGCGGCTGGGGTGTTCGATAAGCTCATAGCGCTGGGATTATCTCACCCCCTTTCCCAAGGTGCCGAAGCGGGCAAGAATAGTTGACAAAACAGGCACTTAGGGTTAAATTGCGCGGTTCCTTTGAGCGCTTGTGCGCCAAGCCAAGAAAACTCGCAGAACCATTTTTGAAAGCGTTAAAACCATGTACGCCGTAATTAAAACGGGTGGCAAGCAGTATCGGGTCAGCCCGGGAATGACTCTTAAGGTAGAGACCATTAATGCCGATGTGGGCAGCAAGGTGGTGCTCGATCAGGTGTTGGCCGTGAGCGAAGGCGATTCGCTGGTGGTGGGCGCCCCCCGGGTGCAGGGCGCGACGGTGCAGGCGACTGTGGTTAGCCATGGCCGTCACGATAAAGTGCGCATTTTCAAGCACCGCCGTCGCAAGCACTACGCCAAGACCCAAGGCCATCGCCAGAATTACACCGAGCTCAACATCATTGAGATCAAAAAGCATTAATTTTTAAAGACCGAAATCAGGAATAGAAAATGGCACAGAAAAAAGGCGGCGGCAGTACGCGAAACGGCCGGGATTCAGAAGCCAAACGCTTGGGCGTTAAGGTTTTTGGTGGCGAGCAAATTGCAGCAGGCAGCATCATCGTGCGCCAGCGTGGCACCAAGTTTCACGCCGGTGAAAATGTGGGCATGGGCAAAGACCACACCCTGTTTGCGCTTACCAATGGCAAAGTGCAGTTTTCCGTTCGCGGCCCCATGAGCCGTTCTACGGTTAGCGTCCAGGCGGACTAAGTTTTTTTAGGCTTAAGCAGGAGCCCCGCCGCGAGCGGGGCTTTTTTTTAATGAAATTTATCGACGAAGCGAAAATTGAAGTACAGGCCGGCAATGGCGGCAACGGCATTGTCGCGTTTCGTCGCGAAAAATTTATTCCCAAAGGCGGCCCCAGCGGCGGCGATGGCGGCCGTGGCGGTTCGGTCATTGCAATCGCCGATCGCAACATCAACACCTTGATCGACTATCGCTACGCGCGGTTGCACCGCGCCAAAGGCGGCGAGCATGGCCAAGGCTCAGATCGTTACGGCGCAGCCGCCGAAGACATTGTGCTGCGCATGCCGGTGGGCACCATCATCATGGATGCTGAAACCGATGAGCTTATTGCAGATCTTGCGCTTGATGGCCAGCAGGTGATCTTGGCCAAAGGCGGCCGGGGTGGGCTGGGCAATTTGCATTTCAAGTCCAGCACAAACCGCGCGCCACGGCAGGCAACAAAAGGCACCCCGGGTGAACATCGCAAGCTCAAGCTCGAACTTAAAGTGCTGGCCGATGTTGGTTTGTTGGGCCTGCCCAATGCCGGAAAATCGACACTGATTGCGGCGTGCTCCAATGCGCGGCCCAAAATTGCGGATTACCCGTTTACCACCCTGCACCCGAACCTTGGCGTGGTGCGCACGGGCCCGGCGAAAAGTTTTGTCATGGCCGATATTCCAGGCCTGATTGAAGGGGCAGCGCAAGGCGCTGGGCTGGGGCATCAATTCTTGCGGCATTTGCAACGCACGCGTTTGCTCTTGCATATTGTGGATATGCAGCCGGCAGGCTTTAGTGCCGACTCGGAAAAGCAGGCGGCCGAGCTGGGCAAGCATTTGGTGGCCAGCATTCGATCGCTGGCTGCCGAATTAAAGCTCTACGATTCAAAGCTTGCGAAAAAACCGCGCTGGATCGTGCTCAATAAATCCGATTTGCTCTCACAAGAGCAGCAAGACTGGATTGCTGCAGCGGTGAAAAAATCATTGCGCAGCAAGGCGCCAATCTATGTTGTGTCGGGCGTATCGCGCGTGGGTTGCGAAGACCTGATGCGCGATATTCAGCAATGGCTCGATGCCCAACGCATTGCCGAGATTGGCTCTGTCAATCCCGATGTCCGTTTTGTGGAATCAGAACATGACCAGTAATACAGGCGCCGATCGTCGTCAGGTGAAATCAGGACAACGGTGGGTCGTGAAGGTGGGCTCAAGCCTAGTCACTGACGATGGCAAAGGCATTAATACTGAAGCTGTCGCACAATGGGCCGCTCAAATTGCAGCATTGCGTAAGCAAGGCCGTGAAGTGGTGTTGGTTTCAAGCGGCGCGATTGCCGAAGGCATGAAGCGTTTGGGCTGGGTATCGCGCCCGCATGAAATTCATGAGCTGCAAGCGGCTGCAGCCGTCGGCCAAATGGGTTTGGCCCAAGCCTATGAATCGGGCTTTTCAAAGTGGCAGCTCAAAACCGCTCAAGTGCTGCTCACGCACGAAGACATTTCTGATCGCAGGCGTTACCTAAATGCCCGCACGACGCTCAACACCTTGTTGGCCTATGGTGTGGTGCCGATCATTAACGAAAACGACACAGTAGTGACCGATGAAATCAAGCTTGGCGATAACGACACGCTGGCCTCGCTCGTGACCAACCTGATTGAGGCCGATGTCTTGGTCATCTTGACGGATCAGGCGGGGCTTTACACGGCCGATCCCCGCAAAGATTCCAGCGCCACCTTGGTGGCGCTTGCAAAGGCCACCGATCCTGCTTTAGAAGCCATGGCCGGTGGTGCAGGCTCAGGTATTGGCAAAGGCGGCATGATCACCAAGATCAAGGCGGCTCAGCGCGCAGCGCGCAGCGGCGCTGCCACGGTCATTGCCAGCGGTCGTGAGCCCGAAGTCTTGCCGCGATTGGCCAGCGGAGAGCGCGTGGGGTCATGTTTGGTGGCCGATCTTGCACCGATTGCTGCCAAGAAACAGTGGCTGGCCGATCAGCTTCAGTTGCGTGGCAAACTCCATTTAGATGAAGGCGCGGCAAAAGTATTGCTTGAGCAAGGCAAGAGCCTGCTATCGATTGGGGTCGCGCGTATCGAAGGCGAATTTGATCGGGGTGATGTGGTGGCCTGTGTCTCGCCCGAGGGTGTTGAGATCGCTCGCGGCTTGGTGAACTATGGCGCCTCGGATGCCCGTCGCATTGCGCGAAAGCCCTCCAGTGAAATCGAGGCGCTGCTCGGTTTTGTTGAAGAGCCCGAGCTGATTCATCGCGACAATCTTATTTTGCTGGGCCGTTAGTCCCACCCAGCATGGCCGCAGCAATCTTTAGGCCTGCATCCATCGCCTGGTCAACGGCCTGGGTAAATTGCTCAGTGGCCAAGCGGTGCATTCTGACCAGCTCGTCTTCGGAAAATACGAATCGCGAAAGCTCATCGAGCGCAGATTTGTAGACATTGCGCTTAAATTCAATCACCGATTCGAGCGGGATCCAAAAGTCGTGCCAGCGCCAAGCGTCGAACTCTGGCTTTTCCACCCCGTGTTTTAGCGACACATCGGAATCTTGGCCCAGCATGCGAAGCAAAAACCAGATTTGTTTTTGTCCACGGTAGTGGCCTCGCCATTCGCGACGCACCCAACGATCGGGCACATCGTAATGCAGCCAGTCTCGCGTGCGGCCAATAATTTCGACATGGTGGGGTTTGAGCCCCGTCTCTTCCTCAAGCTCGCGGTACATGGCCTGCTCGGGATCTTCCCCATGCTTGATTCCACCCTGGGGAAACTGCCAGGCATGCTCGCGAACCCGCTTGCCCCAGAAAACCTGGCGCCGATCATTCATCAAAATGATGCCGACATTGGGCCGGTAGCCGTGTTCATCAAGCATGGGACTCAGCAAAGGCTCCTGACTTGGTCATAGAATTGCAAGGATTATAAAAGGGCTTTTATGCGCATATCCCGCTTTCATTTCCAGACTCTGAAAGAAGACCCGTCAGACGCCGAGGTTATCAGCCACAAGCTCATGATGCGCGCGGCCATGATCCGCCGCCTGGGGGCGGGCATTTATAACTACATGCCCTTGGGCTTGCGGGTGATCCGCAAGGTCGAAAACATTATTCGCGAAGAAATGAACCATGCTGGCGCCATTGAGCTCTTAATGCCCTTGGTGCAGCCGGCTGAGCTTTGGCAAGAAACCGGCCGCTGGGAAAAAATGGGCCCAGAATTGCTGCGTGTCAAAGATCGTCATGGGCGCGATTTTGCAATTCAGCCCACCTCCGAAGAAGTGATCACCGATATTGCACGGCAAGAGCTCAAAAGCTGGCGCCAGTTGCCGAAAAATTTTTATCACATTCAAACCAAATTTCGCGATGAGCGCCGACCGCGCTTTGGTGTGATGCGCGGCCGCGAGTTCACCATGAAAGATGCGTACTCGTTCGATCGAGATGTAGCGAGCGCCGAAAAAAGCTATGACGCCATGTTTGCGTGTTATTGCCGAATTTTTGATCGCTTGGGCCTGCGGTATCGCGCGGTAGCGGCTGATACGGGTGCGATTGGCGGTTCGCGCTCGCATGAGTTTCAAGTCATTGCAGAAACTGGCGAAGATGCAATTGTGTATTGCCCCAACTCGGATTTCGCTGCCAATATCGAGTTGGCTGAGGCCGTTGCGTTAATTGACAAGCGCGCAGCGCCCGCGGAGCCCATGACGGTGGTGCCCACGCCAGGCAAATCCACCTGTGCCGATGTGGCCGCATTGTTAGGCATACCCCTTGCGCGTACGGTGAAGTCAATTGTGCTGGCTACCGATACCCGCAATGAAAAAGGCGATGTTGTGGCCACCAAGGTGTGGCTCTTGCTGCTGCGTGGCGATCATGATCTGAATGAAGTCAAAACGGGCAAACTCGAAGGCCTGAACAACGGCTTTCGTTTTGCAACCATAGAAGAAATTGAGTCGCACTTTGGCTGCAAGCCCGGCTATCTGGGCCCGGTCAAAACGGCCAGGTCAATCACCGTGATTGCCGATCGCACGGTGGCCAATATGAGTGACTTTGTCACGGGCGCGAATCAATGGGATCACCATATTCGGGGCGTGAATTGGGGCCGCGATATTGCTGAGCCTGACTTGGTGGCCGATATTCGTAATGTGGTCGAAGGCGACCCCTCGCCCGACGGCAAAGGCACGCTTGCCATTGACCGTGGCATTGAAGTGGGCCATGTGTTTTATTTGGGCACGAAATATTCAGAGGCCATGAAGGCCACTTTCTTGGATGAAAACGGCAAGCCCGCATTCATGGAAATGGGCTGCTACGGCATTGGCGTGACCCGTATTGTGGGCGCGGCCATTGAGCAAGGCCACGATGACAAAGGCATTATTTGGCCGGCAGCGATTGCACCCTTTGAAGTGGTGATCTGCCCTGTGGGCGCTGGAAAGTCAGAGCTTGTCAAAATCGAAAGTGAGGCGATCTATCAAGAGCTGCTTGCAGCCGGCCTTGATGTTGCAATGGATGATCGCGATGAGCGGCCGGGCGCGATGTTTGCCGATTGGGAGCTGATCGGTGTGCCTGTTCGTGTCACGGTGGGCGAGCGCTCGTTGAAAGAAGGCAAGCTCGAATTGCTAAAGCGCGCGGGAATGCAGGCGTCACTGTGTGATCGTGCTGCAGTTGTTTCAGCCGTAAAGGCATTAATGTGAGCAGATTGCCACGGCCTTGCGGCCTCGCAATGACGAAGCTGGCCGTCATTGCGAGAGCGCTAAACGAACAATCGTCATTGCGAGGGCCCTGAAAGGGCCCGTGGCAATCCATTTCAGGAGAAACTTATGAACGCCCCCGATCAACCCTTTATCTTGCGCGAAGACCACGACGGCATTGCGACTGTCACCCTAAACCGTGGTGATCGTTTCAACCCGCTTTCGGCGGGCATGATTGTCGCCCTGATTGAAACCTTCGATGCTATTGCAAAAGACCGCGCGGTGCGTGTCGTGATTCTGAAAGGTGGCGGCCGTGGTTTTTGTGCAGGCCACGACCTCAAGGAAATGCACGCCAACCGAAATGACGAGTGGTTTCAGACCATGTTCAATAGCTGCAGCGATCTCATGGTCAAGATCACGCAAATGCCCCAGCCTGTGATTGCGCAAGTGCACGGCATTGCCACCGCGGCAGGCTGCCAGCTCACGGCCATGTGCGATCTTGCCGTGGCCGCCAGCGATGCAAAATTTGCCTTGCCTGGCGTGAATGTGGGCCTATTTTGCTCAACGCCTGCGGTGGGCGTGGTGCGCAACATTGGCCGCAAGCGGGCCATGGAAATGCTGCTTTTAGGCGAGCCGATTAGCGCACAAACGGCCCTGGAGTGGGGGCTGGTGAATCGCGTGGTGCCCGCCGATCAGTTAGAGACCGAAACCCGCAAGCTTGCCCAAACCATTCAATCAAAAAGCGCTGCGGTGATTGCCATGGGCAAGCATGCGTTTTATCAACAGGTGGATAAGAGCCTTACAGGCGCTTACGCCATGACGGGTGAAACCATGACAAAGAACATGGCGCTTGCAGATAATGCTGAAGGGTTTGATGCGTTTTTAAATAAACGGCACCCGCACTGGAAACATCAGTAAGTGGATTGCCGCGGCCCTTCGGGCCTCGCAATGACGGTACAGGATTGCCACGTCGCGCTACGCGCTCCTCGCAATGACGGTACTCAATTCGTCACCTCGGGGGCCTCGCAATGACGGTACAGGATTGCCACGTCGCGCTACGCGCTCCTCGCAATGACGGTACTAAATTCGTCATCGCGAGGGGCCAACGGCCCCGTGGCGATCCATTGCTGCTCCACCCTTACTTCACCGCAGCCAAACTCTTTTCCGCTTTATCCACCAGCGCGGGGCCAATGGTTGATTTCCACTTGTTGTAAACCCCGCGGGTCGCTTTCACAAACTCTTCACGGTCAGCAGCGCTTGGTGTGGTGACCTTCACGCCCAGGCCTTCAATGGTCTTGAGCAAAGGCTTGCCGGGCTCAACAAGGCCAGTGCGGGCAATGGCGATTTCTTGCTTTCCTGCATCAATGGCGGCTTTGCGAACGATTTCTCGGTCTTCGGGTGTCCAGCTATTCCACACCTCCTTGTTCACCACAAAGATCAGCGGGTCGATCATGTAGCCCCACATGGTCAAATGTTTCTGGGCCACGGTGTGCAGCTTAGCGGCTGTAAAAATCGTCAAGGGATTTTCCTGGCCATCGACTGCGCCCGAGGCGAGCGCGGGCTGAGTGTCGGCCCAGCTCATTTGCACGGGGTTGGCGCCAAGTGCTGTGAACATGTCAATGAACAAGGGCGAGCCCACGACCCGAATCTTCATGCCCTTTAAGTCAGCAGGGGTCTTGATTTCTCGTTTGGAGTTTGAGAGCTCACGAAATCCGTTTTCGCCCCACGCCAAAGGCACGACACCGGCTTTCTCCAGGGTTGCAAAAATGTCTTTGCCGACTTCGCCGCCGGTCAGGGCATCGATTGATTTGAAGTCTTTGACCAGAAAGGGCATGGAGAACAAGTTCAGTTCTTTGACCTGAGGCGACCAGTTAATGGAAGAGCCAATGGCCATGTCGATCACGCCTTGGCGAATGGCGGTGAACTCACGGGTTTGGTCGCCGCCGACTAACGAGGTGCCTGGGTACATTTTGATATTGATTCGGCCTTTGGTGCGCTCACGCACAAGATCGGCCCAAATATCGCCGCCTTTGCCCCAGGGAAAGGCATTGCCCAGCACGACAGAAAGTTTGTATTCCGCTTTGTAGCCCGGGGGCAGTTGTTGTTGTGCGTGCGCAGCGCCTAAGCCCAAGCCCAGGGTCATGCCAATCGCTAGCGCAAAGCGAGCGAAGGGTTTTTTCGACAGTGTCATGCAAAGATCTCCTTTAAAAAGTGAGAGAGTAAAAAAATTAATAGCCAAGCCACTGTGGGAGCCAAAGCGCCAGATCGGGAATCGCCAAAACTGCGCCCACGGCCAAGAGCATGGCCACCACGAACCACCAGATCCACTGAAATGTTTGCTCAATAGACACTCTCGCCATTTTGCAAGAGACCATTAGGTTAACGGCCAGCGGTGGCGTGAATTGGCCAACGGCCACCATCATGGTCATGACAATACCAAACCACACCGGGTCCCAGCCAAAGGCGCGAATAAAGGGAGTAAGCAAGGGCACAAAGATCAAGAAGATCGAAACGCCATCTAGGAACATGCCCACAATCAGCAACAGCACAATAATGCAGGCCAAGGCGGTGAGCTCGTGAATGCCGCTTGCCAAAATTGCTTTTGCAATCGGGTCAATGATCGACAGGGTCGACAGCGCATAGGCAAAGATCGAGGCAAGGCCAATGATCATCAAGATCACGGCAGACAGCTCTGCTGACTCACGGAAAATCGGGCCCAAATCTTTAAGCCTGATGGTTCGGTGCACTGCCATGCCCACAAACAAACCATAGGCCACTGCAACGGCTGCCGCCTCGGTCGGCGTAAACCAGCCCAGGCGCATGCCGCCCAAGATCAGCACCGGCGCTGCCAATCCCCACGAGGCCTCTCTCAAGCTTAAAAGCAGGGGTGGCCGCGGCTCTTTTGACTCGAGCGCACCAAAGCCATGGCGGCGCGATAGCCACACCGCAGGAATCATGAGTGCAAGCCCCACCAACACACCCGGCACCATTCCTGCTGCAAATAGCGCAGGCACCGATGCGCCCGGCGTCAGAATGCTGTAGACGATCAAAGCAATTGATGGCGGAATTAAAATGTCGGTTGAAGCGGCAGCGCCAATTACCGAGCCCGAAAAAGCGGGCGGGTAGCCCGCGCGGGCCATGGCCGCAATCATCACGCCACCAACGGCCGCGGCATTGGCGGGGCCAGAGCCCGAAATGCCACCTAAAAACATCGCCACACTAATGGCCACGACAGGCAGCATGCCCGGGCCCCGTCCAACGATTGCAATGGCCAGGTTCACCAGGCGCTGTGCAACGCCTGATCGGTCAAAAATAGAGCCCACCAGCACAAACATCGGCAACGCCAGCAGCGGGTATTTTGTGAGCGATGCATAGAAATTCTGGGGCACTGCCAACAAGCCAAAGTGGGCGGTTTCAAGATTGGCCAGCGCAATTGCAGCGGCAGCGCCCACACCCAGGGATATGCCAATGGGAACGCCCGCCAGCATCAGGGCTACAAAAATGACAAACAGCAAAGCACCAATCATGGCTGGGCAGGCCCGGATGAGCGTCGATAGCGCTGAATACAGCGCACTGACAAAATGCCGCAAAAAATCGGCAGCCAAATGGAGTACCACCATTTTGGAATCCCAATGGCTGGCGATGTGTCGCCAAAACGAAATTCATCCCAGGCCATTTGGGCCGAGAGCGCTCCGAGCAAAAGAAAAAACAGCCCGCTTGCGAGCGCCGAAAACTTTGCCAGACGGGCTTGGCGGCCAGCCTTGCCCGAAAAGAAAAAATATTCGACCCGAATATGGCTGTCTCGCACAATGGCAGCTGCGCTTCCAGCCATGCACAGAACCAGCATTAAAAAACTGGAGATCTCCTCGGTCCACGCAAAGGATTGGTCTGTGAAATACCGCACAAATACATTGACCAAGGTAATGAGCAGCAGCGCAGCAAGCAGCACCGCCCCAATGGTGTCTTCGGCGACACGGCCGTTGCGTTTATCGCTTGCCAAAACCGCCCATTCCCGGAAAACCGCCCATGCCCTTCATGGCGCTCATGGCCCGCATCATTTTGGCCATGCCGCCTTTTTGCATTTTCTTCATCATGTCTTGCATTTGCTCAAACTGATTAAGCATGCGATTGACTTCCTGAACCGAGACTCCGGCACCCGTGGCAATCCGTCTCTTGCGGCTGGCTTTTAAAAGCTCTGGGTGAGCCCGTTCTTTCGGGGTCATGGAATTGATAATGCCTTCCATGCGGGGAATTGATTTCTCGGCTTGTGAGAGATCTGCGCCTTTTGCGGCCTGCTGCATTTGTGCAGGCAGCTTATCGACCAAGGAAGACAAGCCGCCCATGCTGCGCATTTGGCCGATCTGGGTCTTGAAATCGTTCAAGTCAAACTTGGCGCCCGACTTGAACTTCTCGGCCATTTTTTCAGCGGACTTGATATCGACTGATTTCTGGGCCTGTTCAACAATGGCCAAAATATCGCCCATGCCCAAAATGCGATTGGCCATGCGCTCGGGGTCAAACGCCTCTAAGCCATCAATCTTTTCCGAGGTGCCTACAAATTTAATAGGGCAGCCGGTAACCGCACGCACCGAGAGCACCGCGCCGCCGCGAGAATCGCCGTCGACCTTGGTGAGCATGACGCCCGTCAGGGGAATGGTTTCTTTGAAAGCCTGTGCGGTGCGCACCGCGTCTTGGCCCTGCATGGCATCGACCGTAAACAGGGTTTCAATCGGCTTTAAGGCCTCATGAAGCTGTGCGATCTCGCGCATCATCTCGTCATCAATCGCAAGTCGGCCTGCAGTGTCGACTAACAGCACATCGATCAAGTGACGCTTGGCATGATCGAGCGCTTGGCGCGCGATATCCAGGGGTTTGGCCCCGTCAGGTGTTGGAAAAAATTCAACACCGGCTTGCTCTGACACCAGGCGAAGCTGCTCAATGGCTGCGGGTCGGTAGACATCGCAGGAAACGGTCAGCACTTTTTTGCGTTGGGTTTCGCGCAGCCACTTGGCCAGCTTGCCCACCGTGGTGGTTTTACCCGCGCCTTGCAAGCCCGCCATCAGCACAATCGCCGGGGGTGCAGTGGCCAGGTTCAAGCCCATTTTTCCTGCGAGGGCATCTTCTGCGCCCATCAATGCAATGAGCTCGCGATTCACCACACTGACCAAGGCTTGGCCAGGCGTGAGGCTGGCTTGCACTTCTTGGCCCATTGCCTTGTCTTTGACCTTGGCAATGAAATCTTTCACGACATGCAGGGCCACATCGGCATCGAGCAGGGCCAAGCGCACCTCGCGCAGCATTTCCTGCGTGTTGGATTCGGTGAGCCGGGCCTCGCCCTTGATGGTTTTGACGACCCGGGCAAGACGTTCAGTTAGGTTTTCGAGCATGCTGCGCTACACTGATTCTCTATGGATCTGACATTTTACGGCGCCGCCTGTGTCTTGGCGGCTATTGGCTATCTTGGCCTGGCGTGGATGCACCGACGGGGCTCGGTTGCAGCCGCCTCGCCCATGTCGTCTCGCTTCGGCCAGACCCTGCTCTTGGTGGTGATTGCCCTGCACGGGCTGGCCCTGTTGCCGAACTGGTTCGCGCGCTCAGGGCTGCAATTTGGCTTTGCGACCTCGATTTCCTGGACGCTATGGCTTGCCGTGTTGCTGCTATGGATTGAGTCCTGGTTTCAGCGCCTGCCCCCAATTACGCGGGGTGTGTTTATTGTGGCGGCGCTTGCCGCAATTTTGCCGCTGATCTTTCCGGGCCGAGCGCTCACCAGCTCGCTTGATGCGGTCTTTCGCACGCACATGCTCTTGGCCATGTTGGCCTACAGCACGTTCACGATTGCAGCGGCCTTCGCCTTGGTTATGCTGGCCATGGAAAAAAGCCTGCATCAAACCAAAAATTTTTCGATTGATCAGCCGGGTTGGATGCAAGGCCTGCCGCCCCTGTTGGGCCTGGATCAAATGCTCATGCGTGTCGTGCTGCTCGGTTTCATTCTGATTTCGGTCACCTTGATTTCCGGGGTGATCGTGAGTCTTGATCGTGGCTATGGCTTTATGCGGTTTGATCACAAAACAGTGTTCACGATTTTTGCTTGGGGCTTTGCCGCAGTGTTATTGATTGGCCGCAAGTGGTGGGGTTGGCGCGGCAAGGTAGCCGCCCGCTGGACACTCGCGGGCTTTGTCTCGCTGCTTATGGCCTACGTGGGCTCGCAGTTTGTCCTGGAAGTTGTCTTGGATCGGGCGCGGTAAGCCATGTTGCTGCGTATTCTCATACTGCTGGCCTTGGTGGGCCTGGGTTTGTTTCTGATCAAGAAAGCCATGGGTGCGCGCAAGCCACCGCCTTCGCAGGAAAAAAGTGAGCAAGGCAAGCTTGTGGCCTGCGCGCATTGTGCGGCCAGGCTTCCCGCGACCGAAGCCCTGTGGAAAGATGGCCAGGCCTTTTGCAGCATGACCCATCGCAATCTCGGTCCTCGCAAGGGCAATTAAGCAATTGAGTGGCTGGCTAGAGCACTACAAGCAAATTGTGTCCCCGCATTTTGATTTGCGCCCCCAAGGCGTGAGCCCTGATCTGCTTGTGATTCACTGCATTAGCCTGCCCGAAGGCGTATATGGCAACGGAAATATCGAAGCCCTGTTTTCGGGCACTTTGAATTGCGACGCCGATCCCTCGTTTGAATCCTTGCGGGGCCTGCGCGTATCGTCGCACTTTGTCATTGCGCGCAGTGGCGCAGTGACTCAGTTTGTCGATATGAATCACCGCGCCTGGCATGCGGGGGTCTCAAGTTTTCAAGGCCGCACAAACTGCAATGACTTTTCGATCGGCGTTGAGCTCGAAGGGTGTGTCGATCACGATTACGCGCCGCAGCAAATCCAGGCCTTGGTGTCGTTGTGCGGCCAGATCACGAAGAAATTCCCCTCCATTTCCTGGGTAGTTGGTCACAGCGATATCGCGCCGCAGCGCAAGCAAGACCCTGGCCCAGGCTTTCCCTGGGCCGATTTTCTCTCTGCCTGCCATATTCATGGGATATCTCTAAACCGCCCAGTCTTCGGGTAAGTACCCCCAAAAAAATCTTGCCCCTTTCCGATCGAGACTACTAGAATTAGGGTCCAAACAATCAAAAACTACTAGATCTAGTAGTTCACCACTATTTTTTTCAAGGGGAGAAGCTTTATGCAGCTGGGCGCAGAGTCACAATCCACGCCTTCCGGGGCCGTTTCTGTCACAGGATCTATGGGCTTAGCGGGGTTCTCCCAGCCAGCAGGGTTATCCACCCAGGCAGGTGCTGCCGATATCAAGGTGATTCGCCGCAATGGTGCAGTGGTTGGGTTTGAGCCCAGCAAGATTCAGGTGGCCATGACCAAGGCCTTTCTTGCGGTTGGCGGCAATCAGGGTGCGGCCAGTGCACGGGTTCGCGAGATCACTGAATCGCTCACAAGCGCAGTCGTGATGGCCCTGGTGCGCAGACTGCCCGCTGGCGGCACGCTGCATATTGAAGACATTCAAGACCAGGTTGAGCTTGCGCTCATGCGCTCGGGCGAACACGAAGTGGCCCGTGCCTATGTCTTGTATCGCGAGCGTCGCGCCCAAGAGCGTGCGCAAGAGCGTGCGGCAAAAGGCCAAGACCCGGCCGTCGCTTCCGTGGCAACAGGCATCAAGATGTTGGTGGCGGGCGTGCCTCAGCCACTCAACATGGGCTGGCTTGAAGGCATTGTGAACGATGCATGCGCGAACTTGGGCGATGCCGTCAATGCCTCGCAAGTCATGCAAGAAACCGTCAAGAACCTCTACGAGGGCGTTCCCATTGAAGAGGTGTTGAAGTCTGCCATTTTGTCTGCCCGCGCGCTCATCGAAAAGGACCCCGCCTATGCAAAAGTCAGCTCACGCTTGCTCCTGCACACGATTCGCTCGGAAGTCATGCAAGCCGAGGTCTCGCAGGCCGAAATGGAAAGCCGCTATCAGGAATATTTCCCACGATTCATCAAGAAGGGCATCGAGATTGGCCTGCTAAACGAGGAGCTGTCTCGTTTTGACTTGGAAAAAATCGCCAAGGCAATCGACCCGACCCGCGATTTGCAGTTTGATTACCTGGGCTTGCAAACCCTTTACGACCGTTACTTTCTTATTGACCGCAACGATTTGTTCTCGGGCGAGGGCCGTCGCATTGAAATGCCCCAGGCATTTTTCATGCGCGTGGCCATGGGCTTGGCGCTCAACGAATTGAACCGCGAAGATCGGGCCATCGAGTTTTACCGCCTGCTCTCCAGTTTTGATTTCATGAGCTCCACGCCCACCCTGTTTAACTCGGGCACAACCCACTCCCAGCTCTCGTCTTGCTATCTGTCGACCGTGCCCGATGAGCTCGACGGCATTTACGAAGCCATTAAAGAAAACGCGCTGCTTGCCAAATACGCAGGCGGCCTGGGCAACGACTGGACTCCGGTGCGTGCCTTGGGCAGCCACATCAAGGGCACCAATGGCAAGAGCCAGGGTGTGGTTCCGTTTTTAAAGGTGGTCAATGACACCGCTGTTGCCGTGAATCAAGGCGGCAAGCGCAAGGGGGCGGTTTGCACTTATCTAGAGTCGTGGCACCTTGATGTCGAGGAGTTTTTAGAGCTTCGCAAGAACACCGGCGATGATCGCCGTCGTACTCACGACATGAACACCGCCAACTGGATCCCTGATCTCTTCATGAAACGGGTCATGGAGGCAGGTGAGTGGACCTTGTTCTCGCCTTCCGATGTTCCCGATTTGCACGACAAGTTTGGCAAGGCCTTTGAAGAGGCTTACACCGCCTACGAGGCCAAGGCGGATCGGGGCGAGCTGCGCCTGTTCAAGCGCATTCCGGCGCTGTCTTTGTGGCGCAAGATGCTCACCATGCTCTTTGAGACTGGCCACCCCTGGATCACCTTCAAAGACCCCTGCAACATCCGCAGCCCGCAGCAGCATGTGGGCGTGGTGCACTCTTCCAACCTGTGCACCGAGATCACTCTAAACACCAACGACTCTGAGATTGCCGTCTGCAATCTGGGCTCGGTGAACCTGGTCAATCACCTCAAGCCTTCGGCCAATGGCGGCCATGAGCTCGACTATGACAAGCTGCAAAAGACGGTCAAAACTGCCATGCGCATGCTTGATAACGTGATCGACATCAACTATTACGCCGTGGCCAAGGCGCGAAATTCCAACATCCGCCATCGCCCGGTGGGCCTGGGCATCATGGGCTTTCAAGAGTCCCTGCACGCCATGCGCATTCCTTACGCCAGCGATGCAGCGGTAGAGTTCGCCGATCGCTCCATGGAGGCAGTTTGCTACAACGCCTACTGGGCGTCGACCGAGCTCGCAGAAGAGCGCGGAGCCTATTCTTCCTTCCGTGGGTCGCTCTGGGATCGTGGCATTTTGCCGCTCGACACCCTAAAGCTCTTGGCCCAGGAGCGCGGCGGCTATGTGGAAGTCGATATGTCGTCCACCCTGGATTGGGATGCGCTGCGCAGCCGGATCAAATCCTTTGGCATGCGCAATTCCAACTGCGTGGCCATTGCACCGACGGCCACAATCTCGAACATTGTGGGCATTTCGGCGTCTATTGAGCCCACCTATCAAAACCTTTATGTGAAATCGAACCTCTCGGGTGAGTTCACTGTGGTGAACGAATACCTGGTGCAGGATCTCAAAAAGCTGGGCCTGTGGGATGAAGTCATGGTGGCCGACCTGAAGTACTTCGATGGCAGCTTGGCCAAGATCGACCGCATTCCTGCAGAGCTGCGCAGCCTTTACGCCACCGCGTTTGAGACCGACACCCGCTGGATCGTCGAGTGTGCTGCCCGTCGCCAGAAGTGGATCGATCAGGCGCAGTCGCTCAACATCTACATGGCGGGCGCCTCCGGCAAAAAGCTCGATGAAACCTACAAGCTCGCATGGCTGCGTGGCCTGAAAACCACCTACTACCTGCGCACTTTGGGTGCGACAGCGGCAGAGAAGTCGACGATCAGCGCCGGCGAGCTCAACGCAGTTCCTGCCTCGGGTGGCATGGCAGCCGCTGCAACTGAGGCGAAGTTTTGCTCAATCGACAACCCTGAGTGCGAGGCGTGTCAGTAAGAAAAAATGCGCCGCGAGTCGTGGCATGAATGCGACAACAAAGTCGCGGCGCATGTCGATTTAAAAATTTTTTAAAAAAATGATTGCAACGAGAAAAATGTTCTTGCATTATTCGCGCTGTGTACAACAACCGAATCTCACGTTGCTTTCATTGACCATCCCCTCTGCAAGAGGGAACAACTAGCAAAGTGAGAATCGAAATGCTGAACTGGGAAGATAGTTCTACTACTGCTGCACCATCGCCTAACCGGGCTTTCGGTGCGCCAAATGTCTCGCCGGCCTTGCAGCCGGCTGTGGCCTCGGTGCCTGCCGCGGCGGATTTTCCGTCCGCTGCGCCGTCTTCTGTCGCTGCCCCTGTTGCCGAATCCCATCGCCGCGTCCGTGTTGAAGACAAGCGTGTCATTAACGCAGGCACCGATGTCAATCAGCTCGTGCCCTTCAAATACAAATGGGCCTGGGAAAAGTACCTGGCGGGCTGCGCCAATCACTGGATGCCGCAAGAAATCAACATGTCGCGCGATATTGCGCTCTGGAAAGACCCCAATGGCCTGACCGATGATGAGCGCCGTTTGGTCAAGCGCAACCTGGGCTTTTTTGTGACTGCCGATTCATTAGCGGCCAACAATATTGTGCTGGGCACCTACCGCCACATTACGGCGCCTGAGTGCCGCCAGTACTTGCTGCGCCAGGCCTTTGAAGAAGCCATTCACACCCACGCCTATCAGTACATTGTGGAATCGCTGGGTCTTGATGAAGGCGAAGTGTTCAATGCTTATCACGAGGTGGCCTCGATTCGGGATAAAGACGAATTTCTCATTCCCTTTATCGATACCCTGACTGATCCCAACTTCAAGACCGGAACGCCCGAGTCTGACCAAAAGCTGCTCAAGTCGCTGATTGTCTTTGCCTGCATTATGGAAGGGCTGTTTTTCTATGTGGGCTTCGTGCAGATCCTGGCCCTGGGCCGCCAAAACAAAATGACGGGTGCGGCCGAGCAGTATCAGTACATCCTGCGCGACGAGTCCATGCACTGTAACTTTGGCATTGACCTGATCAACACCATCAAGCTGGAAAACCCCCACCTCTGGACCCCCGAATTCCGCGAGGAGCTTCGTGGCCTGTTCCAAAAGGCGGTCGACCTTGAATACCGTTACGCCGAGGACACCATGCCGCGCGGCGTGCTGGGCTTAAACGCTTCGATGTTCAAGTCGTACCTGAGATTTATTGCGAACCGTCGTTGCCAGCAGATCGGCCTTGAGCCCATCTTTGGCAACGAGGAAAACCCCTTCCCCTGGATGGCCGAAATGGTCGACCTGAAGAAGGAGCGCAACTTTTTTGAGACCCGTGTGATCGAGTATCAAACGGGCGGGGCATTGTCCTGGGAGTAATGCGAATGCGCCAGGAACATTGCCTGAAAGAATTCATTAGCGTTGGGGGATGGTCCTCTTGCGCGAATGAATGGTTCGTGCCGGCCGGCGCGAATCCCTTTTTGTTCAAGCTTGAAGGAGTGTTCCATGGCTGAAGAAGCAAAGAAGAAAGCAAAGAAGCGCCCCGCAGCAAAGAAAAAGACTGCTGCAAAACGTAAACCCGCTGCTAAGAAAAAAGTAGCCGCTAAGAAGCCTGCTGCTCGCAAAGCTGCCAAGAAGTCTGCAGCCAAGAAGCGCCCGGCTCGCAAAGCTGCTAAGAAATCGGCAGCCAAGAAATCGGCAGCTAAAAAGCCTGCGAAGAAAGCCGCTAAGAAGCGCGCCGCCAAAAAAGGCGCGAAGAAAGCTGCTGCCAAGAGAGGCGCAAAGAAAGCCGCTAAGAAGCCCGCTCGCAAGGCTGCAAAGAAATCCGCAGCCAAGAAAACTGCAGCTAAAAAGCCTGCAAAGCGTAAGGCTGGCAAGAAGCGCGCCAAGAAAGCTGCTGCTGCTGCACCCGCTGCAGCCGCAACGCTGTCGTCGACTTGGCCTTTCCCCACGGGCAGCCGTCCGTAATTTCTGCGAATCAGTTTTTTTGATTCAAGGAAAACCCCGCCTCGGCGGGGTTTTTTTTATTCGTCTTATCATTCGTTCATGGGAATTCTCTGGCTCGCCATCAAAACCATCGGAAGCCTCTTTGTCATGGCCTGCGCCTTGCGCGCCTACCTGCAGGTGCTGCGCCTGCCGCCCCAAAACCCATTAAGCCGCCTGACCTTTCAAATGACCGACTGGATCGTGCTGCCGCTTCGCCGCGTGCTGCCTGGCTTTGGCGGCTTTGATTGGGCAAGCTTTTTAGCGGCCTTGCTGCTTTCGCTCACACTCAGCATCTTGTTTTACTTCTTTATGACCCTGGGGCTGCTCACTGATTTTCCGGTTGAAAAACCGGTGCGCCCCTTTGGCTGGCTGGTGCTGCTGGCGGTGATCTGGGGCCTGGCGTGGTTTGTTCAGCTGGCCGTGGTGATTCTGATTGTGAGCGTGCTCATGTCGTGGCTTAGCCCCATGCACCCGCTAAAGCCTGTGGTGGATTTATTGGTCTCGCCGTTTCTATTGCCGTTTCGCAGGCTCTTGGGCGGGACTCGCCGATCGGGATTTGATCTCTCGCCGATCGGCGGGTTTTTAATGCTGCAACTTTGCGCTGCCGTGCTCGCGCAGTTCGAGTCTGGCCTGATCAAGCATTTGTTTTAGCGGGCGACGCGCGTTGTGCCGCCACCGGTAATCACCTGAACCCGGTCGCCGGGTCTCACATCGACATCGGCCTCTTGCACAATGATTCGGGTCTCGCCCGTGTCATATTTCACCGTAATTTCCAAGCCAGGTTTTTGATTGGCTTTTTCTTCAATGGCCTGGCCGGCCACCAAGCCGCCAATGGCGCCCAGCACGGTGGCAATGTCTTGGCCCTTGCCGCCACCAATGGTGCTGCCGGCAAGCCCGCCCACCACAGCGCCGCCCACAATGCCAACCCCTTTGCTGTCGCGCTGAATCATGACTTGTCGCACCGCCTCGACGGTGGCCATGCGAACGGTTTGTTCGCGCTGTGTTTCATCGCTGCGGTACACGGCAGAAGAGCTGCTTTGCGTTGCACAGCCCGACACGATCAAGACCGAGGCAAGGCCAGCGGCAGTTAAGGCAAGAAATTTCGAGGGTCGTTGAGTTTTCATCATGGTGTTCTCCACAAATGGGCAGATGGTTTAAGCAAGCTTAATTCGACTTGCAGTATCGGGGTAAATTTTCTCAAGCAAGTTTTGTACATTGGCAGGGTTCACCTTGTGGTTTTGGCCGCCACGGTGCACCACCTTCCAGCCGCCCATGACATTGCCAAGCCGGGCGCTATCTAAAAGTGAAGCGCCTTTGGCAAGGCCAAACAACAGACCGCCACGAAACGCATCGCCACAGCCAGTGGGGTCGACAGGCTTGCCGCCAAACACTTTCGAAACATCCAAACCTTCGACCCGTGTTGAACCTGAATGTTCCAATACATCGACCCCTTGCGCCCCACGCGTCACGATCATTCCGCCTGGGGTTTGAGAGGCCAGTTGTTCAATGGTGGTGCCCAGCTTGTCGGCCAGCATATGGCCCTCGTAATCGTTCACAGCAATCCAGGTGGCCTGGCCTGCAAGCAGTGCCAGCTCTTCGCGATTAAAAATGGGCATGGCCTGGCCAGGATCAAAGATGAACGGCACGCCGTGCTGGCTAAATTCTTGTGCATGCCGAAGCATGGCCTGTTTGCCATTGGGCGAGACAATCCCAAGCCTTGCCGATTGGCTTGCAATGCCCACCTCGCCTGCGCGATTCATGGCGCCGGGGTGAAAGGCGGTGATCTGGTTGTCATCAAGATCGGTGGTGATAAAGGCCTGGGCGCTAAAGCAATCGTCGGCAAACAGCACTTGCGATGTGTCAATGGCCAGTGATTCAAGACGCTTTAAATACTCGGCGCCGTCTTTGCCAATAGCGCCCAGCAGGCCACAGGGTTGGCCCAGGCCGCGCAGCGTGTAGGCAATGTTGGCTGCGCAGCCGCCATATTCCTGGCGCATTTGTGGCGCCAAAAAGGCGACATTTAACATATGCACCTGATCGGGAAGGATATGGTCCTTGAACCGGCCTTCAAACACCATGATGGTGTCAAAGGCAATGGAGCCGCTGATCTGAACACTCATTCCACATTTCCTAAAAAAGTTTTTTATTCAATTTGTGTGCCAATGCACACCCAGCCTTCTTTTTCGGCCAACACATTGATCGGGGGCAGCCCTTGGGCAAGCGGCCGATACACCGCCAAGAGTTCTTGCGCTTGTCGCGACAAAATGCCTGATAAAAACAGGTTTCCCCCCGGCTTGACATAGGCCGTTAGTGCTGGCGCCAAGAGCTTTAGGGGCTGCGACAAAATATTGGCCACCACCACATCAAACTGGCCATGCACCGGTGCCAAGGCATCTTGGGCAAGGACCTGCACTTGGTTGTTGGCGGCATTGCAACGGGTGGTCTGTACTGCGATCGGGTCAATGTCGACTGCGATCACTTCTTTGGCGCCAAGCTTTGCGGCAGCAATGGCCAAAAGCCCCGAGCCGCAGCCCATATCCAGCACACGCGTGGGCACCGGTGGTTTGCGAAAGCGCTGCAAGAGCGCCTCTAAACAGAGTTGGGTAGTGGCATGGCTGCCGGTGCCAAATGCCATGCCGGGGTCAATCTGAATGGCTATGGCAGGTGCGTGCAGGTTGGCAGGCGGGGCAGTCCATTGGGGCCCTACCCATAGACAGTTTTCGATTAGCAGTGGGGTGAACTGTCGCTGGGTTTCACTGACCCAGTCGCGATCGTGAATGCTGCGGGTTTCAAACGGTACCGACTCAAAGCTCGCGTCCCACTCGCAAAAGATTTTCCAAAGCGCAAGGGGGTTGGCTTGGGAATCAAGCAAGGCCAGCACTCGGCAGCTTGGCCATGACTGAAGCGCAATGGCTGCGCCAGGCTCGCCAAAAATCGGGGTTTCATCGGCCGAGTTGGCCGCAGCGTCTTCGACTGTGACGCTTAAGGCGCCGAGCTCTAAGAGCACATCGGAAATGGCCTCGGCATTGTGATGGCTTGTTTCGAAAACCAGTTCTTGCAGCGGGGCCATCGACACCTTATAAAAGCCGCTCGCGGGCCGCGAGCATGTGCTCAAGGTAGTGAATCGAGGTGCCGCCATCCACAAAGTGGGTGTCGAGCATGAGTTCCCGATGCAAGGGCACATTGGTTTGAATGCCTTCCACTACCGTTTCGGAAAGCGCAATTTGCATGCGGGCAATGGCTTGTTCTCGAGTCTCGCCATACACAATGACCTTGGCGATCATGGAGTCGTAATGGGGCGGAACGGTGTAGCCGCTGTAGGCGTGGGAATCGACCCGCACGCCGGGGCCGCCGGGCGCATGCCAGGTGCTGATCTTGCCGGGCGAGGGTGTGAATTTGTAAGGGTCTTCGGCATTGATTCGGCACTCAATGGCATGGCCCTTGAATTGAATATCTTTTTGGCGAAAGCGCAGCCTTTGTCCGCTGGCCACACGAATCTGCTCTTGCACAATGTCAATGCCGGTGATCAGCTCGGTCACAGGGTGTTCGACCTGCACCCGGGTGTTCATTTCAATGAAGTAAAACTCATTGTTCTCAAACAAAAATTCAATCGTGCCGGCGCCACGGTAGCCGATTCGACGGCAGGCTTCGGCGCAGCGCTCACCGGTTTTATCGCGCAGCCGGGCGGAAAGCTTTGGCGCAGGCGCTTCTTCCAGCACCTTTTGGTGGCGGCGCTGCATCGAGCAGTCACGCTCGCCCAAGTGCACTACATTGCCGTGGTGATCGGACAAAATTTGAATCTCGATATGCCGAGGGTTCTCCAGGAATTTCTCCATATAGACCTCGGGATTGTTAAAGGCAGCAGCAGCCTCTGCCTTGGTGGTGGCCACTGCGTTGAGCAGTGCTGCTTCGGTGTGCACGACGCGCATGCCACGGCCACCGCCGCCACCCGCGGCTTTGATGATCACCGGATAGCCAATGCTGCGCGCGATTTTTATGATCTCTTTGGGATCATCGGGCAGCGCACCTTCGGATCCAGGAACGCAGGGCACGCCCGCGGCAATCATGGCTTTTTTGGCTGCGACCTTATCGCCCATCATGCGAATCACATCGGCCGTAGGGCCAATGAATTTAAAGCCGCTGCGCTCAACGCGCTCGGCAAAATCAGCGTTTTCCGATAAAAATCCATAGCCCGGGTGAATCGCTTCGGCATCGGTGACTTCTGCAGCGGCGATGATGGCGGGAATGTTCAAATAGCTTTGGCGTGAAGGCGCCGGGCCAATGCACACCGATTCGTCGGCAAGCTTGACATACTTCGCATCGGTGTCGGCCTCGGAGTGCACCACCACCGTTTTAATTCCCAGCTCTCGGCAGGCGCGCTGTATGCGCAAGGCGATCTCGCCGCGATTCGCAATGAGTACTTTTTCAAAAAGGGCCATGAACGCTTCTTTCCCGAACGATTAGGCGAGCACAAACAAAGGCTGGCCGAACTCAACGGGCTGGCCGTTTTCCACCAACACCTCTTTGATCACGCCTGCGCAGTCGGCCGGAATCTCGTTCATGAGCTTCATGGCTTCGATGACGCACAGGGTCTGGCCTTCGGCAACGCTGGTGCCCACCGACACAAAGGGCTCAGCACCTGGCGAAGAGGCGCGATAAAATGTGCCCACCATGGGCGATTTGATCACCTTGCCTTCTGGCAGCGCTGCAGCCGCGGGCGCTGCAGTGGGTGCTGAGGCAGCGATTGGTTCAGCCGCTGCGGGCGCGTGCATGGCGTGCGATGTGCCCGGCGCCATGTGAACATGGCTAACTTGGGGCGCGGCACTGACTGGGCCCGACTTGACGATGCGAACCTTGTCTTCGCCTTCGGTAATTTCAAGCTCGGCAATGCCAGACTCGGCAACGAGATCAATCAGGGTTTTAAGTTTTCGAAGGTCCATTACGGATTTCCTTTTACGCAGAAAGTTTTTTGGCAGCAAATTCAAGGGCTGCCTGGTAGCCCAAGGGGCCAAGGCCGCAGATCACGGCTTCGGC
>QXGG01042329.1_pt1 | contig 75992 bp, 83 predicted proteins | sample 1982491 | NCBI WGS metagenome assembly QXGG01 (sample SAMN09924614, study PRJNA488089) | Wastewater metagenome, whole genome shotgun sequencing project. | isolation source: South African research farm wastewater | place: South Africa: Irene, Agricultural Research Council, Animal Production...
ACATTGAGTCCTCTGTGATAACGCATTAATACCGGGATAATCTCTTTGGCATATTTTGTGTTCTCATGACTGAAGACAAAATGGGTATAGGATTCACGCGGATTGAGAGGTTCAGGGTATACCCATGTTTTAGCGTCTTTGACACTTTCTAAGGTTTTCTTCCATACCTGGTTAAGAGCGTTGTTTGGTGAAAACACAATCACGATCTCTTTATTAAGCATGGCCATGAGCATCAGTGACATAATGGTTTTACCTGTACCTGGAGCACTAGCTAATATATAACCATTCAAGTCATACTGCTGTGTTTTCTGATCATAGTGCTCAAAGAACTCGGTCTGATGCTTCATAGGCTCGAAAGTAAACCTCTTGAGCTGACTAGGATCTAGCTTTGTAGGATAAACTCTATTGATTCTAGCTAAGCATTCCAGTTTCTCTAACTCATATATCAGCTTATCAATGATGTCGACTCTATATCTTAATCCAGACATAGTCCTGACTTTCTTAATCAACTCATAGAAGTCATAGATAAAGAATCGGCTTATGGAGAAGGAACTTGATTTGATATTACGAATCATCCCGGAAGTAAAACGGGTTGTTTTTAATACCTTACCTACCTCAAAAAGAAAATACTTAGCTGATCGCATACCTGTCACGTCGATGCGTTTATCTGTTTCTGTAACTTCTAAGTCATTAATTATCGATGCTAACCAATTACTCATATATACTCCATTTTATTCAGTATGCTTCATCCAAATAATAGTGAATGACGGCAAAAAAAAAACGATCATACAGTTGCCTGGTTTATCCAGGCAACTGTATGTGTGTCTAATCAGTCGTAATCACGATCATCGTACATCGCTGAATACTCCATATCCAAACGTTTTTTCGCAGTCTTTTTGTTTTCAAAAATCAAATGTGGATTTTTGAGTACATGCTTCAGTGCTGGTTTATATTTGACCATGTGACAGTCAGTGAAATTATTATTCTTCTTCTTCAAAAAGCCCATTGCGCGAAGCCTGTTAAAAAGTAAACCGCGATCAATGTACCTATCTGTATAATCACTATGACTGATCTTCGCGCTGATGAGTGATATGAAATCATCCAGATAAATATAGTCCTTATAGGTACGAATCGTACGTTTTTCATTGGGTATTACGCAGTGAGATAAGTTTTCATCCCGAATAAATGTGACATCAAGCGGGGTATTACGCTGACTTTCCACAATTACTTCACCATGGCCACGTTTGATGACTTGTCCCACAAAACAAATATTGAAAGTGACGTTGTCTCCGGCGAAGTAACCCTCGGATATCTTTTTAGTGGTCTCGATAATGTAACTACCGACTTCATTGCAAAAGACCTTATTCACCGTATACGTGTCATCCGATTCATGCATTAGCGGCGAAAACCGGGAAATCTTAACAACAGTCCCTTGCGGGAAATGTTGAGGTGCCCATTTAACAGGCTGATCACGTTCTCGACCTGTGAGTGTCTCAAAGTAATAAAGACGGGCTTCCCAGCCTTCACAAGTCTGAATATTTACCCATGAATCTGAGTCCTTAATCTCGTCGATAAGTTCTCCATTAGGAGCAAATATCTCGAAACGACTTGTAGTGCTCCAATGACAGCTAGTGTTGTGACTTACGTGATACCTGTTAATCTTGTATCCGTCCGCACTAACGAATACACTAGACGTTCCAATTTCTTTGAAAACCTTGGTATTTTCTTCAGCTTCGTAGTACATTTTGATTTCCTTTCAGTTTGGTAATGGCTGTATCTATTTACCTGAGAACTAAAGAAAAGTAATCTCTTTAACAATTTCTTCAATAGAAATATCAGGGTATTTATTGCGATATACTTGGGTTATTTTCATCGCTAGAGGAAGCCCTGTTTCATCAACGAAAGAGATGTTAAATAATTGTCGAGAGACCACCTCATTCTTTTCATTAAATAAAGAAAGCGAGCATGATACCTTGAAATAACCGCCACACATAACTGTGTTGAGTGAAGACATAGAAATATTCTTAGGTTCAATGACCTTAGACAGCTTATTACTGAGCTTTTTACATAAGAACAACTTATAAGGGGCAGCTGCTCTTTTTATTGTGTCCAAAGACGGAAGCTCTTGATGATTTTGAATACTCAACATGTATGCTGTGAATTTAGCGCAATCATTGGCAAAGCTGATCATCTCTTCTTCAGTTGAGATGATCTTAAGACTCTTACCTTTGATATTCTTGAAATTGTCGGCTAATTGAGACATATTGATTTCCTGTAAATACGCAGCTCTTCAAATATCGAAGGTTACTGCTCATGTAAATTATATATGAACTAAAAAATATAGAAATGCCTTCTCTAGTATCCACTTGGATACTAGAGAAGTTTATATGTTAAATATTTCTGATATAGGCATCTTTACCAAGTTTCCCAAGATAGCTGGCCATCTGTGAACTACCTTTGGATTCATTCTTAATAATAACTATGCCTTTATCGCAGAAATCACCCATAGTGCAGTTTCGATGAATACCTGCAGCTTTGCCGAGTTTATCCCATTCAGGAATGAAACGTATGCATGGCTTATTATTCCTAGCGGCCCATTCTTCACCAAGTGTATCAACTCCGTTGGCGCCGCCGCTGATAACGCAATCTATCTCAAATCGACTATCACTGATTACTTGTTCTAATAGAGTATGGTCAGTGATGTCTCTAGATCCAGCGATCACGCATGTCTTTTTATTACCCTTATATATCTCACGAAGAAGATTGATGTAATTGTACAACCAATCGTATCCAGGATATAGGACAGTTCGGTCATCATTACCGTAGTGGTAATAGTGAACAATGGGTAATTCCGATTCAATGAACTCTTGTTTGAAAGAAGGGTTCTGCTCAAATCTCCGCCAAATAGCTTCTTTGATTTTATCATTGAAATAAGAATAAGGTAATTTAACTTTATCCTTACCAAAAGCCTTAGCCTCGAAACCGCTCATATCTTTGAATTGATCATGGATCATTCCAGTACTTAGGTAATACCAATAACCTTCCAATGATCTGAACTTACCAACACCAGGCATCTCGACAGGTATATTTGAGATATTAGTCAGCTTCTTACCTAACTCTGTATTACCTTTACTATACGCGTTAATGTGATCAACGCCATCAGTATCTGGTCCGTAATATTCACCATTACGCTTGACCCATTCTCGGATACCCTCTAGCGGTTTGATACCAGACTCTCTGATGATATCCCATATCTCGACAAAGCACTCACCGTGACAGGGTCTAGGTGCGCAGGAGCAAACTATATGCTCAACATTGGCTAAGTCTAGTACCATGTTTATGAAAGTCTTACTCTTAGCTGCCAGCATTCTAGCCAGCATACGCCTATATTTATCAGCTGCCTCTTTCTGGGTACAAGTATCGGACACCTTGAAAGGATTACCCCATACTGTTCCACGACCTATATAAGTAGCAGTGATGCTTGGATCAATAGTGTGTCGATTATGCAGCTTCATCTATCTTTTCAATGATGAATCTATCTGCATTTTGTTCAATAAACTCTTCAATTGAAACCCTACGCGTATTAATGACGACACGTAGTTCAGCACCGGCCATCTCCCATAATTTATCAATAGCCAACGCATTGGCTTTTTTCTTACTGTACTCAACCCCAAGTTCATAATTGAATACATTTGGGTCGATACAAGGACTAGATGCAATAGCTAATTCAAATCCATCGATGCTTGCATGGCATACCACTGAATTCGTTCCAGGGAAACGATGAAATTGAAACACAATGTCCTTGGACATACTCAGAACATACTGAGGATTGACCTTGTAGCTATAACCTTGAATGTGTGTGATAAATGGCCTATGCATAATTACTTCTTCTCCCATTTAGAATAAATGGATTCGTTACTAGGTTTTACTTTCTCCGGAAGTTTCCTATCCGGAGACTTCTTATCGCCACTATGCCATTCCTTGGCAACTTCTGGATCTATGTTGTTTTTCTTAGCAAATTCCAGATTATTGGCAGCGGCTGCGAAAAACCTTTTCTGTGCTTCAGATTTAGACGGCAATGAGTACCTCTCTGAGATAAATGATGATAGGTCATTTTATAACACATCAATGTATTAAATATAACATCTACACCACATAGTCACTGAAGTGACTATGTGGTGTAGATGAGTCTATCAATGAAGTGTAGTTGTCTCCATGTCAGATGGCGAGCTCAGGCCAATCTGCTTTGACATCGATGGATTTGAGTATATCGATATCGTCACCAGCCGCTGCTATGCGATCCTCTATTTTTTGACGAGCACCTGATAGTTTACCGGAAATGACACGATACATGGCATCTTTTCCAACGATACGCTGAGCCAGTTCCAGTTTATCAATACCTCGCGCCTCAGACGCTGCATCTATCCATGGAGTAGGCGCACTTGGGTCATTCAGAAATGCCTGAGCTTCTTGAGATTGAACCGGCCATGATTCACGTTCACTAGGTGGATACGAAGAAGCGATGTCTCGCATTCTGTCTTCATACTCCATGGTCAATTGGTTAGTCAACCCATATGAGAAATCACGGATGTTCTGAAGTACTTGATCAGGATGAAGATCAACCACGGACCAGTTATATTTCCAAACTCCATTGTCACTGACACAGCCATCACGGACGACGGTCTGTGTTATACGGTCAACCTGTGGTGGTTGGACTACGGTAAGTGGAACCACCCTGAAAAAGGCTGCCTCTTCCAGAGTCAATGCTGACGCCGGGCAATAATGTCGATCATCCCATCGAATATTACCATGCGGAAGCTGGGTTGCGTTAATGCCAGAGGCATCCAATTGTGCATATTCACTCATTACAATCTCCTATTCATGATTAAGTCAAATCGGCACCAGCGATCATCCATTTGGAATCAGGCACCTTTGTGTTAGTCGTCATTGTATTGGGCGCTAGTACTCTGGACCCAGTAGTACCTTTGAGCCTCCATACCGATGGATCAGATACATGAACCGTTATATTACCAGATACAAAACTGTTAATAAACCCCTAAAAGTTTAAACGATTTCCCAGACCCAATCATAAAGTTCAGCCTTTAAGCCATCGCCGTATAAATAAGGTAACGGTTTAGATTTAGCTTTGATTACGAATATAGAACCAACCAATTTAGTTTCGGCTTCGTCTAGTATCCAAATTTCATCGGTTAACTTAGAGTCAGGTACTTCCTCAACAGAAGGTTTCTTAACTCGTCCTTTGGTACTTAATTCGTAGACGTATAGAGTCTTACCTTCTAGGTCCATTGACATTGCTCTTAAGCAACCGTCAATAGATGTCGAAGCTGATACCCGTTTAGTTGTTGAATCCTCGTATCCGGATTTAACTAAAAAATTATCAGGTATACGAGGTCTCAATACACCAGTTATCTTTTTAATGGAGAGATGGTAATATTTTCCAGATGGAAAATAAGAAGATGTACCGTCACTACGACTCTCTGTAGTGATATTTATGAATTTTCGAAATTTCACTTACAGTCCCTCGGTTGAACTACCTCGGATATAGTCTGAGGATTTTTCACTCATGTTAAATTCAAGAACAGTTCCAATGGCGGTTAAGTTAACCCAGCCCCAACGATCATCCATTTGGAATCAGGCACCTTCGTGATAGTCGCTATCCCATTGGGAGCCAGTACTCTGGACCCAGTAGTACCTTCGGGGCTCCATACCAATGTATCGGCCGAAAAAATCGTTATACTACCAGACGCAGAACTGTTAATAATAGATACAGTCGCACCTACTGGAAAAGTAAGAACAGTATCGGCGACGATCGTCAAGGACATATCACCCGCCAGTGATTTTGTTATCGATTTACCGATATCGGATAAAGCCAGTTCATATGAAGTCGTAATAGAGTTGGGTGGAATAGTCAAATACCCAACTTTATTAGTCCCATCAACCGTCAATGTATTATTAGAGCCACTGATTTGCTTATTAGTGACAACCGCGACATTATCAACAGTCAGTACATCAGGTTTATCAGATAGGTCATTATAGCTACCACTGGTAGCTACTTCAGCCAAATCATCATACTGTACTGCATTTTCAGCTAAGACACCTTGAGCTGATGTTGCGTATGCTGTTGAATCTGTATAGGCAGCTGACCCAAGCATCTCATTCGAGGGCGCTTGTTCTGGAGAAGTCCCTATGATATCCTTCTGACCGATTATGAGCGATGCACCCTCCGCAACCGTTGACTGGGTAGCTGGATCATTCGTGATATATAGATAAACCGGGCCAAAATACCTATAGGCGGTTTGTGTTGCGTAGTTATTAACAGCCGGCTGCACTGGAAGTAAACTTCCAGGCGGTAACAGTCTAAGCGGAGAAGACACAGGTATGCCGGAAGAACCGTAACTCTGTCCAGCCGAACCAAGCACAGTGACATCATACATATACGCATTGGCGCTTATGTATTCACCTACCATACTCAGAGTGGCCAGGTTACCGAGTTTACTGGTGTCGACGATACCAGGTGAAGTCTCACCAAATACCGACAGTGCCCAAATATCCACCTGTTTAGCAGGCGCCAACTGTGCCGCCAATGAGGCTCTTTCTTGTGTGGACCACATATCACTAGGTCCGTACTCCGCATAACAGAAATCATCCATCATGTACGAATCCCCGGCTCTCGCTGGGGATGGTGTATCCGAAGGATTCCTTAGTTGCCACCTCGTGTATTCGATATCACCGGATGACCATCCCGTTTGTGCAAGGGTATCGCATAAATACTCCTGTACTAAAGTGCAATTTGCACAGACAGATAAATCTTGATTATGGATATAGTTGACGATATCAACTTGTCTCTGTCGATCAGTACCGAAGTCAAATCCGTATTGATCCAAATAGATACCATCAACTCCTATGGTTTTCCATTGGTCAACCATGGCTGTAATCTGGGAGACTGTATAGCTGGGTGTACCCGCGCCTAAACCTATTGGAATGTTACCGTAAACATTCACACCTTCATCTCTAACACCCTGAATGATAGAGACCGTATTGGCGTAATTGACATCACCTGGGTCTTGAAAACCAGCACCGACTACCCAATAACTACAGTTAGCTGATATTTCAGATACAATAGATGTCGTAGTCGGTAGTCCTTTGTATGCAGATGGTATACCATAGTAAACCAATAGACTCTTCAAAGGTAAGGGTTCGATGGGAGCTGAATCAATCACATTGACCCAGCCTGGAACACCAGCTATCTCATACTTGATATACAGTTTGGATGTATCCGGTTTCCACCAGAAGTCCTCGGGTACAACAGAGGCGTCTGGCTCAGATACAGAGATAATGACGCCACCTCCACCTGCAGATGATCCCCCATTCACTTTCTTGACACTTACACCTGTTTCATCGGACACATAAATGTCAAATTGATCTGGCCCAGTTGACACCATATACATGATGTTTGGTTCATAGGTGCCCGGAAGCGCCGATACTTTCCTAAATTTCATAGCCGCCATATTTTCCTCAGTCTAGATGTTTTCACAATACCTACTCGATTTAAATGATCGAGAGAATAGGCGTAGTCATGTGATTGGTCATGACTTGGGGATACTCATAGTCAATATAGATGCATCGGGGTTTTCTATACAAAAACCCAAGGACTGGTAGAGTTTGATGGCTGGTTTATTCGATGCAAGCACATTGAGTCGTATACTATGCTTTTTCGGCATGTCTAATAGAGTATGTGATAACAGCAATCTACCATAACCTTTACTCATGTGGTCTGGATGTGTCAATAAAAGGGATATTTCTCTTGTGCCTTTATATCGATCAGTTATACATAAAGAAAACAGACTATACTCGGAGACAAGGAAGTAGCACGGATCTCTCCGATTCAAAGACACCCAATCCTCTATACTCCTAGCGGTTGTTTCATCCGTTATATATGACATTCGTCGGGTATGTAGAGATAATAACTCAGATATATCAGGGATGAGATACTCTAAAGATTGATTTCTAGTACTTAGTATTTCAAACATGGCGAAAAAATAAAATGTATCACCTATACCTGCTGGATATCCAGCAGGTATAGGTGTATCTATTAAAAACCTATCACTTAAGTCCCTCGATGCGAGCAACGAAGAACCTAAGAGCTAGGGCGTCAGTCTATTCAAACGAGTGTATTATGAAAAGGGACTGCTTGATGCTGGTCCCTAATTTTTACACTGGTCCTTCAAGACCGACGCTGATCCAGCAACATAGTCACATGAGTGTTTGCCTATCCCGTTCAGAATAAGGTACGGTTGGCTTTGGTCCATCTATGACTATGCATCTTCAGGTATTGCGCTCTAGGGCGTCTCCTGAAGTTGAACCTTTTCGCGTTAAACGTCGGGGAGTTCAATCCCCAGTAGTAGTAGTATCGTGGTAAGTGTTTATAGACGTATCGGTCTATAGACTGACCACCTCAATATAGTGTATAAGCGTCGCAGTGGGTTTATTTCACCCACTGGTCCCGGCTTTCACGGGACTGGACCTGGCCACTTCTTACTTCACAGGCGCCGTCTTTTGAGCCTTGACCACGCGAGCCTTCTTCTGATTGTCGCGAACGACCCCCAACAGGCGCTTGTAGTCAGCCTCAGGGATCAGGTGAGATTGACCCGCACCGATGACGGCACAGGGGCAGATGGCGTCGACGACAAACCGGACAGGAAGGAAATTGTTGGTTTCCTTGGCATATGCCTTGGCGACAGCCAATGCTTCGATCGAGGCGATCAGAGTCGCCTCAGCCTTGCGCGTCTCGCGCAGGGTTTCTCGGAGTTTCTCGATGCGCTCGTTCGACAAGCGATCGAGCGTGACGATCACTTCCGCTGCCGCACGCACGGTGCGGCGTTTTTCCTCCTTACGGAGCTCTGCGAGCTCCGTTGCCAAATCATCTCCGTATGCACCCTCGTCAAGATGGGCAAATTCGTCGCTCTCGTTTTTGATATTTGCAAGAGCGAGCAGGGTCTTGGATTCAGAAGAATTCATGTTCATGTTTTTTCCTTTCAGGGTTGGTTGTTTGTTTCGAAGATATATTTACTGTATCCTCATGTACAATATATATCATTGAAAAAAGTTTACAAAAGGGTCAGTTTAGCTTACAATCACTAATCGGCTTTTATTGATGGTCGGAGGACTCAGAATCGAACTGAGATCATAGGTCTTACGAGGGCCCTGTAATTACCATCATACGATCCTCCGAACACTGTCCTATTGGACAAAAACCAACATTTGATTTTCCTTTTGTCTTGAATTTCCGTAATTACTACGGTATGGGGATGGTGCCCCGAGCCGGGATCGAACCGGCACGCTTTTTAATAGCTGCGGATTTTCATACCACTTTGGCTTTCGCCACCAATAACCCACTATACGTTAAGGTAATTATTCGTGGTCTGGACTATGTCTTGATCATGGAGTATAAGATATTCTTATACTATTTAGACCGGAACCGTCTAGTCTCTACACCTTCACGAGTCTGACTATGTCAATACATCTACCCATACCTTTCGCCCGCAAGCGGAGTGCTTTTAAACTCATATATGGCAAGACCTTGTTAGTTATATAGTCAGCAATCAAGGCTATTCTGTTTTACTCGTGCTTGGCTCGGCGTTGACATATATCTCACGATACTTAGTGTTCGCCGAATTTGATTCCATTCACCCTAGAAGGTATTTAACTTCTAGTTTTACCGTCTTTCGATTGACCGTTACGCCTACTCAGATTCATAACTAGCTATGTTGAGATTTGCAAGTTAAGACCAGAACTTCTCGAACTGTTTTATCTGTTAGACTACCAATCATTTTTTCGGTGGTGCCCAATTATAGATCTCACGACCTAACTAAAAGTATTCCGAAGCTAACTCTGTCAATCAATGGTCCCCCGAGCCGGGTTCGAACCGGCACGCCCCCTTTCAGGAAAGCGGCGGTTTTTAAAACCGCAGTGTCTACCCATTTCACCATCGGGGGTTTGAATTTTCACTGTATTCTCATGTATAGTATATGAGAAATAGAAAGTTTATAAAGGGGTTTTATATTTGAACCATTCGGTATTGGTTCAAATGGTGCGCTCGGCCGGACTCGAACCGACAACCAAAGGATTATGGTGCGGCGGGTGGGACTCGAACCCACAATGGACTTTCGTCACTCGATTATGAGTCGAGGGCCTCCAACCATAGGGCGTCCGCCGCAGATTATTACCTAATTATAACTAAGCCTTTAATTGACCCACAATAGACCTTCTTCACTCAGCGATTAGCAGAGGGCCCTTACCGCCGTTATGCCGCGCTACTCTTCGAGAAAGAATCTTCTCGTATTCAGTCATAGCAATTGACTGCTTACGTAGATCTTCCACTTCCTCTGCATCTTTGACGATATTAAGTATCTCATCGTCAGTCTTACCAAGAAACTCATTGAGCTTTTCAAGCTTGACTTGAAGTTCACGGTGTTCGTTTTTTAATCGATGTAAAAACGTTTGCTGTATAATGACAGTCATGATGATTTTATGTTTAATGAATGGACCGCCCAGGAGGAATCGAACCTCTCACGTCCTTCCTGCTTTTTACGTATCAGCTTAGAAGGCTGACGCAGGTGCTGGGCGGCTTCATATTAACTGTTAGGTACTTTTGACCAATACCCTCGAGCTGGCTTCTTAATACCGAGCTTCTTACAGTGCTTAGAAACAGCAGTATCACTAACACCTAACTCTTTGGCTATTCTCGCTGTCGGTTTACACCATACCAGTTTTTGTAGTTCTTCCTTTGAAGGCCACGATGTTCGATGTCGATCTTCCGCTAGGTAGCCAGCATTCGACTCATATTCATATCTACAAACATTAGAGCAGAATACCCTATTATAGTTTACAGGGATATCGCAATGTTTACATCGAATACAACCTGATTCTATTTTAGCTAACTCATTTGGCTTTGGTATAATTTCATGGTTATTCATCCAATTATGAAGCTTGCTATGCATCGGATTAGACAGAACAAGTAGATTATTAGGAGAATTATTACTCCTAATTCCATCTAAATGATGGACGACCTCACCCTCTAGTAAAGGTCTACCGAGAATTTCAGTTTCAGCAATCAGTATATGTTCATATACACCGATTAAACCTGTACCAGTGTCGAATCTTCTGGCGTGCTCAGGATACTCAGTGACAATGTACCCGTTCTTGAATACCCTCTTTCTATTTCTATACACAGGGAACTCCTTTGTGGCTAAATTTAATTTTACACTTGGTGTGTTTTTATCAGTGACAAAGGCGGTTACTCTATCCACTGAGTTACTGGCGCTATCCTGTGCTCACAATATAGAAGAAGTCTGTTTTTTATTTACTAAACTTATCCATATTGTAATGATCACTGTAGTATTTCTTAACCTTGGTCATCAGTTTCTCCAACCTTGCTTTGAAGGGGAATAGATCATATATGGATGGTCTGAATGTCTTAAAGAATGATGCTGTATTAGCCATGACGTGACAGCTTTTGCAAATGCCGCAATCATTTCCTTTAGAGTGAGACTCACACCAGGATATGTGTCTATACACCGGCCATAACGCTTCTGTGATCAGTAACTCTTTTTTGTCACAGAATACAAGAGGTGCTTCATATTTTATAAGTTCTCCATTGAACCCAGTGCAACGTGATGCTTTTTGAATAGCGTTCCATGCATTCGATACAGAGTCCATCATCACGGAGCAGTTGTCTGAATTAACTATTCCGTGATATATGACTGATGTTTGTGGCGTAACAGAACACATTGCGGCTAACATCCACAAAGATGGCTGTCCCAAATGCACATTACCATGATTATATCCTGGTACGGGAACGTCATCATGGATAATACTGATGCGGCCATACAACTTATCGTTCTTTGTAACCCTCTTCATCGAAGTAATGATTTTCTCTCTAGCTAGTTTCTCTCTTTTATTCTTCTCATGCTGGAGAGTTAACTCCATGGACACGACATCAACGCATTCATATGCTCGCAAAGCATGGAATAAAAGATACGTGGAGTCAAGTCCACCGGAGAAAAGAACAAGAGGTACTCCACCATCTTCAACTGAAATCAAAGACATGTCACTTCCTCCAAAATTGGTACCACTTACGAGCTTGAAGTGTGTTTCTGTCAGAGCCTGTAACGGCCTTTTCATCATCCGTAATTGAATCCGATCGACCATAAAATGGAGACTCCGTCATCTCAGCTTTAGACTTCTCGATGACATCATTGACAGCTGGTACCGGATACCTAAGAATGAAACACGAGGTCAAGTAGGCCGGTGATAGCTTAATTACGTCCAATAGCATCTGAAGCATTGTTTCGTTTGGAAGTTTCTCAAAAGGATTAACCTGTGGTTCGTTTTCAGGTTCTCCTTTACTCAAGTGGATTACATTGATTACTTTCTCGTATTCTCTCACACGAGTATTCAACGAGTTACCATGAATCCCAGATTCACTCATATCAGTCAGTGATACACCAGTCACATTCATAAACGATACAATATAAACGTTGTTATCGTTTACGAGACATTCTGTCATTCGGTATTCTGAATAAGAAGCGACATAGACACCTCTTTGTCGCAAATCACATTGAATATTATTTAAAGTTACGGATACGCCAGGTACAGCTATCGCAGGACTACTTGTGACACCGATATCATTCTCGTAGACGATATGATGACCTAATCCGTAGAGGTAACGCAAAGTGTGGGTAACAGTAACCATGTCACCTAAAGCAAATCGAATGTTCTCAATAGGCTTAACGCTATCCAGTATCTCACTCTTGAAATCAAAATATTCCCTATTTGAGCTGATAATGACCTCAATGGACCCCGTCCCGTGTATTTCTTCTTGATGAACAAATACGATTGATCCGTCATTAGTGAAGACATGGTGATTAACTTTCAGGATTGCGTGGTACCCACTTACATACGTACCGACATACTTGAACTCCTTCTGAGTGAGCGTATGCCTTAAGCCGATCATGTCGATCACGCCCATTTCGGCCGTCCTCGAAGTATAAGCGAATGTCCGACCGTTTTGGTCATCTTCAGTGACAATACTGTCCGGAACGAAATGACGACGAATGCCCAAGTATTCAGTATAAGATAGCTCTTTTGGCTTTTCCAGTAGAAAATCCACTGTCATATTGAAGTCATTGATATCATCCACTTCAATGATACCAGCCTGTCTATCTTCTTGATTCTCACCAGCACTTGCACTGATGATACTACCGCCGTTGATATTTTTCTTGAATGAATCGATTATATCCTTGAAAGGATTATTGGGTGAGTAATACTTGTTCAGCGTATTTTCAAGAGACATAAGCGCTTCTGAGCTTTGGATATCATGAGTACTGTATCCTTGTAATTGTCTTGCGTCTCCGTATTTCTTTATATCTCGCAAGATATTATCGATGATTTCTTTTTTATCAGACATATTTTTCCTTTTAGAATGATGGTGTTTGATATGTGTATACTGGAAACCCAGTATACACATAGATTGTTTAAAAGACTACACTTTTCTGACAAACTTACTATTCGGCCATAATGCGCGATCAAGCATTTCGATGGTATCAGTGAAAAAGCCATAGCTGTCACCATGTGTTACTTTAACACCGACCACATCGCCTCGTAACACTTCAATGATCAAAGAAAGAAATTCATCAACCATATGTGTTTTGAGTGAAAAATCCTTAACTTCATTGAAACTCAGTGATACATATACAGAATGAACATATATCAATGGGTTGGTCGACTTAATAGCTGTATCGTAAAATAGGACGTTAATAGCAACTCCTTTGCTATGAATCACCGATTGCTTACACGTACCTACCGGAACAGTATTTTCAGAACAGACCTTTAGATTGAACGCCAAATTCTTCTCAGATGTATAGAGTGATTCGATGATCTTATCCAGATATCTCTGACTAGTCTCTTTTGAAGAATGAGCCTCAGACCGACAAGACCGACCGTAAAGATCGATCAGCTGCGATAGCGATTGCTTTTCCTGATTCATGGACATAAGTATCTTTATCTTTTCCAATATAGTTAATAACCTTACGGCGCTATGATAAGATACTTATCCAGGAACTCCTGGTAGGTTAGGGTATTTATGCCGTACTTTGCAGCATCTTTAAGTTTACTTCCTGCACCTTCTCCAAATACAACCAATGAAGTGTTCCTGGAGACAGATGAGGCGACTGTTCCACCCATCGCCTTGATCTTATCCTTGAGGTTATCCCTGGAGATACCATCGGCTGATCCAGTCAAGACAATATTCATTCCACGCAATACCCCCTCTGTTGAATTTGAAAGAGGCTTTACATTGAGTTTACGATACAGAGACGTCACTATCTCCACCATTGGCAGTGGTGTGTTTGCTGAACTATTCGGGATATCTTGTCTGGAGAAAAACTCCTTGATATCTCGGATGTGCGCAACTGTTAGACCCTTGATACTGTATAAGTCATCGAGTCTGTCGATAAACTCAAAGATATCCTTGACTTGAGTAGCTATCTTCTCTGATGCTCTCTCGCCGATGCCGTGTATTCCAAGCATAAGTAGGAACTTACTGAAAGGCATCTCGTTGGTCTTGACCTTGTGTATCTCAGAGCTAACTTTGGCTGCAGTCAGTGGGCCGACGCCCATATCCCTTAGATCTTCTTTAGTTAGATCAAAGATCTCAAGGGGGTTGGCTAGTCTACCAGACTTATACAGGATATCAGCCATCACAGTACCCATAGCCTGAATATCTAGAACTTTTCTAGACGCCATGCGTTCAATAGTTCCAGTAAACTGAGCGGAGCAGCCGTAACTATTTGGGCAATAGTAGTTAACTTCTTCCTTTCGTCTTACAGTAGGAGACCCACAGCACGGACACACAGCAGGAGCTCTGGTGTTAGGTTGGTATCCTCGACGAATATAAGTGGGATCTACGACTGTGATCTCTGGTATAACATCACCAGCTCGTCTTACTGTTACCATGTCCCCGACGCGTACTCCTTTTTGCCTAATCTGAAAGAAGTTAGACAACGTGACACTGGAGACAGTTGCACCACCCACAAACACAGGCTCAAGCTTAGCCACTGGAGTGATACGACCACTTGGACCTACCTGGATATCGATATCTAGGAGTTTAGTGAAAGCCACTTCAGCTGAAAACTTGTGGGCTATACACCAGCGAGGCTCTCTGCCGGATACGCCCAGCTTATCGTGTGCTGATAGATGATTTACCTTGTAGACAATGCCGTCAATATCGTATTCCAGTAAAGGACGCTTTTCCTGTAAATCCTTATACGTTTGATAAAGACCATTTGCGTCAGTGACTGTGTAAGCTACGTGATCGTCCAAGTACTCATGAGTCTTCAACAGTTTATTGAGTTCGTCGAGTGTCTTGGATTGAGTATCTGGTAGGTTTGTACCAAAAGCACTATATGGTACGAACACCATCAGTCTAAGCAGATCTATCTTAGGATCTTTTCTACGAACGATACCAGCTGCTGCATTGCGACAGTTGACAAAAGGAGTGTCTGAGTCAACCAGACGAATCTTATTAGCTTTATCGAAATGCTTCTTAGCCAGCATGATCTCGCCTCGGATCTCCTCGATGCCTAGATGTACGTCGATAATCTCCTCGATACCCTTGATATGTCTGGCACTAGCCGTGATATCTTCACCGACCATTCCGTTGCCGCGAGTCACAGCTGCTTGCAGGGCGCCAAAGGAGTCGTAACGAAGGGATAGAGCGATGCCGTCATACTTAGGCTCAGCGATATACTCAACATAGCTATCGTTGAGATACTTGGAGCATCGTCTATCGAACTCTTCGATAGGAGCTTGCGTGATATCGACTTCTGTGCGAATACTGAGCATAGGTCGAATATGAGATACCTCTTTGAGATATCCCGTCAGATCACTACCTGGTTTGTCCAAAACAGTGGTGATTACACTTTTATCAGGAAGACTGTCCACCATACTGCGAAGTTTTACCAGTAACGCATCATACTCTTGATCAGAGATAGTAGGACGAGTATCTATATAGTAGCTCTTATCGTAAGCTTTTATTTTCTCATTAATCAGAGTTATCTCATTGATTAAACCATTGATTGAATTTGGCATGATATTTATCCTTGTTTAAATCTTTGAATAAAGTTGTTGGCTGAATTCTGGATAATACTAGGAACTACCTCAGTACCCATGAATTCAAAGCTTCTGCTTTTTAGATTATCTTTACTAACTAGATAAGCGTGTGGGTGATTTTGAATATCTTCATAGTGGTCAAGGAGATACTCACACAAAGCTATCCAGCTGTATGGTAAGATGAAGAAGAAATCTTCACTGTACAGAGCATAAGCCTGCGCTAGATAGATGGAGACTTTGGAATGAATAGGTTGCCTGTCCATATAGCCTGGACTCAAATATCGCATGATTCTTTTCCTTCTTGTAGTATGTATCATGTTAAGTATATGTATGTATATATGTATACAAAGGCTTTAATTTAGACACTCACCTATAGATACTAGATGCCTACATAGGCATCTAGTATCTATAGTGTATTAAAAAACCATTTCATCTAGCTTAGCGCTTTTTGCGAGTTCATCGAGTTGATCAATGAGATCCTTATAATCGATGTCTTCTACTCCCATGGCTGAAAATGTTTTATAAAGCTCCTCGATTTCACCCAAAGCTATAGCGTCACTTGCGTCGTAATTTTGAGTAGTTTGATAAAGCCATTCGATTCTAACCCTAGCTTCTTCGATCTTAGCCTTGACTGCGTCTTTATAGCTACCGGATATAGAAGAGAGTTTTTGTAAAGTAGAGTGAAACTTCTTTTTGGTATCTTTACCAAAAGGTTTTTCAATGATGTTCAACATCCCGTCAAAAGAACCTCTTCCAGTAAGCATCATCCCGATACCAACAACTGAAAGTACTGCGCCTGTGATACTGAAAGTTGATTTTGCTGGAGGAACAGCCAATCGAACGTTTTGCATATGGTTCTCCTAAAAGGTTAGGTAAGGTACTCTTTATTGAGTTATTTGAGAGTATCTTACCCTCACTTTATAACAGTTGTAGCTATTATTTACATAAATATTATTTAAGTAAACCTACAAAAGGATATCCGGAGCCAATAGCTATAAATTTATCGAAAGAGCTATTACAGTGTATGCTTCTCCAAGACTGATAAAACTCCGTGATAGTCCATGATACTCCGCCATTTAAGCTAGTGTGTATATTTCCAGGAAACTCTCCTACTATTATTTTAGTTCCGTCATCGGATACATTGACTGTATTCCATTTACCTACCCCACTTATAGGAATCCAAGTAACACCAAAATCAGTTGACTTATAAATACAGTCATCTAAAGCGACTGCTATTAGAATTGACCCGTCGGAAGCCATATCAACTTCTTTCCAATTCTTTGTTAAAGTTCCTGGAGTCCATGTAACACCTGAATCTGAACTGGTGTATGTTAACCCGTTTTGAACACAAGCTATCATTTTTGTGAAATCAAAACTACAGGCTACGTCGGTCCATGCTCTATTTGTTTCTCGCGCAACCCAATCAACGCCAGAATTAATAGAAGTCCATATCTGCCCGCTTAACACTACAGCCACGGCCTTGGTCCCGTCTGAGCTACAATCTATTCCATACCAGTTTCTATTAGTCACCGAGTTTTGGGATGTCCAACTAACACCTTGCGTAGTCGAATATATTATTAGAGATCCAAAAGGAGCTGCGTAAATTATTGAACCAGAAGGATTCGTTGTTACTTCGCCACCGACCACTGAATTTCTTCGTAATAACCAAGTTGTTCCAAAATCAGAGGAAGTGTATATTTCATTCTTACCTCCCATTACCGTAAATAGGCTACCGGTTCCGTTGCTAGCCGAACTAGTCCATGATGAGTTTAACTGACACCTAGCTGCCCAAGTACCTCCTGAGTCTTTTGAAATATATAACTGCTGGTCAACTGAAACGGCCAATACTGTAGCGTAGTCTGCTGTGAAACTAACTCCTCGACCATTTATACCTAGAGGTAAATTAAACCACGTTACTCCGTAATCTATCGATTTATAAACATTTATAGCGGCATTGGCTCCTGTATAACCAGTTGCAAACATAACAGAACCGTCTTCAGAACATTTTATATCCATCCAATATCTAGAATTAGTATATCCTCTAGCAGTAAAAGACGCTCCGCTGTTTGAAGAAACATATATACGACCACTCATAATTCCTACTACAATATAAACACCATTCGCCGATATCGAACATGATCCAAAATTTCCAGCTAGCCTAGACGTCCAGGAAGCCCCGGTATTACTGGAGGTAAAGGCGCCGCCATTTGAAACAGCTACCATGAATTGACCATTAGGAGAACATCTTATTTTACTCCAATTTCGGGATATAGCTCTCACTACCCATGAATTTCCTGTATTAGTAGAAACGTCTATGTTCCCGCTTACTAAACAAGCAGCCACTATGAAACCATTTGAGCTACAACAAACACTTGAATAACTACCAGTTGTTTTAATTGATGACCAATTAGCTCCAAAATTCGTAGATCTAATTACGCCATTGATGTGACTAACATATATATATTGCCCGGTTGAAGAGATAGCTATGTCGGTGGCGACCACTGATAATCCGACGAACCCCCATGTTTCGCCGTAGTCTGTACTTTTCATCATTCCGCCAGAAGTCATACATGCTATCATTAAACTACCATCGGGGGTAGTTGTTACACCCCTGTAATTATTTGAAAAAAGATGCTTCCTAGAAAGTTCCCATTTTTTACTGCTATTGGACATCAATAAAGATTGCTGCATTGCTGCCATAAATTTCTCCAAACAAATATGTTTACGATATACTTGGACTTCGGTCCAAGTATATCTGTTAATTATGAATAATAACCGTTGTATATTAAATCATTATAAGCTATAGCGGTAGAACGAGTTCCATCATCCGACAATGTAACTCTTCTCCATTCTTTAAATATATTTGTCTGCAACCAATTTTTTCCATAGTCTTCACTATAAAAAATAGCTCCGGAGGTTGCACTTTCTGCAGAACACGCTATTACATATTTCCCGTCACTACTAGTTTCTATATGTTGCCATTGTCGCGAAGGCGCCACTGTCGCCCACGATGATCCTCCGTCGTAAGATGCCGATATATTCCCTACACTTTCAGTCAAATAAATTATTTCACCGTTATCAGAACACGTCACAGCCGTCATTGGACCTCTTTTTTCTAATTCATACCAATTTACTCCTAGATCTCTTGATAAAAATAATGAACTTGGTGACGTGCCATTTTTGGAAATAGCTAATATGGTATTTGCGTCTCGCGAACAAGCCATTCTGACCCATTGCTTTTGAAAAGGGGTTATAATGCTCCAGCTTATTCCGTAATCCCGACTAAGGCGTATTCTCCCATTTATATTGGTAGATAAATCAATCCCCTCGTCTGCCGTTAATATTATTGAAGCATCATGAGAAAAACATATTTCAGCTACTCTGGATGACGACGGAGATGTGGTGCTTACTATATTACCATTTGAATCATATACAGAAATTGTTCCAGGTACGGCACCTGCTGCAAAATACTGAGAGTTACCCGAAGCCCCCAGAGCAGTCACATTGACGAAGTTTTTAAGATTCCATGATTGCCCGTAATCTTCAGATCTGAATATATAGCTGTTGTAAGAGACACCTAATAATGAAACCCCGCTGTCATCCATATAGACTACGTTTTTTAGATAGACTCCAGTTAAATATTCAGTCCAGGTATTTCCGGTATCCACTGACTTTAACATAGTTCCGTTTGTCACACCGCAATACATCTTGGTTCCGTCACTTCCGACACTTATCACTTTTCTTATAGTACTGGTTGATTTATTATCCCAATTGGTCCCGCCATTAATGGATACTCTCATAGCGCCACCTGGACCACAGACAGCTATAACGCTAGCGTCGCTAGAACATGAAACCGACGAGTAAACATCTAATCCAACGTATATAGAACTAAACGACCCTCCGTAATTCGTAGATTTATATATGTAATTGCTATTATAAGAAACAATGATAGTCGCTCCGTCCCCAGAACAACATATAGTCTTATAAACATTAGTTTGTGTTGCGGAAGTTGAAACAATTCTATGTGTCCAATTAGCACCGGAGTCAGCCGAATAAAGTATTCTATTATCTGAACGTATGTAAACAACATTACCGTTAGACGAGCAACAAATTTCCCGAAGAATGTATCCTGATACAGTAGAACGCAGAACCCACGTACCACCAGTATTTGTTGATAGATATACGGCGCCGGCTCCATCAATAGCGTACATAATTAAACCATCAGAGGACATAGCCACTGACCTAACTATAGTACTGGATATATTTTTAAATGACCACGACGAGCCGCTGTTGGTGGTCACCAAGACTCCAGAAGTACACGCAACTATTGCTTTAATCCCATCATTCGAACAAGCGACATCATAGCAAGTATAATTATTGTATGCCGACCAAATAGCTCCTGAATTTACCGTGTAATTCACCCTATTATTAGCGACGGCATATGCTCTCACTCCATCAGTCGATGTAGATAGTGAAGTCCAATCCTTACTTCCTAGGCTTTTCTTAGTCCAAACTCCTGTTTTTGTTAAACGTAAATATATGTCATTGGTCAGTACGATCGATCTATCCATGGTACGACTGGATTTGATTGACAAGACAGTACCGGTTAGAACAGCTGACTGTTTTGTGAATGTTTGCCCGGAATCTGTTATTTGATAAAGTGTAATATTTCCGCTTACATCTTTATCAGCAGCTAAAATAGTTTCACCAGTATAATCGCCGCTAATATTACTCCAATCTACTCCATGTGAGTATGTTTTCTCAAACAACCATTTTTTAACTATTCCCCCGAAATATGAGAACATCTGTAGTATACCAGACATATTTATCCTTTGTATTTAAAGATATACTTCAGACATATGTCTGAAGTATATCTAGTTAGTGATTATTCTTCCTCGCTACCGATATAAAGAGAAGTAGTTGATTTACTACCAGCGCCAGCGCCACTTACATGATCTTCATTAGTCATCACCATGATTTCGCCGTTATAAGACGATGATAACCAACCCATCTCACTACCCCATGGCGTAAGATCTTGTGACCATGTTGTACCGTAATCTCTGGATACCAGTACGACTTCATTGACTTCAACTTTTATAATTAGAGCCATTATCCTACCGTCGGTAGATATAGCACATCCATCATAAAAAATAGATGTGTAATTATATCCTGGTAATTTTCTCCAGGTCAGACCAGAATTCAACGATACATAAGGTCCACGGACAGAAGCTGTATTAGCCTCACCCGCTATGGCTAATATAACCGTTCCATCATCACTGGCCCTGAGGATGTTAAATCCTACCGCTAATCCATTGTTGACAGTTTCCCAGGTATTCCCCCCGTCTCTGGATCTTTTCATCTGAGCTGTTCGAGACAGAGCATATACATCATAACCAGTTGTATTACAGAATACGGCATCCCATGAACCTGACAATATAACGGAGTTTGTCATACCATAGTCATATGACTTACGTACACCGGTTGAATTAGCACTATAAACTATATCACCATACCTATAGACGGAAACAGATTGAGGATCTACCCATCTATAAGGGATAGAAGTCGCTGTCCAGGTTGAGCCGTAATCATAGCTAACATAAACAGAGGTTGAAGTATCAGCGTATATTATTTGACCATTTTGTGATGTTAATAGTCTAGTGGTTCCACTAACTGCTGTCTTTGTTGACCAAGTTAGACCACGGTCATATGTTATATACAGTAGGTTACCGGCGATAGCGTATATCACACTACCGTCACCTGACACCACTGAAGCGCCCCAATATCTAGAAATATTGCGTACTCTCCAAGCCCATTCACCCGATGAATACGCTAATAATTGATTAAGTGCACTCATGTCAAATTAACCCCATAGATAATCCATTCAGTTGCACCTACTTTGATAGCGGTTGCTATGCCATTTGCTGATAAAATTCGTGACCCTGTTGTCCCAGTCTTTACGATCCTCATAGTGTCGGCTGTCACTGAAATAGTGATATTACCTCCACCGAATTGATTAATGAACGTCAATGCTGTCCCAATGGGATAAGGGGTAGTAGAATTAGATGGGATAGTGAAAGTTCTAGCCGTTGCATCGTTACTAGGATGCAGAATATGTTTACCCGCATCTGCTAAAGTCAACGTGTAATTCTCTTCTCTTTTCACCTGAGGGATATTCGCTGGTGCTACTTTATTAGTACCATCTGCGGTGCAGTTACTTAGATTACCGGCGCTGGGGGTACTTAAATTTCCGTTTGGTTTGAGGTAGTCTACGTCCTCTATAGCTGCTGAACGAGTAAAACCGTCAGATTTAACAATTCCAGTAACAGCTTTAGCTGGCTGGAAATCCATATCTATGAATGCCCATCCGGTATTAGTCCATCGCAGATATCCAAGACTCTTAGTGATCCCTGGCTCAAAGCCTATTACGTCATTTTCATTGTATCGAATAGTCTTATTCTTAACCGTCTTTACGTTGTCAGTTGTCAAGACATCGTCAGCAGTTGCGTTTTTACGTACATTTGTACCTGAACTATTGGCTACGTACATGTCAAATGACTCGGCATCTTTCTTGATGAGGTATATCGCATTTGGAACATATACACCCGGAAGTGAATTCAGTTTATAAACTTCATTATCAAGCATTTCTAACTCCTATGGTATAAACACCTTATTCATCTATGTCTATCGTCACTATATTCTAGCACTTTATGCTATAGTGAGACCCATGAGATAACTTATACCTGGTACCACAGAAGAAGAAAAAAGATATACATCTCTACCACTGACGCCTAAGCGTCAGTGGTAGAGATGTTAATTGAGTTTACTCTTATTGATAGCCTCGTCTTCTTTTATCAATAAATCGAAAGTGGCTGCCAAATTCCCAATGGTTCTGGATTGGAACGTAGTACTTCCGAGTAATTCCGCAGACAGCCAGCGGCCTTCGGAAATCATATAAATATCTCCACAGTCACCAAGATCGGAATAAGCGATCCCAGCGGCAACTGCAGGAGATCGGATCTCACCGTATTCGCAGACGATAATTACTCTTTTTGCGTCCTTGATGTATTCATAGATATCATCGGCTAATTGAGCGGCTTGATCATCCATACCAGCGAAGCTACCCAGAGGGCCATTTGGTTTAATCACTAGAAATTTCTTACGCAGATTACTCTTCCAGCCACCATTGGGTAATACTTCAATATCGTCATCTGTATTACCGAGCAACGATACCACTACAGTATCTGCATCAGGAGTGAGTTTCATGAATTCAGTAATGGAACTGTATGCAACTTTCATATTTTTCCTTTCAGGCACATGACCTTAAAAATTCCAGATTCAGTTTACGTACATATTTACCAAGTGATAAAGGATCCAACTTTTCCACCTTGTCATCAACAACATGATCGACTATGAAGTGTTCAGACTCAGTGAATTCTTTAGATAGCTTCTCCCATTCTGGATTTATATTTGAATGCCTGTTATTACTGATTCGACTGATCATCGATTGTTGTAATTGTGAGACACATTTCTCATGGACCTTATTAGGATCCAGGTTAGTCGCCGATATCCACCTTACGAGGTTAGACTTATTTCCTTTTACTCTATATAGTCGTATTTTAATGATTCCGTTACTGCTCCAATATTGATAGCGTGAATGCTTTTTACTGTCTGGTAAATCTCCCAATCATGAAAAGATGTACTTTTCCTGATATTACTGAAAGACAGATAACTGTCCTTGGTCAGAGGGGCATTGACACATTCGTCCTTGAACTTTCGGATATATGCTGAGCTATTACGAGAACAGCCACTGCAAACCACTTTGAGTCGGTGATTGATAAACAACAACGTACTAATTATCGTGTTCTCAATATGATTGAGATCATTGATCTTAACTAGTACGTTGTCTTTTAAGCATTTATCAAGATACGCGCTTTTCATACTGCGTATTTCTTTATTTGAGTGAACACGCTGTTTCGTTGGAAATCCATGTATTCGCGTATCCATACTCATGGTCTTTTTCCACTGGAAGCCTCGAAACGTTTCTTGTGAGAGTTAGGTTAAGACGATTGTTGAGCTTACCCGTATCTTTATTAAATCCAGGTGAAATAACGTATTCCTGGATAAGTCTCTTGAACACTTTTTTGGATTCTTCTACGGACGGTGGATTTTCATTGTATATCTCCCTAGTTTTGGCTATGAATACCTCGTTTTCGCAAGATACCTGCATGCGGTATACGGCTATATATTTAACAACTTCCATTTTTGACCTTTTTGGTTAAGTGTTGCTGTGATGTATTGTAGATTACGTCGCTACTATCTGCTACCCTCACACGCTGATACAGTCAGTGATCAGTTTTCTTGTTTCGATGACTATGTCCAGGGGCGCAGCTTTCAATACATCCAGAAGAAGTAGCTTCTCATTAGACCAAACCTTGAAGAACTTAGGATCATGTTTATGAATTCCCCGGATATTACTTCGGATGTCATAGCACTTTATAACCTGTGCCCAGCCTGGTGCTTTTCGAAGGCGACCCCGGCTCAATTCCTGACGCTGAGCACGGTTACCTGTTTCTAGATCAGATAAAGAGAGAACACCTTCTACGAATTGCTCGATCTCATTATCGGGTAATCCGGCATTCTTTGCGTAGCGTCTGAGCTCCGACTCGCATACATCCTGATCCTCCATGGAATCATGCCACCAACATGTAGCAGTGAATACTGCCAAACTAACCTCATCTTGGATAAGGTGATAGCATTGAAAAGCAGTTGCCGCTACCTCGGCCAGATGCATTTCATAAGGCTCACTGGTATATTTACGGACCTGTGAAGAATGGATATCTCTGGCGGTGTTAATCAGGTACGGAAGAGTATGTAGAAAATTATCTTTCATCTTCTTCTATTAAGATTTATTATCCAGTCAACTGGGCATGGCTAGGATGGCGTCGATATCCAGGGTCATTTCTACACTGAACCTTGTATTCTTGCATACCTCAACAAACTCATCACTATCGAGATATTTGTCTGTTAGACCCGTGACCAATTTCATAGGTATAACCGAAGCCTTATTACTGATAGAGTCTGCATATTCATAGGCTTTAAAACAGCTATTACCTGATTTAGCTGTGATATTACCTGAACTTCCCGCATATTCAAGAGACATTTTTATTTCCTTTGTATAAGATTCTCTTATTCATTCCAATAAGGTAACTCAGTATTCACCTTATCGACATAAGCCTGAGCCCCCGCTGGATTCCAAAACTCAATAAAGAACCGATCACCATCGGGTTCGTCATAGCCGCCCTGAAAGAAAGCACCTGCTTCTTTATGTACTTTGTACCATGGATCAGTCATGTAGTTCGTCAGGCTTCTATTCAGGAACGCATGTAGGCCAGGTACTTTGTGAACCGAAACCATCCCGGGTGTATCATTAGGCGTTAAGATCAGGCGAAATTCGGAGCATAGCTTTCCTTCTTCGGAAACACTAACACGGTGACATAGATTTTTATACGCAGAGTCTCTGAATTGAAACAGATGTTTTTCAATACCATCGAAAAACTTATACCGAGCAAAAACGTTGCTATTTAGGTTAACTACGTCGTCACCGATAGTCAATTGCTCGACCACTGGAAGTGGGACACCCCAGTCGTAGAGATCGTTGAGTAAGGAACCGGTTGTCCCTTGTTTGTAATTTCCAAATACTGACATCTCATCTCTCTTTCAATAAAAAGTTAGCTATGCATTTAAAAGCTCTCTTATTCAACTTTAATTCCCTGTACCTAGGGTAGTGAATATTTCCAACAAGAGGAAAAAGCCCTAGTTCAATACAGCGTCCATTGATACTGATCATCGATGTATTGAAAGCAATGTCGTAACTCAGTACATTTCCTTGTTTAGTGACCAATTCAAACCATTTCACAGGAAAAAACGGATACTGTTCGCTAGTAAGACTGAATTGAAAATGCCCATCGTCATTATGTAAAACATCCCTAGCTTCTTTGGTTCCCTGGAATCTAGCTATTCTCTTGAAGAACTCAGAAACTTTGATTTCACCCTCATTGATGTTGACATGATCGATTACTTGGGTATCCAGACTTTTGCAGTATCTTACCCAGCTAATACGATTAAAATGTAATTTTGTACCATCTGAAATACCTGTGGTGATGAGTTCCATATATATTCTTTCATATATAGATCCATGGGCTTAAATGCCCATGGATCACTTAGATAGTTGTTGGGTTATCGCGAGGAAACAGTAAATCAGTTACAGTTCGGATAATCTTTTTCTGAACATCCGAATAGATCATGAGGTAATCATTGACGTGTCCTCGGAAAGTGTCCCGGATAATCTTTTCTTTCGTGATCCGTTCAACATGACCCTCCCGGTGAACATATGCAAAGGAATACGCATCGTAGATCTTTACGATGAAAATATCCTTGCTTTCACATGGGTAGATAAAAACATCAAAATCCAGTTCGATATTTCTTTCTCGATCAGTCAGGAAAACACAGAACCCTTGAGAGTGCCTGTATTGATTCTCACTTATGTCAGACTTGTCCGCGTAACTCCTGAGCTGAGATATGGTGAAAGGCGCCGCTTTGACGCCCAAATTACCGTTGAGTGAAAGTCCGTTACAGCTCATCTCTAGTCCGGAGGTAATAGCTTCTCGCTGGATATTGACTTCTTCACCGGTTGATGTCTTAGACTCAAAATCGATTTCGTTTTGCATGGTTATTTCCTTTATTCGGATTTATGGATGAACGTGTATTCAATCAGGAGACATGGGTGTCATTATATTCTTGCCATCATTCACATTCACGTTCCATTTGGAGATGTCTCCGTTGAACTTGGAAAATACGAACATCCATTTCATATCTGTGACATTAGAGACGTCCCATTGGGAGATATCCCCGTTGAATTGAGAGTTATAGAACATGCTAAACATGTTTTTGACTTTGGAGACATCCCATCGGGAAATATCACCGTTGAATTGGGAGGTATCAAACATGAAACTCATATACACTACACGGCTGACATCCCATTCAGAGATATCTCCATTGAACTTTGAACTATGGAACATACATCGCATGTCTTTGACATTAGAGACGTCCCATTGGGAGATATCCCCGTTGAATTGGGAACCTATGAAAAGACCTGACATATCCGTAATCTGGGAGACATCCAGGTGGTTCAGATCCGCATCGAGGGGTGAGTTGAGGATGATCTCACGGAGTTGTTCTTTGGAGGTGATGATAATAGTTTCCTTAGACATTTGTTTTCCTTTATCTACGTATTTGAATATTAAGGAGGGACTTTTGTTTCAGATAGGAACCGTCAAGGGTATTTAGCTTACTAATGGTATATACTTTACCAGTCTCTACTAACCGATTTAGATCGATATACCCTGAGCGAATGAATTCAGTCGGACTCAAATACCAATGCTCCCTATTTCGTCTGAAATCTGAAGCGTCCGGCGGAAGATATGGTGTCTCCTTGCATCTATATATCACCGGACTTGTCAACTTTGATTTATTTTTGATCCAGTCATCGACAGCCGAAGACCCATCATAGAGCGCATCCCTGAAGAAAATCTCAAACAGAAATTCCATCACACTCACGCCGTTATGTGAGACTATAGAGTTGATACAGTTGACCACGCTTGTCGTCACACATATCCTAGGTATATTACCTTCGGATGAGATTACGCTGGACGAAGGTATCTTGGGTTGAAATACCGTTGTCTTACCTAGATCTTTAAACGATATATGGTAATACATCTTGTCAATGAACGTACTGTGGCGTTTGCTTAAGAATATCTACCTCACGAGCACCGAACTGAGAGATAGCCAACACTGTAGCTTCAAACTCCAGTGATTTAAGAACACGGGAAAGAGACGGTGAATCAAAATACTTGATCTCTTCCACGAATTCAAATGTATGTTTCTTGAGATCAGGTTCTTCAGAGCACTTTGACTTGAATACATAAATATAACCAGGTCTCTGTTGAATAGTCGGTAATGATACATCGTCGATAGTGAGCATAGATTGTTCCATTTGTTTTATTCCTTTTAATCACAGATGACTGAATCTTATCAGTCATGTGTGTGTATTTTACTGGTTTACTTATGAGCGTTGAATGTACTTAACAGGCGGCTATAAGATTCAGTCAGAACAGACTGACGCTCCGTGACGAACTCTCTATAAATACCAAGAGTATCAAGCTTATTGCTGTTATCCGAATAGCTGACCAATAGGTCAGTGGTGTCAATAGAGACTACTGCAGAAATAGACCGGTGACATGCATGAAGTCTATTGAGTAATTCCATAATGCTGAATTCATCACCGACGTATTCTTTAATCGAATACCTGATTCTATCGCTAGTGCAATATATTACTCCGGTTAAGTCATAAGGTTCCTGGAAATCATCAAGAACCCTATGAACTGATTCAATGACCTCATCACTGTTAGATGACTGGAATTTGATCCTGATCTCCAGCTGAATGTCTTTAGGCATATTCACTCCTGAGTAGGTCCAGACTGATCCGATTAACTCAGATCATCCGCCACCAAAGGCGACTGAAGACTTCAAAAGACAGAGGGTAACTGTCCCTGAAACGGGTATCTGGTCCACGTTGCATTGGAGCGTACCTATGAATATCCTCGATTTCTTTATCGTAAGTCCATCTACCGATGATTACCTTAGGAACCATACTTACTGGGTATTCTGGATGAAGAAGCTTTTCAAACAAAGCAGCCACTGCCTCATCAGGTGTTTTTCCACCGCCATAGATCACTTTGTTATTCTTCCAAAAGGAAGTAGTCTCAGCTGGATCATCGGAGGCGCCACGAGGTACATCACGAACCCATGCTGTGTACAGATGACCTGAATATTTACCTTCGTAAACATCATCGATCACAATGATCTCATTTCCCTGATAGTCTTCATCAGGATCATCTGTCGTCAGAACAACTTCATCACGTTCGATATTCAGATTGACTGCCAACTTACTATAGATGTAATTCAGACGACTATTGATGTCTTCGATATGTAGTTTGTAGATATCAAGCACTTCCGAAGGAATAGACTTGTCTGAAAAACAAACGTTCCAGTCTTCGCCATTGATAGCCACCACGGAGGTGATTCCCTCAGTCGTATTATGAAGACTGTTGAGGAATTTACCGAGTTCAAAACTGACAGGTACCTGCTCATCGATATTGAATTCGATGTAGTTATCACTAGGGGACTCACTAATAGTCACATCGAAGCTTGAGTCATAAATGGTATCACTGACTGAACGATAGGCTCTTTCCTTGAACTTTTCGTTAATCTTGATAATAATTGTTTCTAGGATTGGTTTGGACATGGTATTTGTTCCTGTTTATTTACTTTAGATGATGTGAACTCTATCACCTCTTACAGTGACTTATTTTTATCGATAGTCAGAATTATCTGAGATTCTTTCAGATTTGTTTTACCAAACTTCTTGATTTCACCAGCAATGACGCCTAGGTACCCCTTTTGGGGTACCTAGGGACTATGTCATTTATCAATCATCTTCGTCGTCCATCCAAGCGCCACCGCTCATCACGATAGGCTTGGTAAGGGCTAGATTACCCGATGCTTCCATAGGGTTTTCCAACAAAAAGATATTGTATTCAGGAGCAAAAACCTCCCAGAAATCAGCCATCTTCTTATCAACACTAAACATGAGATTAAGAGCATCCTTGGACATTGTCACTTATTACTAAGTCTTTAGACTACACACCACTGTAGCTGCCTGGTCGTCATCTCCAGACCCGATATTTTCATACCGGAAAAGGTCATATCTTCACCTATCACTAGGTGCTCTCCTTTTCTTCCCACCTTTTATCTCCATGATAGAGATTGCGGCTAGTGGGTTCTACTCTACTCGGTTACTCGGCTATACCAGCCTACCCTTTCGATGACCGTCGAACCTTCTCCATATCTTCACAGACTTAGGAGCTTGGCTGCTGATTACCCATTGTCATATATGCTTAAGTTATCAAACCGTCAATGACTACTTTCGCGTCATTTGTGGTCTAAGCATCTTTAGGGCTTCCAGCAATTAAAAGAGTTTAAACACGGCAATGTGTTTACCGTCAAACTGTTTGTCCAATCCTAATCGTTTCCATTAGGACCAGGTACGCTATAGGCACCCTCCGCGTCTCTCGATTTCTCGCCATTACTAGCGAGCGCGGCACAGACTATATCTTCACCTCTAAGGTGTCTCCTGTTTCGAGTTACCAGAACTAGTTGTTCTACCCACTTGGGCTCTACTGGGCGCTACCCCATAGTCGTTGAACTACACCCCACCAGTAAGGGTTATATAGCTGCTGATTGTCTCTACCTGCATGTTTTCAAGCATATCACGCTCATCCTTACAGATCACGTTGTAGCCATACAGTCTAACAAGAGTTTCCAGCAATTAAGGAGAGATCACTAGCCGTCTCGGCTAGGCGACATATCCGCCATTTATGCAGTCACAAATTCAATTTTGAAATGCTTGTAAAACATTTCACCACCTTCCATATTAACCAGATTAGTCCTGAAGTGATGATATCCGTAACCAAACATTTTACACACCTTATAGATGTCTTCGTATATAGTTACTTCATTAGTCTCCAGATTAATCAATCTCACCTTAGGCTTCGATCTTCTTGGAGCAGGGTATGTTCTGATCCATTCCGATTTACACCTATCCTCCACAACAAACTGACGATAATCTTTTCCGTATTGTATCGGGACAATTACAACATCCCTAACTTCCACGTAATATCTACCCTTCAGTTTAGCCCGCTTCAGTGCTATCGAAATTGTTTGCTGATTAATTCCGAAGTGTTTGCCTGCTTGCGTTGCTGTTTGGAAGATGACTGCTTTTTTATCATGCTTATTGAAAGCTATGACTGACATTCTATTATCGGAGACCACCCATGACTTAGATTCCTCGTCAGTCGGAAATTCTTCATCGTCTCTAACTAGTAAATGGGTCCCCAGGAATGACGCTTCTCTTATCTTTCGATAAAGATAACCGTGAACACGGCCGCCATTGACCTTGAAATGTCTTGCGCAGTCCCAGATGCTATTGAATTTTTCAATCTTTCCGGTCTCAATGTTCTTCGTTTTGAGCTTGACATTATCACTTCGTAATCCTGTAAGATACGCGTGTTTACTATTCCATGAATATGTAGCCCATTCCAGATTACTCAACTGGTTATTGGTTTTGATTCCGTCTCTATGGTTGACGATCAAACTTTCCCTTTTGAAACCTACTGGTATCTCTAGGAAAGTCTCAGCGATTACCACATGAAGAGGTCTACTCCCTACCTGTATATACTCACCAGGAATATTACGGTTATGCCCGTAAATTTTACCAGAAGAGTAAACGAAAACTAGTCCGTCTTTACTGACTGACATCTTTCCGCACTCTGTTACGAAGAAGCCGTCTTTAATTTTACACGGCTTTAGGTTTACTTTCTCAATGTGACTGCCTTGGAACATATCTATATCCTTTCACAGGATAAACAAATGTTGTTCCCTCAAATGGTCATATCGGCATTAGGAGCTACTACTGTCAATATTGACATACTGATGGTCGGATCAGTAGGATCGGTCTTAAGGTATCCGAAATACCTCTGCATGCTACCTTGTTGTAACGTCGGATTTCGATGTAGAAGAGTAACGGGACCCCTACCACCATAGCACTCCGAGAATGTCTCAACAAGGAACTTATGGATCAGTTTGTCGTATACGACAACTTTTCTCATCCAATATCCTAGAGCTTCATTGAAGTTAAAGCCATGCCTCATCAGCTTACCCATGAGGTGATGGGAGAACATAGGCACAGCAATTCGCCATGGAATACCCACCTCATCGTAACGGTGGTCTCCTGTCTCCGATGTAATCACACCACGGGCGGAGAAGACATTACGTGATCCCAACATATACCGTCGGTAGTGACCTGGCTTTGGTTGGAAATTGGAGACGATGTAGTCATTATGGAAAGCAGCTTGCCTTGCAAGGAACCTTGCAGTTCGATTAGCGATCACTTTTGGTGATCGGTCGTAGAACTCAGCATCAATCGATACAAAATGATAGATCGTATCAAGTGCTTCTTTGATTGCATCTTCCATGTAGATCCCTAGGTTTGTCTTGTCTGTGATGAACAAGTTCCTGGATGCAATAGGTTGATACTTGGAGAAGATCTTTTCTCGGTTATTATCAAGCCACTCTAGAAGTTTGGAGTACTTCTTATTAGGTTTCTCAGGGAATATCTCAATTAGGTCCTGGATAATCTGATCGAAATTCCTGATGAAGTAATTCATGTCACGCTCATGACCCTTTCGATTAAGCTTGTCGATCTCTACTGGCATACGCGATGCGCTTGTGTAGTGAGAGTCAGTAAGCCATTGAATAGCGTCGTGATTGTTCTTGGTGAAATACGAGGATAGCATTTTCCATGCTACCAAAGACACCAGAGCCTCGACCCCCTCCGGTGCTCTCACCCAAAGAAGAGATCTGGAGGAGTCATCAATACTTGTCTTGACGATATCCCCACATGTAGGAATAGGACATTTCTTACCAATTGCATATTTACCTCTGGTAGCACCGCACTTACAACTGGGGATCGTGTTGATTGTGTCACTTGTCAGTTGCGTGAGGGTGAGATCTCGGATATGTTGCTTATCGGCTTCCGTTGTATTCGGAAGATCATTGATGATGATCGGAACAGCGCCACTTGCAACGGTTTCAGCGTAGAGCTTGTCGTGGTCTACAAGTTCATTGATGATTGGCAAATGTTTTCCTCTCTTTCTATCTATGGTTTTGAATTATCATCTCTATAGTCCATGGACTATAGAGATGATAGCGATGGTATTGTTCTTTACTTAAGAGATTTACAAGCAGCTACGACTGCATCTGCAATCTCATGCTTATTAGCTCGGCGAAGTGTATTCAAAGCCAACGTGAGTGCGCCAGAGTTAATAACCAGGTCATAGTTAATTGCAGGATGTTCCAATCGCGCCGCTGTCTCCATAGTTTCGATAGCGTGATCGAGATATGGGTTATTAATGGTCTTCTTCATCTGCAGTAGAAAATCAAGCGAAGCCTTTGAAGTGACATTTCTCGGTTCTTCAACGGCGCCATCTTCAGGTTTATCGGAGTTTGTAGACTTCGATATCTTCTGCATCTCAGTTTTAATTACTTCGAGCACCGCCTCCGTTAATGTCAGCTCTGTTTTCGTTAATGTCAGCTCTGTTTGAAGCTCGACCAGTTTTACAGCAGCTCGGTCGCTGAGGCTACCCGCCTTGTGGGTACATGACTTAAGTTCTTTAACCAACTCATCTGTTTCATTATGGCTCATCTTTACTCCTTTTATATACTCTACATGAGAATTAGACAGCCTAACCCTCATGTAAAGTATATACTATTTGTATTTTTTACAAGGTGTTCAATTAGATATAGTGGAAAAAAATAAGGGTCTCGATACCTTCTAGGCTTCTCTAAAGAGAAGCCGATGACCGAAGATTCCGAGACCCTATAAAGCCTATACCTCAGGCACCCCTCACGGAAATAGTATGTGATCACGGATATAATTACCAGCCAATACAGATTGAATTCTTGGTCGTATGGGGTATTTATCATAACCAGTAATCTCCGTATATCTACTACCATATCTCACTGAGAAAGCATTTGAACAAACTATCACTACACCCGTGCCGTTAGCACGGGTGTAGTGTAGTATGTATTGTAGTAGGTACTAAATCACTCTAGTACCTTATCGACAACTCCTTGGATCAGTAACGATCAGGAGAGAAGCGGCTCGAGGAACGACCGCCGCTACCAGCAGGGCTATGCGCCATGCCGCCGCCACGGTACAGAGTACGAGCAGCGGAGCGGCTGATGGCACGATGAGCCGTGAAAGCATCACCGTTACCGGAGTCACGGCTGACCAACGGCAGCTTGGCGTCCTGCAGGCTCTTGACGAAACCGTCAACGATGCGGTCGTTGATAGTGACACGCAGAGCGGTACCGGTCTGACGAGCAGTACCAGCCGACAGCGACGTCAGGATAGCCCAGCGATCGCTCAGGCGACGCTGCTCAGGGATGTCCGTACGGTAATAGGTTTCAGACCAGTCTTCGATCAGGCCAGGGTTCTTGTTCGCCAGAATAGCTACCGCCAGGTAGTTGTCCAGTTCACGCAGATCACGACGCTGACCGTTGTCATCTTCCCAATAACCGACATGGAACATCTCACCTTCATCGGCTGTGAAGGAGTCATCAGCACCGACGTACTTGTCAATCAGGCCGTTGGTGGCGCAGCGCAAGCTGTGCATCAGTTCAGCCTGAGCGCGACGAGCGCTATCCGTACGACCGCGGGCCACGTTATAGAGGCCAGTGGTGTAATAGGCACTCACGCCGGTGGTCATGCAGTCCACAGCCAAGACAGGGAAACGGGTGACTGTCAGATCCAAGAGGGTGCCCAGATCACGATCCGTGAAGGATGCGTCACGGGTGTTGATCGGAGTACCGAAACCACCTTCTTCGTTGTCGAGATTGGCCTCGATGTTCAGGTAACCCAGGTCACGCAGGTTGATCGCGTCACGCGTAGCTTTGCTGGGACGGAAAGTCTCAGCATATGCGCGGTCAGCGGCCAGCTGGGTCATCGAGGTCAGAGCGAACAGAATGCCAGCTGGGGTGCGAGTCATGTACTGTTCGATGTTGACAGCTGTCAGACGCGGAGCCCATGCCACTTCAGGTTGGAAGTTACGTCCACCGCGATTACGGCTGCGGTTGTCTTCCAGGAGCGACGGATCAACCGGTACTAGATCCACAAACACTGAAGTTGCGCAGACATCAGAACTGGTCGATGGAGAGTGGAACACATCACCTTGTTGACGTGGACCGTTCTTCTCGATCGATACCACCACCTCGCTGTCGGCGTAGAACTGACGGCCAGTCAGGTCGGTACGGGTTTCACCACCGGTCATGCGAGTCGAGACAGCCAGATAAACGTCCTTACCGGCGTGACGGTCAGCGAAGTTGTAGTCCTGGAAGCCATCAATGCGCACAAATGTGCGGGTGTTGACTGCCGTGATCGATGCATCGAGCTGATGCAGGATCTTTTCATCCTTGGTCAGATCTTGCTCACGCGGGATGATCAGCGGATCGATCTGATTGATGATGGTCTCTTGACCATAGACATTCTTCAGTTCGCGCGCCACGTATTCGGTCAGCAGTGTGTTGTTGGCGTCTTCCATGGTAGGAGTGACAGTCCAACGATTGCGACCTTCGACTTGTTCGTAGGGGCGGGGGACTTCACCAGTTGCTTCCAGGATCCAGAGCTGCACCGTGACGAAGTCATGTTTCGGGCGATTCGGGCCTACTGGCACCTTGTTGGTGCGGGTGACAGCGATCACGCTGAAAGACAGCTGCTCATGGATCTCTCTGGCAAATGGATGCACCTCGATGGCGCCGTTCGTACCAGCGGTAGCCTTTTTCATTACTTCGATGACCCGCTTGAAGGCTTCCGAGCCGGATTCGGGATGGATCATACGGCCAAGTACTTGGGTACCATTGTCCGCAAAGGGGTCAAAATACGCGTTGCTGTTGCTCATAGTCGATTGCTGGTTCTGGTTGGTTTGAAAATTGCGAGTTGTCTCGCTGGTGGTACGCTCTTCAGCGTTTTTATTTCCGATATTCAGATTTGCTGCCATCTTTTTATCCTTTTAAGGTGAAGGGAGGTTTGATTATATCTTGCCCGCATGGTATCGAACAAGTCTGTAGGAAAACCACAATCTTGGCTGTCCTCATGTAAAGTATATAAGCCTCATTTTTTTTACAAAGGGCATTTTATAGACCTGTCGTACTGATGCTTAATATACCCGAACATACCCCACCCGCAGCCCTAAGGCTGCATAGGGTTTTGTCCATACCATATACACAAAATCTATTTTTAATTTACTAACTGGTCTTCTCGATACTATGGTCACATAACTACAACTATCCCTGAAGAAGGGTCCAGATACTCAATAATGACATGTTAGACATTTTTGTAAACACATATAACGCCAGGTCACCTGTCTCAACAGTACCCGGCCTCGGTAATTTCATTGCTAAAATTCGTGGTAATGTAGAACGACTGCAAGATTACTACGCTAGCAATGTACGATCGGTTCCATCCAACCATCCATTAGTACAGGCGCTTAAACACTCTGGTGTTTACACCATGGATACAGTTGACTTATTCAACACTGCAACTGAGCGTTATCCTTATATTTCTAGAAACTTCGGCTTTACTACCGAATTCAATAGAGGGTCATTCACCAAGGGAAAGATTTATTCACTAGAGAACAACATGATTTATTCTTCTAGTGAATATACGAGACCCTATGAGGCTGTTTCCCATTGGAGGCAGCTTCGACCAGTCAACGTCTTATGGCTTGATTCAGATATATTAGAGATGTCTGTACCTAGTAACAACCTATCCAATACCAATGGCCTGGCTTCTGTTCATATTGACATCCCATTGATGGCTTTGATGTATAAAGGATTCAAACAGGATACCCAATACAATCAGATGGTACTTGGTGAGGATCAGTTTGTAGCTACCTATATACTACCAAGCATACTCGAGTCACAAGTTGATATCTCCGTCATATCTGCGTTGATATCAGTCTATGAAGGTAACTATAGGTATCTATCTAGAGTCAATAGTAATTTTTACTTACCGTCATACAGTTCAGAGTTTGAGAACATGGCTCGTCATGTCCTTAATAGAATATCAGGTACTCGTATGCAGTACAAGGATATGCTTCAGAACATACCCTGTATCTATAAAAAGGACGCATTGGAGGCTCTGACTCTTCCTGACTTCATATCCACGACACAGGTGGATTGGGCTATGTTCGCCACTAGGATGCGTGTTATTAATTTTCTGTTATCCGTAGGCGGTGCTGATGCTCGGCGTGCTAATCAAGGATTTATCAATAAACTGAAGGTCTACAGTAGACTGGTTATTAACTCAAGGGTACCCTATGAATCCATGTCTCCTGCGCTCGCTGAATGGTTCAAGATGAACATAGACAGATATTTGACGCTTTGATAAAACAGACATCACAGTCTTGGCCAATGGCCAAGACTGTGATCATCATTCTAATTTGCAATAACTGACGCTATCTCTGACCAAATACACCAGTGCATAGATACTTGTTTCAATTCTTCCTCGTCAAATCCCAGATGAGCCATATTTTCCAAAATACCGTTCTCATACTCAACAAGGCATTTTATCAGATTATCTGATGTGTTTACCTTTACCGTGATGAATATATTAGCGGGTAGTAATTTATATTTAGAGAGTATGTGGTCGGGTACTTTGAAAAACACAATGATATCCACGGACTCATCTTCGCTCTCTATTGGACGAAGAAGAGGGGTATACGCGTCGGTTAAGAGTCTAGCAATGTCTGCTGGACTTGAATTGATCATATCAGTTAATCTACCATTTTTTACATTGAATGTAAGCGTAGCTGAATACCCTCTATCGATGTCAGATATCTCCGATACTTCTTCTAGGGTGGAAGTGTTATACTCCTTCTCCTTGAATTTGAAGAACCGATGTACGGATCCTATGAAAACATCTCTAGCCGATGTAGTGAACGGCGGAGATACAGGTAATGAATCTTTGATAGTGTCCTCAATGAAACATTTAATCAATCCAGGGTTGTGTTGTCCAGGATATACAGAATTTGCTGCTGTGATATGCATAATGTTAACAGTCTAATAAACAGGTGGAATAAGGAATACAACAATGAATATTTTAGTCAAAGCTATTCAAGACATTATGTATGAGATACCTAATGAGGTTCTCGTACAGGCTTTTCTTAATTACGGAAACAATTACACGAACACAGCAACTAGCCTAGAGGAGGCTATCCTGGCTAAAGTCATTAGGTCCAGAGTAATTCCTGATGCTAACATCGCTAAGGGTGAACACATGATGATCAACTTGGCTAATCTTCCATATAAGTACATGGAAGACTACCGGATGATCTTTGAGATCCCAGAGAGACTGATCCCTGGTAAAACCATCCTATCTGTTCTAAGTGTATCATATATGCCGTTCACCGGTGGGCCAGGGTCATTCGGATATGCTTATGGCGGTGTAGGTCCATTGTTCTCAAACGACGTAATGACCGCCACTCAACAAGCGGTTGAGGCATCGTCGGCTGTACCCAACGTCGCCACTGCGAAGGTAGAGCTGATCGGTGAGAACACTATCCTGATCGAGGATGCCCAGCGCTACAATACATCCTACAATGTCAGCTGCTATGTGACGGATAACAACTTTCTCAGTAAGATAAATCCTAGAAACTTCGAATACTTCTCTACCTTATGCGCATTCGCTGTCAAATCTTATGTTTATCGGACACTGAGAGTGCGTATTGATAAAGCATATATCGAGGGTGGTTCTGAGTTGGGTCAATTCAAAAATGTAGTCGATGAATTCGCTGATTCTGAAACGAACTACCGTGAGTTCCTTAGAACGAAATGGGCTAAGGTAGCCTTCATTGATTCCCCAAGGTACTATCGGTTTATTAAGAACCAAATACCAATCGGCCTGTGATTAACATGTATATACTCCACCATGGTCTAAGACCATGGTGGAGTATATCCGCTTTATTTGAATTCGACAGTTGGGGAATAAGAGGATAGCTGACCGATATATGTGCTTACCTCACCGGTATCTTGCTTGATCTTTTCCTCAACGAGAATTAATGACACAGCATTGATATTGTCAGTTATCACAAACAGTTCTTTTCGCAATCCGACCGTTCCTTTGTATACAAGTATATCAGATATATGACTTAGTAAATGTAACTCGCTTACTGACATAGAGAACCCATGCTGTTGCCTTAGTTGATCCTCGATATTATCTTTACAGATAGCTGAGAAATTACTGATATTTTCAAATGTAGAATCAAAAGTACCCTCAAACTCGGTATCACGTTGGTGTAAGTTACTCAATGTCCCTTGTCTAAAAGCATCGAGTCTGATGAGACTATGAATCCGTAAATAGGCTTCATTCGGGTCTGTGGTTACTTTCATGACATCAGCGATGATGTTGAAAATAAATGCTGAATTAGTCACGGTTTCATTTTTATCGCAAGAACATTCACAGTTACACATTTTCAATACCCCATTTCAGTTAGAAGTGTTTCATGTTTACATCTGAAACCGCTAGTTTCAAGAACCATACGGTCAGTTACGGTCAGGTCCAATATGACTCGCTTGATATTGATGGCTGAAAGTATTTCTTTAGGTATTCCATATGCCTCTACATAATCCTTGGAGATATACATAGTTTTGATATCAGCTCTTCCAGTCTTTTGCAGATACCTGATGTATCTCCCAGCCAAGGCTTTGTCCTGAAAGCCATCGATCCAAGTCTGCATCTTTGTCTTAGTATCCGTCATCATCGGAAGCTTAAGCACCACATACGGAGGTTCCTCTACCGATGCATATGACGGAGCAAATACCTCATTCCATAGAACATGGTAACGAAAGGGTGATTCCTCAGGCGGCTTGGCGTAGCTTTGAGGAGTCTTAATGAACATCTTCTTCAGGTAAGTCGCCTCACCCGACATAATAGATTTTGATATAGTCCTTTCTATATCAGCGACTCGATTGATCTCTTCATCATGATCAATCTCACCACCAGCCTCAATAAGGTCTAATAAGTACTTCATGCGATCTTGGGAAGAGTTCATGATTTCAACCGGTGTAGCTGAACTCTTAAGATGAACGCCCTTTGTCTCGTATTCGTTATGTTCATAAACACCGCCTTCTTTCACTGACACAGAGCAGAAGTAGTGTTTAGCAACAGGTGTCTGGGCGAATACAGGGAATACAAACTCTGGCTTCATTGACAATACAAAAAGCTTATCTCTAGCCACATTCATATTGGCCGATAGCATAGCCATACCGTGAGCGATTAATTGTGTCGAGACAAACATAATGCTTCCGGCGATAGCGAAAGCGAAATCATCAAACCTAAGTTTTCCGAAATACCATATGACCCAGTCATCAACGGAGAACATAGTGGAGTCTGTATCCGATAGAACAACAGATTCTCTGGCCATATGGTTGATATGTGCAGTTGTACATGGGAGCGTTCTAACCACAAGAAACGCATCAATGAGCGATTTGTATTTAGTGATTGCTCTGGATATGGTCCTACAAGACCAAGCAATCTCCATTTGTAGATCTCGACTCCAACGTTTTCTATCTTTATCCTTACCCCTTAGTTTGGAGATAAATACCTGGTGGGCGTAGTTAGCAATGAGTGGATCTACCGACTCAATATATGCGATAGGGTCATCGATTTCAACGCTTCTATCAGGAATAGCGAAATCTTCTGTGAATCTTCTCATGAACTCAGGATTGAGTTTACGGATGTGGTATAAGTCCTGAGTATATGCAATAGCCGCTCTCTCCAAGCCAGTCATTTTACTGGCATAATCCCTGATATATTTGATATGTCTAGGATCATTCCAGTATTTATCAGAGCTTCTTCGGATAATACCCACGATATCATCAGTGGTAGGTATAACGAGATTGTATTCTCTGATCGCTTTGTCAACCATATCGATATCCATGGTGGATATCAGTGCAGTCATGTTATTGAGAGCGGTCTCACTGTCGAGATAATGGCGATTGCCGCCAATCATCCTCTCATTCAGTGCATTACTGATAGAAGACATAGATCGGGTCATAGATGTCAATGTGTTATGACCTGTGGGGTTCTCAAAGATTGAACCACTGGACCCCATCACCCCTGACATGGAGTTATTGTTACGTTTTGCGTTATCCTGTTGATTATTAAGGGCATACGCGAGTTCCTTATTCCCCCGCATCTCCTCGACCTGCGCCTGTTTCTTAATGATACCGCGCCTACCTGCGTTTCTCTTCATGAATACGGAAACAAGAGATTGTTCTACTTCAGGATTAACATACGTGGTGAAAGTGGGGACAATAACTTCTCTGTTCTCAATAGCTGATCGAAGATACCCGGTGAGTGTGGATTGTTTCAATTCACGAATCCAGCTATCATTTCTCTCAAAATAAGTAACTTGCGGGTCTCTAAAGTCAGTTTGTTTTGACTTTAGCTTATTGAGAATGTAATTTTTAGCACTATCCAGAGAAATACCTCTCTGGACTGATAGGAATTTACCAGCCTGATCGATGTACTGTTTTATAGGGTTTATTCTCTGCTGGTACTGATCTTCTGGTAAAATGAAATCATTTCTCATTTATGTATCCTTATTAGATTATCTCTGACTATTTGATAACCTGTCTATGTAGAAAAATGAATCTTATACATCACACTCACTGGCTAAAAGCCAGTGAGTGTGATGTAGTTTAATTATTTCTTACGGTAAAAATCCAAACTGATGACTTGAGCGGTACTAGACTCTGTCGGTTTCTCGGTAGTGTCAGTTGTGGTATTTTCAGTAACGGTCGTGGGTACACTCCCTTCACCAAACTCAGGTCGAAGGACCTCGGCGGATACACCTGTGCGTCGACTGTTTTCGACAGCTTGAAGTTTACTCAACATGTCGCCGTCAGTGACAATTACCTTCTCTTGATCAGCCACTACCAAAATGCGGCGGCTATCAGGGCTGAGCATAATGAACCTAAGGTACTTGGGGGGTTCTTGTGATTCATCCAGACCCAGCCCAATGGCGAGGTTGTTGAAAATTTTTGAAAGCGGGAGATCTTTCGGTTCGATCCGGATGATGTTATTTACCTGACCATTCAGCATGATGGACAGCACAATATGCCCATCGGGCATAGCCAACAATGAATCAGCGATCACCGCTGACACACTCTCATCGCTGAGTGTGTTTTCTTCAGGGTCATCACTATTCAATTTCCCATTGATGATTTTATCAACTGTACTCGGATCACTGTTGTCGCAAATACCCAGTACGTCATTGATACCAAAGACGATGGTATGTGGTTTACCGCCAAATCTTGCAGTGAACCAGATTTGTCCAGTTTCATCGTCATGACTGAGTCCTGCACCTCCGAGTGCCTGAGAGGATACATTGAATGCGATGGACCCGTCGTCAGATGTATAGCTCATCAGATTGATAGACGGATGAGCATGCACATTCTCAGACAGACCGACGTAGATAAACGGTGTCCCGTTATAGGTGTTCTCGATTTCCAAAGCCAGTTTAACGATGTCTTCCGGACGCGTAGCGCGGATAAGTTGCATGATTTGTTCCTTTCAAGGTTGATTTTTGGTTAATCCGTAAGTTTTGAGAACGACGAGGTCGAGATCTCAAACAAAGGGATCATTTTGTGTGGAGATGATTCCACGTTCACATCGATACCCATGTCACGGAGGAACTTGGTATCCTCTTCGCGGGTATCGGCGTAAATTTCAGCCATTTGGCGATATTCGAGTCTGAGTTCACCGCCAGTGAAAATGAATTCCACATGGGTGCCTAACCCCTGATAGATGGCATTATGGTGAACCAACTTATGAATCTGCTCAGAAATCTGTTCAGAATCACTTTCTTGTTCGAAACAACTGAGAAGAGCATTGTAGATCACTCGTAGACTGATCGGACTCAATACAAATTTCCTTGCCTGAAACTTCTCCATGATGAAGTCGAAGAGATCACCAATTTTGTCGTAACTCAATACGCACTCATGGTAATAACCTTGATTCATAGATTCAAGCCCGAAGTCAATGACGGCAGGTGCTGTCCCGGTTCGGTCTCGGTGGATGAGCGAAATAGTGATCGCTAACTCTCCGGTGTGCTCGATAGCTTCTTGGATCGATTCATCCAATTGAGACATGAATTCAGATTCATGCAACTGTTTTGTAAATGACATGGTAATTCCTTCTATTATGATAAACAACCACATACATCCAAGGGTTCGACCCTTGGATGTATGTATCAAGTTAAACTGAAATGTGTTTTGATTTGTTCGACAAAACCCATGTACTGATAATAGTACTCTGGGTGCATGAAGTTTTTCTGATGAGTAATTCTGACCATTTCAATGAATTGCTCAAGCGTTCCATTGAAACAATCAACAGTAATGTATACAGGATGGCTTGCTGTTTTATACGCATAGGTATAACGACCGCTGCTCAGTGCTGGCCCGAGCACAAGAAGATCAGAAGCTGTGGTTATGATTGCATCGGTGCTGATCCCTGTATTATTCGGTACGACCCCTAAACCGTTGTCGGCTTCTCCTAGAACAATCGGTGCCGTGATATTGGAAGTACCTCCTAGTACAAATCTACCTGTCAGCCTAGCTGTACCGCCTATCTGAGCAGAATCCGTCACGCAAGCAACAGAGTCAAGAACAGCTGACCCTGTGATGGCTGCGTCTTTTACACCATAGGCATAATTCAGCATTCTGGCGTTTCCTGAGAGCTGCACATTATCCTGAATGAATGTATTACCCCTCATAGTTGCATTACCGGAAACTACGCTATTACCGACTGCGCGAGCTGAGTCGTATAACCAACAATTCCCTGTTTGAGAAAGGTTGAGAGGTGAATCAACGAAACCTCCGAGCTGTCCTACCTGTACATCAGAAAACGCTGTTAGACATTTTAGACGAAAGAGAGGTTGGTCGGGATTTGGATTTTCCACTGACACCAGTTGATATTTATCAGGCATTATTTTTTCCTTAGATGTGATTGAACCCATCTGATCTCTACCTCAGGTGCAGTATATATCACTGATAAAATCTATAAGGGGGTCAATATTTCCTTCGTAACTCTGCACCTATAACCTTATAGCAATACACCCTGTACCCTAAGCCTCAGCGCCAAATATATGCGAAATACCTTCCATGTTAGGCATTTTCCAGTGACTGTTATCACTGTTGAGCTGGGGGCGTAGAAAATACTTTCCATAGTAACCACGTTCGAGACATCCCATCGGGAGATGTCCCCGTTGAATTTTGTTCCACTGAACAACTCCGATATATCTGTGATCTGCGAGACATCCAGGTGGTTCAGGTCGGCATCAACGGGTGCACTGAGGACGATCTTAGAGAGCTGTTCTTTGGATTCAATAACGATGGTTTCTTTTTGATGATCTATTCTTAGATTGTTTTCATTAACTGATTCACTATTACCGGTGAATTACACTTGAACATCTTTATACGCGCCCAACTAGTGAGTGGTGTCATGAAAGAATTAGTAACTGCCGCGTACTCCGACATATGCCCAAAACCAAGCATACCTGAAATGGTTCTTGGGATTTTTCTTTTATGATTGAAATACTCTTTGCGATCACCACCCAAAGCCAGATACTTACGGACAACTTGGTTATCCGAGAGTATCCACATTTTCAAAACATCGACGATGTGTTTATCAACGATACTGATGTATCTGGACAAAGTCTTGACAGTATTATCACAGACTCCGCGTGAGAGTGTCCGGATAACCGCCTCAGCTGCTTTGACATCATCGCGATCCATTACTTTCAGTGTATCTGCGAAGTGATCAAGTTTATGACCTCTCAATGGGCTGAACATGGGTAGATGGTGGCTCGTATGTGGATAGTGTGCTCTTTGATCCTCTAGATCAATGGCCGTTGTCATGATCAAGGCAACTAGCCCGATTCGAATCTGTTTGAACTCAGCACCTGCATAAGTGGCCGCTTCATAAAAGTTGAGAGCCCTGTCAATAGCGAGTTCTTCAAAAACAGCATATCTGTCACTGGAGACTAATAGCTTCCAGAATTTCACCAGTCCCGATTCTTCCAGAAGTGTGATGAAGTGCTCACTGTGATTATGAAGTTGCATACCAGATATGAGACTGTCAATAATATCATCTTTTCTCTTAGTTACCTTGAACATTTCATTGCTCCCAATTATTGTTAGTAAAAAAAAAAGAGGAGGGAATTCCCTCCTCGGGCCATCATTCAATCACTGGAACGGTGATTGTCAATGGACTGATCAAGGTATGATACAATCGCATATATTGGATGATACCGACCTTTCTACTGACTAATCCGTTTTCTTTGGCCACGGCAGCTATGACTCCAGGCGATAAGCCGGATATCTTCGCCAAGTTATGAAGGCTCGTCTTATTTTTCTTCAACCATAGATTAACTTCCATGGGGAGTGTATCATATCCATCCTCGGTCAAGTCGTATTCACCATTGAATGACTTGGCCACTATTGCTAGATCAAGAGACCGACAAATGTCGATCAGGGTAGCCATACGCTGGGAAGTCCGAGCTTCCCCTCGCTGGCCATATACACGGTTGAGCATCGTCATAGCGATACAAGAGTACGAATACCCGGAGACGCGCTTAAGTTCAGAGTACGTCATCCTCCGTTCGATGAACCGATCATGAATTGGTTCGAGGAGATCATTGAAGAATTGCTGTACGTTGTCTGGATCAAATTTCACGGTAGTTCCTTTTAATAGCAGAGTAGTTGAACATGGATTATATAAGGGAAATACTGCCATATCCCTCATATAAGGTATATACGAATGAAAAAAACTACATACAGATACACTCACTGCACTCGGACATCCGAGTGCAGTGAGTGACTTATCGAAAGATCAATAAGGATACATAGTGATATCTTCGATAACGATTCGTGTCCAAGTCTCAGGCGACTTCAACTCAGTCAGTTCCGTTATCGTCGACCACCGAGGATTACCAACTTCACTTTCCTCGATCCGAGTGAGTTGTTTTTTGTCATCGATGTCGATGACAAAAACGATACCAAGGTGAACCGAATCCACCGGTGTATCTGTGACATTGATCAGGGAATAATACCCTTCCATGAACATCTTCTCAATCTTCTCAGGAAGATCAGGGATCACCAACCCAACTTCTTCATCCAACTCGCGTTGCGCTTCCAGCCCCAGGTGTCGCCCGATAGAGACTCCCTTCGCCGGGGGAGTATCTACGTGACCACCCAGGCCAATAGAGTCATTCCCATGCAGTCGCTTCTCCGTTCCTCCGCTGGGACGGTTATAGGTGAAGTAAGTTCCGTCCGGGGCACGGATGACGATATATGGGAGAATCTGAAGAAGATTTGTGTCAGTCTCACATACAGTACGCGACCGCATGACCGGCTTAATTTCACACAGTCGCGCACTGATATCAGTCATGGAGGTTCGATCCATGGCCTCGGATACAATTGCTGCTGGCCAACACAGGGCCCATTTCTCTTTATTGGAGAGAATATCGACGCCACGCTTAAGGTTTACGGAGAATCCAGCCGCAGCTGCATGTCCTCCTCCCCCGTAATTAGCCTGAGCCAAAGATCCAAGATCAATATCCAAATCTTTATGCTTTCGCATACTGATAATCATAGTCGGGCCTTTGATGGAATAGGCACACACGATTTTGTCTTTGTGTTCATCCTTGTTATACAAGTATTCACAAACACTTGACTGGTCGAGTGGTGCATTGACCATTACTGCCTTATAACCACCAATGATCGTCTCGGAGAGATTATGCGGCTTACAGATGGCTGAGATGGAGCTATTGAGGCGCTCCATGAGGATAGCCCCATGGGCGATTTCCTTATGGACGACACTCTCGTCGTCGATCATTTCACTGACCAGATTCAAGAAACCATCGGTGATTTTTTCTTGATGCATTTTACTACGGCGAAGCATGAGAGCCTCGTGAAGTTGATCTTCTGTACCGAGTTCTTTTTTCCATAGATCCCGATTATCAACCAACTTAACCACCAATGGAACTTCGATAGAATCGTCACCATTCTGGATAAAGTACTGAAAAGCCATGAGAGCACCGGACGATTCCATATCAAAAATGGTATACGGCTTATTCCCAATCTCCCGCTCAGCAGATGCGTGATGATCGATCGTCAGGAAAAATCCAGCTTTCGCATGAATGGCGTCGGAGAGCTTCTCTTTGAATGAGAAGTCAAGAACCCAGACATCTGTGGTCGGTCCTTTGATAGCCTCTAGGATTTCATCGTCAGTGAAGCCCCCGTATTGCACCGGTACAAAAGTGATAGAAGAGAAAATATCATCTTTTATTTCTGTGATTGCTTTGTATGCACATGCCGCAGCCACAAAGCCGTCATTATCACAGTGATGGAAAATCACAATATCTGGCTTACGACCGGTTACCTTATTGGTAACGGTGGCTGCACTGAGGTAATCCGCAAATGTACGTTGAATATTCATTACTATCTCTATGTTTGGTTAAGGGTTGAAAACTATCGCCTGATTAGCCATAGTTATTTAGATACTAGGTATTTTTTACAATTCTTGTCTCTCGGATATATAATGGGTAAGTTGATATCCATTATTTCCACATTTTGGTATTTATCTTTATTGGTTATTGTTCCGATGAAGTAAAATTCCTCCTGGGGAAATGTGGTAAGTTCGGGTGAATTACTGAGTCCTTTTTTAAACTCGTATAAAACGAATTGGTCCCTGAACATAACATGGGTGGTTACTCCGGCCCTATCCACTTCGCTACTGCATGCGAAAGAAAGATGGATCTCCTCTTTAGAGAATTCTACATCTTCGGCATTCACATTTTGCATTAGGTGTCTTGTTACAAATCTATAATCGAATTGTTCAGTATCCGGAAATTTATGCAATGAAACAAAGCAATTTACGGAACTTGGCAGAACTGAGGCGACATAAGTGAAGATAGCATCACAGATATCCTTAAAACTGCTATGTATATTTGGTTCCATCTTTGGCTTGAAACCATTAGCGGTCCTATATATTTCCACCATCGAAAGATTGTATTTTATTTTCTCGCTGTCATCTGAACTATGACTATGCATGTTACTGAGTCCTTTGGTGTTTAATCATTACCTCTGACAGTAGTCTGACTCAGTATTCATTCTTATTACGCAACAGATACTCAATGTAGCCGTCGAGTATATAAATTTTTGTCATGAATCTGTTGCCTTTTCTTTCAAAAGGTAGTTCAAATATTCTTTGTTTGATACCGCTTTGAAAATATCCCGGACTACACCACCAACCAATTACTCGTTTGGTAATGAAGGATATTTTACCTGTCTCCCATTGTCGGAAGGCAAGTGATAGACTAGAACCTGTGAGTCTATATTCAAACGCACGTACACATGCATCTTTACCTGGTTCTTCGAAAAATTCAACCAGCATAGAGTAAAGCTCTGTATCTTTACTGCGCGCTATCGATATACCTAGGGACAGAGCGACCTCTAGTGAAACAAGATCCAGGCTATTCTTAGGGAAACTGAAACCCTCGTCGGTTTCAAACACAGGAATATAGTTTATAAGCGATAAGTCCAATCCTAATTCTTCAAGCGAGTCTTTTTTGGTAAGCATAATTTCCTCTTATATACATGATCGCTCTTATTGTTTTTAAGACAAACAAAACATCTCCAGGAGCCCTAGGGCTCCTGGAGATATCTTTTTCCCTTCACCCTAAAGAGTAACTTCACACCGCGAGCGTTTGGTGTGAAAAACAACCAATACGTGATGAGGCACTAAATGAAAAAGTGTAGCCTCTTTTACCGGATTGCGATTGTTTCTCCATACTATATGTATATTACATATAGTAACAACTGTCATGAGTCTAGTTATCTCAGCGATAGATCCGCTCAGACGTGAATTTGGCTTGGATAGCCGTCAGGAATGCAGTTACCTGAGCGACTTGAGCGTCACTGGTCTCCGTCAAGACAATTCGTTGTTGAACAAATTCCACAGGAGTGACTGTGCTGGACAGAATCCAAACATTGGCCAAAACAATCATCTCAGGTTCGGTCTGGGGTCCTTGCGACTGAGTATTCTGATTGATCGATTTGAATACGAGCCAGTCAACTGCGGATGGATCATCAACTACGCCTGCCAAACTAGGAAAGATCCTCCGCCACATGACATATGCGTTCGAACCACCTATGAGCTTGGCGATATCGAAATTACATTTACTCATCAACTTGACTTGTTGATATGATGTTGGTAGAATACCTGGTACAGCACTGTCGAAACTATACGTCACGTCAGTCTGCCAGTCATTATAAACTTGCATAGTGTATCTTTCTCACTTATGGTGTATTTGGAAAAGGTAAAATCGCCCGCACGTTCAGTATCAGTAACCCTGGGGCATAACGAAATACAGAGCATGCTACGTCCGAGTAATCCAACTCAAACGCTTTATCGATATACGGCCGAAGCTTCTTATTCATGCAAGCATACATATTAGCAGCAAGGGCTTTATATGCAAGAGAGAACTCTTCAAGTTGCTCCTTACTGTAAGATGATAATTTTGGATAGTACTGATACTCCATTCGATTATCCCTACACGGTGAGAGATCTGGACCTAGATTGATTGTCCCGTACAAAGTACCAGGGCTGATTGTGAAGAGTGTGACAATCTCCATGATTGCAGTGGATATCCATCCCCTGAGCATCACTGAGTCTAGCCCATCTAACCATAGGTCGATAGAAAATATTTCTGAGCATGCCTTAGCGAAGCCTAGGTCATAACCATCCATGTCGATTATGATTCTATCAGCCAGCTTCAGCTCATTCCTCACATTTGAATACGGGTCTATTCGAGAATACAATTTTAGCTCCAATGCTTGAATCATTACTTAATACAAGATGGGCACCAGGGTTAAATAACCTTAGGCCATAACCCATACGTGAATGTAACCGAAGAACCCACAGCGCCAGCTCTGCGCGATACCGATGTTCCTGTTCGATAATCCTCAATAGCTTAACCATCGCTGGATTAAAGTAGTATGTGTGTGGCATACCCTTGATAGTTGAGTCAACCAGCTTCTTCATAGCCACGCCCGCGCCTATGAACTCCATATTGCTGTCAAAGCTATACGCGTGCTCTATATCAGAAGCCAGTTCCAGTCCGCCTGTCTCATTTACGCCATATTCAAAGGTGTACATGAAAGGACTATCCCATATAGGTGTCGGTAGATCGATCAGCGCGGTATCAGCCATGACCCTCTACCTGGAGGACAGATTCCATGATGGCTGATGTCGAACCAATCCATCGATGGATCTTAAATTCGGTAAAACTCTCTTGGTACCTAGGATTTAGAAAGTTCTGCAGCATAGCGTGTGCGCATATTTGCAGTTTCTCTAACTCGATGTCAATATTACTGAAGAAGTCCTCGTCCATGATAGCCGATAGATGAGGATTTGCTTCTATCTTTGCGAAAATGTCATCCATTATGATCGGGTATTCGTGGGCAACCATGGGTTCTTCTATAAGACCCTGTAGTATATCTCCAGGGCTGATAGCCATACACGCAAGTGTCAGTTCACGACTCATCCGGATGAATTTAAAAAGAGGTTTCAAATCCACTATGAAAAGTGTTCGGGTAATCCTCAGGTTTCCTGTCCACTGCGCCGACAATGACTGTGGCGTCATCGAGCCATTTGTGTAGCATGTATGCGTCATTTACATTAGCTCTCTTTATATGTCTGATTATCTTCTCATGGATGACCTTATATAGGTCATCGATGTGATCCGTTATTTCTGTGAGTTCTTCGACTTTAGCAATGCCTGCGTAATTCTCATATATGAAGTCATACAGATTATACGCTTCATAAAGATCAGGAGAAATCACCAGTGAACCTATGACTTGTTTTGGTTCAAGATGCATGTATAGGTTTCTGACAGCTATGGAAGAGTCACATAGCCGTAAGACATCGCTCATGTCAAGGATCAGACCCCACGTCTTTACTGGTGTTACGCCTGAATACTGCTCTCTTGTCAGAATATGGGACGAGTTTACCGGTGAGTGTCTGAATGATCGCCTGCGTTGGCGATATCCACTTATGGACATAGAATCCGTTTTCAATGAATTCATATCGCAGTCTTTCATCTAGTTTTCTAAAAATCTCTAACTCGATGCAGTCTTCCAGCCCTCTGATAGCAGACGCCAATTCATTGACATCCACACCGATCAACTGATAGAGACCTGGGTCTCCTTGTTCGGTTAGATCAAGATCGATTGTTTCCAAATAGGTCCATGTACTGGACTCACGGCCAATGGAATCATCCCACGCTATATTCCGTATTAGGCCACGAATACCTGTGAAGTCTTTTAGTTTTCTAAGATTTGGGTTATGGAAGATGAACTCTATTGCTTTTGAGAAATCGACGATAGCCCCACAAGAAGGTATCAGTTCTTGCCTCTCACCTTTTTCTTTGGTAATACCCATCATGGCTATTTTCATCCTCTATATCTTGGTCTTCTTTATCGAACTTGCGTTCATAATAGTCCTTGATACGTATATCCAGAAGCACATCTATCGTAAATGTACCTGACTTACTCTGCATATATAGCTCATTCCACCGGTGCTCGTCTAGCAGCAGATTGATGTCTTTATGGATGATCGTCTCTAGATTACGGATACGACCACTGAATCCTCTGTCTGTATCAAAAACCTCCTCAAATAAACAATCCGATAAATCAGGCACACTCGAAGACATGCAGAAATAATCGTGATTGTTCTTGAGTATATACGCCACTAGGGCAGCTGCTGCGAATCGAGCGGTAAAGAACATAGGCCGCTCATCACAGATTGTTACTCTTCTGAGATTTTCTTTCCTCAGTGTCATGAATCCCCTGTGATCATAGATGTCGTTATTGACGGAATTGAACGTATTGTAGTCAGTGATATAAATTTTCTGACCGCGTTTATCTCTGAAAAAGTATCCCTTACCGAAATCAACAATACAATCCCCGTTGTTTTCGTTATAGATACCATTGGGACTTGGTCTGAAGATATCACCGATTCGCATCAGTATCTTTCCATACTTATCTACATCCACGAAGATTCTCTTCTCTACATACGAGAGCATCTCTATTCTGGTAGCAAAGTCCCTTATCATGTCTATCCTTTCATTTCAGTATTATCAGCTGCAGTAGGCATGTGTATACATTGGATCTCCAGGTAATGTTGGATTTTATTAACCATTGGAAGTGTTCGTCAAGTGAAGTATATGTGCCTTTATAACTTTACAAACAGCAAAAAATAAGCATACATCCAGACCACCCTCGCGGGTGGTCTGGACGTACTATTCTTTAGATCACGATATCGTCATCAGTGTCAACACCACTAAGCATGTCTGTCGGCCGATGGGCCTTGGACTGTTCATCAAATTCCTCAACAGAGGTTTTCAATTCCTGCATGAGGCCATCGAAGCTGTTACCAACGACAGCCCAGTGCAGTACATCAATATCACTGAAGACGTCCATCAAGTCCGACTCAGACGGGATGAAGCCAACAGGTTGGTACTGAGGTGCTGGAGTGATATCAGTGACTGCTCCGACACGGGCAATCGTACCGACAGCATAAATGGTTTCGTTCTTCTCAATCTCCACCGTATTGATGAAGAGTTCCAAAGATGCCACGGCCGGAGCAAAGCCAGTCACCTTGGGGTAATTGATCAGATGCGAAAGATCCGTGATGTCCAGCTTGTCATCTTTTCCGGAGAAAAGAAGCGTCAATAGCGTCAGATTATTGAGAACAAGGGCATCCACTCGATCCCGTGATTCGCCTGGTTCCTGGATACGCAAGTTAACAAGCGATGGTCGCTTATAGTTCTTAGTCACCAGTGCATAAGACTGAAAGGTATTATGCATGTTGCGAATATTGGTCATTGAGGATCGTGTACCTGTCATGACGGACACACTATTCAATTCACGGATGCTCAGCTCACGATGCATCTCATTCATGATCGTAGAGCCTGACCCACCGGATGCTGACCCTACGAGAATATTGAAGACGCCCGGTCGAAACTCTTTCAGGACCGATGGAATTCGGTCACGGATAGACTTTGCATTTTCACCACGAGAAGACCCGGATCCCTGACCAGATCCGAGAATCATGGTGTTTTCCTGTGTGTTGATTTCTTTGTTGTTACTTGTACTGGTGTCCAGGAAGTAGCATTTGATGGCAGGGTTATTCTTCATCGAATCATAAACTCGACTGCCAAGATTGAACCCGGTGCCTCCGCAGAAATAGACGGAGATCAGAGGACGGTCTGTAGGGATGGCGATAGTCATATTAAAATATCCTTGGTTGAGACTTTATACTGGTGCTTTATACACTGTAGCGGATGACATTACGGGTGTCATCTCAAGTACAGTGTATGTGAGTGAAATAAGTTACACGGCGGTATTATCCGGTAATAATTCAGCACTTACCTGCGTTTTCATATGCATCACGGAGAAGCCAATTGTTAAAATGACGACTAAAGTGCTAACAGCTAAGTGAATCCCGTACTCTTTCATCCAATATAAAACGCTGAGATCAGGTAATGCAACGATAACAGGTACTATTGGTAAAACCATCATGAAGATAGGGAACCCCAAACGAAGATGCAAGAATATATTACCATTCTCGCGCTCTTTGTACCCAAACACCAAGGTGATAGCACTGTAAATCAAACCAGTACCGACCAAGAGAACAACGATCGGAGACACCTCGCCCTGATGATAGGCGATGTATCCAATACCTGACATTGATATAATCCCGACAGCACCTAGACCCATGAAGTAATTGCCAATGAATTTGAAATCATGGATTACACTCCGCCATAGATTTGAATTATGGAGTAATACTGCTCCATACTCACTTACAAGGTCCTTACGCACTCTGGTAATCACATACATCGGCATCATAGTGACAATGTACATAAATACGAAATAGTGAATTGGAAACATTGGACCGAAAATATCCTCCGTGAATATTGAAGACGTAATCATCAAAATAGCAATCACTGGAAACATCAAAATCGGAATCATCTCACACCTTCTTTTCGTAGTAGTTGAACTCAATGGTGCCTTGATCGGTCAATGCACTTCGCGATTGACGAAGATCCTTTACCCAATCATCTCCAAGCTCGAATAGGTAGGTATCGCTTTTCTGGCTTTCCCAACCATATTCTGTAATCACGGCGTGCGTGATCTTGTCTTTGAAAGCTTCATAGATCTTCTGCCCTCCGATGACGAATGCTTCGATAGCACGTTCCTCCGTGTAGATGCTAGCTATCCTAACTGCTTCGTCAATAGAACCGACCTGATAAGTGAAAACATCGTTACACAATGTGACTTTCTGCGCTTTACCTGGATATTGGTCATCATCGTCGACCAGGTCATGGACTTCCGTGTTACCGTCAAAAATCAAATCGGAAGATGTTACGACGATGTTGATTCGGTTAGGAAGTGGCCTGAATTTCAAAGGGATGCTGTCCCATGTCTTTCGACCCATGATCACGACAGAGTTCTTCGTTGTCTGTGTGAAGTGCTCCATATCCAGTTTGTTCCGGACAACCAATTCTTGGTTATATCCAAGAGCGCGGTCTTTAGTGATGGCTGCGATCATCGTCAATTTCATATTCACTGTTTCTTTCTGTTGATCACTTAAAGGTGACTGTGAACATGTCGAGTGCTTTCTTAACATCGATCTGTTCGACACGGATGATTTTATCGATAGTGCTCTTTGTTTTGTACTCGGTATCGATACCGTTGTAAGGATTACGGTTCTTTACCCAGATATTGGGCTCGTAGTCGAGTGTGTACACCCAGCAATCAACATCATGAAGTCTGTCCAAGCCAGGGTTCTCTTTATAGAACTCCAGCTCGATCACAGACTTCTCATGGTCAATATGGGTTCTTTTAAGATCCCATTTCTTTTCCCATGTACTGGAGATTCCGAGTAAGATAGCTTGTGTCTTCTCAGTCGTTGCGTAAAGGTACGCATTCGATTCATACCGATCCCAGCTGACCAATTTCTGGGTATGCTCGTATCCTGGTTTGAGCTCACTCTGTTTGAATCCAGACCCATGGTAGAGATGGGTAGGGGAGTGCTCTTTACGAGCGATAGCTTGCATTAATTTCATCATTCCTCCAGCATTGACAGTACGGTAGCTAGTAATTTTTGGTCGATGGCATCCAACCGCTTACCCTTTTTCAGTTCTTCCAAAACAAACCGATGGTAGGTGAGACGGCGCTCTAAGTCATGAAGCTTGGTTCGGTTGAGTGAGGTCATGTCACTGGTGACCACCCTGGAGTACGTATGCTCGGCTATTAGAAGGGACTGCTCGATACGCTCCATCACCAGAATCTTTGATTTCTCAAGATGATCCAGTATTTCTTTGGTCTTTGCGACTCTTTCCTTTTTGTATACGGGGAAGAAACGGCACTTCAGTCTATGTAGTAATCTATCAAACGACATTTTATGTTCCTTATGTAAACTATCGGATATCACATAAATGGTTACGCTCTGAACCTCTACCTTTGGTAGACTACGAATGACTGACGAGTTTCTTCTTTATCAGGAATTGCTTAAGTTGATCATCAGAACTCACAGGGATAATGAGTGCTTTAACCATGGCGTAAGCTTTATTAGCCTTCGTGATGTATTGTTTATCACCTCCGCCATTATAACACCCGAAAGCCCTGCTATAGTTACCTTTCATTTTAATAAGACAATCACTGAATACCTTCATACCAGCAAATAAATTGTCTTCTGGGTCGAGGTAGTCTCTGCCTCTGAATTTTCCTTTATGGTATCTCAGTAGTACCTGAGATAGACCCATACTTGTACCATTTTTGGCTCGTATATGGTACTTTGACTCAACATGAACAATGGCTATCACTGCTCTTTGGTCTATTTTATAGGATCGCTCGATTTTAGCTGATATATCAGCCAGTTCTTGAGCTGTGATGCAATCCTTTCGGCAATATGTGTCTATTACTGATTGTAAGGATCGGGCGGATGCCTCGGATATACCTAGGCAGAGAATTGCTGTGTAAAGAACAACAGCGTAGAGTTTATGAAACACGATGAGTGACCTCCTGGAGCCTGCTGAGATCGGAATACTGGGTAAATGAACCCGGTACCTTTGCTCGGCCCCGTATTGTTGCGAATACTCCTGATGTGTAATACGCGGTTAAAAGATACAGCGTCACCGCACTCCATTACTGGATTGAATGACGCCGGTCTGACATCTTATCTAGTTCATCATTACTTTTACACCTAATGACAGACAAGGCTTAGACATCTTCATATAAGGTATATGTCCTTGAGATTTGTTAGGAAGTGCATAAGAATAACCTAGAGAAGAGGTATATTTACATGGATGTATATAACCATTGAATACCGCTATATTCAGATATTCAGTATAAACACCTATATAACGGTACTCTGTAGCGGACATCTAATGACGCACCGATCCAAGGATCATTACAATTAATCAGATACGGAAAGAGATATATGTCTACATTCGACCTTAGTCTGGCTGTAAAGCCATCCCAAGTGAAAGCTAGCCCTGACTACGCTAAAGTGAAAGACCCTAAGACGGGGCAAGAGGTCAAACAAACTATCACAAATGGAGCCATCACTATCAATAAAGCTGATGCACCTGCATTAAAGATCGATGGCCCATTGGGTCATATGTACACCGAATTACTGAACAAAGAACTTTCCCTAGAGAGCATGGGTGCGATCATAGCAGCGGTAGATGACGTCACTAAAGCCACTGATGCCCAAAATGAGGCTAATTCGGAAGTTGGTAAAGTGATCGTAGAGAATGGTGAGCCAAGAATTGAACGGGAGAAGTCTGATGAAGGATACGTCTTTGTCATGAATGCTGACACTATGGAATCCCAGGCACTCGGGGAGATCAGTTCAAAATTCATTAAGCATCGTCTAAATAACCCCAATGGTAAGACTGGTCTGGTGGCTATTTCAGAAGGATCACCCAGTCCATCGCTGGAATCTCTCATCAACTGCTTGCGACCACTGGGTACTCAGATCCGCATGACCTATAACGGCGGGCTTGATCTTATCAAGTCCATGGCGACCCCTGTTCATTAACGGGATTATAAAGCATGGACAATTCACTCAATGAGGTATTCAGTAGACACTTTTCTCATGTGGTTTTTGATGAGAAGTTAGCTACTGAAATCTATAAGTATCACATCTACCTGTCCACTATGAATCCGGAGCATATCCAGTTCTTCGGTGGTAATCTTCTAGGTGTCAACATCCTGCGATATACACCCAAGGACATTCGCAGGTTCTACGACACTATTCTTGATGTAGATTACGCTACACTCGAAGAGGATGTGCGCAAAGTCCCGACTATCTATCATGAAAACAGTATCTCTGGTGACATTCTGAACCTCACTCTGTTTTATATGATCCATCGGTTCTTCACGACCCCCAAGATGTCTGAGCCCCGTAGGCAGCGCGCAGCGTATGATGTCGCCTTGATCTTCTGTTATCGTTGTACGTTCGCGCTCACTAATAACTATTTCAAGTACCCAGTTGATCCAAAAGTGGCACAAGCCGCATATGCCAATCTTTCGAATAAGCATCTGATCAAGAAGTACAAGACTTGGAAGAATCTTTGTGACTACCGAGCAAAGCGTATTGTCGAGAAAGTCAATGAAAAAGGCCAACCTGGTCTCAACTATCAGCGTCTGTATCTTTTCAATGATGACCTTGCTGTTACTAGCATGATCCAGGATTCACAAGGCCGGTTCAAATCCATCTTTTCGATCTACTATAATGAATTCGATAAGGTCCATAAGGACGGTCGATCTATTGCAGTTACTTCGGCCACTATTACAGACGTTGATGGAGATGAAGTTATCCGAGAAAAGACAAAAGGTGTTGAACCATTGATCAATTACTCGCGAGAACTCATCAACGATGGCGCTGGATTCATAGACCCTGAACTCATCACAGTTGTCGCTGATATGAATGCCAATAGTTCATATAAGATGATTAAGAGCGTTTTGGAATGGCTTACTCAAGCTTATCATGATCCTAAGCACAATAAAGCTGTCGATAAATTCATGGTTGATGTCATCGTGCAATCGATGTATTACATCGAGCATAACATTCCAATCAACCAGAGAAAGGATCTGGTATACATCCTGGTGACATTGAAGAATCTGTATCTTTCCACTCGTTCCACAGATCCACAGTTGCTGAGTATCAGGCAGCAGGGTGAAAAGCTTATAAAGATTCATAGTAAAAAAGCATCAACGTCGCTTATATCAGCGACCAGATCAGCTATCATCCTGTATATCACTTTGAGAGTCCTTGTCGGTAATCGCGGCCGCTGACATTTGCTCTGGCTAATATCTAAACCGTAATACTATGCTACCTACTGACCATCGGTCAGTAGGTAATATAGCTATGTTTTAAGAATAAGGATACCGTATGTCTCGTAGTAACTTAATACTTTTCGATAAGGACTGGGATACAGTACCCGCTATTGTACACGATAATACAAAGAACGTTTCTTTTATCGAATACGCTAACTTACTAAGCAAGATGGGGGTTAAGAATAACGCATGGCCTCTGCAGCTGCATAACCCCGAATTGAGGTATATTGACCCCAATGGGAATATATCCCTGGAGGAGATGCTTTTAGTTCGGGAAGAATGCGCGGTGAATCCGTTCTATTATTTTCGAGAGATAGCAAGAGCGCCCGGTCATACAAAAGAAAACCCTAAACCTATCCATGCCAATCGTGGCAATATGTCTGTTTACTGGTTATTCTTCAACAGCATAACTGCGTATCTTATTCAGATTCGTCAGACTGGTAAATCCTTGACAATGGACCAGTTGGTTCTTTATCTCTGTAACCTCCACTATTTTCAGAAACTTGTCAACTTACTGACTAAGGATGATGGACTTAGAAAACAGAATATGGAGCGTATCCGAGAGCTGGACCAGTATCTACCTTGGTATCTATCCGGACATAAAAAGGGTGATGTCAATAACACCGAGGAAATTCACTTCGGTGCCACGCGTAATCGTTTCAAGGGTCATATCCCTGCAACGTCTGAGAAGTTTGCCAACAACGTAGGGCGTGGTTTCACAGCACCGACATATCTGGTCGATGAATTCGCTTTCTTACGCTATGCGTCTATCTCTATTCCGGCTATGCTGGCAGGTGGTAATGATGCACGGTCTCAGGCTGAAAAAGATGGTATCTTCTATGGTACTATCTTCTCAACCACTTCCGGTAAGAAAGATGATCCTGATGGTGAGTATGCATTTAAACTGGTCACCGAAGCTGCGGATTGGACAGAGGCTTTCCTAGACTGTGTAGATCGCGACGACCTACATCGGACGATTCTCCATGCCATGCCCACCAAAGCAGATGGTAGCAGGCCATACACTCCAGAGGTTCACTGTGCGTTTAACCATAGACAGTTAGGTAAAACTGACGAGTGGCTTCAGAAGGCAAAGTCTGATGCTAAATCTGAAGGTGATGCTGCTGATAGAGACTATGGTAACGTATGGACTGATGGTTCTCAATCGTCTCCGTTGACTACAGAAGACACCAAGCGTATCCGGCAATCAGAGATTGTTTATTTTGGTCAAAGGTGTGACCCGTGGCCATATATCCTTCGTTGGCAAATGCCTATCAATAAAATTGATGCATTTATGGGTAGTAACAAAATAGTCATGTCCACTGATCCTTCCGAAAATATCGGTCGGGATGACTCCACTCTGAATCTAAGAGATGTCCGTACAGGAAAAGTAGTCGCTGCTGCTAATATCAATGATAGCAATACTATCTTGATGGCTAAGTTCATTGCACATATGTTGATCAAGTATCCAAATATCACCTGGATACCTGAAAATAAACTTAATGGCTCCTCCATTATCGACCAAGTTCTACTGGAACTCGTTGCTGCTAATATTGATCCTTTCACCAGAATTTTCAACTTGATTGTTGATGAGGCTGATGAATACAAGCAGCGCTACAAAGACATCATCACTAACGGACGGGTACCTAAAGAATTCGTCACTGCCTACCGGAAGTATTTCGGATTCAAGACGTCAGCCAGTGGCAAGTTCTCTCGCTCTGGTCTTTACGGCTCAGTCTTCATGGCTGCTGTTAAATACACGGGTGACTACGTTCATGACCCAATAACAATCAATCAAATCTTGGCTCTTGTTATCAGGGATGGCCGGATTGACCACCCTAAGAACGGTAAAGATGACTCTGTTGTTGCCTGGTTACTGACGTATTGGTTCTTAACCAATGCTAAGAATTTGAGCCATTATGGAATTGATCCAAGAGAGGTCTTGTCTCATAACAAGACAATCGATGAAGACTTAACTGACGACAACCTTTACAATAAATACGTACAGGATCGCCTGAAGGCTGAGGTCAATGATCTGATCAGAGAGCTGGAAGAGGAAAAAGATCCATACATCGCCCTTCGACTGGAGCATAAGCTTCGTCACAGTGAGTCCATGCTCAGTGACGATGATCGGAACATTCTGGCCGTTGATGATCTGATAATGAAACTTCGTCAAAAACGAAAGAAGAATTTCAGACGTTAAAAAAGAAAACACATCTATCCATCCATACACCCTTAGGTGTATGGATGGATAGATCAATGTTAACCTGGAATCATAGCGTTCCTGGTATCGATAAGGTTGGTGCAATGGTGTTTACCATGATGCGCCAGTCTCGTATTATGGAAGAACGGATGGCTGAATGTGATGATTCGTCGCGCCATCCAAAAATCTTGGTCGATGATACTGTATAGCACTTCGACACTTTTATAATGGAACTGGCTCAGCGGGGCTTTGTTCTTATGAACGTTTTCGGATAACCGAACATCCCCCACATTGACCTTCTTACCAAGTGCAGCAGCGACACTCTTGTAGTGTCTTAGGTAATCACTGACGGTTGGAGTATCCGTGACCTCATCCGCTCCTCGAAGGAACTTCAGATCGGACATGACTCGACTATAGATCCAGAGGATGCTGTCCATGGATGTTTGCTTGCGGTAAAACTCGTGAGTCATCACTTGTGCTGTATGAGCTTCATACACATCCGATTCATTGATGTCACCACCAACCAGATGCAACCAGTTAAGGAGACCTGATAAAATGATTCCGTAGAGGATAGTCGAAGCACCGTTGGGTACTTTGTCTCGCAACTCGTTTTCATAGAACGTCGCTACTTCAATCCCTTCAGGAAAGATCAACTCCCTTTTTTCTTCCAGAATTTCTTCCAGAATCGCACTGGAGATACTATCATGGATAGTCTTATCAGTAATAGACCGGTGGAGTTTTTTCTGGAATTCCAGTCGGTCCTGGGCGATAGCGGCGTCGAGTATCACTGGTAAGCCAAGCCATAGATACACATCAGTCATGTTGAATGACTGAAGATCAGCGATCTCAGTGAATACAAAGTCATAGTACTCAGTCGACAACTGAGCCTTTCGTTTGATCATGGCCGCGGCCATGATACTACCGATGGAATCCGTCGTGTAGACGACAGACATAGTTTTCTTAGGCATCTTTTTCCTTTTATTACAGGTATACGACAGGTAAATCCTGTCGTATACTTATTACTTTACAGAACTCCCTTTATAGAGAGAGTAGAGGTGATGGATCAACCGTGCCCGGTTAATATGCGATGCAAAGATTTTATGATCCTTGATCACGCCTGGCTGGGCATCCTTATAGATCCAGGAGTAGATGCTGTTGTCATCCTGTTCACCCCAGGCCATAGTCATGACCGACATATATCCTGAAAGTGAGGCTTCGTGGTTAAGAGGTTCGTAGCGCTCAGCTGTGAATCGAATGTTCCCGTATACACCGAAGTCAAACTCCACGTTCGCCATGTAAGGCGTAGAGCTCTTCTGTCCCATTTGGCCACTGAGATGTTCCACATACGGGATCATATCCATCAGCTCTGGATCAGAGATCTTTGCCACCATGTCAGCCATTCGGTGCTCACCGAACATCAGGAAGCGGTTATCCAGTTCTCCAGTACGGAACTGTTTCCACAGCATACGGATCTGGTTCAAGATCGATGTATCCGTATACCGTACTCCATTCAAATCAGGCAGATCGTCTTTCTGGGACAGCTCATGGAGCTTCTCCCAGAGTTCTGCCACCGGCGTGACCGACGGTTCTTCAACCACCGGTTCAGCTTCTGAAGTTGTTTCTTCACCGTCATTCACTGGGTGATCAGCCCCAGCTCCAGTCTGAGTTGTTTCAGTGGTCTGGTCAGGTTGTTCGGCTTCTGGAGCTGTTTGTTCGTTCATAGTTTCTTCTTTCATGGTTTCTTCTTTCATGTTGATCTCAGTGACAAAGCTGACACCTTCGATAATTTCACGACTGATAATCAGATTACCCCCAATAAGTTCGGAGAGTAACAAGATGACCACCGTGCATGCTTTGTCTACCTCTTCCTGGCTTTTGGCTGTTCGATAAAGCAGGGTCACGGGGTCCTGTCCATGGAGTTTCTCCATAAGTGCCTGAATAGAGGAGCTCAGATGAGGATATCTGATCACCTGCTCATTCATGGGAGTTACTCCCTTTTTTCGTTCAGAACGACCTGGACGTGCTCGTTTACTCATATTTGCTCCTTCTGGTTAATGGGTTAATACTTTTTTATTTAGGACACTTTTAGGTATCCTCATGTATAGTTTATATAAATGAAAAAAGATAGAAAGTGTGTCCCATACCAATTAATGATGGAACAGAGATGGTATTTGGATTGAACGATGGGAATTTGCTACTTCATGATGATTTCTCGCTAGATGTTTTCAAAATTGGGGATTAAAACCCAGTATTCTCATATAGAGTATAATCGAATCAAAAAAATAGGAACCTCTCCACCGCCTTCGTTCAATGAAGGCGGTGGAGTATCTTATCCAGAAGTCGTTAATGAGGTAACGATGCGGTCAGAGATATTTGTGTAGATCTTTGATCTTCCAATTTGAAATATCTTTGTCAAAGGCCGAGCTCTCGAACATGTCCGTTAGAACCGAGACACCGCTGACATTCCATTGCGAGATATCCTGGTTAAAGACGGAATACTTAAACATCTCTCGCATATTCTTAACACTAACCACGTCCCATTTGGAGATATCACCATTGAAACGACTTAGCTTCATCATGAAACTCATATCCACTACACGACTGACATCCCATTGGCTGATATCCCCGTTGAATAGGGAGTGATAAAACATGGAGTCCATGTATTCCACACTGGACACATCCCATTGTGAGATATCTTGGTTAAAGCGCGTATAGGAAAACATGTTACTCATATTTTTGACGCTACTTATATTCCAATGAGAGATATCTCCATTGAAAGTAGACTGATTGAACATCTTAGCCATGGATTTAACCTTAGATACGTCCCACTGGGAAATATCACCATTGAAGTTTGCCAATTGAAACATACCGGTCATATCCAGTACATTCGAGACATCCCATTCAGATATATCTCCTTGCAACGTTCGTGATTTGAAGAGATAGCTCATATCAGTGATGGCTGATACATCCAAGTGGTTCAGAGACCGAACATTTTTATAGTCGTCACATGCCCGTCTTACATAAACTTCTAGCTCTTCGCGGGTATTTACCTTGATTTTAGACATAGCTGTTTCCTAGATAGTAACTTATGGATCGGGTATATAATACCCTCATCTGAAGTATCGTAATATTGATTTATTGAATAACTACCATACTCACTACACTACCAGGATATTCCTGGTAGTGTAGTGAGTCAGCTTTTATTATTACCTGAGTGTGGCGGCAGCGATGGCCAATTGCATTTCGTTGACACCTGATGGCCGAACAAATCGAATCAGTACATTGCTATACGAATTCAACGCTTTATCCGTTGTCAGATCTGAATTCCATGCGGAGTTGATGAAGTAGTTTGTCCAAGTAGCACCATTGTCCAGTGATACATAAAGAGACGTCGGGTCAGGAGCAAAAACTTCAGTGCGTCGATCCACGAGCGGCTGTGTGTCCTTATAGAATGCTTTGATCCATTCTTCCTTTGTGTCAAATCCAGAACTCAGATTGTATAACGTATCTGATTTCTTCGTCACAAACAATTCACGGCCATAAGGGTTCAATGTAGGACTCAATTGAGTATTAACTATCCAAGGAGTGATGGTTTCACTTGGCTCAGAGAATAGTGTCACATCAAACATCTGTGTATGGATCATAGGCTTATACGACATAGAGATCTTTCTCAGATTGAGATTAACCTGCAGACGTTGCCTAAATCCAAATCCTCTTGGCTCGAAAACGGGCATGGAAGGATTATAGGTCACATATTGCGTGACTTCCTGGTATGAATTACGCGATAGGTTATAAAGCCAGTACCTCATTCGGTACCCGTTCAGAGCATCATCCCAGAACGGATACATGAAGAGTTTGACAGTATACCCGGGCTCAACGATCTTAGTGACCACCGAGTAAGCTTGTGTGACCTTTCGATCAACATACACACCCTGACCGGCATAAGCGATCTCGTCAGGGGACAAGCTATAGACTAAGGCTAAATCAAACTTTTCACCAGGGATACTGGAGACATAACTATCGATGCCGTCCATACGGAACTTCCCTCCGTCAACTGGAAGCTTCAGAGGAGGCCCAACATTGTAGTTCACGACACCAACCAAATCCAATGCGTTCAAAGGAACGTTCAATGGGAACTGTAGCACATTCGGGTCTGCTGCGGATAACCACGGAGATTCAAGAGATATACTCGTTACGAATTTTCTCTGAATATCCAATCCACGAATATAGCTTGTATTCTCAACCAAAAGCATCGACTTGGATACAGGATTACCATCAGCCGTGTAGAAGATAACCAGAAGTGGTTCTCCGTCAGGAATGTCTTCTGTCACAGAGAACTCTTGAACCACTTTGATGGAGTGGTTTGTATGAGAATCCAGCGCAACAGCTTCCAATGGAACCTTGACGCCCAAGAATTGTCCGGAACTATCGTACATTCTGGATACGGGTTCACCACCTGCGTTAGGATCACCGTTCTTATAGACGACAGCATAGGCGTTGAACATACCACCAACGAAGCAATGGGTATCCACCGTTGCTTTATAGGGGTAATTACTACGATTGATATAAATCCGCAGTAGCTGAGCCTGCGAGCCTGGACCAACACCAAACAAAATATCTTCTCGAGTGTTATCACCATTAGCACCAAAAGGACTAATAGGTTCCAGTACGGGAATATATGTGACCGGGTTCACGCTTTTAACGATCCATGTCTCATAAGTCTGTGGACGGCGGACATAGTCATTAACTTTCGGTACGTACCGATTCTTACCTTCCAGACCCACGAAGATATCATCGATACCCCAAATACGCCAAGGGGCGTTTTCATCCCAGATAGGCTGAACATTGTCAGTCGTTGGGACATTGATAATTACGCTCATTTGTTCTTATCCTCATTAGGTAGGTATGGTGAATGTGATGAAGTTATTCAAACCTATCTTTGAGTCACAATACAGTCGATTGGCAGCTTCCAAGAATCTATATTGCGCACGAGACACATTCAAGGGAGTCGACGACCTTGTCGGAGTCAAATTGACGTACTGCTCCGGTAACTCATTGTAGGTATTGATAGGGTCGTATTCTAAGAGCACCTCATAGGGTTTACATATTTCGAGCACTTCCATATCAGCCAGGAGTACTGCATCGTCGAATACCAGTGATTCATTCTCACAGAGAGCAACTAGCTTGGACATAAAAGGCGATACCAGCCGCCATCTCTCAACCGCTACACTGATAGGCTGATCCATCGGAATAGGGTAATAAGTGTCCATATAGGACTCTACTAACCGATCGACGTATTTGGCCTGATCATACAAAGGGTATGTATCCGTTTTCGTGAAATTCTTAAGCGGGGCAATCATCTCATCGATCTGATAAGGTGTCCCATTCAAAGGGCTAGTGGATTGCCAGGTAGGGTGGTCTTCAAAAAAGACGACTTCCTCCTTGCTATATACACCGCCACAAACACTGATATGCAATACCTTGTTATCAAGTACCGCGTACTTGCGGTCATTAGACAGAGCGCCATTGATCACAAAGCCTTTACTCTTGATCGGAAGCAATGCCATCTGGTCAGAACAGAACCCCGTGAATCGGACGTGTACATCTTGAAGTACATTAGTCGTCGGTTGCTTGAAGTACCGATAATTATTGACACAGATATAGGGATATTTCACAACGTAGTCGATATCTCTGACCAGATTGTGACCATTTATCCAGATCTGAAGATCGCCTCGCGGTATCTGCATCGTCTCGATATCGACACCAGGCTCAGTACGCTCCATCTCCGTGATGGGGAATATAAAAGTCCCGTCGAATTCCATAGCCTGGAAGCTATATGAAAGGAATGTGTCATCAAACCGAACTCTGAGGATTTGGTCCGAGTCACCGCCGATCCATTTAACCACACCGTCAACCACCTCATACTTTGTATCATCGCCAGTGATGTCAGTCCAGTCACCAAAGATGGCAGGTGGATCCTGGTTAAAGTCAAGACGCGCCCTATAGACGCGATAGGAGCAGTTCGGTCGAAGAGTGATGTTGTCACGAGCTACAATATCTGACGTCCGATGCTGTCCGACACCTACAATGGCTTCAATCATAAAGCATCCGGTGTTTGTCGCGTTGTAATCATCATCGCCGCTGTCATGCAAATGCACACCGAGCAATTTACCCTGATAATCGTATTCATAGACTGTACAGGGTCCAGCTGCTAATTCATACGGTAATTTAGCGAACGGGGTGTCGTATGTTCTATCAGTGGCCGTTGGAGTATTAGCAAGAATAACAGACATGCTGTTATATCCATATGCCTGCTCCACTTGCTCGATAGTGATATCTCCGAAACCTTCACGCATAACCAATGGGTAGGCTGCTGCTTCCAAGTGGGCTGCATTCCAAACAGGCACTAATGAGTTAACACCTGACATACTCATCGTGATCTGAGTATCCGAGAGCTTGTATAGTTCCTGTATGCGGTTTGCATCATGGATCAATGGCCGATTATATCCACCTTGACGAATCTTTAGTGTGATCTGGTATTCTGAGAAATCAGAACCATCGATACCTAGATCTTCGGTGATGCATCGCGCGATATAGTTGACATACTCACTGGTGAGGCTATAGTCACGGTGGGTGATCATCCGCATGGCATCTAATTGATTCTTAGGATAGAAATACCCTATAGTGACGGCTGGTGTTTTCTTGTATTTGATAAAAACATCAATGTCGTCTTGGAAATCGATCTGATTGACCTGAATTTCTTTGGGATAGTGAAGAAGATATTTCAGCTTCTGATCCATAATCGACGTAAATGGTACAAGGTCGCTTGTCTCCCACGTAACAAGTCTCTTGACAGATGCGTCATAGATAAGTTCGACAATGTCGCCAGGTTTGACATTAAGAAGATCGAAGTTATCGACAGTATATCCATTCACCCATACCTCAGTATGCCCGATCCTGAGTCTCCAGTTATCCCAGATAACCTGGATGTTAACGACTTCCTGGACAGTTTGCGGACGGAATGTCTTCACTTCGATAAAAGGTGTCGATGGTGTTGCCTGGTTCAATTGTCTCAGGTACGAATTGCTATAGAACCGGAAATAGAAATCATCCGTGTTGTATTTGACATTGATGGTCTTGTCACACTTAACCGCGAATAAAAGACATTTCTCACGGGTATACATAAAGTACACATTACTACGCGGTATGTTAACACCGCGTTGTGTGTAAATATTAGCGTAAAAAGGAGAACTATTCATAGCCTCCTCAAAACTAAACCATTTCTCCTTCAGCCATGACGGGTTCTGAGAAAATAACCCGAGTAATACAGGCGGCCATTGACCTACTTGAAATACTTGGGCGTACGAGTCCTTGGAAGGTAAATCAATATGTCTGGATAGTGCAAAGACTTGAACAATGGCACCAGCTCCGTACGTCACCTTCTCAGGCTTTATGATGTGCTGATTGTCTTGTGTTGGATTGCACCAGATCTGGTCTCTGGCTTTGTCGATTAGATACTCATGCATATTTGTATCATCCTTTTGAAAAATAAGAAGCTACTGCAAGACTCTCGAAAGAGAGTCTTGCAGTAGCAGTAAAGATTAGTTCATCACTTTGCTAAACGAACCGTCTTCTTCACTCAATTCCCCTAAGAGCTTATCGATCTCGAGATCGTCCTTGGCTTCCTGGTGCTCCAGGAACACGGATGGATCAAGATATTCCATTACTGGTCGAATTGTTTGTTCGGGTGTCGTATATTCCTCAAGCATCCAAGAAAATGCTTTATTAAAGTGATCCGAACGACCACCTTTACCAACCAACTGAATAGTCTGACCGAGCTGCTGTTTACGGAAATTATTGTAGTTGATACAATAGAACACCATCGCTGCAAAAGTAGGTGGATGTTCCAGTGATACAGGAATGATAACTTTACTATTGCTGGAATACCAGACGTTTGCTAGCAAGTTCAAGAGAACACGATCATTGAACTCGGTACCTGGTTTCCCTGGAATAGGATTAAGGTTTACATTATCCAGTTTATCCACAATAGCGTGACACATGTCACCGATTGTCATCATCACTGTGTCAAGTTGCTTATAGAACGCCAGTGCTTGAGCGAAAGGTATCTTGAAGGAATCGCTGGCTTTTCTAGCTACAGCCATAGCCATATCAATATTCTGAGCATAATTCACAGGACCATCAATGAACAAACTCTCGTAGTAACCGAGTGCTATCATCTGAATCTTCATAGTGTCCGTGAAGATCAATGCAAAGTATTTCGATACTGACTGCGCAACCATGGAAGCGAAGACAACACTGATGAAACCCATAGAGTTACTAAAGCGCTGAGTGTCGCCACTTGCCCAAGCAAGAGAAGCAATTCCTCTGGCTCTCGTGAACTCAAACTCTTCTCGACGACGAATATGGTTATCAATATTCTGTAACGTACCACCTGAACTTACAAATAATCGCACATCTGTAAAAAGATATGACTTACCGCTTACATTTTTAATCAATATCGGGTGGGCGAATGATGGGATATCCCTCTCACTAGAACGACATCCTGTGATAAAGACCGGGGTGATCGAGTTAGCGGCCCGAACGCCTAGGTTTGTTCCGTCGAGGGGGTCTCTCACAGTGGATTCTTTAAGCGGTGTCACGACCTTTGTCATGTCGAGGACCAGACCTGCAGAGGTATGGTAGGGGTCAAGGTAAATCGTCATTTTATAAACTTCTCCAAACGAAGAATTTTTTTCAGTAAGAAAGGATCGCATATGGCAATCATTAACGGTGCGCCAATGGTCGAGGACTACGGCATTCAGGATCTCTCCGGAGCAGTGGTTCCCACTCAATCGGCTCCTGCTCCACAACATCTTCCAATTTTCCTGATTTGGGCAGAAAAGGGAACTACGGACGAACTGCTTTTGGCAGGTGCTGAGCGAGAAAACATTTACGGCGACAATACGTTCGCACCAGGCTCGAAGTACTACAACCATGCCACTATTTTTGCAAATCGTGCAAATCAAGAGGCTAATGCTTGTATTTATAAGCGCTTGATCCCGGAAGATGCAGGCCCCAAGGCCAATATGACCCTGTGGTTGGATGTGCTTCCAACCGAGGTAGATTTGTATCGCCGTAATACGGACGGTTCCATCTGGACGGATGCCCTTGGTGATCCAGAAGTGACTGGCACCGCTGACGGCTACAAGGTCAAGTGGGTGGTTACGTCTAAGACGGTTGGTGATGCTGACGTTGTTGGTCTTCAGACTATTAAACCAGGTACTCAAGTTGATACAGATACCAGTACGACCTCTCAACTCTACCCTATCTTTGACTTCGTCGTAGATAGCCACGGTGAGTACGGTAACCGTCTTGGTGTGCGTTTCTGGGCACCTAACTCGAACATCGAGGACATCCCGTATGAAATGATGAACACCTATAAGGCGTTCCCATACTACTTCTCGGTTGTTAGTCGTGACACCCCGACCAGCGCTGCTCAAGTGGTTAAGACGATCTTTGGTGAACAGCAAATCGGTCTTGTACTGAAACCCGATGTGAAGGACCCCGTCACTACACAGGAACTTTACATCAAGACACGTATCAGTTCCTCTTATGAGAACAAGACGGATCCGCGTTTCCCGATCGAATACCCTCCTTTTGGTAAATTTCACGTCTACCAGGCTAATCTGGATTTGCTGCTGGAACAGTTCCATGAGGCTGAGGTTCCATTCATCGATCAATGGAGCGACTTCTCTGCTGCGGAAGAAGATAGCGGTCTGTTCAACGTGATCACTGGTCAGAGCACCTTTGGTGTTCCGTACCATAGCTTCATCTTCTCGAATGAATCGGACGCTGTGACTTTCTCTCGTTATACTGACGTAACTGCCGCTGGTGGTTCGGATGGTACGATGAATGATGAGATTTTCGCTGAAATGGTATCTAGTTATATCAAGCGTTACCGTGATCGCAAGGATCCACTCATGGATCTGGCATATCACATTCAATCCATCTTCTATGATTCGGGTTTCCCGATGGAGACCAAGATGGATCTGCCAAGCTTTGTATCCCAGCGGCATGACACGTTCGTTGTTCTCGGCACCCATGTGGCTGGCGGACCTAAGCTATCGGAAAGCCAGGAGTACTCGTCGGCTGTGTCCTTGCGTGCTCGCGTCATGAGCTATCCTGAGTCTCTGTACTTTGGTACACCTGCTACTCGTGCATTGATCATGGGGTGTTCCGGTGTCATCCGTAACACGCAGTACCGTGTACCTGCCACGTATGAGATTCTGGTCAAGATGGCTCGATACATGGGCGCCTCTAATGGCCGCTGGAAGGGTGGTAATACTCGTCCGGATGGTAACCCAGGTAACGTCATTGAAGAGCTGACAGACCTTAACATGGTCTGGGTACCTGAGTCGATCCGAAATCGTTTCTGGACTGTTGGTTTGAACTGGATCCAGCGCTATGACCGTGAGACCTATTTCATCCCAGCCTACCGTACGGTATATCCGGATGATACGTCGGTCCTCACGAGCATGATCAATGTTCTGGGTATTTGCTATTTGAATAAGATCGGACATAAGTGCTGGCGTACCATTACCGGTCGTAGTGATTTGACTAATCTGCAACTGGTTGATCGTGCCAACAAGTTCGTTAGCAATGAGACCAAGGGTATCTTTGATGATCGATTTGTTATCATTCCTCGTGCCGTGGTTACGGATCTGGACGAGCTGCGTAACTTCAGCTGGACACTGCCAATTGGCTTCGGTGCACCTGGTATGAAGACTGTTCAGACTCTGTACATCCAGGCTGATCGCATCGAACGTCTTCAGAACGCTGAATGATTCTTCGGTATTCAGCTAATTGAGTGAATTACACCAGGGTACATGGAAAAACCATAGTGGTTAATCCGGTACCTTGGTATCTTTTAAATGTTTGGAGAATCAATACATGCAGCGCAATGATAAAACTCTCATTGGCAACACGGCATACGGCAGTAACATGGGGGGTAACCCAAATGTGCTGAATCTTGCCGAAGGTGGCTTCTTCGGTTGGTCGCCTGATCTTGCCAATGCCCTCAGTGAACAAGGTTATGTTCGTAAGCCTTTGGAAATTGTGGTTATTGAAACACCTCGTTTCTGTACCCTGATGCCTAATCCAGAGCAATGGCAAGCCTCTTTCCGTAATCTGTTTGAGCGTAAGGCCATTCGCGTTGAAGGTTTCAATGCCGGTCTGACAGTTGAGACCGATGACCATGCCGCCGGTGGTGCTGGTGAACTGATGCAGGAACCAACCAACGTTGTTCGTGCTCGTACTGAACCGAGTTTCTCGTTTGTGGAACTCTATGGCCGTCCTATTCAGCGTTTCCATGATCTTTGGATCCGTTACGCTATTATGGACCCAGATGCGAAGTACGCGATGCTGACTACTCTTGGTGCTAACGCTCCTACTGATCTGTTGGCTGACTGGTATTCCGGTACCATTCTGGCATATGAACCAGATCCAATTCACCGCGGTATTGAGAAGGCTTGGCTTACTACCAACTTCTACCCACTCAACAACGGTGAAATCACCGGTGTGCGTGATCTGACTACCGCCTCTGAGTTGACCCGTCTGACGATCCCTTATGCAGGTCTGTCGGCTGTCGGTAACGGCATCGATGCATTTGCCAAGGAAATCATGGACTTCACTAACCTGGCTAACGCTGACCCGTTCAACAAGGCGTCCTTTATCAAGGAAATCGCACCTGACGTGTTGGCTGCTGCTGAGGCAGGCTTCAAGGCGGATGCTGAGCGCACTGGTGCGGCTAATGTCTCCCCAATTGGCGGCTGATCCTAACTGACGTAATCACACCATACACTAGGCTCTCACAAGCCTAGTGTATGTGGTTGTGTCTGTATATACTGATCAAAAAATAAACAGCATATCCCTACCTACGCATTTTATGCGTAGGTAGGGTATATCTGAAGGATTGACTTAACTCTTCAGCAGCTCATTGAATGTGGTCTCAGCGTGCTGGATGGCGGCGCCGATGTCGCCGCGATGACCTGTGGTGGTTTTGATGATACCAACAGCACCACCCTTCTTCACCCAGGGGCGGTCAGGTTGACCGTCGCGCCCAGCCATCACACCTTCTTTGAATGGAGTAATACGGGCGGCAAACTCGGTGCCCTTGTTGCCCTTGGTGATGACCTCGAAGGTCTTGTCCTTCAGGGTGGCATCGGCCTTGACAGCCTCATGGGCCAGCTCAGAAGCTGCCTGAATGTTGCCAGCCAAAAAGACCTTGTCGTAGGCGTCCTTTTTCTCGACAATCTCACGGGTGAGGCCGTCTGCCTCAGCATGTTTGAAGTAGATGCCGTCATCGTCGATGTTGGCGCTTGTCTTATCCGATCCGAATGCACCGGCAGCTGCCTTGATGTCAGCAGCGATAGCTGCTGCTTCTGCGGAAAGGGTCTTGATCTTTTCAGTCATGTTCAGATATCCTTGTTGAATGAAGGGAGTTGAATGAAGGACATTTGTCACTGTCCTCATGTAAAGTATATATCGCCCTATTTTTTTACAAAGGGGTAATTACAACTGAGTATTCTCACTAAAAAGAAATGAGACATACATCCATGGCTAATACCATGGATGTATGTCTATCTATTTATAGCGCCGTATCAGGTACCCCTCTAGGAAACCTGACACACCAATGGTTCAACAATCTAGTGACTGTCGACACCACTGTGTTGATGTTCGACGTATCAATGAACTGCTGGGCCTGTACCATATACTCCAGCACATCAGAGCGCTGGAGCATATCCTCCGTAAACTTCACAGAGTAATCTGGAGTAACTCTCCAGATGGACTCTGTGTCCGTCTTCATTTTCTTAATATGAAAGACGGGTGTCGGATACGGGGTACCCTCCACGCACGCAGCGAATTCACTTTCGCTGAGTACATGGAACACAGGTTTACCGTACGTCTCCGACGGTAATATCATGAATGCACCTCCTTTTCTTGAAAAAGATTTTGTAAAAATTGCGTGATAGCTGGTAGATAAAGAGCATCACACTGGTGATATAAAGGGCAGTTTCAACAGCGAGCAATAGTTCGTTGTTGATGGCCTCTTTTTCAATTTCACTCATGTCGTTCACCATTAACTTTCTATCCAGTACTTGCACCGATGTGTGCAGGTACTGGATATATGATGTTTTTGGTTTTTGTCTTATTCAGACCATGACGGATGGCTTCATTGAAAAAGAGGAAGACCAGATGGAGACAACCATCTCCAAAAGGTGTAGTCAATTAGTTTATCGACATAGTTCCTTTCAATAACTAACTGTGTAGTTAGCCTCAATTACAGTATATGTGAATGAAAAATTTTACATGGGTAAAAAATAAAGTAAGTATCCACGCCAAGCCCGATAAGGGCTTGGCGTGGATAGAGTTACTTGTTGTACATGGAATACATGCTCCAATGCAGTCCAACCCAGCAGCTAATACTGGTTCTCCCGCCTTCATGGGTCTCCCCATTCACATACCCCGCTAGCTTGACCCCTTTACGGGTGAATTTATGGGCGAAGCGCGAGGCGGCAGCTGTGATAGCGTCGGCCTCGCCGACGCTGATGTCAATGTAGTCCCTGAAACCCATGGATTTTTCCAGGTTAAAATGTTCCTGCAAGTGCAGATGCATGGACTTATTGACCCTTTCCATCCATTCACCCAAATCGGGTTCCACACTGACAGTGTATTCTATCTCGTCACCTGGCCGCCGCACATAGCGTACCTTGAGAGGTACGCTATGGTAGGTAAAGTCAATATCCAGAGGGCGACCAATTAATATGGTATCGCCCCCTGGATCTTTCTTAACTTCCATCCCCATGGATGAAAGTTCTTTGGCCACATGGCCCAGGGCGGCGCGCGCGTTGAAAGGCTTTGTCATGATCATTCCTTTTGGTAATGGGTTGAAGAAGAATTTTGAATTGAGAACTTATTACCATTGTCCTCAAGTTAAGTATATGTGAATGAAAATTTTTATAAAAGGTATATACCCTACTACTCACTGACCCAATAGGTCAGTGAGTAGTTAGAGTTTATTTCTTAGCCCAGTTGAAGTAGATAGACTTCTGTTTGCTGATTCCAGTATCGATAGTAATCACCTTTTCCAGTTCTAATAGGTTATTACGGGATTCCATTGTCGCTACTTGAGGAGTATTCTCCATTTCTTTAGAGCGCTCAATTACTCTTCGGATGACCGACATAGCCATGTCTTCCTCATGACGGGATTCCAAGGTCGCCGAAAGCATCTTCTGAGCTTGCTTGATACCAGGCTCATTGACATAGTCCCATGTCACAATAGTCTGTAGGTCGTAGATATTACGCATCATTGCTTTACGTAACACTGAAAACGATCGAATAGAGAAAGATACATTGGCCAATGGGTCGGCTAGATCTTTCTCCAATACATGACCACTGGCACCGCCTGGTCGATAACGGGCCATGATACCCACCATATCGGGTCTATTAAGATGTGGGTTATTGCGGCCGTAATTCTCATCTAGACCGATTTCAGCCCAATATACGCAGATGTTAGGTTCATGGATATCATTCAAACGATGCAGCCACGCCTGATCATTTGCATAATCTGCCGTTCTGCGTGGATGACCTACTTCACCTCTGAGGGCCCGATCCTTGATACGTCTTTGAAGAGATGAACTCTCTTCAAAAAGATGACGGGCTCTTTCAGCAGCATATACATATCCACCGGCATTCTCTATATTAAGGCCGCCTATGCATTGCGTGTAATAACCAGCTGCATCTGGTTTAATGATACCTTGCTTACCTGCCCTAAGGACAGCTGCTTGGTATGTAATTGTCGACATACGAGACTCCATTGCTATAGTTGCGGCTTCTATGCGCGAACGATCTTCTCCATAGTACCCACCTTGTCATAAGGTGAAACAATAGCTGAAATGATACCGTCCTGTGCATATGCACCGGTAATTTTATTGAGGGATGATTTCACAGTAGCTATGACTGAGCTGAGTGGAACGAATTCCACGTTACCTGGGTCACCATCGTGGTATGAAGTCATGAGCACTCTTAAGAACTCGTTTGTATCGTCGTCGGATTTTCTAGCACATGCTGCAGTTAGGAATTCCATCACCTCTGGATTCTTCATTGCTGAGAATCCGGCGAACTCAGGAGCTGTGTCGAAAATACGCCCATGATCATCATAACTTACGTACCATGGAACCCTTCCTTTAAACAGGAAGACGTCGAAAGGGCTAAAGATCAATTTCGAATTGCTCAGCAAATTGGTGGTCTTGAATACCACTGAATGCTTAGCGAAGTAGAACTCATAGTACTCAGCGCCATCAATGACTTTGATATTGATCGAAGTTGGACT
>QXGG01171033.1_pt1 | contig 75395 bp, 79 predicted proteins | sample 1982491 | NCBI WGS metagenome assembly QXGG01 (sample SAMN09924614, study PRJNA488089) | Wastewater metagenome, whole genome shotgun sequencing project. | isolation source: South African research farm wastewater | place: South Africa: Irene, Agricultural Research Council, Animal Production...
TGGGATTGGTCGCGCGCACAGCTTAACGATGGCAGCACCGCGGTGCTCTATGACATTCGACAGCTGCGCGCTCCTGAGCGCTTGCTGGCCTTGCGTTTCAACACGAATGGAACTGTTGAGCCCTTTGAGGCGCCCCCGCGACAGGCGCTGCCCAAAGCATTTTGGCGTGTGGGAAGATCAATTCGAAGTGATGTGAATGTGAAAGCGCAGGTCATGCACACGCTGGAAGACACGCCGTTTTACATTCGCTCGGTGTTGAAATCAGGGCTGCTCGGACAAGAGGTGGTGTCGTTTCACGAGACTTTGAACATTCCAAAGTTGGATCGCAGCAGTACTCGGTTTATGCTGCCCTGGCGAATGCCGCGCGTGCGTTGATTGCCACGTCGGCCCTGCGGGCCTCCTCGCAATGACATCGTCATCGTGAGGCGCGAAGCAATAACCCGTCATCGCGAGGCGCGAAGCGCCGTGGCGATCCACATCACTTCTTGCCGCGGTCTGTCACTTCCCCAATGCCATAACGGCGAAGCTTCACATACAGGCTTTGCCGCGAAAGCCCCAGCATCTCCGCAGCAGAAGCACGGTTGTCGCGCGTCAATCGCAGCGCCGCCTCAATGCAAAGCTTCTCAATTAAGTCGGCAGTCTCAGAAACAATTTCTTGCATGGGCACTCGGCCCACAAGCTCCACTAACTGATCGGCCGAGCGGGGTAGCTCTTGCAACGAAGGACGATCGCGGCCAACGCGCTGGCCCACTTCGCGAATGCTAAAGCCCAGCACCGGTGCCACACTCGTCTTAACTGACACCCCCGAAATTTCGACCTGCTGGTCGCTGCCATTGTGGCCATGCAAAACGGTGGCAAACAAGCGCACTGCGCCACGTTGCTGAATATTGGCGATCAGCACATTCAAATCGACATCGGCGCGGCCCAGCCAATCGGAAAGATTGCGCCCAACAATTTGTTCTGCCTTGGTGAGCTGCGCCATTTCAACGAAGGCGTGATTGCAGTTGAGCACTCGGCCATCGAGATCGGTCACCACGAAGCCATCGGGCGATTGCTCCAAGACATCCAGGGCGATCGAGTGCTTGGGTGAAACACTCTGCGAGGCGTCTTGAAAATAAGCCGGTGTTAATCGAATCAGGAATAAAGCCCCGCCCTCTTGGCGGAATAAGGAAGCCGATACGGTCACATCACCGCCTTCTGCAAGGCCAGAGATTGTGCGCGAGTCGGCTTCGCCAAAAGAGCGCACGCCGGCGAGCATGTCTTCAATGGCGGCGCGATGGGTTTCGGGAATGCAATCGACCAGGGGTTTGCCGGTGATCTTTTTCACCGCCATGCCAAGAATTCTTCCGGCTGCGGGGTTGGCTTCTTGTACCTTTTGAGTGGCAGTATCGACAATCAGCACTGCCTCGGCAGCCAGTTCAAACAAGAGTCGATAGCGGGTCTCCATGTGGCGCATGCGCAGGTAATCCCGCTCCATGGCCTGGTGGGCTTCGATCAGGCGTTGCTGCAACGACGCCATGCTGCGCAGATCGCGCCCAAAGGCGACGACATGGCCTTGGTTTCCCACTTGAATGGCAGAGCACAGCATGGGCACATCGGCCGCCTGCGCGGAAGGGAAGTTCACATGCCGCCAGCGGCCAAGGGCTTGGCTCGAGGCCTCGCGAATCAATTCATTGACCTTGACCCGGCTTTCGCTGGTCACGACATCGGCCCAGTGCTTGCCGGCCCATTGCTCGGTTCCTGTGAACGGAACCTGTTCGTTCGGCAGGCGCAGCTGCTGAATAACGCCTTCAGCATTCATCAGAAGAGAAAAATCGGTGGCTGCAGAGATAACGCCAGCGGCCGCAAGGGGGTCAAGCCCCTGCAGGATTTCTTCCGTCTGGCGTGGTGTGCTCATGATCCTCTTTCGAAGAACTGGTTTCGGTTGTTTGCGGGCCGCGAGGCAACTGTTTTTTCGGCGACACGCACGGCATCTTCAGCATCCATGGCATGAATATCGGCGCCCACCGCCTTTGCATGTTCGGGGTGATGAACGATGAGCGGCCCACCTGCCATGATGATTAAAGTTGGATTCTGAGAAGCCTTGCGAAGTTCATTAATCAGCTCTTTTAGGCCAAAAAGCTGCGGCTCTGAGCCAATTGAGATTCCCACCAAATCAAACCACTCGTTTTGCACGGCTTGAATCATGTCTTGCGTCTGGGTCATGGGCTCGCTCCAAACCGACCAGCCAGCCTTGTGAAAGAACTCTGCCACCATGAGGATTCCAAGGGTGTGCTGGGACCCGGGCACGGGCGCCAACATAATTTTTCTGTTTTCGCCGCTAATTTTTTGATTCTCACCGCCACCGCGGAAATCTGGGCTTAGGTCATACATGACCTGCTGGATTCGCCACAGGGCAACGGTCACCTCGGTGAAATCGCATTCGTCCCGAGCCCACATGCCATCGAGCTCTCGAGCGGCCGGACCGAGTAGTTCCAGGTAAATGCACCGCAGGCTAATTCCCCGGCTCAGCATGCCCTCAACAAATCGGTGACAGGTCGCCGAGTCGCTCTGAAGGGCAATGCGGGTGAAATCCTGAACTTCTTTGACTGAAATCAGGGAAGCAGAGGAGGTGGGCGCTGCCGATCCATGGCTTGCGACCAGGCGGGGGATGATTTCCGCCTCAATCGTATTAACTAGCCAGGACATTTGCGCCCCCTGAAACTGTTGGGCGCCTGATTCGGCCACTTGTTTTGTTTCGTCCCCATTTCTCTCGGACTGTCGAGACAGCAGCCGCCAGCATGAGTCGGCGCTCGAATTTGGCGGGGTCGGGGTGTCCTTCGGTTCGATCATAAATTTGTTTTGCCCATAAACGAACTGGAAGGAAGCAGTTCCGCGATGATTTTAACGCAAGTGAGTGCTTATTAATCATCGATGACTGGGCCTTGTTCAAGACGACCTTCCAGCCACGTCAGTTGAATCTTTCAACCAATTTTAGGGTTCGCGGCGGACATGTCAAAACATGTTTACACCTATACCTCTGTCATAGTCAATCTGTCAATACTTTGATATGTCAAATTAAGTTGACAGTTGGGGGGCTCGGTCCTAGAGTAAGCCTTGAGAAATAAAGGAAATTTGGAGAAATCCGTTGTCTGAAACCAGGCCGCTCTATACCCCGGAAGAACGACGCCGGCGCGACGAAACCCCGTGGACACTCGTTCAGGGGATCCTCGCGCCCGTTCAATTCTTGGTGTTCATCGTCAGCACTGTCTTGGTCATACGCTTTCTCTGGACCGGCGAGGGCGAAGGCCTGGCCACGGGCTCTGTTGTTCTGAAGACCCTTTTGCTTTACACCATCATGGTGACGGGCTGCATTTGGGAAAAGGTGGTGTTTGGGAAATACCTTTTTGCTCGTGCTTTTTTCTGGGAAGACGTCTTCTCAATGCTGGTGTTGGCCTTGCATACCGCCTACCTGATCGCACTGTTTGGTGGCCTGCTCTCTGTGAAAGAGCAAATGGTGCTGGCGCTTGCGGCCTATCTGGCCTATGTCATTAATGCGACGCAGTTTCTGCTGAAACTGCGAGCGGCGCGTCTTCAGCAAGAGCGTGAAGCAAAATCAATGGCGGGAGCCGCAGCATGAACGCGCCCGAAGCTCTCCATGTTTTGCGTGAGCGCGGCCAGCGCGAGGTCTTTTGTGGCCTAACTGGAATTATCTGGCTACACCGAAAAATTCAGGATGCATTCTTTTTGGTGGTGGGCTCGCGCACCTGTGCCCATCTGATCCAATCGGCCGCAGGCGTCATGATCTTTGCCGAGCCGCGCTTTGCCACGGCCATTATTGATGACCGCGATCTTGCGGGTTTAGCCGATGCAAACGATGAGCTTGATCGCGTGGTCACCCGTTTATTAGAGCGTCGCCCCGATATCAAAATGTTGTTCTTGGTGGGCTCTTGCCCTTCCGAGGTCATTAAGCTTGATTTGTCGCGCGCAGCCCAGCGCCTAAGCCAGCAGTTTGCACCCAAGGTGAAGGTGTTGAACTACTCAGGCAGCGGAATTGAAACCACCTTCACACAAGGCGAGGACGCATGCCTTGCCGCCTTGGTGCCCACATTGCCTGCCGCACCGGTCGGCGCCCCGGCGGAGCTCTTAATCGTGGGCACATTGGCCGACGTTGTGGAAGACCAGTTCTTGCGTTTGTTTAAGGCCATGGGGTTTGAGCGTGTCGTAGCGCTGCCGCCGCGCCGGTCTACCGACTTGCCATGTGTGGGCCCCAACACCAGATTCTTGTTAGCGCAGCCTTTTTTGGGTGAAACTGCGCGCGCTTTGGAAGAGCGAGGCGCTCAGCGCATCGCGGCGCCCTTCCCCCTGGGGGTTGAAGGCACGACCGCCTGGCTTAAAGCAGCCGCGAATGAATGGGCTATCCCTTCGAACACCTTTGAATCGGTGATTGCTCAGGCCCGAGATCGTGCGAGCGCAGCGCTGGCCCGTCAGCGTGAAGCCTTGCAGGGCAAGCGTGTTTTCTTCTTTCCGGATTCGCAATTAGAAGTGCCGCTTGCGCGGTTCTTGTCGCGTGAATTAGGCATGGTGCTCACCGAAGTGGGCTCACCGTATTTGCACAAACAACATCTGGAACAAGAGATGGCCTTGTTGCCCTCGGGCGTAATGCTTTCCGAGGGACAGGATGTTGAAAAACAGTTGGATCGTTGTCGCGCGTTAAAGCCCGACATTGTGGTGTGCGGTTTGGGCCTTGCAAATCCCTTGGAGCAAGAAGGCATCACTACAAAGTGGTCGATCGAATTGGTGTTTAGCCCCATTCAGGGCTTTGATCAGGCGGCTGATTTGGCCGAGTTGTTTAACCGTCCGCTGCGCAGGCGAACGATTCTCATGGCGAAAGCTGCTGAAGGGGCCAGGCCATGAAACTCACACTCTGGACCTATGAAGGGCCGCCCCATGTGGGGGCCATGCGTGTGGCCACGGCCATGCGCGATGTTCACTATGTATTGCATGCACCGCAAGGCGACACCTATGCCGATCTGCTTTTCACCATGATTGAGCGTTTGGGCAAGCGCCCGCCGGTGACCTACACCACATTTCAGGCGCGGGACCTGGGTTCCGACACGGCGCAGCTGTTTCAAAACGCAGTGCGTGAAGCCTATGAGCGCTATAAGCCTCAGGCCATGATGGTGGGCTCGTCCTGCACCGCAGAGCTGATTCAAGATGACCCCGGTGGATTGGCCGCTTCGATGCAAATGTCCGTGCCCGTGGTGCCACTGGAATTGCCTTCTTATCAGAAGAAAGAGAACTGGGGTGCGGCTGAAACCTTTTATCAAATGGTTCGGGCCATGTGTGCAGGCCGAACGCGCGCTCCCCAAGCCGCTGCTCGGCCGCGTTGCAATTTATTAGGCCCGACCGCCTTGGGTTTTCGTCATCGTGACGATGTTGCCGAGATCACCAAACTTTTAAATTCCATGGGCATTGATGTGGCGGTGACTGCCCCCCTAAATGCCGCGCCGGCTGATTTGGCCGCACTGATTAATGCCGACTTTAATGTTTTGCTTTATCCCGAAACCGGTGGCCAAGTCGCTTCGTGGCTAGAGCGACAGTTCGGCATGAAGTGCACGCGCACCATACCGATTGGGGTGAATGCTACCCATGAATTTATTGCAGAGGTTTGCGCCCTGGCAGGCATTGACGCAAAACAAGAATTTTTCAATCGCTCGCGTGCGGCCTGGTATTCGCGTTCAGTTGACTCGACTTATTTAACGGGCAAGCGGGTGTTTGTGTTTGGCGATGCCACGCATGCGATTGCGGCAGCCCGTGTCGCTTCCCAAGAAATGGGCTTTGAAGTGGTGGGCTTAGGCACATACAGTCGAGAGCTTGCTCGTGAAGTGCGCGAGGCTGCAAAGGTCTATGGTCTTGAGGCGCTCATTACCGATGACTATCTAGAGGTCGAAGAAAAAATTGCCGAGCTTCACCCCGAGCTGGTGTTGGGCACTCAAATGGAGCGCCATATCGCCAAGCGTTTGGGCGTTCCGTGTGCGGTGATTTCCGCGCCGGTGCATGTGCAGGATTTTCCGGCGCGTTACTCGCCGCAAATGGGCTTTGAGGGTGCCAATGTCATGTTCGACACCTGGATCCATCCCTTGATGATGGGCCTGGAAGAGCACTTGATTCACATGTTTCGAGAAGATTTTGAGTTTCATGATGGCGCCGCGCCGTCGCACTTGGGGCATGGGTCCGTCACCGCGAGGGGCGAGAGCCCCGTGGCGGTCCACCCCGAGCAGATTGCCACGTCGCCTTCGGCTCCTCGCAATGACGAGCTATCCGTCACCGCGAGCCCGCAGGGCGTGGCGGCCCACGAAGAAGAACGTCACCGCGAGCGCAGCGTGGCGGCCCAAGCCCAGGAAATCGTCGTCTGGACTTCCGACGCGCAAAAAGAGCTCAACAAAATCCCATTCTTCGTGCGCGGCAAAGCCCGTCGCAATACCGAGCGCTTCGCAACCGAGCGAGGCGTTAATCCCATAACTGTCGAGACGCTTTACGATGCCAAAGCCCACTTCAGCCGATAAATCAGGCGCACTCAACACACCGATTCGTGTGGCGATTGTCACCATGGACACGCACTTGGCGACCGCCACCGCGCGTGCCCGTGCCCGCCTGGAAAAGCAAATGCCTGGATTGACGCTCACCATGCATGCCGCTTCCGAATGGTCGGGGCATGAAGAAGAGCTGCAGCGCTGCATCAACGATATTCATGCTGCCGATATTGTGGTGGTCACCATGCTGTTTCTGGAAGATCACTTCTTGCCGATTCTTCCTGCATTGGAAGCCCGTCGCGAAAAGTGCGATGCCATGGTCTGTGCCATGTCGGCCACTGAAGTGGTGCGTTACACCAAGCTGGGTAAGTTCGACATGAGCAAGCCCGCTTCAGGATTAACAGCGTTACTCAAGCGTTTGCGCGGCAACAAAGACAAGACCTCAACGGGTGGCGCTGCGCAAATGAAGATGCTGCGCCGCGTGCCCAAGCTGTTGCGCTTTATTCCGGGCACTGCGCAAGATGTGCGCTCGTATTTCTTGTCATTGCAATATTGGCTGGGCGGCTCAGAAGAAAACATGTTCAACATGGTTCGCTATTTGGTGAACAAGTACGCCAGTGGCCCGCGCGAAGCCTTGCGACACGCCGACGATCCGCCGGCACCGGTTGAGTATCCCGATTTGGGTGTGTATCACCCGCGCATGAAGACGCGCATGTCCGAAGATATGTCACAGCTTCCGATCGTGGTGCCCAAAGAGTCTGCCAAAGGTCGCGTGGGTATTTTGTTGCTGCGCTCTTACTTATTGAGCGGTAACTCTGGCCACTACGATGGCGTGATCGCCGCGCTTGAGGCACAGGGCTTGCAAGTGGTGCCTGCATTTGCTGCGGGCCTTGATGCCCGCCCTGCCGTTGAAAAGTTTTTCATGGCGAACGGACAGCCCACCGTCGATGCGGTGGTCTCGCTTTCTGGTTTTTCTTTGGTCGGCGGCCCTGCGTACAACGATGCAAAAGCGGCTGAAGAAATTCTTGCCAAGCTTGATGTGCCGTATATGGCAGCACACCCGGTTGAGTTCCAGTCGCTTGACCAATGGGGTGAATCTGAGCGTGGCTTGCTGCCGGTAGAAAGCACCATCATGGTGGCGATTCCGGAATTAGATGGCGCAACGGCTCCCATGGTGTTTGGCGGCAGGCCCGGCACCCCCGGTGCGGTTTGCCATGGCTGCAATTACGAGTGCGCCTTTACCAAGGACCAGAACTCGCAAGATATGCACACTTGCTCTGAGCGCGCCCACATGCTGGCCGCCCGGGTTGCAAAGCTTGTTGCCCTGCGTCGCTCCAAGCGGGCCGAGCGCAAGGTGGCGGTGGTGATCTTTAATTTCCCGCCCAATGCGGGCAATACCGGAACGGCAGCGTATCTGTCGGTGTTTGAGTCTTTGCACAATGTTATGTGGGCCATGAAAGAACGTGGCTACACCATCGAGGTGCCTGACACCGTTGATGAGCTTCGCGATGCGGTGATCGAGGGCAATAAAGCCCAATACGGCACCGATGCAAATGTGCACACCACAATCTCTGCCGATGATCATGTGCGCCGTGAGCGTTGGCTTGCACAAATCGAGGCCCAATGGGGCCCGGCGCCAGGCCGGCAGCTCACCAATGGCTCACAGATTTTTGTGTTGGGCAAACAGTTCGGCAATTTGTTGGTCAATATTCAGCCGGCCATGGGCTATGAAGGTGATCCCATGCGGCTGCTGTTTGAGGCTGGCTTTGCACCCACGCATGCGTTTTCGGCTAACTACCGTTATCTGCGAGAAGACTTTAAAGCCGATGCCGTGCTGCACTTTGGCACCCACGGCTCGTTGGAGTTCATGCCTGGAAAACAGTCGGGCATGTCGGGCGCCTGCTGGCCTGATCGTTTGATTGGCGATCTTCCGAATTTTTATTTGTATGCCTCCAATAACCCTTCCGAAGGTGCAATCGCCAAGCGCCGTGCTTGCGCCACACTTATTAGCTATCTCACGCCGCCGGTTGCGCAGGCAGGCCTGTATCGCGGCTTGTTAGACCTGAAGTCTTCCATGGATCGTTGGCGCAGCCTTGAGCCCGATGCCAAAGATCGCGCCGATGTTGCGGCCTTGGTCCAATCGCAAGCGGCCGAGCTAGAGCTTGCGCCCGCCGAGCCCCTGTGGGAGGTGTCGGCCACCGCAGGCACCGTACCTGACACCTGCGCTGAAACCCAGATCCGCAAGCTCTATGAGCGCGTGCTGGAACTTGAATACACCTTGATCCCACACGGTTTGCATGTGGTGGGCGATGTCCCTACCGAAGATGAGCGCACCGATTTATTGGCCTCCATGGCCGAGGCGTCGCACAACATTCGCATTGATCGCAAGGCTGTGTCGGCTTTAGTTGCTGGGGAGACTCCCGAGCAGGCGGCCTCTCGCAATCTCGAGCAGCCCGAGGGCTTGGTGGATATTTTCCGCGAGCTGCAAAAGACCAATGAAATGCTGTTGCAAGAAACCGAGATCGAGGGCGTGATGCACGCACTCGATGGCCGCTTTATTCGGCCTGCCCCCGGCGGTGATGTACTGCGCACGCCCGAGGTACTGCCCACGGGCCGTAATCTGCACGGCTTTGATCCCTTCAAAATTCCCAGTGCCTTTGCTGTGCGCGATGGCGCAGCACAAGCGCAGAAATTGCTTGATCGTTACATTGCCGATGGCAACCCCCTGCCTGAGTCAATTGCCATGGTGCTCTGGGGAACCGATAACTTAAAGACAGAAGGCAGCCCGATTGCACAAGCCTTGCACATGATGGGCGCGCTGCCACGTTTTGATAGCTATGGCCGAATCGCCGGTGCCACGTTGATTCCCTTGCAAGAGTTAGGCCGTCCGCGCATTGATGTGGTGATTACGCTTTCCGGGATTTTCCGCGACCTCATGCCTTTACAAATCAAGCTGCTGGCAGAGGCTGCTTTCCTGGCCGCCTCAGCCGATGAGCCCGTTGAGCAAAACTTCATTCGCAAGCATGCGTTGGCCTATCAGGCCGAGCACAACTGCACGCTTGAAGAGGCCTCGCTGCGTGTTTACGGCAATGCCGAAGGCGCTTACGGCTCTAATGTGAACAATCTGGTTGAAAACAGCCGCTGGGATGAGGAAGACGAATTAGCGGAGACCTACTCACGCCGTAAAGGCTTTGCTTATGGCCGCACGGGCCGGCCCATTAAACAGCCTGCGTTGCTGCAAAGTGTGTTGAAAGATGTGTCACTCACCTATCAAAACCTTGATTCGGTTGAGCTGGGTGTCACTACAGTCGATAACTACTTCGATACCCTTGGTGGCATTACCGGTGCGGTCAAGCGCGCCAAGGGCGGCAAGACACCGCCGGTGTATATCGGTGATCAAACCAAAGGCGAGGGCACCGTGCGCACGCTCACCGAACAAGTCGCGCTGGAAACCCGCACCCGCATGCTCAACCCCAAGTGGTACGAAGGCATGTTGAAACACGGCTACGAAGGCGTGCGTCAAATCGAAGTGCACATTACCAACACCATGGGCTGGTCGGCCACCACAGGCCAGGTGCAGCCCTGGGTGTATCAGCAGCTCACGCAAACCTTCATGCTCGATCCTGAAATGCGCGATCGTTTGGCCAAGCTCAATCCCACGGCCTCTGCAAAGGTGGCCAATCGATTGCTCGAGGCTTCCGAGCGCAAGTTCTGGAATCCAGATGAAAAAACATTAGCCGCCCTGCGTCAGGCCGGCGAGGAATTAGAAGATCGCCTAGAAGGCGTATACGAGGGAGCATCAACATGAATGTCGCAACCGTGCCGTTTTCAGAAATCAAGCGAACGGGCGGCAGGCCCGATGGCGAGGGCAGCGTTCAGGTGCAGCTCGACCCGAACATGAAAATCGGCAATGCCAAGGTGTTTGCCATTTACGGCAAAGGCGGCATTGGCAAAAGCACGACATCTTCCAATCTGTCGGTCGCGTTTTCAAAGCTTGGCAAGCGCGTGCTGCAAATTGGCTGTGATCCCAAGCACGACTCCACGTTTACGCTCACCAAAAAGCTCATGCCCACCGTGATTGATGTGCTGGAGTCGGTGGATTTCCATTCGGAAGAATTGCGTATTGAAGACTTTGTGTTTGAAGGCTACAACGGCGTGATGTGCGTGGAAGCCGGTGGACCGCCCGCCGGCACCGGCTGTGGCGGTTATGTCGTGGGCCAAACGGTCAAGCTTTTGAAAGAGCACCATCTCTTAGATGACACCGATGTGGTGATTTTTGATGTGTTGGGCGATGTCGTGTGCGGCGGATTTGCCGCGCCGTTGCAGCACGCCGAGCGGGCCTTGATTGTGACCGCGAACGATTTTGACTCGATCTTTGCCATGAACCGAATCGTTCAGGCCATTGGCGCGAAGGCAAAAAATTACCGGGTGCGTCTCGGGGGCGTGATCGCCAATCGCAGCGATGCCACCGACCAGATCGATAAGTTCAATGAGCGTGTGGGCCTTCAGACCATGGCCCGATTTCCGAATCTGGATGTGATTCGCAGAAGCCGCTTAAAGAAAGCCACGCTGTTTGAGATGGAAGAATCGCCCGAATTAAAGGCGGTACAAGATGAGTACTTGCAGCTGGCTGAAAAGCTGTGGATGGGTGTGGACCCCCTGTCGGCCGAGCCCATGAAAGACCGAGATTTGTTTGATTTGTTGGGATTTGATTGATTGGTGCATGAGCCTGAACAAGACACGCGACATGAATGACATGAGCCACGCCACCTATCTGAAGCAGCGCGAGAAAATCGAGCATTACTTCGATCGCACGGCGGCACAGACTTGGGCGCGTTTAACATCTGATGCGCCAGTCAGCGGCGTGCGGGCCACGGTGCGCGCGGGCCGTGACCGCATGCGCTCTACTTTGCTGTCGTATCTGCCGCAAGATCTTTCGGGCAAGCGGCTCTTAGATGCCGGCTGTGGCACGGGTGCGTTGTCGGTTGAGGCGGCCAAGCGCGGCGCTTATGTCGTGGCCATTGATTTGTCGCCAACCTTGGTGAACCTTGCCCGTGAGCGCACGCCCGCCGAACTCGGCAAGGGCCATATCGAATTTCTGTCGGGTGACATGTTCGACCCGGCACTTGGCGAGTTTGACTTTGTGGTGGGCATGGATTCGCTCATTCATTATCAGCCCGCCGATGTGGTGCGCGTGCTTTGCGGTTTTGCAGCCCGCACTCGCGACTCCATTGTGTTTACCTTTCCGCCCAAGAACATGGCCTTAGCCGCCATGATCACCGTAGGTAAGCTGTTTCCGCGCAAGGATCGTGCGCCATTCATCGCACCAGTGGCCTATGAAAAGCTCACGGGCCTGATCCGCAACGCATCGGGGCTCTCCGCGTTTGCAGTGGGGCGCACGCAAAAAATTTCGAGCGGCTTTTACACCTCTCAGGCACTTGAGCTGAAACGGGTGACACCATGAGCCGGGTTGCCGCCTTGAAATCCTGGCGTAAGTGGACTCGCGTGAGCCCAAGGCTTTTGCCCTTTGCCGATGTCGCCACCAAAGAATTGCCTTTGCGCCGGCTATTTCAGCTTTCGCTGTTTCAGGTCTCGGTAGGCATGGCCACAGCCCTGTTAATTGGCACCCTGAATCGGGTCATGATCGTCGAGCTCGGCGTAGGCGCCTGGCTGGTGTCGTTAATGGTGGCCTTGCCCTTGGTGTTTGCGCCATTTCGCGCACTGGTAGGTTTTAAGTCAGATACCCATAAATCGGTGCTGGGTTGGCGTCGTGTTCCGTATATTTGGCTGGGCACACTGTTTCAGTTCAGTGGCTTGTCGATCATGCCGTTTGCCTTGATTTTGTTATCGGGCGATAGCAACTGGCCGGCGTGGGTCGCCTTGGTGGCCACTGCCTTGGCTTTTTTGTTGGTGGGCATTGGCCTGCAAACCACACAAACCGCAGGCCTGGCTTTGGCGACCGACATTGCGCCCGAAGAGGCGCGGCCTCGCGTGGTGGCCATGATGTATGCCATGTTATTGGTGGGCATGGTGGGCAGCAGCCTGGTTTTTGGCTGGCTGCTCGCAAGCTTTAGCCAGCTGTTGTTAATCAAGGTCATTCAGGGCGCTGCGGGCGCCAGTGCAGTGCTGAATATTGTTGCCTTGTGGAAGCAAGAAGCTCGTGCGCCGCACAAGACTTCTGCCGCGATTGCACGGCCCGACTTTAAACACACTTGGCAGCGTTTTTCCAAGCAGCCCAACACCGTTCGTTTTTTGGTTGCGCTGGGCTTGGGCACGGCCGCATTTTCCATGCAAGACATTATCTTGGAGCCCTATGGCGGCGAGATTTTGGGCCTCTCGGTCTCGGCCACCACTTTGTTAACCGCCATGACGGCGGTTGGCGCCTTGCTGGCATTTTCATTAGCAGCACGATGGCTAGTGCGCGGCATGAATCCATTCCGTGTCTGCGCGATCGGTTTGCTGGCCGGGCTTATCGCGTTTAGCAGCGTGATTTTTTCTGAGCCCTTGGGCGAGCCCAATTTGTTTCGGTTGGGTGCTTTTTTAATTGGCTTTGGCGGCGGTTTGTTTTCAGTTGGCACGCTCACGGCGGCCATGAATATGGAGTCGGCGGTAGGCGATCAGCAGTTTGGCTCAAGCGGCATGATCCTGGGCGCCTGGGGCGCGGTCTATGCCACGGCCACCGGTTTGTCGATTGCTATGGGCGGCGCGATTCGCGATGTGGTGTCTGAGCTTGCAGTGCTTGGTGCCTTGGGCGAAAGCCTTGCAAACCCCGCCATTGGCTACAGTTTTGTGTATCACCTCGAGCTTTACATGTTGTTTGCAACCCTGGTTGCGATCGGCCCCTTGGTGCGTGCTCCTTGGCATGCCTCTCGGGGTTCGAGACAGCCAGTTTCAAAGTTTGGTCTTGCTGAATTCCCCGGCTGACCAACATTAAAGGAGAAAGACCATGGGAACAGGCGCAATAACCCAGTACATCGATACCGCACAGCTCGTGCTGTATCTCTTCTGGATTTTCTTTTTCTGGCTGGTGGTGTGGCTGGTTCGCGAAGGCAAGCGCGAGGGCTATCCTTTGGAAAGTGATCGTCGCGATTACAAAGATATTCAAGGCTTCCCGGCAATTCCTAAGCCCAAGACTTTCAAGCTGGCCGATGGCACCGAGCTCACCGCGCCGCATAACCGTGATCGCAATGCCCCACCCTTGGCCGCGCGTCGCACGGGCCAGTTCCCTGGTTCGCCGGTTGAGCCCACGGGCAACCCCATGGTCGATGGCGTAGGCCCCGCCGCATGGACAGCGCGCGCCGATCATCCGGATCACATGCTCGACAATTCGGCCAAGATTGTTCCGCTGCGCAATGTTCCTCACTACGATGTGGCCAAGCAAGATGTCGATCCCCGGGGCCTCGATATTGTGGGTGTTGATGATGTCGTGGGCGGCAAGATTGTCGATCTCTGGGTCGATCGCTCTGAGCGGCTCTTCCGTTACCTTGAAGTGGAACTTGCAGGCAGTGGCCGTCGCATTCTGGTGCCCATGCCCTTTGCGCGAGTCAGCAAGCGCAATGTGAAGATCCACGCCATTTTGGGCTCGCAGTTTGCCGATGCGCCTGCCACCAAGAACCCCGACACCGTGACCTTGCTTGAAGAAGACAAGATTGCGGGTTACTTTGGTGGCGGCCGTCTGTATGCAACGCCCCAGCGTCAGGAGCCTTTGGCATGAACCATCGGCATACCAATGCTGATCACGAACACGAGTTCGAGCCACAGTACGGCCTTCCGGAGATTTTGCCGAAAGACGAAAAAATTCTGTGGCAAGGCTCACCCGATTGGTTGTCTCTGGCACGGCATGCGTTTCATTTAAACAAGCTGGTGCTGTACTTCGCGGTGATCATTGCGATTCGCGTGTTCGTGGTGCTGGGCGATGGTTTGGGCGTGAATGCGGCAATCGCCTCGGCGATGTGGCTGGGGCTTTTGGCATTCAGTGCCATTGCAGTACTGGCCATGGTGGCTTATTTTTCGGCGCGCACGACTGTCTACACCATTACCGATAAGCGCCTGGTCATGCGTGTCGGCATTGTGCTGACCATTGCCTACAACCTGCCATTTAAGCGAATTGCATCGGCAGGCATGCGAACCCTCACCAATAACAAAGGGGATATTCCCGTAGCGCTCATGCCTGGCGACAAAATCGCTTATGCGCATTTGTGGCCACATGTTCGGCCCTGGCGTTTTGCCAAGCCCGAGCCCATGCTGCGAAGCATTGACGACCCCAAGCGTGTGGCCGATATCCTGACCAAGGCGTGGAGCAATGTGGTGAAGGTGCCTGGCACCTCGAACATGGTGTCTGACACCAACATGGACACCAACATGCGAAAGCTCAGCACGGCATGAGTCAAGCTACTGCGCCCTTTGCCATGCGTTGGCCATTATGGCTAATTCTGGGGGCGCTTGCGGCCTTGATTGCGGCGGTGGCGATTGTGCGCCTTTCGGGCGAACCCATTCGTGAGCCCGATTCGCAGGCCGTCGTGGTGCGCGAGCTGTTGTTTGTCGATCAGCGCGACGGCAGTGTGGCAGTCATCGATGCCAAGACGGGTCGACAGGTCGATGCCATTGTCGGAGAAGCTGGTTTTGCGCGCGGCACATTGCGTGGCTTTGCACGGGATCGCCGTGCTCGGGGAATCGGCCAGGATGTGCCCATGCAGTTAATTGGCCGTGCTGACGGAAGGCTTACCTTGTTTGATCCGGCGACAGGCCGCGTTGTGGATCTAGAGTCTTTTGGTGCGATCAATGCGGCGGTGTTTGCGCGCATGCTGCAGGCGTTTTAAAGGGGGAGAGTAAAAATGGAAACTAAAACACCGTGCACGGTGGACATTGCAAACACTTCTTATGATTTGTACGCCCATGTCGAGCTTGAGAGAAACGACATCAACCCGGGCGATCAGGTCTTGGTCCACAACCCGCCCACGCATGTGGCCTATGGCCAGCATGTAAAAGTTGAGCGGCAGGCCACGATTACTCGGGCCAGTCTTTTGTCGCGCCTGTGGACCAAGTTTATTGCCCGGTTTGAGATCACCACCTTGTACGAGGTGAGCTTCTCGCCGACACGCTTTACCAAATCGCGCCGCTACCCGCGGCCCAATCGCTGATTTTGAAGGGGGAGACTGTCATGAACACGATGGCGCACGAATTACCAGCAAGGCCGATTGACACCAATGAGGCGACAGAGCGTGCACTCGAGAGCACCATTCTGAATCCGCGTTTTTACACCACCGATTTCGATGCGATTGACCGTATCAATGTCGATCACATTCGCCCCCAGTGGGATGCGTTGATGGCCGAATTTGCGGCGGATAAAAACAAAGACCATTTCCAGCGCCCGCCCGAAACGATTAACAAGGATTATTCCAACATCCCTGATGGCCTGTACCAAGAGTTCGTTGATTTTCTGATCAGCTCGGTTACCTCTGAGTTTTCGGGCTGCGTTTTATACGCCGAAATCAAGCGACGCATTCAAAACGAGGATATGCGCAACTTGTTTGGCTACATGGCCCGCGATGAAAGCCGCCATGCAGGCTTTATTAACCAGTGGCTCAAGGATTTTGGCATTGGCGTTGACCTGGGATTTTTGGCCAAGGCAAAGAAATACACATATTTCCGGCCCAAATTTATTTATTACGCCACTTACCTGTCAGAGAAAATCGGCTATGCCCGCTACATCACGATTTATCGCCAGATTGAGCGGCACCCAGAGCTCAAGTTTCATCCGATCTTTGGCTGGTTCAAAGAATGGTGTAACGATGAATTTCGCCATGGCGAGGCGTTTGCCATTCTGATGCGGGCCGACCCCAAACTTTTAAAAGGCCTGAACCTGTTGTGGATTCGTTTTTTCCAGCTTGCCGTGTTTTCGACCATGTATGTGCGCGACCATGCACGTCCCGAGTTTCACAAGGCGGTCGGTGTCGATCCTACCACCTATGATTTCGAGGTGTTCCGTGTCACCACTGAGATTTCCAAGCAGGTGTTTCCGGTGACATTGAATCTTGACGATCCGCGTTTGCACGCGGGGTTCGAGGCGCTTTTGGAAATTTCCGACCAAGTCGCAGCGGCCCGTGAACAGGGGGGCGTGATCGGTGGGCTTAAGCGTGCTTGGCACGGCCTGCGCGCTGTGGCGGTGTTTGCGCGCCTGTATGTGTTGCCTGCGAAATACGCTGAGCTTCCTCGGGAAGTTCGTGTGGCACCGACTTGGTAAACGGCCAATAGCGCGCTTATGCTGCTTGCGGCCTTCTTCACCGTGTTTGTGTGGTGGTTCAGCACCGGGGTCATTCTTTACCTGAATGGCATGCCCCGGGCCACGCATAAGTGGACCATGCTTGGAGCGACCGTAGTGCTCGTGGCGGCCTTGGTGGCCTTGCGCAGCACAGCGAATGTCACGCAAGTGTGGGCGGCCTATTGCGCATTCACTTCCGCGGTGCTGGTTTGGGCTTGGCAGGAAATTGGTTTTTTGTTGGGCTATGTCACGGGCTCGCGAAAAACCGAGTGCCCCCAAGGTGCCCGTGGCTGGAAACGTTTCGGTTTTGCCGCCGAAGCCGTGCTGTATCACGAGCTTGCCTTGATTGTATTGGCCGCCATGATTTGGGCAGTCACGCTGGATGGCGCCAATCAGATTGGTTTATGGACCTATCTGGTGCTGTGGGCTATGCGCCAAAGCGCCAAGCTCAATGTCTACTTGGGTGTGCGCAATCTGAATGAAGAGTTTTTGCCCCAGCATTTGAAATACATGCAAAGCTATTTTGTACGCAAACCCATGAACGCATTTTTGCCGGTGTCGGTGCTGGTTTCTCTCTTGTTCGTGATTCCGCTGTGGCAGGCGGTTCATGCGGCAGGTCAGGGCAGCTTCGATGCGGTGGGGCTCACCTTGGTGGCGACATTGTTTTCGCTGGCAATTCTTGAGCATTTGTTCTTGGTTATTCCGCTGCCGTTTGAAGCGCTCTGGAAGTGGGGCTTGCGCTCTCGCGTGGCGAACTAGCCTAGACTCGGGTACTCTTGTGCCCTATGCATATTCGATTTGAAGGGTCATCGGCGGGCGAGGTAACAGGCTCTCGTCACTATGTCGACGCATCGGTTCAAGGCAAGGCGTGTCGGTTTTTTGTCGATTGCGGCATGTTTCAAGGCGGCCGTGACGCCGATGAAAAAAACCTTCAGCCTTTTGGGTGTTTCCCCAAAGACCTTCAGTTTGTCGTGCTCACGCATGCACACATTGATCACAGCGGCCTGCTTCCCCGGCTATGCGCGCAGGGTTTTAAAGGTCCCATTTACTGCACGCCTGCCACGCGCGATTTATTAGAAGTATTGCTTGCCGATAGCGCACACATTCAGGCGGGCGAGCTGACACGAGCGATGGTTCGAAAAGAAAAGGGCAAATGGCGGGGCGAGTTGCCCGAGCCCTTGTATTCCATTGACGATGTTGCGCGTTGCCTGTCTCAGGTGCGCACTGTGCGCTATCGTCACCCCACGGTTGTGGCGCCCGGTGTGCGCATTGAATTTTTTGATGCAGGCCATATTCTGGGGGCCTCCTCGGTGGCCATCGACATTGAAGAGGATGGCTTGCCTGCCGGCAAGAAAACCAAGCGACTTGTGTTTTCCGGCGATATCGGCACCCGTGATCGCCCGGTGATGAACGATCCCGAACGCATTGAATCGGCCGATATCCTGGTGGTGGAGTCGACCTACGGCAATCGTCTGCACCGAACCCTGAAGGAGACGCAAGACGAGCTGGTCGCGGTCGTCACCAAAACCATGGAGCAGGGCGGAAATGTCATCATGCCGGCGTTTGCCGTGGGCCGCACACAGGAAGTGATTGCGATTTTGTTTGATCTTGTGCGGGCTAAACGCTTGCCGTTTCTATCGGTGTTTGTCGATTCGCCCATGGCCACGCGCGCCTCTGAGATCACTGAGCAGCACACTTCGCTGCTAGACCCACAAACCCGTGAGCTTTATCAGTGGGCGCGCAAAAATACAAATGCCATTCGGGTGCGCTATATCACCGAGGTCAACGACTCAAAGACCCTCAACACGATTAAATCGGGCGCCATTATTTTGTCGGCCAGCGGCATGTGTGAAGCGGGCCGAATCGTGCACCATTTGTTTTGGAACCTTCCTCGGCCGCAGTCGGCGGTTGTGATTACCGGATATCAGGCCGCTGGAACACGCGGCCGAAGCCTGGTCGATGGTGCAAAAACCTTGCGCTTGTTGGGCCAAGAAGTGCCTGTGAAAGCATCGATTCATACCTTGGGGGGCTTGTCCGCCCATGGTGATCAGGCCGATTTGTTGTGGTGGTGCAGAGGCTTTGGTGCCAAGCCTGACAAGGTTTTTATTACGCATGGCGAGCCTGAGCCTGCACAGAATTTTGCCGATGTGTTGAAGCAGGAACTGGGCTGGAACGCGGTGTTGCCCAAGCGCGGCGAGATGTTTCCCGTCTAGCGTCATCGCGAGCGTAAAAATTCGTCATTGCGAGGGCCGAAGGCCCGTGGCAATCCACCGCTAGAATCCCCCAATGGCCGTGCAATCCCTGCTCACTTTAATCGAAGTCGCCATTTCCCGCTTTGGCGCGCGTCCCGCCTACTCCTCGTTTGGAAAAACGCTGAGCTTTCAGGATCTTGGAATTCAGTCGGCATCCCTTGCGAACTGGCTCGTTAGCCTGAACCTTCCTGCAAACGCTCGCGTTGCCGTAATGCTGCCCAATATTTTTCAAAACCCGATTGCAATTGCGGGGGTGTTGCGTGCGGGATTGGTGGTGGTCAATGTCAACCCACTCTACACCGCGCGTGAGCTTGCAGCCCAGCTCAATGACTCCGGTGCAAGCGTCTTAATTGTCTTGGAAAACTTTGCGCACACGGTGCAAAAAGCCCAGGCTCAATTTGGGCTACCGCAGCTGCACACCGTGGTCGTGACGCAGCTTGGCGACAGCCTAGGCCTAAAAGGCCGAATCATGAATCTTGTGATTCGTTACCTTAAAAAAATGGTGCCCAAGTGGCAGTTGCCTGCACCGCTGGCGATTGTGCGGTGGCCCCAAATGCTAAGCCTCGGCGCGACAAATGCTGCGAGCAGGCCAGAGCACCCAATTCTTGGCGGCAATCGCGAGCCGATCGCGCGAGGCTTGGGCGATCTTGCCTTTTTGCAATACACCGGCGGCACCACCGGCGAGGCAAAGGGCGCCATGTTGACCCACGGCAATATCTTGGCCAATGTCGAGCAGTGTGCCCAGTGGCTTGAGCCCGAGCAGCTTGAAACAACATTGGGCAAGCAAGCCACCATGGTCTGTGCTTTGCCGCTTTATCACATCTTTTCGTTGACGGCCTGCATGCTGCTGGGCTTTAGAGCGGGCTTTAAAAATTTATTGCTTGCCAACCCTAAAGATCTGGCTGGCGTGATTCAGGCCTTATCGAAAGAGCCCGTGCATTTGTTTCCAGGTGTCAACACCTTGTTTAATGCTCTGCTCAATCATGCTGATTTTTCCAAGATGAATTTTTCAGAGCTAAAAATCGCCGTGGGCGGCGGCATGTCCGTCACGGCGTCTGTGGCCAATCGTTGGCGTGAGCGCACCGGCTGCGTCATGTTGGAGGGCTATGGGCTTTCAGAGACCAGCCCAGTGGTGTCGGCAACACCCAGAACTCAGACAGCATTTAATGGCTCGGTGGGTTTGCCCATGTCGGGCACCGAGGTACGAATTCTGCGAGAAGACGGCAGCTTGTTAGATTCGACACATGCGGACCAAGCAGGCGAGATTGTTGTGCGTGGCCCTCAGGTGATGCAGGGGTACTGGAATCGTGCTGGTGAAAACTCAGCCGCATTCACATCCGAGGGGTTTTTGAAGACCGGCGACATTGGCCACTTTGACCCCCAGGGGTTTTTGCACATTGTCGATCGCAAGAAAGACATGATCTTGGTGAGCGGCTTTAATGTTTACCCCAACGAAATCGAGCAAGTGGTGAGTGAACACCCTGCGGTGCTGGAGTGCGCTGTGGTGGGAGTTCCCGACGAAGCCATGGGCGAGCGGGTCAAGCTTTTTGTGGTGCCGAGAAAGCCGCAGCCCGAAGGGTCTGCGGCTTTGGAAAAAACACTTGCCCAGTTTTGCGCCGAACACCTGACCAATTACAAACGGCCGCGCGAGATTGTGTTTGCAGAGTCGTTGCCGAAAACGGCCGTCGGAAAAGTGTTAAAGCGCGCGTTGCGCTAAACCTACTCCCCAGCCGGCTTGGGCACCGACAACACCCACGCCTCGCCATCGAGCACGGGCTTGCCGCCCACCGAGCAAACGGTTTGCAAACGCACGCGGTTTTTCTCTTTCACAATTTCAAGCACGGTCACTTTTGCGGTGAGCGTTTCGCCGGGGTGTACAGGCGCCAGAAATTTCATGGTCTGGCTCAGAAAGATTGTTCCGGGCCCAGGCAGGCGATTGGCCAACACCGAAGAGATCACACTGCCCGTCAGCATGCCATGCACAATGCGCGTGCCAAATCGCGTGGTTTTCGCGTATTCCTCATCGAGGTGAATGGCGTTGGTGTCCATGGACACGGCAGAAAACAAAATAATGTCGGTCTCGGTAATGGTCTTGGATTGCTGGGCGGTTTGGCCGACAAATAGCTCTTCCGTGTAAAAGGCTGGACGAAACATGGTCATGAGAAGGCTCCCTGAGAAATTGATGCTGTTAAGATAAGCCTCTAAACATTCCTTCTACACGGGAATTTTTAAGGCCTCTTTATTTTACCTTTCCCTCGTGCCGCAACCCTCAAATGAAAGAAATTGTTGAGCGTTTTCTGGTGGGCCTATTCGGCGCTGAGATTCCCGCCTGGGCAAAGGCGTTGATCGCCCTGACCAATGTTTTTTTGATCTTGGCAGCTGCCTGGCTTGCCATGGGGCTGATCAGCCGCTTGCTGCGCACGCTTAGCAAGCGTGTGGGCGCGCGCAGCGGCAACCGTGAAGATCAAATGCGTGTTGAAACCCTCATGCGGGTGTTTCGCTACATTGCCCGCGTGGTGATTGGCGCGGTCACGGTCATGCTCGTGCTCTCAGAATTCGGCATTTCCATTGCACCGATTTTGGCCACTGCGGGCGTTGCCGGCCTGGCCATTGGCTTTGGGGCTCAAAGCCTAGTCAAAGATTACTTTACGGGCTTTGTCATGATTTTAGAAAACCAGATTCATGTGGGCGATGTCGTGGAAGTTGCCGGAAAATCGGGCACCGTAGAAGATTTAACCCTGCGTTATGTGCGCATGCGCAGCGCAGACGGCACGGTGCATTTTGTGCCAAATGGAATCATTACAACGGTATCCAACCAAAGCCGATAAAGTGGCAGCGTTTCGTTAGGCAAGTGACGAGTTCCACCACGAAAACAGAGCGATCAACCCAGTGCCGGTCAAGAGCGCAGGCACCAAGCCATTTTGTCGTAGGAGCATGATTGCCAGGGCAATGCCGGTTGCAATGAGCCGCTGCGCCAGAGAAATTTCAGCCAGCAAGCCCACGGGCAACACGATAATGCGCACCACTAAGGCGGCCACCATGGCGTAGGTCACGCAGGTGACCCAGCGAAACAGCGGGCTGTCTTGCGACAGTCTTCCCGAAAGCAGCACGCCCAAGGCGCGCCATGCATAGGTACCGGCAACGGCCAAGGCCAAAATCAGCCAAACCCATCCCACGGACTGATTGGGAATTGACATTAGGCTTTCCATCTGCGGATTTTGTCTTCCAGAAAAAACGCGAGCGTGCCGCCAATCAGGCCGCAGATCACAATGCTCCAGCTGGGAGAGTAGGCGTAAACAATCGGGCCTAATAGGCCGCCGACGAGCAGTGCCAAGCGGCTCGCCAGCGCTTTCACATCGGTAAAGCTCAACAGAAAAAACAAGGGGTTCAGCATGATCAAGGCAACTTTAACGGGCGTGGGCACATGGCCGGCCATGACGTAGCCCAAGACGGTTCCCGGCAGGCTTGTCGACCAACATACCAGGCCGAACCCCGCGAAATAGGCCATGCGCCGTGCGGGAGTGATATGCGTGAACTCTCGCATCATCATGGCCCAGCTTGTCATGGAGATCAGGTGGGCTGCGCCGTAAATCGAGGATTTGCGATCTTCACGGGGAATTTGTGGCACTAAAGTCAGCGTCATGGGCAAAAACCGTGCGGCCGTGAGCATGGTGGCCAATGCGATCGCCAAGCCAGAAGCGCCCAGCGCAATCATTTCAACGAACACGACTTGGCCGGGCAATGCATACATGAACACGCTGGTGGCGGTCGTGATCTCAAGCGATAAGCCGCTGGCACGGCCCAATGCGCCAAAGCCAATCATTCCCGCAAATAGCACGGCGGCGGGAACCCCAAACGCATCGCGAACGCCAAAGCGAAAGGCATCGCGATTGCTGGCCATTTCTCGATCAGACATGGGCGCTATTGTAGGATGCTCGATAATTCACGCCATGAAACTTTTCTCTGCCCTTTATGACCGGGTCATGTCTTGGTCGCGCCACCCCAAAGCGCCTTGGTTTTTGGGGGGCTTGAGTTTTGCAGAGTCTTCTTTTTTTCCGATTCCGCCCGATGTGATGTTGGCACCCATGAGCCTGGCCCAGCCGCATCGGGCCTGGTGGTTTGCTACGATCACCACCGTCACATCGGTTGCGGGCGGCGTGTTTGGCTATGCGATTGGCCTTTATTTTTTCGAGCTTGTAAAAGTTTGGCTTGAGAGCTCGCCCTACTGGCAGCCGTTTTTGCAGGCCCAACAGTGGTTTGATGAATGGGGTTTTTGGGCAATTTTTATTGCGGGTTTTTCGCCCATTCCTTATAAAGCTTTCACCATTGCCGCTGGCGTGGTGGGCATGCCCCTGCTGCCATTTGTGGTGGCCTCTTTCTTTGGGAGAGGCGGCCGCTTTTATTTGGTCGCTGGCTTAATGAAGTGGGGTGGCCAGAAAATGGAAAGCCAGCTGAAGGCCCATATTGACCTTCTGGGCTGGCTTACCGTTGCGCTGATTGTGCTGGCGTTTTACTTGTCGCGATAGCTATCGTGGCAGGTTTTACAGGTCTGGCCGGTTGCGCCAAAGGCCTTTTTGATCTGATTGAGATCGCCCGTTTTTGCAGCAGCATCAAGGTCTGCGGCAGCTTTCATGAATTTATCGGCGCCGCCTTTGACTTTGTCCATTTCTTTAAATGCAATGGGCTTGGTTTTGCCGCCTTCTGTGCCCGGGCCGAAGGCTTCCCAGGGCAAGGTCGAGAGGGTGCTGATCAGGGCAGCACTTTTCTTGACTTCTTCGGCTTTGAAAGGAACTTCGCCCTTGGTCACGGCACCAATGCGGTTCATGTGCGCTCCCATTAAGGCAAAAGCGCTTTGACGATATTTGATTGCGTCTTCTGCCTTTGCGAACTGGGCATTCGCGGCAATCGGGGCTGCGGCTGCAAGGCATGCAGCGATGCTGAGGGACAGTGAGGATTTAAAGCTCATGGGTTTTTCTCCTTGTTTGAATTGCCTTGAGACACTACCCACCAAACGCCAAGCACGGTGAGCAGAGTTCCTAAGACTGTTAAAAGTGTAATCGGTTCATGAAACAGGATCCACGCCATGATAGCCGTGGTGGGGGGTGTCAGGTACAACAGGCTTGTGACTTTTGTGGCGGCCCCTTCCCGAATCATCAGAAAGAGCAAAGAAATCGCCCCGATTGAAAGGCCAAAAATCGCCCACAGCAGGGCCCCGATCATTTCGGGGTGCCAATCAATTTCTCGAGTCTCTAAAAAAAACATAAAGGGCAGGCATGCCACGGCCGAAATGGCAAACTGAATAACCGACCCGGCGCGCAGATCGAAGCGTGGGCAGAACTTCTTTTGATACAGCGTTCCAATCGTAATGCTGGCCAAGGCCAAGCCTGCTAGCCCCAGACTCAGCAGCGACAGGTTGGTGATCGAGATCTTGGCCCACACCACCAGCCCCACGCCGGCGATCCCGAGCCCAAGGCCTGCCCACTGGCGGCCAGAAATACGCTCGGCAATGAAGGCAGAAAACCAGGCGGTAAGAATCGGCTGCAAGCCCATAATCAAGGCCACCAAGCCGGCTGACATGCCGTGTTTGACCGCCGCCCAAACCCCGCCCAGATACCCTGCCTGAAGCAAAATGCCTGCGAGCGCGATATGCCTGGCCTGGGGCCAGCTCGGCCAGGCCGGTCGCATGAGCGCCACTGCAGGCAGCATGATGAGCAGCACGCCGGTAAACCTTAAGAAAGAAAATGTCATGGGCTCAGAGTGCGGCATGCCATAGCGGGCAATAATGAAGCCCGAGCTCCACAGCAGCACGAAAGTCACGGGAATCAGGCGTCGAATCAGGTCATTCATGTCGAGAATTGATGGCGTTTTGGCTCCAACATCGGTGATAATGCCCGAATGAGTTTTAAATCTTTTGGCCTGCATGCCGATTTAATGCGGGCAATCGCCGAGGCGGGCTACACCACGCCCACCCCAATCCAAGCCCAGGCCATTCCCCTTGTGATCGAAGGCAAGGATGTCATGGGCGCTGCGCAGACCGGCACCGGTAAAACCGCTGCCTTCACGCTTCCAATTTTGCAACGATTAATTCCCTTTGCCAGCACCAGCACTTCGCCTGCGCGTCATCCGGTGCGCGCGCTCATGTTGGCGCCTACCCGCGAGCTCGCAGATCAAATCGCCCAAAATGTAAGCCAATACGCAAAATATGTGCCGCTCAAAAGTGCGGTGGTGTTTGGCGGCATGGATATGGCGCCTCAAACGGCTGCATTGCGATCGGGTGTGGAAATTTTGATTGCCACGCCGGGCCGGCTCTTAGATCACGTGCAGCAAAAAACCGTGTCGCTGTCGTCGGTCTCGGTCCTGGTGTTAGACGAAGCCGATCGCATGCTGGATATGGGCTTTTTGCCCGATTTGCAGCGCATCGTGAACCTGTTGCCCAAGCAGCGGCAAAGCCTGCTCTTTTCAGCAACCTTTTCGCCGGAAATTCGCAAGCTTGCCAAAACATTTTTGAATGATTCACCGGTGGTCATTGAAGTTGCCGCCCGCAATGCCACGGCAGAAAATGTGTCGCAAGTGATCTACGAGGTCGACCGGGTTGATGCCAAGCGTGCAGCGGTTGCGCAAATTATCAAGTCGCAAGGCCTGCGCCAGGTGATTGTGTTTACGAACACCAAAATTGGTGCTAGCCGATTGGCCAGAGAATTGGTGAAAGAAGGCATTCCGGCCGACGCCATTCATGGTGATAAATCGCAAAGCGAGCGGCTTGCAACGCTTGAAAAGTTTAAAAAAGGCGAAGTGGAAGTTATGGTGGCCACCGATGTGGCAGCGCGCGGCTTGGATATTGCCGAGCTTCCGGCGGTGATTAATTTCGATCTGCCGTATTCGCCTGAAGACTATGTGCATCGCATTGGCCGCACGGGCCGTGCAGGCGCATCGGGCCGTGCGATGTCGCTGATGGTGCCTGACGATGCGCGTCTGCTCGCCGATATTGAAAAGCTGGTGAAAAAAACAATTGTTCGCGAGCGTTTGGAAGTTCAAGGCAGGCGTTCAGAGTCTCGCACGGAAGGCCGCGGCGAACGCGGTGAGCGCAGTGCGCGGCCCATTCGTGAAGAGCGTGAAAGCCGGGTGCAAATTCCTGCCGCCCGTAAACCGCGCCTGCCTGATGACCCTATTTTTTCTCAGCCGTACGAGCCTAAAACCTCAGGCTCTGTCTCAGATGTTGCTGCCGCAGCCGTTCAACCTTCGGAAAGCAACAAGTCGATTATTCCCGGGATTCGCCGCGCGCCGCGCGCAGTTGCCGCGATTTTGGGCGGGAAAAAGAAGTAGCTTTCGTGGTGGATCACCACGTCGGCGCTATCGCGCCTCCTCGTGATGACGAGGTTGAAATAGCCGTCATTGCGAGCGGCTTTGCATGAAACCGTCATTGCGAGGGGCTGAAAGCCCCGTGGCAATCCCGCCTCTGACGAATCAAGCGCTGCCATGTCGGGCGCACCCGCGCGACCCAACGCGAGTTCATCATGAGCTCAAGATGCGACCACGCAAACTCCAACTGCATGCGAATTTTTTCCGGGTCATCAATGCGAAGCGCAGGCGCCAGTGTCTGTTTTGAAAGCTTTTCACCCAAGTCGTTTTTAACAATGGGGACATGGTGCACTTGCGGCTGGGGCAGACCCAAGGCCTTGCGAAGCGCAGCATGGCGTGGCGCGGCCTCGAGCAGGTCATCGCCGCGAATCACATGGGTAATGCCTTGATACGCGTCGTCAACCACGGCGGCCAGATGATAGGCCCAGTAGCCATCGGCACGGCGCAACATGAAGTCATCGCCATTGCTGTTGCGAAAGCGCCATGAAATTCCTGCAGCGTCTTCGGTTTGAAATAGTGCTTTGGCTTGCTCGGGCAAGGGCGTGTTCGTTTCTTTGGGCCGGCAATACCCGGGGTAAATAATTTCGCCGTCAGGGTTGTAACGAGTCTTGCCGAGATCAATGGCGTATTGCAGTTTTTTTCTGGAGCAGCTGCAGGAATACGACAACCCAGCAGCAATGAGTTTCTCCAAGGCCTCTCGGTAAGCGTCGTGGCGTTTATGCTGAAACAGCACCCCCTGGGCATCGGCCTCTGGACCCTGCCAGCGATCCCAGGCCAAGCCGTGGGCCTGTAGCTGTGCCTTGATCAGTTCACTGGCGCCATCTTCTTCCCGGGGTGGATCCAGGTCTTCAATGCGCAACAACCACTGGTAGCCATTGGCCCGCGCATCAAGCCAGCTCGCAAGCGCCGTGACCAGCGAGCCCATATGCAAGGGGCCGGTCGGCGAGGGTGCAAAACGTCCGCTGGCGGGCAATCTCATAAAAAGATGTTAGGCGATCTCCTGAAAACTTTCTTTGGCAGCGATCAAAGTCTGTTCAATTGGCTCGCCCTCGTGGGCAATCGACAAAAAGCCTGCCTCAAAAGCAGAGGGGGCCAGATACACGCCTCGGGTGAGCATGGCGTGGAAAAACTTGTTGAATTTGTCCCGGTTTGAGGCATTGACATCTTCAAAGGTGGTGGGTGTTTGTTTGCTGAAATAAATGCCAAACATACCGCCCACGCTATCGGTGCTGAAATTTTCTTCACCGCAATTGCGGGCAATTTTTTGTAGATCCTGCATCAGGCCTGCCGTCATGGCGGTGAGTTTTTCGTAAAAACCAGGTGCGCTCACAATTTTGAGTGTGGCCAACCCGGCGGCCACCGCCACGGGGTTGCCCGAAAGCGTTCCCGCTTGATACACCGGGCCCAAAGGCGCCACGCACTGCATGATGTCTTTGCGGCCACCAAATGCGCCCATGGGCATGCCGCCGCCAATCACCTTGCCCAGTGTGGTGAGATCGGGCGTTACACCCGATAGCCCTTGTACGCCGCGCGCACCCACACGAAAACCGGTCATCACTTCGTCGAATATCAGCACTGCGCCATGCGCCGAGCATTCGCTGCGCAAGGTTTCCAAAAAGCCCTTCACAGGTTTAACAAGATTCATATTGCCGGCCACAGGCTCGACAATCACGCCGGCAATCTCTTTGCCAAATTCGGCGAAACACTTTTTCACGCCCTCGATATCGTTGTAATCAAGCACGATGGTTTCAGCGGCAAAGCTTTCGGGAACGCCTGCAGAAGTGGGGTTTCCAAAGGTGAGCAGGCCCGAGCCCGCTTTGACTAACAGGCTATCGACATGGCCGTGATAGCAGCCTTCAAATTTAATGATCTTGTTGCGATTGGTGTAGCCGCGTGCGACGCGAATCGCCGACATGGTCGCCTCGGTGCCGCTCGAGGTGAGCCGCATCATTTCCATGGAAGGCAAATGGTCACGCACCCATTCAGCGAGTTCGACTTCGGCAGCAGTGGGCGCGCCAAAAGAAAGCCCATGTTCGGCAGCGTCTTTTACGGCCTTGATCACATCGGGGTGTGCGTGGCCCACAATGGCCGGCCCCCAGGAACAAATGTAATCGACATAACGATTGCCATCGGCATCCCAGCCGTACGGGCCGTGGGCCCTGGCAAAAAATCGCGGTGTTCCGCCGACGGAGCGAAACGCGCGCACGGGGGAATTCACGCCACCGGGAATGGTTTTCTGGGCTTGGGCAAAGAGGGCTTCGCTGCGCGAGGTGTTTTGCTGGGGCATGACGGCCTTTCAAACGATCTAAGGATAAAATTTAACAATCGCTAGTTTAACGAGAGACAAAGTCGATATGAAAACCTACATGTGCCTGATTTGTGGCTGGATTTACGATGAAGCAAAAGGTTGGCCAGAAGATGGCATTGCGCCTGGAACCAAATGGGAAGATGTCCCCGTGACCTGGGCCTGCCCTGAATGCGGCGCACAAAAGTCGGATTTTGAAATGGTAGAGGTGTGATCGCCACGCCCTTCGGGCTCGCGATGACGTCGTCATTGCGAGCGGCATTTCCTTATCCCGTCATTGCGAGCGGCTTTAGCCGCGTGGCAATCGCCACGTCGGCCCTAACGGGCCTCCTCGCGATGACGAAGTATTGAGAATCTCATTAAAGTCTTCTGTCTTGCCTGATCATGCTCCACGATCGGGTGCGGATAGGTCGACCCCAAAACAACCCCTGCCTCCTGCAGCACCAGTGGTGGTGCTGTCCACGGTGCGTGAATAAATTTATCGGGCAGTGATGCGATCTCGGGCACATAGCGCCGAATAAAACTTCCTTTTTCATCAAATCGCTCGCTCTGGCTGACCGGATTAAAAATTCGAAAGTACGGCTGGGCATCACAGCCCGTTGATGCGGCCCATTGCCAACCGCCGTTGTTCGCTGACAAATCAAAGTCGTTTAGTTTCCACGCAAAGTAATCTTCTCCGCGTCGCCAATGAATGCCCAAATCTTTTGTTAAAAACGACGCCACCACCATGCGCAACCGATTGTGCATATAGCCAGTGGCATTGAGCTGCCTCATACCGGCATCCACAATGGGGTAGCCCGTTTGGCCGTTGCACCAAGCCTTAAACCATGCATCGGCTTCATCACCTTCATGCCATTGAATATGGTCGTATTCAGGCCGAAAGCTGCGCGATACGACATGGGGGTGGTGATGCAGGATCTGCATGTAAAAGTCGCGCCAGATCAATTCGGAAAGCCAGGTGCCGGCACCCTCGGAACCCTTCGGATCCTGAGCTTGAATTTCTAATGCAAACCGCACGAGTTCCCGAATTGAAATCGTGCCAAAACGCAAATGCACTGAAAGATACGAGGGCCCTTTCACGCCGGGATAATCCCGCGCCAGTTTGTAATGCCCAATACGCGGCTTGAACTCTTCAAAAAGCTGCTGCGCGCCCGATTCCCCCAGGGGAATTTTCATGTCAAACAAATTACCCGCTGAAAATCCCATCGCGGCAAGGCATGGAATTTCCGTGCGCAGCGCGCTGGGAAGCGCTGCTGCATCGAGCAGTCGGTGAGAGAGCGTTTTCTGAAGGGGCTGCCCAGGCTTGGGTTGGCCCGCGCCCGTGCGTCGCTCGGTAGTATCGCTCGCTGATAGTTTTTTAAGCCACGCATTTTTGTAAGGCGTAAACACTGAAAACGGCTTGCCTGCCCCGGTGAGCACTTCGCTGCGCTCGAAAATGCATTGGTCTTTCACGCTAATCGCTTCAATGCCAAAAGAAGCAAGCGTTTCAACGACCCGTGAGTCACGTGCAAGGGCTGCAGGCTCATCGTCTCGCGCAAACACCACGCGCACAGCACCTAATGTCTTGGCAAACTGCGGCACTAGCAGCACCGGGTCGCCGTGGCCTGTAACGAGCACCTTGCCGCTTGCGCTCAGGCGTGCGCTAATTTCAGAAACTGCAGCATGAATAAAGCCAACCCGTCGGTCTTCGATAACGCTGCCTTTTTTCCACTTCGGCAGTGCATTCAAAATGGTGGTGTCAAACACAAAGGCAAGCTGCACGGGCTCGCTAAATTCTAGCGCCCTGGCCAGGGCGCCGTGATCAGAAAGCCGAAGGTCTCGCCGAAGCCAAACCAGGGTGCAGGGTGTTTTTGACATGTCGCAAACTCGCTGGGGAAAGTTGCCAAAAATGACTACCAGAAGCTTAGCGCTTCGGGTTTAGAATGCCTTCATGGAATCTCACGCTGCCAATGCCATGAATGTGGCCCACCATTATCTCGTGGCCATGCCAAGTTTGACCGATCCGAACTTCGGCGGCTCGGTGATTTATGTGGCCGAGCACACGCCCAAAGGGGCCATGGGCTTGGTGGTGAATCGCCCGTCTGACATGAGCGTGGCCGACTTGCTTGATCGTATTGATTTGGGGCCTTCAAAAGCCCGCAGCCAAGCCAGCGCAGGCAGTGACCCAGTGTATCTGGGTGGGCCGGTGAACACCGATCGCGGTTTCGTGCTGCATGAGCCGGTAGGCAAATGGAGCTCTACCCTGGTGCTCTCCGACACCTTGGGCCTAACTTCTTCCCGAGACATTCTGGAAGCCTGTGCGCAGGGCGAAGGCCCGCAGCGCATGTTTGTATCGCTGGGCTATGCGGGCTGGGGCGAAGGCCAGCTCGATCAAGAGCTGGCCGCCAATTCCTGGCTCACCGTGCCCGCCCACGATCTATCGCTTGTTTTCGATGTGCCGACCGAGGAGCGTTTTGCATACGCTTTCAGCCTGCTCGGTGTCGATCCCATTCACTTTATGGGGGCTGCCGGGCATGCCTGACCCGGCCCGTGGGGGTTTAACCCTCATGGCCTTTGATTTCGGTGAAAAACGCATTGGGGTTGCCATTGGCAATGTGATCACGGGCGGCGCTCGGCCCTTGGTGGTGATTCAAGAAGAGCGCAAAGACTCCCGTTTTGCAGCCATCGAGGCCTTGATTCGCGAGTGGGGCCCCGACCGTTTGGTGGTGGGCCTGCCTGTCTACCCCGATGGCGCCCCACACCCCTTTGCGGATCGTTGCCGCCGGTTTGCCAATCAGCTTACCGGCCGCTTTGGCCTGCCGGTGAGCCTTGAAGATGAGCGTTACACCTCGGCCCTGGCGCCAAAGTCCGATGCCGCGATCGATGCCCAGGCCGCCGCCATACTTTTGCAAGGCGTTTTAGATACACTGTCAGCTCATGGCACAGTCAGTTCAAATTAATGCCAAAGGTGAGCTGCTGCATCTGCTCACTACCGAAGGCATTCCCAAGTCTCTGATCCTAAAAATTCTTGACCGCGCCAAAACCTTTTTAAATCCCAACGACCCGACTGAAGTAGTCAACGCCCCGCTGCTTGCAGGCAAAAGCGTTTTCAATTTGTTTTTCGAAAACTCCACCCGCACGGCCACGACGTTTGGCATTGCGGCCAAGCGGCTCTCGGCCGATGTGGTGAACTTGAATGTGCAGGCCTCGAGCACTGCAAAGGGTGAATCGCTGCTTGACACCATTGATAACCTGGCTGCCATGAAGGCCGACATGTTTGTGGTGCGTCACAGCCAAAGCGGAGCGCCGTATTTGATCGCGCGCCATATCAACAAGGTAGCGCCGCATATTCGCATTATGAATGCGGGCGATGGTCGGCATGCCCATCCAACGCAGGCCCTGCTCGATGCCTACACGATTCGTCACTTCAAAGGCGAGTTTCATAATCTTCGTGTGGCAATCGTTGGTGACATTCTTCACTCTCGCGTGGCACGCTCCAACATTCATGCCCTCACCACGCTCGGGGTGGCCGAGCTGCGCGCCATTGGGCCGCTCACCTTGTTGCCTTCGGGCTTAAGAGAGATGGGGGTTCAGGTCTACACCGATTTGGAAGAAGGCTTGCGAGATGTCGATGTGGTGATCACCTTGCGGCTGCAAAACGAGCGCATGCGGGGTGCCTTGCTGCCTTCCACACAGGAATATTTCAAGCACTATGGCCTGACGCAGGAAAAACTTGCGCTGGCCAAGCCGAATGCGATTGTCATGCACCCGGGCCCCATGAACCGTGGCGTTGAAATTGACTCGTCTGTGGCCGACGGCGCGCAGTCGGTGATTCTTCCTCAGGTGACTTTTGGCATTGCGGTGCGCATGGCGGTAATGAGCATGTTGGCAGAGGTGGGTCACTAATGGCTTCAACACGCATGATGTCGGTGCCTGCGGTGCTGCCCCGAATCTGCATTCGCGGGGGCAGGCTGATTGACCCTGCCAATCAGGTCGATGGCCTGCACGACATATGGATCGCCGATGGCAGCCTGGTGGCCATTACGGATCCAGGCCATGCGCTTGATGGTTTTGTGCCCGAGATCGAAATCAACGCCGCGGGCAATATTGTTTGCCCCGGACTGATTGACCTGTCGGCGCGATTGCGTGAACCTGGCTTTGAGTACAAAGCGACGCTCGAGTCTGAAATGCGCGCAGCGATTGCCGGCGGTGTGACCCGCTTGGTGTGCCCGCCCGACACCGACCCGCCGCTCGATGAGCCCGGTCTTGTCGAGATGCTCAAGCATCGGGCACGCAACCTCACGCAGGCCCATGTGCATCCACTCGGTGCGCTCACGGTGGGCTTAAAAGGCGAACACTTAACCGAAATGGCCGAGCTTCGCGAGGCCGGTTGTGTGGGTTTCTCGCAAGGCCCGATCCCGATTCAAAACACCCAGGTGCTGCTGCGGGCCATGCAGTACGCGCGCACCTTTGATTTTGCCGTCTGGCTTTATCCCATGGATCCCTGGGTGGGCCGAACTGGCGTGGCGCACACGGGCGCCGTTTCCGGCCGAATGGGCCTGCCGGGAATTCCGGTCGCTAACGAAACCATTGCGTTGCAAACCATCTTTGAGTTGATGCGTGTCACTGGCGCACGCGTGCACATCTGTCGGCTGTCTTCTGCGGCGGGCATTGAGCTGGTGCGACAAGCCAAGCGTGAGGGCTTAAGAATCACGGCCGATGTCGCCGTGCATCACCTGCATTTGATTGATGTGGACATTGCCGACTTTGACCCGAATTATCGAGTGCTGCCGCCTTTTCGCAGCCAGCGTGATCGTGATGCCATTCGTGCCGGCATTGCCGATGGCACGATCGATGTGATTTGCTCTGACCATGCGCCGGTCGATGAAGACGCCAAGCAACTGCCCTTTGGCGAATCTGAGCCAGGCGTCACCGCACTGGAGCTGTTGTTGCCGTTGGCCCTGAAGTGGGCGCAGGAATCTGGCACGCCTTTGGACCAAGCCCTTCGACTGCTGACAGTGAATGCAGCGCAAGTGCTCGGAAGAGATGCGGGCCAGCTTTCTGTGGGTGCGCAGGCCGATATCTGTATCTTTGATCCTCAGGCCTTATGGCAAGTGGGCCCCAAGAGCTTGTTCTCGCAAGGCGCCAACACGCCTTATGTTGGGCTTGAAATTCAAGGCCGGGTGAATATGGTGCTGGTCGATGGCCGCTGTGTGTTTGATCGGCCCAAAGGCGGCTTTGTTGCGGAGAGCCGCCAGCGCCCATGATGCGCGTGTTGTGGCGCTCAGCGGCCCTGATTGCGCTGCTGGCAGCCGGGCTGCTGATTCTGTTTACCGTTTATCGCTTCTTGTTAAAGCCTCGGCAGGCGCGCATCAAGCAGGCCTGGTCACGCCTGCTGCTGCGGGTGTGTGGCCTTCGTGTGCGAACGCTTTCTGACCCGCATGTGCACCTGGAACAGCCTGCGCTCATTGTGCTTAATCATGTGTCGTGGCTGGATATTTTTGTTGTGAATGCCGCGGTGCCCGCAACCTTTGTGGCCAAATCAGAAATTCGCAGCTGGCCAATACTGGGCTGGCTGGTGTCAGGCACCGGAACTATTTTTGTGGAACGTGGAAGCCGTCATGCAGTGCGCCACACCAATCGGCAAATTCTGCGCAGACTCGCCCAAGGCGAGCATGTGGCGTTTTTTCCGGAAGGCACGACGACCGATGGTGCAATGTTGTTGCCGTTTCATGCGAGCCTGTTTGCAGTGGCTCTGCCCGATGGCGATCACTCAAACCAAGGTGTTGTCATCATGCCGGCTGCACTGCGTTACACGCAGCGTGGGAAATTTTCCACAATCCCGGCCTATGTTGGCGATCAAACCCTGGTGAATTCAATTATGAAAATTTTGGCGGCAAAAGGCCTTGAGGCCCACTTGCATTGGCTAGACCCCTTGCCGAGTGCCGAGTCTGGCATGACACGCCAGCAACTTGCCCAGCGCGCTGAAGCGGTGATTCGCGAATCGCTGTGAGACGTTAATCGCTGCCCTGTGCCGAGCCTTCCAGGCTTGATTGAATAAAAATTTTATTGTCATCGAGCCGAATTGCCGTGAGTTGTTTGCCCCACACGCAGCCCGTATCAAGCGCCACCAATTTTGGGCTTGCGATCAGGCCAAGCGTTGACCAGTGGCCAAATACGATTCGGGTATTTTTGGTTTTTCTTTTTTTATGCGCAAACCACGGTGTGAGGTTTTGATAAGCCGAGACAAACCTTGCCTGATCGGGCGCAAGCTTGCATTTGTAATCGGGTGTGCCATTGGGGTGCAGGTAACGCAGCCGAGTAAACGCGCTGACCGCTTCACGCAGGCGGCGCTGGCCTTCAATTCCGTCGGCCCAGTGGGGCTTGGCACCATGCACCAGCTCGTTGAGAAAATCCATCCAATGGCTGCTTTTCAGCCGCGCAGAGGCTTGTAGTGCGAGCTTTACGGCTTGGCTTAAGTTCCAGTGTGGCAGCAGGCCAGCATGCACCATGGCGGTGTTGCCTTGAATGTGAAGAAAGGGCTGGCGCCTGAGCCAATCGATCAGGTCGCTGGAGTCGGGTGCACGCAGCAGGCCGGTCAGGGTGTCGAGCACTTGCGGCTTGCGCACGCCAGCCGCGCGTGTAAGCAAATGCAAATCATGGTTTCCCAACACAAAGTCACTGCGACTGCTTGCCGCCATGAGCGTGCGCAAGGTCTGCAGTGATTTGGGGCCACGATTGACGAGATCGCCCACAAACCAGAGACGGTCTTTTTTCACATTGAAGGGCAGCTGGGCAACCAAAGCGTAAAGGCTGTCGCAGCAGCCCTGAACATCGCCAATTGCGTATGTGGCCATGGGCGGGCACCTTAAAAAACATAGAATAGGCCTGATTTTCTCACTCCCCTGCGAATCAAGGAGCATGCCCGTGCAGCCTGGCCAGAATCACCAACCGGACCCGTCGATTTTTAAAGCCTACGACATTCGTGGCATTGTGGACCAGACCCTGACCGAGTCGACCGTACTGCAGATTGGCCTTGCGCTGGGCGACATGATTCGCGAGGCGGGCCGCGATGCGTGCGTGGTGGGCCGCGATGGCAGGCTTTCTGGCCCACGCCTGGTCAAGGCCTTGTCAGAGGGCTTAATGGCCGCGGGAGTTCGTGTGATCGATATTGGCCAGGTGCCAACCCCGGTGGTGTATTACGCCACGGTGAAAACCGGCTGCGGCACGGGTGTAGCGGTGACGGGCAGTCATAACCCGCCGCACTATAACGGCCTGAAGATGATGGTGGCAGGCACGACACTGTGGGGAGAGAGAATTCAGGAGATTTATAAGCGGGTGGTGGATTGCCACGCCGCTTCGCGGCTCGCAATGACGGGCATAAGTGTCCGTCATTGCGAGGGGCCCGAAGGGGCCCGTGGCAATCCACTTCACGATGATCGTCCTGAAATCTCACACGATTATCTTGCCGCAATCACAAGCGACATCAAACTTTCCCGCCCCATGTCGATCGCCATTGATGCCGGCAATGGCGTTGCGGGCGGCATTGCGCCACAGTTATTCGAGCGGCTCGGCTGCAAGGTCAAGGCCTTGTTCTGCGAGGTCGATGGCAACTTTCCCAATCATCACCCCGACCCCGCGCATGTTGAAAACCTGCAAGATTTAATTCATGCCGTAAAAAATTCCGATGCAGAAATTGGCCTTGCATTTGACGGCGATGGTGATCGTCTCGGTGTGGTGACCAAATCGGGAAACATTATCTGGCCAGATCGCCAGCTCATGCTTTATGCACAAGAGGTATTGCAGCACAAACCGGGTGGCCAGATTATTTTCGATGTGAAGTGCACCCGCCATGTTGCCGCTTGGGTGCGCCAGCATGGTGGTGAGCCGCTCATGTGGAAGACTGGGCATTCCTTGATCAAGGCAAAGTTAAAAGAAACTGGCGCACCGCTTGCCGGTGAAATGAGTGGCCATATATTTTTTAACGATCGGTGGTTTGGCTTTGATGATGGCCTGTATACCGCGGCCCGATTGCTCGAGATTTTGTCGCGCGCGCAGGATCCTTCGGCCGTATTGGAAGCCTTGCCCGATTCGCCTTCGACTCCCGAGTTGCAATTGCCAACGCGCGAGGGCGAGAGTTTCACCTTGGTGGATCGCCTGCGCAAAGAGGGCGAGTTTCCAACAGCCCAGGAAAAAATCACCATCGATGGCATTCGTGTGGAATATGCGGATGGCTTTGGCCTGGCCCGGCCTTCCAACACCACGCCGGTGATCGTGCTGCGGTTTGAAGCTGATAATCCGCAAGCCTTGTCCCGAATTCAGTCAGAGTTTCGCGCCAATTTCCAGCGGCTTGCACCGGGCACCGCCTTGCCCTTCTAATGGATTAGGAACGATTCTTTGTTGAGGGTGCTGCTCATTAAAACAAGCTCCATGGGAGACTTGGTGCACACGCTTTCTGCGGTGCAAGAAGCGGTTCAAGTGCGGGGACAGTTTGCGCTCGATTGGGTCTGCGAGGAAAACTTTGTGGACATTGCGAAACTTGCCCCTTGTATCGATCAAATCATTCCCGTGGCGATTCGGCGTTGGCGAAAATCATTGCTTGCGCACGCGACGCGCAAAGAAATTCAGCAATTCAGGCAAATGCTGCAGACACGGGAATACGATGTGGTGATCGATGCCCAGGGGCTCGTGAAAACCGCATGGATCACCCGGCTGGCGCGCTGTAAAAACGCAAATCGTTGGGGCTACGATTGGGCCAGTGCGCGCGAGCCCTTGGCAAGCTTGGCGGTGAAACACAAGGTGAATGCGCCTGCGCAATGGCATGCGATTCAAAGGCTAAGGGTATTGTTAGGTTCGGCCTTGGGGTATGCGCCCAAAGGAGGGGTGCCGTCATTGCAGATTGCCACGGGCCCTGCGGGCCCTCGCAATGACGACTTGAACCCACCGGCCTCTCGCAATGACGAATTGAACCCACCGGGCCCTCGCAATGACGGGCCTAGATCGTCATTGCGAGGAGCCGAAGGCGACGTGGCAATCCACCGCGAAATATTATTTCTCCACGGCACCTCGCGCGCCGAGAAATCCTGGCCCCTCGAGTCCTGGATCGAACTGGGCCGCACACTTTCAAGCCAAGGCTATCAAATCGTGCTGCCCTGGGGCTCTGCGCAAGAACATGAGCAGGCGCAGAAAATTGCGCTAGGCATTGGCGGGCAATACGCGCAAGTGCTGCCCAAGCTTGGCATTGGCGAGCTTGCACAAAAATTGCAGCACAGTGCAGGTTCGATTGGCGTTGATAGCGGCCTCATGCACTTAAGCGTGGCCTTGGGCTGCCCCACGGTGGCCGTGATGGCGGCCTCGCATTTGCCGAAATTTTCAGCCAACCGCTTTGCACCCTTTTGGGCGCCCCATGCAAAGGTTGTGCAGCGTGAGGCAAGTGGCGACTCCCCGATTTCACCGGCCGCAGTAGTGAGTGCATGGAGAGCGCTGTCGTGAGCCTTAAAGAACATTTCGCCCGCTGGGCCTATACGGCTGCGCTATTGTGTTTGTTGCCGGTGTTGGTGGGCTATTTGATTTGGCGCGCAGTACGGCAGCCTGACTATTTCAAGCATTGGTCTGAGCGGTTTTTGGGTGTGGCGGTGCCCAAGCCACGCCACGAGCCAAGTGGCGCTCCGTTTGAAAATCGTGATCACTGCAAGGTGCTTTGGGTACATGCTGTATCGGTGGGCGAAACGCGGGCCTGTGCTTGCTTGATTGAGCAATGGCTTGCGCAAGATCCGAGCCATCGGGTGGTGCTGACCCATACCACGCCCACAGGCCGTGAAACGGGCCGGGCCTTGTTTTCGAAATGGTTCGAATCGCAGGATCGCAAGAGCTATCGCATTGTGCAGCGCTACCTTCCTTATGACTTGCCATGGTCAAACGCTTTGTTTTTAAGTTGGGCCAAGCCCGCGTTGGGCATGCTCATGGAGACCGAGCTTTGGCCGAATTTGCTTGTGCAAGCCCAGGCCAGAAACATTCCGATCGTGCTGGCCAATGCGCGCTTGTCGCCGCGATCAGCGAAACGGTTGGATACTTTTTCGTGGCTGGCCCGGCCCGCAATTGCCAGTCTGGCGGGAATTGGTGCGCAGACTCAAGAGGATGCGGATCGCTTGGCGCAGGCGGGTGGATTGCCACGGGCCCGCGAAGCGGGCCCTCGCAATGACGGTGTAGGGGGCATCGGGCCTGGCAATGACGGTGTAGGGGGCATCGGGCCTGGCAATGACGGTGTAGGGGGCATCGGGCCTGCTCGCAATGACCTTGATCCCGTCACCGCGAGTGAGCCGCAGGCGAGCGTGGCGGTCCACATCACCGGCAGCATGAAGTTCGACATCACCGTGCCCCAAGCCCAACTGAATTTAGGCAATCAATGGCGCACTCAACTGGGCAGTATCCGAGTATGGCTTGCAGCCAGTACCCGTGACGATGAAGAGCTCGAGATTCTCAACGCCTGGAATGCCGCGAGCCAGACAGGTCAGCTTGAAAACAGCATGTTGTTAATTGTGCCGCGCCACCCGCAGCGTTTTGATCGGGTTGCGCGTTTGATTGAACAGCAAGGCTTTGCGGTAATCCGCCGATCGTCGCAATGGCTGGATAACTTGCCGCAACCAAATGCAAACAGCGTGCAATCAAGGGCGGTGTTGCTCGGTGACTCTTTAGGCGAAATGTTTGCATATGTGCAGCTTGCAGATTTGGTGTTAATCGGCGGCAGTATCCCCGCGCTTGGCGGCCAAAACCCGATCGAGGCTTGTGCCTTGGGCAAGCCAATCTTTTTTGGCCCGCACATGTTTAATTTTTCTCAGATTGCGCAGGCGCTGCTTGCGTGTGGCGCTGGCGGCGAAGTGGGTTCGGCGTTGCAGTGGATTGAAAAGGGTGTTGCGCTACTTCACGACTCACAGCAGCACAAACAAAGAGCCAATGCAGCCGCCGCGTTTGCGCGGGCCCACCGAGGGGCTACCGACAAAACCTTGCAACTGTTGAATACTATTTTGTCAACAGCTCGTTAACGGTATCAATGTCTTGCTCGGTGAGCGAGCCGGTCGCCGCTTTCAGCTTAAGGCCATTGAGCAAGGTGTTGTAACGCGCCTTGGAAAGATTTTGTTGCGTGGTGGTGAGCTGTTGCTGGGCGTTGAGCACATCGATATTGATTCGAATGCCCACTTCATAGCCCAGCTGGTTTGACTCCAACGCCAGCCGGCTTGATTTCTCGGCGGCCTCGTAGGCTTTTACTTCTAACAGTCCTGCAAACACACCCAGATAGGCCGTGCGTGCGTCTTGCTCAGCCGTGCGCCTTGCGTTTTCAAGATCGAACATTGATTTGTCGCGCAAGGCGCTGAGCTCTTTTGCCCGGTTAATGGCAATGCCGCCATTAAAAAGCGGCAAGGTCATTTGCAGGCTGATCGTATCGGTGTCGCTGTAGCCGTTTCCCGCGTCATCTCCTGAGGTTCCCCGGTAAGGATCCACACGGGTGCGCTTGGCCACAAGATCGACCGAAGGAAGATTTTGTGCAGCCACTTCTCGGCGCAGCTGAAGCCGTGAAATTTCTGCGGTGGACTGCGCCGCCCGCACCTTTAAATTCGCGCTGCGGGCCTGATCCACCCAGGCACCCATTTCAACTGGCTGGGGAGGGCTTAGTGTGACCGCCTCTCGCAGACTTTTCAGGCTTGCGGGAAGGGTTTGGCCGACTAGCTGCGTGAGCGCATTGCGTTTCACTTCAATGTCATTAAGTGCGGCAAGCCTGCGGGCCGAGGCCAGATCAAATCGGGCCTGGGCTTCTTGCTGGTCGGTAATGGTGGAAGTGCCCACCTCAAAATTTCGTTTGGCCGATTCCAGCTGCTCGGTAATGGCTTTCAGTTCGGCTTCAATGCTGGTCAAGGTGTCTTGCGCGACCAGCACGGCGAAATAGGCTTCGGTCGTGCGCAAAATTGAATCAATTCGGGCTTGCGCAAAATTAGATTCGCCAGCCCTTGAACGCTCTTGCTCTTGGCTAAAGCTGGCAAAGGTGTCGAGCCTGAAAATCGGCTGGGTCAGGGTGACGCTGTAAGTGTTGCCGTAACGGGAATATTCAGTGCCCGACGCCCCGCCACCAAAATCATTTTCTGTTTTTGTCCGGCTGGCACCAGCACTGGCTTCGGGCAGCAGCAACCCCAAGCCCTGAGCGGCCTTGGTGGCATCGGCCTCGGCTTGCTTGCGCGCGGCCAAAAACTGCGCGTCGTAATCAAGCGCGCTGCGCACTGCAGTCGACAAATCGAATGCAAAGGCCTGTGTGCTAAACAGGGCTGCGACAATGCTTGCGCAAGCGAACTGCTTAAAACTGGAACTGCGATGTTTTGGGGGCATCTTCCAAGTACTGCGTAAGTGTTTCAAAAAGCACCGTGGTGCGAAAACCGCTGGCGACCACACCTGCTGCTCTTTCGACTAAGACCGCCTGCATGACCGGCGGTTCACCCACAATTGCGACCAATCTTCCGCCAGGCTTGAGCGACTGCAGCAGGTGTTCAGGAATGGCCCGCACCGCACCCGAGATCACCACGCAGTCAAAACCGGTATGGGCCCAGCGGGGGTCTTCGGCTAGCCCGTTGGCCTGTTGAAGTTCAACATTGGCGATCCCTGCCTGCTGCAGGTTTGCTTGCGCAAGCGCAAGCAGGCTTGGATATTTTTCAATCGACAGCACACTGAATGCGTTTTGGGCCAACAAGGCCGCCATGTAGCCCGAGCCTGCGCCAATTTCAAGGACCCGATCCGAAGGGGTGAGGTTGAGCTCTTGAAGCAGCCTAGCCTCGATCTTGGGCGCAAGCATGACCTGGCCTTCGGGCAAGGGCACTTCCATATCCACGAAGGCGAGGTGGCGGTGCTCACTGGGCACAAATGCTTCGCGATGAACTTTTTTAAGCAGCTCCAGCACATTCGGATCCAGCACATTCCAGGGCCGGATTTGTTGCTCGATCATTTTCGAGCGCGCTGTTTCAAAATCTAAAACATCGAGACTCATGCGGGACTCCGAGACAGAGCCCTGAGTCTAGCATCCTGCCGTTGGACTAGCGGCGCACCACGCTGAAGACAATCATGTCAATGGCCTCTCGAATGTAACGTTCCTCGTTGATCGGCGGGTCGCTGTGGGTGCGCAGAGTGTGGCGCCACAGCGAAAACCAGGCCAAGGGGGCCATCAGGGCCTTGACGCGCTCTCGGCTCACCTCGCCTGTGACTTCTCCGCGGGCAACTCCCCTTTCCAGTACTGCGAGAAGGTGCGAGTGGATCGGGCCCATCACCTCTTTCAGATAGGCCCTCGCGAGCTGGGGAAAATTATTTGACTCTGCCAGCACAACGCGGGCGATCATGTAGAGCTTTGAGGCAAGAAACTGGTCCCAACCCCAACCCAAAAATTGCCTCAAGGCCTGTTCTGTTGATTGGTCTTCGGGAAGGGCTTGCTGTGAGATTGCACTGAGCCACGGGTCGGCCTGGGCATGCACGACGGCTTCAAATAAATCTTGTTTGCTTGCGAAATAGAGATAAACCGTGCCCTTCGATACGCCAGCCTGCGACGCGACATCGTCAAGCCGTGTCTGCGCATAGCCATGCTGGGCAAACAAGGACAGTGCTGCATCGAGCAGCTCTTGCGGTCGGGACTCTTTGCGTCGTTTCCAGCGAGGGGATTTTTCTGCGTTCAGTTCTTTGGGCGAGATTGCACTATCCATCGGCTTGATTTTAATCACGGTGCATAATGCGCAATCACACTTTTCTGTCCCTTTAATGCCCATGGAAACCCTGATCGAGCTGTTGCGCGAAATGCCGCTTCTGGCCAAGGCCTTGGTGATGGGCATTGTGGAAGGGCTCACTGAATTTCTGCCGGTCTCTTCCACGGGGCACCTGATTCTTACGGGCGCCCTGATTGGCTTTGATGATGATCGGGCAAAGGTCTTTGATATTGCGATTCAAACAGGCGCCATGATCTCTGTGGTTTGGGTGTACCGCCAACGATTTTTCCAAAACCTGAGGTGGCAGTTTGTTCGGCATTTAGCCATCGCATTTTTGCCCGCTGCGGTGTTGGGCCTGCTTTTCGGAGGGCTCATCAAGTCGTATTTGTTCTCGCCGGTTCCGGTCGCAATCGTGCTGATTCTCGGCGGTTTTGTGATTTTGTGGGTTGAGCGCTGGGTGGCGGCAAATCCGCATCGGGTGCGCATTCACGATGTCGATGCGCTGACCAATCGCGATGCATTCAAGCTTGGAATCGCGCAAGCATTTGCCCTGATTCCGGGCACGAGCCGCTCAGGCGCAACGATTGTGGGTGGCATGATTTTTGGCCTGTCGCGCAAGGCCGCCACCGAGTTTTCTTTTTTTCTGGCCGTGCCGACTCTGGTGGCTGCGGGCGCTTACGATCTTTTAAAGAATCGGCACTTGCTCGATTCGGCCGATGTGCCCCTGTTTGCGGTGGGCTTGATTTCGGCCTATTTCACAGCCTTGATTGTGATTCGTTGGCTGATTCGCTGGGTGAGCCACCACAGTTTTAATGGCTTTGCTTATTACCGCATTGCGTTTGGCCTGCTGGTCTTGCTGGTTGCCACTTAGCCGCTAACACTTCACAAAAATAAGATCTGCCACGGGGTGGCCAAGGCGCATGCCGCGTGTCTCAAATTTTGTTTGCGGCCTCCACTGCGGCCGCGGAACAAAACCTGCTTGCACTTGATTTTTTAGGCGGGCATTTGCAGAACAAACCGCGAGCATTTGATCAGCGTATTCGGGCCAATCCGTGGCGAGATGCAGCAATGCACCAGGTTTGAGTCGCGGCACGAGCAACTCAAGAAAAGCGGGCTGAATCAGCCGCCGTTTGTGGTGCCGTTTTTTGGGCCAGGGATCGGGGAAATAGATGTGCACTGCATCGAGCGAATCGACAGGAATCATGTCGCGGAGCACTTCCACCACATCGTGCTCAATGATGCGGATATTGGATAAATTTTGCTGCTCGATTTTCGAGAGCAAGGCGCCAACGCCAGCCCGATAAACTTCTGCACCCAGAATATTCCAGTCGGGATGCTCGGCTGCAATTTGGGCCGTGGTCTCCCCCATGCCAAAGCCGATTTCAAGAACCGTGCGCCCCTCCCGGTTGAAAATCGCTTTTAAATCAATCAGTTCTTGGCGGTAGGGTACCCCCCATTTTGATAGGAGGCGCTCGCGTGCCGCGCGTTGAGAATCGGTAATGTGACTGCTTCGCATTACGAAACTGCGAATATGACTGGATCGTGCGTCGTTCATATCGGATTGTTTGTCAGGGACAGGGCGCCTGCGGGCGGGAATTCCCTAGGCGCTCCCTGCTGATGAAAAGCCGAGTATCGCTTGATTTTGCGGGCGATACACCTGCTACACTTGAAGCTCGTTCCACAAACCTGAATGAGCATTGATCATTATGAATAAAGCAGAACTCGTTGAAGCAGTTGCCAATGCAACCGACTCCTCTAAGGCCGCCGTTGACGAGGTGCTCAGCACCACGATCGCTACGATCATCAAGGCCGTTGCAAAAGGAGACAGCGTGCAGTTGGTTGGCTTCGGAACTTTTGGCTCGGGCAAGCGTGCTGCTCGAACCGGCCGTAATCCTCGCACTGGCGAGACCATCAAAATTGCTGCAGCCCGCACCGTAAAATTTACAGCTGGCAAAGCGTTCAAAGATGCAGTGAACAAGAAGAAGTAATTCTTCTTTTAGCAAGACTTCCAAGCCCGGGTTTTCCGGGCTTTTTTATTGGATTGCCACGCCCCCGCCCGTCGGGGCGACAGGCGGGGGCTCGCAATGACGGGGTAGACCGCGAGGCCTAACAATCAACTCGTCACCGCGAGGCCCGAAGGGCCGTGGCGGTCCAGCGCGTTATCCTTAGCCCTATGAATCCTCCCGTCGTCATCATTGGGGCTGGCCTGGCCGGGCTCACGGTAGCCCTCCAAATCGCAGACCGGCGCCCCGTGGTGGTGCTGGCCAAGCAAGCCCGCACCGATTCGGCGACGGCCTGGGCCCAAGGCGGAATCGTTGGAGTGCTCGACCAAGCCGATAGCGTTGACGCCCATGTGCACGACACCATGGAGGCGGGCGCGGGCTTGGTGGTGGAATCGACCGCCCGTTACATTGCCGAACAAAGCCCCAAGGCCATTGAATGGCTTGTCGATATGGGGGTACCTTTTTCCCAGGATCCCGGCGGCCCCATGGGCCTGCACTTAACGCGTGAGGGCGGGCACTCGATTCGAAGAATTGCCCATGCCGCCGACGCTACGGGAAAGGCAATCCATGAAACCTTGTTGGCCCGGGCGCAAAAGCACCCCAACATCACGATTCATGAACACTGGATCGCCCTGGATCTGATCACCAATCGACATGTGCGGGCGGCGGGCCCAGAGCGTTGCCATGGCGTTTATGTGCTCAATGTTGATCGTCGCCGGGTCGAGTCCTTGGCGGCCAGCGCCGTGGTCTTGGCCAGTGGTGGCGTAGGCAAGGTGTATCGCTACACCAGCAACCCCGATACCGCCACCGGCGATGGGATTGCCATGGCATGGCGTGCGGGCTGCCGTGTTGGTAATATGGAATTTATTCAGTTTCACCCCACCTGCCTGTACCACCCGCAGGATCGCACCTTCTTGATCACCGAAGCCTTGCGAGGCGAGGGTGGCCAGCTCAAAGTGCCTGGCTTGCCCGAGTCAGAGGCACGTTTCATGCCCAGGCACGACCCACGGGCAGAACTGGCACCGCGCGATATTGTGGCCAGGGCCATTGACTTTGAAATGAAAAAACATGGCGTTGACTATGTGCACCTCGACGCCACGCATTTAGGCGAAGATTTTTTAAAGTCGCACTTCCCCACGGTTTACAGCCGCTGTCTTTCTTTGGGCATTGATATTGCCAAAGCGCCTATTCCGGTAGTACCTGCGGCCCACTACACCTGTGGGGGCGTGGTGACCGACTTGCTGGGGCGAACCGATTTAAACCGTTTGTATGCCGTCGGTGAAACCGCATACACCGGCTTGCACGGCGCCAACCGCCTTGCCAGCAACTCGTTGTTGGAGTGCGTGGTCATCGGTTCGAGTGCGGCGCGAGATATCTTGGAACATCAGGCGTTGCCGGCAGCGACAATTCCAGCATGGGATGAAAGCCAAGTCGAAGACGCGGATGAGCAGGTGGTGATTGCTCACAACTGGGAAGAGCTTCGGCTACTGATGTGGAACTATGTGGGCATTGTGCGCACCACGCGCAGGTTAGAGCGGGCCTTGCACCGAATCGAGCTGCTGCAATCCGAAGTCAACGAGTACTACGCAAATTTTCGTGTGACAAGCGACTTGATTGAGCTGCGCAATCTACTGGTGTGTGCCGAGCTGATCGTGCGTTCAGCCCTGGACCGTAAAGAAAGTCGCGGCCTGCACTTTAGTCGCGATTACCCGCAGGCCTGGCCGGTGTCTGCGCCTACAATTCTTTCGCCGTTGCGCGCCGTGACACGCAGCGAATAATCGACTGCTTGAATATCCTTGGTCAGGCTGCCGATCGAGATTCGGTCAACCCCCGTTGCTGCGATTTGTTGAACAGTCTCCATGCGAATGCCGCCAGAGGCCTCGACGACGGCTTTGCCGCGTGTTGCGCGCACGGCCTTGCGCATGTCATCAATGCTGAAGTTATCGATCAAAATATTGTCGGCCCCCGCATTTAAAGCCTGATCAAGCTCTTGCAGGTTTTCTACCTCGATTTGAATCGAGACATTCGCATTTAATGCGCGCGCCCGCTGCAGCGCCTGGGCGATGCCGCCGGCAGCCATGATGTGGTTTTCTTTGATCAAAATGCCATCCCACAAGGCGAGCCGCTGGTTGCTGCCGCCACCCACACGCACCGCATATTTTTGCGCCTGCCGAAGCCCTGGAATGGTTTTGCGCGTGTCCATGATCAGGCACTGGCCTGCACCCGTTTGTACCTGTGCAATTGAATCGACATAGCGTCGTGTGACCGTGGCGGTGGCCGATAGCAGCTGTAAAAAATTCATGGCCGAACGCTCTGCGGTGAGCAAGGCTCGGGCTTTCGCTTGAACCCGGCACACAATTGAATCGGCCTTCAGGGTGTCACCTTCATGAGCAAGCCATTCAATGCGTGCGTTTGGGTCTAGTGCCAACACGCAGCCTTCAAACCAGGCGGTGCCACACAGCACGGCCACTTCGCGAACTCTCAAGTGCGCCTCGGCCTGTGTTTGCGCATCCAGCAGCAGTGCGGTCCAGTCGGCCTGGCCAATATCTTCAAGCAGGGCATCGCGAATATTGCGGGCTCGCGCTTGCGGCAGTGTCTCGTTAAATTCAAACATGCGATGGCTCGCTTAGGCCGCGCCAATGTTGGGAACCATGCCCAGCGACATGCTGCTGGCCTGCGCTTGGGTGAAGGCCAGCATGCGTTCAATGCAGTGAACTGCTTTTTCTCGTATCGCTTGCGGCACCTGAATCTCGCCGCTGTGTTCGCTTAAGCAGCGCTGAACGCCGCGCAGGCCATTCATCGCCATCCATGGGCAGTGGGCACAGCTTTTGCAGGTGGCGCTTTCTCCGGCGGTGGGCGCCTCGATCAGTGTTTTGCCGGGGGCGAGTTGCTGCATTCTATGGAACAAGCCTTTATCCGTTGCCACGATAAATTCCTGGGCGCTGCCTTTGACAACGGCATTGAGCAAGGCCGTGGTGGAGCCCACCACATCGGCTTGTGCAATCACGCCTGCCGGAGACTCGGGGTGAACCAACACGGCGGCCTGGGGGTGCGATCGCTTGAGCATGGCGAGCTCTTCACTTTTAAATTCATTGTGAACCACGCAATCACCTTGCCACAGCAACATATCGGCGCCGGTCTGCCCTTGAATGTAATGGCCCAGATGCCGATCTGGCGCCCATAGAATTTTTTTGCCCTGCTCTTTTAAGTGCCGAACAATTGAAAGCGCACACGAGCTGGTCACCATCCAGTCGGCGCGGGCTTTTACTGCCGCGCTGGTATTGGCGTAGACCACGACGGTTCGGTCAGGGTGTGCATCGCAAAAACGACTGAACTCTTCGGCGGGGCAGCCGAGATCAAGTGAGCAAGTCGCCTCGATTTCGGGCATGAGCACCCGTTTCTCAGGGCTCAGAATTTTTGCCGTCTCGCCCATGAATCGTACGCCGGCCACGATCAATGTTTTTGCGGGATGATTTTTCCCAAATCGGGCCATTTCCAGGGAGTCGGCCACACAGCCACCCGTTTCGATCGCCAGATCCTGAATGTCCCCATCGACGTAGTAATGGGCAACCAAAACAGCGTTTTCTTGAATCAGGCGCTCACGAATGTCTTGGACAAGCGCAAACTTTTCTTCGGCCTTTAGTGCAGGCTCAACACGGGCCCAGGCTTTGGCAATACAGGCTTGGCCTGAATCGCTTTGCAGGGTGTAATCGATTTCAATGCCTTGGCTCATGGTGTGTTCATTATGGGGGTGGAGCGGGTGAAGGGGATCGAACCCTCGTCTAAAGCTTGGGAAGCTTTCGTTCTGCCATTGAACTACACCCGCAGAAAAATGTCGGAGAAAAGACCTAAAAAATAAAGCTTTTTGGTACGATTCAAAAGTCGCTTATTAATCGAAATATTAGACCACATAGTGAAATACAAAATGGCACACTACAACGCTTGGCTCAATCTTCGCGAATTGCTGGAAGTCGTCAATTCCGAGACCGACCTGAAAGATCTTGATCCGCGCACCCAGCGACTGCTGGAATGGATTGTCACAAATTACTCGCCCGAACGCCCCACTTTCGTGCAACACATCGTGATGAAATCCGATGTCGCGTCGCCCGCCACGATTCACAAGGGCTTATCAATCCTTGAGCGCGAAGGGCTTATTTCCATGAAGGTCGATAGCGAAGATACCCGCCGTCGAATCGTAGCGCCCACCGAACGCGCTAGAAAACTTATGGCCAAGCTTTCCCAAAAAGTGAAAGTCTGGGCCGAGAGCCTGCCCACCTAAGCTCAGGCGGCTTTTCTGCGCAAATGGTTTGACCAGTGGTGGCCCTCCCATGGGCTGCTGTGGGCCGGCGGCTTCGCTGGCCTTTTTGTTGTTCTTTTTTTGGCCACCGAATTAATTGCACCCTGGTTTGGGGTGGTGCAAGACCGCATTTCTCTGCTGTTTTTGCCAGCGTTTGTGCGCGTTGCTGCGGTCGTGGTGGCCAAGCTCGCTGGTCTGCTGGGCCTTTTCTTGGGCTCGCTCGTTATTGGTTTGCTTTACGGCGACTCTTTATGGATTGCACTGGGCAACTCTTTCGCTTCAGCGGCAGGAATTTTTTGCGCTTACTGGGTGTTGTGCACAGCCATGCGAACCGAGTCTTTGCCCATGACTTTGCCCATTTTGGTCGTGCTCACTGCGCTTTACAGCCCGATCAATGCAATGTTGCATGCATTCGCCTGGCAATGGTTGGGGCTGAGTTCGGGAATTACAGCGCTTGAAATTTCCCTCATGATGGCGGGCGATATTTTTGGGGTGATCGCCATGTTTTTCCTGATTCAGCTTGTTTCACGCGCAATTAAGAAGCTTGCTCGGCGAGCCGAAGTCTGATCCAGTTCGCAAGCTCCAGGCTCTGAGCATCAAGGGTTTCCGGGGTCTTGTGGCCAGCGCTGTTGTCGCCATTGGTCAGGGCTTGCGAAGCTGAGCTGGCTAAAACCTTTCCAAGCTCAACGCCCCACTGATCAAATGGGTTAATGCCGGTCAATGCGGCCATGCATTCCACACGGTGCTCCCACAGCGCAATCAGGGCACCGAGTGCTTTAGCGTCACAGCGATCCAGCATCAGCACATTGAGGGGGTGCCCTCCCCAGCAGGATTTATTGGGATCGGGGTCTTCTCGCCCAGTCGAAAGGGCCTGCGCTTGCGCCACTAAATTGGCCAGCAGGGCTCGGTGGCTTTCGTGCGATTCGTGAGCGGGCTCGACAACGCCAAGCAACTCAATGGCAACCCCTTGCGCACCTTGGTGCAGCAATTGAAAAAATGCGTGTTGCGCATTCGTGCCCACGTCTCCCCACAAAATCGGGCAGGCGAGGCCCTCAATGGGCTTGCCCCATGCATCGACATGTTTGCCCAGTGATTCCATCCATAGCTGCTTTAAATACGGGACCAGCAGCGCAAGCCGGCTGTCATAGGCTGAGACCATGAGCGTGGGGAGCTTGCGTTGTCGAAGGTTGTAAAAATCGGTTACAGCTAGCACGGCGGGCAAATTATTTTGCGGTGCCTCATTCAAAAAATGCGAATCAAGCAACGCACCGCCTTGGATAAACGCATCGACCGCTGCGTTGCCCGACACGATACGGGCCGTGAGGGCGACCGGCCCCCACACCGAAAAGCGGCCCCCAATGCTTTCATCAAACCACAGGGTCTGCTTGGCAGGAACGCCCCATTGCACAGCGCGATCCGTTCGCTCGGTGACTGCAATGCAATTGTGCTCGGGCTTTTCGACACCGGCATTGCGCATCCAATGCAGCACATGCTGGGCGTTCATGACGGTTTCTTGAGTGGTGAATGATTTGCTGGCAATCACGACCAAGGTTTCATGGGGGTCGAGACGGCAAAGCGCATGTTGTGCCGCGTGATAATCCAGGTTTGATAAAAATTCGGCACTCACTTTGCCCGGCTGCGTTGCGCCGCCAAGTGCCTGAATCAACAGCCTTGGGCCAATATCGGAGCCGCCGATTCCCAAGTGCAGCACAGCTGAAAATGGCTTGCCCGATTGAGACTTCAATCGGGCATCGCGAACTTGATTGGCTATTTCGCGCGTGGCCTCGTGGACTTCACGCATTCTGGGCATGAGATCTTTGCCTTGGGGCGCGAAGGAATTGATCGCTGCATTGGGCGACTCCGGCAGTGCCGCTGCACGCAGCGCCCAGTGGCCCGCCGCCCGGTCCTCTGAAATATTGACCTTTTCTGCATTCAATACTTTTTCGCGAAAGCTTTGAATGCGCTCGCTGGCCCATTGCCCCGGGCCCAAGGGCGCGAGAATCTCTCGCGCTTCGGTGTTGCTCAGCGATTGTCGGCCTTGATACAGCGCCATCGTGGGCGCGTAGCGCCAGCCCTTAAATGCGTCCATCGGGCAATTGTAGGGCTTGGCTTAACGGCGACTCATGCACGCTTCTTTACGAAGCAGGGCAAGCTGATTGGGTTCCGCGTCGGTCATGATGGCTGACTCAGCAACTTGCACATTGTCTTTGAGCTTTGCAAGAAGATTTTTTACGATTGGGTGGCTCGGGTTTAGGGTTTGAATCTGCCCTGCGTAAACCTGAGCGTGTTCTTTTTCCATTGCCGTAAGCTCAAGCTTTACTTTTTCCAGGCAGCTTGCACGGGCTTGCGGGGTGGTAGTTTGCACCAGACAGGCGGCACGATTTTCGGCAGCCCACTGAATCCATTCGGTAGCTTGCTGCTGTTCCTCGGTGCACATACGCTCTTTTTGAGCAAACGCCGGCGCGTTAGCCGCAGCAGCAAGCAGGAGGACGGGCAGAAGTTTTTTCATCGTGCCTAAAGTGTGCACCTAAACGCCCGATCACTCAAGAGTCCTGAAGAAGTTTACAAGTCCCGCATGATCACCAGTGCCCGCGCTGGAGTTGCCTCGCGTACCAGGAATCGATCGATTTCAATCGGGTTGCCTTGAATGGTCAGCTTGGCCGTTCGGGGTTTGCCAAAGGCAACCGCTGCGGTGTCGCTTGCCTTGAATTGAACCGTTTCTCCGGCTTCAATTCTGAGATTGGTTTTAGAGCCATCCTTGCCCACAATCTGCACCCAGGTCGATGATGCGTTGACCAGTTTGGAATCTGCATCGGCTTGTAGTGATTGGGCGGGCGCAGGCGTAGTCGCTTGGATTGCAGGTGCAGGTGTTGGTGCAGGCGCAGGTGTAGGTGCTGGCGCAGGAGTTGGCGCAGCAACGGTGGTTGGCGCAGCAACAGAGGTTGGCGCAGGCTCAGTCGCAACCGGTGTCGACTCTTTTGGCTCTGTCGTTTTTTCAACCTTTGCAACCGCACCAGGTGTTTCGCGTGCCGAGTCAGGCTGCAACATGCTGAATATTCCGATGGCCATGACGGCGAGTGCCGCACCTGAGACTAACCAGGTTTTTTTCCCAGGCTGCTTCAAAGGAGTGTGATGGTGGGCTTCAAGGGAAACACTTTCGATCACATTTTCTTCTGGCTGCACCGTTGGCGTTTTCTCTGGTGCTTGGGGCAGATCGATTCTCAGGAAATCTGCGTATCGCTGTGCGGCTTGTTGATAAAAGTGTTTGCTGTAAAACGGCCCGGTCTCGCCCTCTTCTAGCAAACGCAGCTGGCTGGGAGATAAAGCGATTTTGATGGCGATCTCAGAAATGTCCAGGCCCTGCTTTTCGCGGGAGGCTCGCAGCAGCGCGCCGACTTCTTCTAGGTATTCTTGAGAAAGGTCTTGAATGGGCATTCGGAAGACTCTCGGAATTTCAGACTTGCGAGTCTCCCATATTAAAGTGCGTTCAACAATCCGGGTTATGCAGATTTAGCGCCATTTCGCCCGATCAATGATTCGGGCAGCGATGGGCTGATTTTTTCCGATCGCCCCGATTGGGAGAGGGTCAGCGTTGAACTTGCCCAAGCTTTCGAGCTCGGGGTTGTGCACCTTGACGCCTCGCACCACTGGCCATTCATTGTTGGCGCTCGCCAAAAAGGCTTGCGCTTGGGGCGAGGCGAGAAACTCCAAGAAACGGCGGGCGTTTGCCGGGTTGGGCGCATGCCGGGCAATTCCCCCACCACTGACATTCATGTGAGTGCCCGAGCTCGACTGGTTCGGCCAGACAACCCCAAGTTGTTGCGCCCCCATTTTCTCTTCGGCCTTGTTCGATTTGAGCAGACGTACAAAATAGTAAGAATTCGTCAATGCGATGGCGCATTCGCCTGACATCACGCCGCGGATTTGATCAGTGTCGCCACCACGAGGTGTTCTTGCCAGATTCGCCACGACGCCATTTGCCCATGCTTGTGCTTTGGCTTCGCCTTGGTGCTCAACGATGGAGGCCACCAAAGAAAGCATGTAAGGGTGAGTGCCGGAGCGTGTGCAGACCATGCCTTTGAATTCGGGTTTTGCGAGATCTTCGTAACTGGTGAGTTGGCCAGGCCGGACCTTGTTTTTATCAAACACCATTAACCGTGCACGAGTTGTAAGCCCAAACCAGAGATCTTTCGCTTGCAGGCTTGCAGGAATGGCTTTGGCAAGCACCTGCGACCGAGCGGGTTGGAACATGCCCTCGGTTTGGGCTTTCCAGAGCCTTGCGGCATCGGCTAACAGAATCACATCGGCAGGCGAGGCTTTGCCTTCGCTGCGAATTCTTTCAAGCAAGGCTTCGTCGCCCGCTTGGATTTGGTTCACTTTAATTCCGGTTTGTTTTGTGAATTCCGCGTAGAGTTCATCGTCACTTTGGTAGTGACGAGCGGAATACAAGTTCAAGGCTTGTGACTGTGCGTGAGCGTTTTCATGCAGGCTTAAATAGATCGCGGGCAGGGCGATGACCGACAAAACGGCGGAGCCGATCAGTCGGCGCAGAGATTTGTGCGGGTGGCAAGCGTTTTTTGGCATGGTGGTGCAGGTCCTTTTTGGTTCGCCGCTCTCGGGAATGAGGAAGGCGTGCGGCTGAGGCTTCATGTTAATAAGAATCATTATTATTTGCAAGCACCCAGGCGCGTTGTTTTTATGCCTCAAACCAGCCCCTTCGAAATCCATGTGTCAATTTGTTTTGACATTTCAAAATGTCAGGCGTAAATTACACCTACAGGCAGTACGGAAATAGATTCGTGGCTGCAGTTGCCACACCAAACCCTCGTGCGGGTTTAGCACGAAACGAGGTCTTTCAAAGGAGAACGACGATGGCAGACCCAAACAAAGTATGGCCCACAGGCCTTACAGAAGCTGAGTCAGAAGAGATTCATCGCAACCTGATTCAGGGCACACAGATCTTCGGCATGATTGCTGTTCTTGCCCATCTGTTGGCATATGTCTATTCACCCTGGCTCGGCAACTAAGGAGTAAATCATGATCTACGGAAAAATGTGGTGTGTTGTTAAGCCTTCAGTTGGCATTCCTTTGTTTTTGAGCGCAGTGGCAATTTCGTCTTTCCTGGTGCATGCCGCTTTGGTCATGAACACCACTTGGATTGCTGATTATCTCAATGGCGTAAAAGCCCAAGCGCCTGCTGCCGCACAAGCAGCGCCTGCCGTCAAGAAGTAATTCAGCATTATTTTTGGGGTTCCATGACCGGCAAGGTCTTGGAACCCTTTTTAATTCGCGGTCGACATTCATAATGCAGACACTGTGAATCGGTTTAGTCGCTCGCTCATTTCTGCCTGGGGTTCACTCGGGCCTCGATTTCTTCCTTTTTCGGATGCGGCAACGCCTGAGTTGCCGCTGTCGCGTCTGTTGCGCTTGTCGCTGTTTCAGGTTTCAGTCGGCATGGCCTTGGTGCTGCTGGTGGGTACCTTAAACCGGGTCATGATCGTTGAGCTGGGTGTGCCGGCATCACTGGTGGCTGTCATGGTGTCGCTGCCGATTTTGTTTGCGCCATTTCGTGCCCTGATCGGCTTTAAGTCTGATGTGCACCGTTGTGAACTGGGCTGGCGACGCGTGCCCTACATTTGGATGGGCACCATGCTGCAGTTTGGCGGCTTTGCCATCATGCCGTTCGCTCTTTTGGTGCTTGCGGGCAAGGGGGCTGCGGCCGATGCGCCCGCCTGGATTGGGCTGGCCGGCGCGGGCATTGCATTTTTATTGGTGGGCGCGGGTTTGCACACCACACAAACGGTGGGCCTTGCCTTGGCGACCGACCTAGCGCCCCCCGAGTCGCAGCCTAAAGTCGTTGGGCTTATGTATGTCACCTTGCTGTTTGGCATGGTGGTGAGTGCCTTGGTCTTTGGCACTTTATTGGTCGATTTCACGGCGGGCCGTTTGGTGCAGGTGATTCAAGGTGCAGCGGTCACGACCTTGATATTGAATGTCATCGCGCTTTGGAAGCAGGAAAGTCGAGACCGCAATCGCAAGTACAACCCTGTTCCAGATCCAACATTTAAAGAGGCCTGGGCCGCGTTTTCTCAAGACAACCGGGCGATTCGACGGCTCATCGCAATTGGCTTGGGCACCGCGGCATTTGCCATGGAAGATGTATTGCTTGAGCCTTATGGCGGAGAAATTCTGGGTTTAAGCGTCAGCGCCACCACCTTGCTCACTGCAACTTTGGCCTTTGGAACCTTGTTTGGGTTTGGCTTGGCATCGCGCGTTTTGGGGCGTGGGGCCGACCCATTTCGCTTGGCCACCTATGGCGCGATTTTTGGGGTTCCAGCGTTCTTGTTTGTGATTGTCGCTGCGCCCATGCAGTCGCCTCCGTTATTTGCCTTTGGCACTTTGTTAATCGGTTTTGGAGCAGGCCTTTTTGGCCATGGAACATTAACGGCCACCATGCAGTCGGCGCCTCGCGATCAGATCGGTTTGGCGTTGGGCACATGGGGCGCAGTGCAAGCGACGGCGGCAGGAGTCGCCATGGCCTTGGGCGGGATTATTCGTGACCTGGTCGTGGCGGGCGGTGCCAGCTCGGTGGTGGGCTATGTCTCGGTGTATGTGATTGAACTTTTTTTATTGTTTGCGACAATTGCGGTGATGGTGCCGTTATTTAGACGCAGGGGTGTGCACCCGGTGGGTGCGTAGTTTTCTATCAAAAAGAAGGGCGGTTTAGCATGGAAATGTGGCAGATCATTCTGATTCTCTGGTTCATTGTGGCGATCATGTTGATGGTTAACAACGCGCGTCGCAAAAAGTAAGCAGCAAGCTTATTAGCGCTTTTAAAACCCCCTAAGATCGTTGTGCGTTTTTAGGGGGTTTTGCTTTTTGTCAAAAAGCTTTGATCAGGATCGGACACTGAATTGACCTAGCGCAAACATCGTTTTGACCCTAGGGCTTACCCTTGCTTTAAGAAATTTTTTACAGGGAAGGGAGTCCGCAATGAAAGTCCGTTACCTCGTCGCAGCAGCGGCGATCGCAATTGGTGCATCAAGCGCCATGGCTGTGAAGCCAAACAATGAGCCGATTACGCCAATCCGGCCGCCGCAGAACATTAACCTGGGCATGGTTGAGCTCGGTAAAAAACTCTACTTTGATCCTCGTCTTTCAAAGTCAGGCTTTATCTCCTGTAACTCCTGTCACAACTTGTCACGTGGCGGCTCGGACAATCTTCCAACCTCGGTGGGGGATCAGTGGCAGCAAGGCCCGATTAATTCGCCGACCGTGTTGAATTCAAGCCTGAACGTTGCGCAGTTTTGGGATGGCCGCGCAGCGGACCTTCAGGCACAAGCCGGTGGCCCGATTGCAAATCCTGGTGAAATGGCCTTTACCCATACGCTGGCGATCGGTGTGCTCGAGTCAATTCCTGCTTACGTTCGTGAGTTCAAACAAGTGTTTGGCACAGATCGCATTTCAATTAACCAAGTGACTGCTGCAATTGCAGAGTTCGAGAAGACTTTGGTCACGCCGAATTCGCGATTCGATCAGTGGCTGCTTGGCAACGAGACCGCACTCACAGCAAAAGAATTTGCAGGCTATAAGCTTTTTAAAGAAAGTGGCTGTGTGGCTTGCCACAATGGCGAAGCAGTGGGCGGAAATTCGTTCCAGCGCATGGGCGTTGTAGCGCCATATTCGGGCGACAACAAAGCTGAAGGCCGAGCAGCAGTGACCGGCAAAGACGCCGATCGTTTTAACTTCAAAGTGCCCACGCTGCGCAATGTCGAGATGACCTATCCCTACTTCCACGATGGCGCTGCCGACACCCTGGGCGAGGCCGTGGACATCATGGGACGCATTCAGCTGGGCAAGAAGTTCAGCAAAGATGAGAACGAAAAAATAGTTGCCTTTTTAAAGACGCTTACTGGCGATCAGCCGAACTTCGCAATGCCGATCCTGCCGCCTTCAAGCGATGCAACACCCCGTCCGACACCGTTTGTCAAAAAGTAATTCGCTCCCCCGAATTTCGATTTGACAGTCGGAACCCAGAGCCCCGCGAATGCGGGGCTTTTTTCTGGGCGGCGGGGCTTTTTAGTGCTTTGCCTTGACCTTTTGTAACTGTTCAAGGGTTACGGCGGGCACATCGCCACGCGCGCGCAGGCGATTTAGGAACCAGGCATCTTCGCCAATCCATGCCTTCAAAACCTTGAAGTTTTCGGCCCGCTCGGCATCGGTCTCACCCAGATGTTTGTACATATTGCCGGGCTTTTTATCGGGGGTGTTAGTGCCATCATCCATGCGCCGCATCATGGCGCCAGTTTGCGGCCATGCAATGTAATGCAGCACCTCTTCATAGGTGTTCATGCGCGGCCCAATTTTTTCTTTTTTGTAGTACTCCTCTTTTGCCTTGAACTCGGCGTAGTTCGGGGCGTCTTTGCCGTGACACTCAGAGCAAGCCTTTTCAAAAAGTGGGGCAATTTGCTTGCTCCAGGTCACTTCCTGAGCAATAGTGGGCATGGCAAGGCTAAGCCCGAGGGTGACAACAGCGAGTTTAAGCTTCATTTTTCTCTCCCTTAAAAGTGATGGTCGCGTGCCGAACTCAGCGAGTCAGGATATAGCGCACGACATTGCGAATTTCGGCTTCATTTTTTGCCTTAATGTTTTTGTGTTCCTCTTCAACGCCGTCGATCTTCACTTTGGGCGATGTCGTCAGGTGCTTGACCAGAGCGTTTTCTGAATCAGCCTTGCCTGCCCTTTCTTTGGCGATTTCCTTGTACGAAGGGCCATCCTTTTTGCGATCTAATACATGGCACTTCGCACACTTGTTTGCTTTCAGCAGGGCTTCTGCCGCTTCGACATCAACCGTTTGGGCCGATAAGGCGACTGGACTTGCTGCGATGGCCAGGCCGGCGATGAATCCGGCCCAGTGGCGGTAACGAGAAACGAGTGTCATTTTTCCCCCTGTTAGAGATATGTTGAAAGTCTAGACCATTGCTGCTTGCGCAACGTTTATGTGTTTTGACATGGATCAGACAAGCCTGCTTTTGTCGATTTGTTTCCGGTAAGTTCGTGTTGAACACCTAAAATGGCGGTAACAAAAAAAGGTGCATGTATGAAATTTGCGCGGAGTGGTTTTTTGCTGGCTGCGGTGTTGGGGTTGTTTGCATCACTTGCAATGGCCTCACCCCAACAGGTTGTCCAGGATGGTCCACACGCGACGCTTAGTTGCGTGTCTTGTCATACCGGTGTTGATGGCAAAACCCCCGAGGCAGTCACCCGCGCGATGAAGCAGGGCCAGGGCAAGAGTGAGACCTGCGCAGCGTGTCATACACGGCTTTGGGAAGAGGCAAAAGCATCGGGCCAATCCGCCACCAAGCCAAGGCTGGCAACGGTGGTTGAAAATATCCGCGCCTATGAGGGATCGTTTCATGCGCAGCCCGATGAAGAAGATCCATCACGCCCAATGGCCAGCTGCGAGAACTGCCATTCGACGCATAGTTTTAATGTTCCCGCAGTCAAAAAAGGGGTCGTCTACGACAAGTGGCGGCTCAAGAACCCCGCCTTGTGTGGCGAGAGCTGTCACGCCGAGGCCCTAGAGTTTTATCAAGAGTCGGTTCACGGCCATGCGGCTATGGCCAAAGGCGATGCCAAAAGCGCGGTCTGTATGGATTGTCATTCAGCGCATAACATTGCCAACACGAGTGCAAGCGCAGCCAAGCTTTCCATCACCGCGCAATGTGGAAGCTGCCATAACGAGCAATACAAATCCTACAAGGCCACTTATCACGGCAAGGTCACAACCCTGGGCTATGCCAAGGCAGCAAAGTGCTATGACTGTCATGGCAGTCACGATATTTTGGCGCCCAGTGATCCTGGATCCACGGTGCATATCGATAACCGTCTTGAGACCTGTGAGTCATGCCACGGCCGCCGTGGGGTAGGCAAGGCTTCCATTGGATTTGTCTCTTTCCAGCCGCATGCGGTCACGAACGATTTCCAACAATTTCCGCAGGTGTTTCTTGGCTATCACATGATGGTTGGGCTGTTAATTGGCACCTTTGGCTTTTTCTGGCTGCACACACTGTTGTGGTTTTATCGCGAGTATCGTGATCGCAAGGCAGCAGTGGCCCGTCCTTATGTCAATTTGGCCGAGCTTCCACCGGAATTTAAAGGAAAGCATTTCCTGCGTTTTTCAAAAACCTGGAGAGTGGCGCATCTGTTGTTTGCCGTGAGTCTCATGATCCTCACGCTCACTGGCATGCCCTTGTTTTATCCGGAGTCTGCGTGGGCGCCTTGGGTCATGCGTGCGCTCGGTGGGCCTGAAGTGGCCGGCACAATCCATCGGATTTGTGCGGTGGTGTTTGCCGGTGTGTTCTTTTGGCACCTGGCTTATCTCGCAGTGCAGTTGTATCGCAAACGCAAGACGTTTAAGTGGTTTGGGCCGAATTCGCTTATTCCCAACCTGCAAGATGGGCGAGACATGATCGCAATGTTCCGTTGGTTCTTTGGGCGTGGGCCAAGACCTGTCTTTGATCGATGGACCTATTGGGAAAAATTTGATTACTGGGCGCCATTTTGGGGCGTGACGATCATTGGCGTGAGCGGGCTCATGATGTGGCTCTACACCACGACGACCGAGTGGCTGCCGGGCTGGGTTCTTAATGTTGCCGCGATCTTTCACGGAGAAGAGGCGTTCTTGGCCGTGGTGTTTCTGTTTACCGTGCACTTCTTTAACAATCATTTCCGGCCTGACAAGTTCCCGGTTGATGTTGTCATGTTTACAGGAACGGTTCCCCTGGATCATTACCGTCGTGAGCATGCCGTGGAATATCAGCGTCTGTTGGATTCGGGTGAGCTTGAAAAGTACTTGGTCAATGCGCCCGCAGCCCCGATGGCGATGGGCGCCAAGGTTCTTGCCTTTTTCCTGATCGCCGTTGGCCTGGTGTTGCTGTTTGGCGTTGGGGTTGGGTTTTTCACAGCGGGCGTTTGACCGGCTTGATTCGGGTGGGCGAAAGGCCCACCCTATAATTAGCCTCTTGAAAGTAGGGGGTTAATCCATGCTCAAGGCCCATGCGCTGGCCTGCGCTCGCGGGGAGCGAACGCTTTTCAAAGACCTGAGCTTTCAGGTGGGTGCCGGCGAGCTTTTATACGTGCGTGGCGAAAACGGCGTGGGCAAAACGAGCCTGCTGCGACTGTTGGTGGGCTTGGCCAAGCCAGTGGCCGGTGAAATCAAATGGAACGGCAAGCCCTTGGCCCAATGCCGGGAGTTATTTCTTAAAGACACTTTGTATCTGGGCCATCATGCCGCGCTCAAGGGCGAGCTGTCTGCACTTGAGAACCTGAAGTTTTCGGCGGCAATCGATGGCGTGCAGCTGCAAGAGGCGCAAGCCTACTCGGCGCTTGCGATGTTTGGATTAAAAGGCCGTGAATGTCTGCCCGTAGAGTGGCTATCGGCTGGGCAAAAACGCCGGGTGTTGCTTGTAAGGCTTGTGCTGCGCAATGCCAAGTTGTGGATTTTGGATGAGCCTTTAAACGCGCTGGATGTCAAAGCGACACAATTTTTACTCGACATGATTCGCGATCACTTGCAAAGCCAAGGCGCAGTGATCATGACCAGCCACCAGAGCTTTGATCTGCCAAATGTCAAGGAGCTCGTGCTGTGATTGCCGCCCTGCGCGCAAGCTTTTTTCGCGACATGCTGTTGGTCATGCGACGCAAAAGCGAGGCGCTGACTGCCTTGTTTTTCTTTTTGATCGTGACCAGTCTTTTCCCCTTGGGCATCGGGCCCGAGGCCGACTTGCTGCGTGTGATTGCACCCGGGGTGATTTGGGTGGCGGCATTATTGGCCACCATGCTGGGATTGGCCCGCATGTTTGCGTCTGACTATGCCGATGGCAGCCTGGAACAAATGGCGCTATCACCCCAGCCGCTATCGGCGATTGTGGCCGGCAAAATAGCCGCCCACTGGGTAGTTTGCGGCCTGCCCTTGGTGCTACTCGCCCCCATCATTGGCCTTCAGTTCGACATGAGCATGGATGCCATTGGCATGATGGTGCTCACACTGATCCTGGGCACGCCAACGCTGTCAATGATCGGCGCGGCCGGCGCCTCGCTTACCCTTGGCGTGCGCGGCGGCGGGGCATTGCTCAGCCTTTTGGTGCTTCCGTTATATATTCCGGTCTTGATCTTTGGCGCGGGCGCCGTCGAGGCGCACATGTCGGGCATGGGTGCTGAAGGGCATCTGAGTTTGCTGGTTGCCTTATTGTTGTTTGTTGCGGTGTTTGCCCCCTGGGTGAGCGCGGTCTCTATTCGAATAGCACTTGAATGAAGTCGTCACCATTGACCTGGTTTAAATTTTCAAGCCCGGCTACTTTTTATCCATTGGCCGGCAAGCTAATCCCGTTTTTCTGGGCCTTGGCCATTGTGCTTACGGGCGTAGGGCTTTATGTCAGCTTTTTTGTCGCCCCCACTGATTTCCAGCAGGGCGAGGGCTATCGCATCATCTTCGTTCATGTTCCTGTGTCGTGGATGTCGATGTTTATTTATGTGGTCATGGCGGTATGGGCGGGCATTGGGCTGGTCTTTAACACCCGTCTTTCTTCCATGATGGCCCATGCTCTTGCGCCCACCGGCGCCCTCATGGCATTTTTGTCGTTGTGGACCGGTGCATTTTGGGGCAAGCCCATGTGGGGCACCTGGTGGGTGTGGGATGCCCGGCTCACCTCTGAGCTGATTTTGTTTTTCCTGTATCTCGGCTACATGGCTCTACAGGCTTCAATCGATGACCCGCGTCGGGCCGATAAGGCCTCGGCCATTGTGGCCTTGGTCGGCGTGGTCAATGTGCCGATCATTTATTTTTCGGTGAAATGGTGGAACACCTTGCACCAGGGCGCCTCGGTTTCGCTGACCCGGTCGCCCTCCATGGCCGAAACCATGCTCACGGGTATGTTGATCATGAGCCTGGCATTTTGGATGTACTGCATTGCCATGGCCTTGACCCGGGTTCGAGCGATTATTTTGGAGCGTGAAGCCCACGCCGAGTGGGTTCAGGAGCTTGCGGAGGTGAAAACACCATGAACTGGGGCTCGTTAGAGGCATTTTTAGACATGGGGGGCTATGCCATCTATGTCTGGCCAAGTTTTGCAGCCTGTCTGATTGTGGTGGTGGGGGAACTCTGGCTGGTGCGGCGCCGTCATAGGAAGATCGTGGAGCGTTTACGCAGCCAAAGAAGCATTCAGGGGGAAAATTCATAATGAAACCACGCTCAAAACGGGGTTTATTGATCGTCTCAGGGGTGGCGGTTGTGGCGGTTGCAGCGGGCTTCGTGCTCAATGCCTTAAACAGCAACATTGCCTTTTTTGTCACGCCCACTGAAGTCTTCGAGGGCAAGGCGCCTGCCGAAAAAACCTTTCGTATTGGCGGCATGGTGAAAGAAGGTTCGATTCAGCGCACCAACCTCACGGTGAATTTCGTGATCACCGATACGGCAAAAGATATTCCGGTGGCCTACACCGGCATTCTTCCCGATTTGTTTATGGAAGGTAAAGGCGCGGTAGTGCAAGGCCGGCTTGATTCAAACGGCAATTTCAAAGCCACCGAAGTCTTGGCCAAGCACGATGAGAATTACATGCCCCCCGAGGCTGCCCATGCGATCAACCAGGCCCAAATTAAAAACACGGTGGTGAAACAATGATTGCCGAGATTGGCCACTTTGCCTTAGTGCTCGCTTTTTGTGCCGCCTTGGTCCAAGGCGTTGTGCCCTTAATTGGCGCTCAAAAAGGCCGTGCCGATTGGATCGCCATGGCCCGCAGTTCGAGCCAAACCACTTTCTTTTTGGTGTTGGTGTCGTATCTCGCCTTAACGTGGAGCTTTTATGCCAACGATTTTTCGGTGGCGTATGTTGCCCATCACTCCAATTCAATGTTGCCCCTCATGTACCGCATCAGTGGTGTTTGGGGCGGCCATGAGGGCTCGTTGCTGTTGTGGGTCTTTATGTTGGTTGCATGGACTTACGCTGTTGCCCAGTTTTCCAAAGGGCTCGACGCGGCCATGGTCGCCCGAGTCATCTCGGTGTTGGGCTTGGTCACCGTAGCGTTTTTGGCGTTCATTTTGCTCACTTCCAATCCTTTTGATCGTTTGTTCCCAATTCCTGCCGAGGGGCGCGATCTCAACCCTTTGTTGCAAGATCCGGGCTTGGTCTATCACCCGCCGCTTTTGTACATGGGTTATGTGGGTTTATCGGTGGCGTTTGCCTTTGCGATTGCATCACTCATTTCTGGAAGGCTTGATGCCGCGTGGGCGCGGTGGTCGCGCCCCTGGACAGTCGTGGCCTGGGCTTTTCTCACGCTCGGCATTGCCTTGGGCTCCTGGTGGGCGTATTACGAACTGGGCTGGGGTGGCTGGTGGTTCTGGGATCCGGTGGAAAACGCCTCATTCATTCCGTGGCTCATTGGCACAGCACTCATTCACTCGTTGGTGGTGACTGAAAAACGCGGTGGTTTTAAAGCGTGGACGGTGCTGTTGGCAATCGCTGCATTTTCCATGTCGCTTCTGGGTACCTTCCTGGTGCGTTCTGGCGTATTAACCTCGGTGCACGCCTTTGCAACGGACCCGAGCCGTGGTTTGTTTATTTTGCTCATTCTGGCCATCACGGTGGGCGGATCGCTGACCTTATTTGCATGGCGTGCCTCGCAAATTCGTGCGGTTGGCCAGTTCGAGACCGTATCGCGCGAAAGCCTGATTTTGATCGGCAATGTGTTTTTGGTGGTTGCAGCGGGCTCGGTCTTGCTGGGCACGCTGTATCCCCTGCTGCTAGATGCTTTGAATCTTGGAAAAATTTCCGTTGGTCCGCCGTATTTCAACGCGGTGTTTGTGCCGCTGATGGTGCCGGTGGCATTGCTCATGGCGCTCACGCCCCTGGCCCGTTGGAAGCGCGCTGAAATTGTCGACTTGTTAATGCAGATTCGTTGGGTGGGGCTTGCTGCGGGGGCTGCCGCGGTTGGAATTCCGCTTTACATGGGCGCGTGGACCCCACTCATTGCCCTGGGTGTTTTCTTGGCGGTCTGGGTGGGCGGTTCTGTGGTGCTGCAGGTCGTGCAGCGCTTGAAATCGGGCAACCCGCCGCTGTCGTATTGGGGCATGCAAGTGGCCCATTTTGGCATTGCCGTGTTTATGGTGGGCGTCACCATGGTGGGTGGCTTCGAAGAAGAAAAAGATGTGCGCATGGAGCCCAATGAAGTGGTGAGTGTGGGGGGCTATGAGCTCATGTTCAAGGGTGTGAGCCGAGTAGAAGGGCCGAACTATATTGCGCAGCGTGGCGTTTTTGAGATGCGCAAAGAGGGAAAGCTCTTGCGCGAAATGTATCCCGAAAAGCGTGATTACTTCTCGTCTTCCATGCCCATGACCGAGGCCGACATTGACATTGGCTTTACACGAGACATTTATGTGTCCTTAGGTGAGCCTCTGGAGGGCGCCGCGTGGGCCGTGCGTGTCTACAGCAAGCCCTTCGTTGATTGGATTTGGGGTGGCTGCTTGCTGATGGCCTTGGGCGGGTTTATGGCCATTGCCGATCGCCGATATCGAATCGCCAAGATTCGTCAGCATGCGGCTGCGCTTGCTGGCAAGGCGGCTTCATGAAGGCAAAGTTTTTAATTCCGCTGATTGCTTTTTTGGTGTTGGTGGGGTTTTTAGCGGTGGGGTTGGGCTTAAAGCCTAGCGAAGTGCCCTCGCCCCTGATTGGCAAGCCTGCGCCGCAATTCACCTTGCCTCAGCTCGCAGATCCCAACAAGACATTTTCACCGGCGGATATGAAAGGCCAGGTTTGGCTTTTTAATGTGTGGGCGTCTTGGTGTGTGGCGTGCAAGCAAGAGCACCCGGTGTTAATCAATTTGGCAAAGACCAACACGGTTCCGATTATCGGCTTGGATTACAAAGACCAGCGCGAGCCAGCGTTTGAGTTTTTACGGCGCGGCGGCGACCCCTATGTGCTGTCCGCTGTGGATCAAGATGGGCGTGTCGGCATTGATTACGGTGTTTACGGAGTTCCTGAAACCTTCTTGATCGATAAACAAGGCATTATTCGCTACAAGCACATTGGCCCCGTCACCCCCGAGGCCTTGCAAAACACCATCTTGCCGCTTGTGGAAAAACTAAAACAGTCATGAAACATTTTTTTCTTGGTGCCGTCTTTTTGGCACTCATGGCAAGTGCTGTCCACGACACTGCTGTTGCGCAAAACACCCCAGCTGCCGTGCGAGAGGCAGCGCCGCTTGCCGAGAACCCCGAAGTCGAGCGCAGGCTGCAAGCGATCTCTGAAGAGTTGCGCTGCCTAGTCTGCCAAAACGAGTCGATTGCGGGTTCGCGAGCCGAGCTTGCCAATGATCTGCGGCGTGAAATTCGGGCCATGATCAACCAAGGCGAGACCGATCAAGAAATTCTCGACTTTATGGTTTCCCGATACGGCGACTTTGTCTTGTATCGGCCGCCTGTGAAATCCACCACTTGGCTGTTGTGGGCTGGGCCGTTTGTATTTTTGGTGGGCGGGTTTGTTGCAATGTTGATGGTGCTGCGTCGCCGAAAAAAACAAGTGGTGGCCAGCACGCTTTCTGAAGAAGATCAGCGTCGAGCCGAGGCGCTATTGAAAGGCGAAGCGAAATGATTTGGTTTGTAGGCGCCATGATTGTGCTGATTGGCCTGGCCTTGCTGTGGATGCTCAAACCCTATTACCGGCCCACCGATCAAGAGGCAACACCCCAAAGCCAGCTCAATATTCAGATCTATCGCGACCAGCTGGCCAAGATCGAACAAGATGTGGCCAATGGCTTGTTAAGCGCCGAAGATGCAAAAGCCAGTGCGTCTGAAATCCAGCAGCGCTTGCTCGAAGAAGCACAGGGCGATATTGCACTGTCCAAGCCGCATTCCTCACGCGCAACGGTGTTGATGATTGCCATTTCGGTTCCGGTCATCGCTGTGGCGCTGTATGGCTATGTGGGAATGCCGCAGGCCGTGTTCATGGACATGCCCGCGCAGCAGCAGGCAGGGGGTGGCTCAGGCGCTCCCATGACCGCCCAGGATATTGAAAAGATGGTGGCGGGTCTTGCCCAAAAACTAGAGGCTGAGCCCGACAATCTTCAGGGCTGGGCCATGTTGGCCAGGTCTTACAAAGTGTTGGGCAAGACTGCCGAGGCTGAAACAGCTTACGACCGTGCAGGCTCTTTTGTCATGAACGATGCCCAGCTCTTGGCCGACTATGCCGATGTTGTCGTGGCCAATAACAATGGCAGTTTTGCGGGCAAGCCCATGTTGTTGATCACGCGGGCACTTGAAGTTGATCCCAACAACCCGATGGCCTTATGGCTTGCAGGCACCGCAGCCTTTCAGGCGCAGGACCGTCCAAAGGCACTGAGATATTTCGAGCATTTGCTGAAACAATTGCCCCCGGGCTCTGAAGACGCGCAAATGATCGAATCTGGAATCGCGCGCCTAAAGCGCGAAATGCAAGAGCAAAAATAGCGGCGGGTCTGATTAGGAGTCTTGCGCAAAGACTTCTTTGGCCAAGCGAAAACTCTCAACACCTGCGGGCACTCCGCAGTAAATGGCTGCTTGTAAAAACACCTCGCGAATTTCTTCTTTGCTCACGCCGTTATTCAGTGCCCCACGAATATGCAGCTTAAGTTCATGCGGGCGGTTTAACGCGGTGAGCATCGCCAGGTTCAGCAGGCTTCGGGTTTTTCGATCTAGCCCTGGCCGGTTCCATACATCGCCCCAGCAGTACTGGGTCACCAGCTCTTGCAAGGGTTTGCTGAATTCATCGGCATTAGCGATCGCCTTATCGACATACGCGCTGCCCAGCACATCGCGACGGGTTTTCAGGCCTTGTTCAAACAGATCTTGATTCATGACGGCTCCAGTTGCGTTTGAGATTTTGTCTTTTATCAATCTACCGCGCTTTTTGGGCGCGAGCACGACCTTGGGCCATATGGTACGCCCATATCAAAGCCATGATCACCGGCTGGGAAGACGCATAAACAGCACTTCGCCTTCTTGAGTGGCCAGCACAACACGCTGTTGATCAATGGCCAAGGCGGTGGGCCGCAAGGGCCGTTCACTGGTGAAAGCGGCCACTTCTTTGCCGCTGTTCACATCGAGCACATGCATGCGATTGGCCATATCAAGCACGAATAATTTGTTTTGATACGCGGTGAGCTCTGCCATGACCGGCGCCCAGTTTGATTCACGATGCTGATAGTCGGTGGTTTGGTGTCGCCACAACACGCGGCCGCTTGCAAGATCAATGGCATAGACCCAACCGGTGGGAGACCATAAAAAAGCGGCATTGCCGTGCACAAGCTGGGAGTTAATAAAATTTCCCGCATTAAACTTCCACAGCACTTTGCCGTCGTGCACAGAAATTCCGTAGAGAATTTCCTTGTAGCTGCCGGCAATCAATAGGTCGCCCTTGATTTGTAGCTGGCGCAGATACTGCCACTCATCGCTGTGATCAATGGCCCAGAGCAGTTTGCCCGTGGCAGCGTTGACAGCGTAGAGCCTGCCATCGCCCGGGCCGCAAAATACAGTGTCGTTGTGCTGGACGGGCGCGTAAGCGCAAATCGTGTCAGGCGTGGTGGGGAAACGCCAATTCGTTTTGCCAGATTCAGCCGATAACGCCACCAGTTCATGGCCGTCGCCAAAGTAAATGCGATTGCCGTGAACGGTCGGGGCCCCAATCTGAAGTTGCGCGCCAATTTTCCACAGCGCTTGGGCTGCTCCCACGCGCCATAAGCCAAGTTCGTCGCGCCCGGCAACGAGCATTTGTGTTGTGCCCACAGGCCTTGGCCGAAACGGGCTGCCTTGTGAAAAATTATGCGCAACCTGCCACGGCGCGGATTTTGTTTTATGAAGATCAATCGCGCCGAGCGTTTCGTCGCCTGCGAAGAGCACACGTGAGCCTTGCAGTGCCAGTGGCGCAAGACTTTGATTCGATGTTTTCCAGGAGGCAAGCGTGAATGCTTGGGAGGCTTTGCGAGCCTGGGCGTAAAGCAGGCTAGGGGGCAAGGCCACCCAGCTTGCACAGGCTGCAAGGACTAGCTGGCGTCGATTAAGTTGAGTTAACACTCCTTGTTCCGCTGCATCAGCCTAACGCGATTAGTCGCATTTTGCGCCCTGACGAACCCACTGCATCAGGATCTGTGTGTTGGGATGGTCACGATTTTCTGTGGGGCTAATGCCCGGCGGCATGCGGTCCTCTACGAGGTGCTGAAACAGACTACTTTCTTCCGGCTTGCCCGGAACAATGACCTTGGTGGCCTTATCTACGCCTTTGGCCACGGAGTCGGCGCCTAGCAAAATACCTTTATGACTCGTTAGGTCGAGCTCATGAAAACTGGGAGGTTCTTGGTTGGACATATGGCACTCGGTGCAAGCCGGAGTGTTTGCCCCGAAAGCATTTTTTTGTTTAAACAGGGGCAAGACATTTTTGCGGAAGTTTTCGTCGTCTTTTGCACCGTTGGCGATCCAATCATTGACCAAGGTGTGATTTTTGGATTCGTGTGGCGTTGCGAAGCTGACTCCTAAGGGCATGCGGTTATTGCGCATGCGCCGCCCCAGGATTGATTTGTTAGGGCTGGGTTCGCCTGGGGTGAAGATCGCCCGTTTGGGCTCTTCGGTCGATCCCCGCCGAATGCCCTCGCAGGTTGAGAGATCCAGGCCGCGATAACTGTGCACCGCATCGGCAGAGTAGTGGCAAGTCACGCAGGCTGCACCCGTGCCAAAGGCATTGGGCGTGCGCATGAGCGTGTTGATGTAATCGTATTTGATCGGAATGTTGCGCTTAATGATGAGTTCCTGCACGGCGGTCTCATCGCCCTCGGTTAGCTTGACGCGGCCTTCCTTAATGTCTTTGCGCAGCTGCTCCGAGACCGAACGCTTGGGCTGGCGATCACTTGTAGGCTCAGCCGCCAGGGCTGCAGTGGCCAAGCTCACTCCTAGTGCTGTGGCGATCGTAAGAGCCCACTGGCGACGATTGAATGTTGCGAATCCCATAGTTTTCTCCATCGTTTCTCGACAGATCTAAATTACGCCGGTTTGGGCGTGATGACGCTGAGATGGAGCCTTACGCTTGATCCAGATCAGAAAAGCCCAGCACGCTAATTTTTGAGCCGGGTCAGCAACACTATTCCCACGCCCATCGCCAGGGCGGCAACACGTAAAGCGCCTTGGTAACTGCCCGTGGCCTCGGCGATATAGCCTGCGATGGCAGGCGCAATGACTTGGGCGGCACCGTAACTCAAGGTAAGCCTTGCCATGGCTTTGGCCGGATTGTTCGGTGAATAACGACCCACGAGCGATAAGGTCAGGCTCACAATGCCCACAAAGGTGGTGCCATACAAAATGGCACTGATCACATTGGGCAGCGCGCTGCTAGAGAGCAGCGGCAAAACAAACGACACCACTTGTAGTGCGTAGGCGAGCAACAGCGCTGGAATTTGCCCCATGTGTTGTGCAATTCGATCCCATAGAAAGGTCGATGGCGCGGCAGCAATTCCCAGCATGACCCACACCCAGCTGCCCTTGCCCGTTAAGGCCGGCAGGCCTTCTACGATTGCCACAATAAATGTGGCGCTAATGACATAGCCAAAGCCCGCACAAAAGTAAGCGGCAATCAAAACCTTCATCCAGCGGTTCGAGGGCAAGGCGGGCGCCGCTTGTGCGGCGTGATGCGTCACATCGGCTGGCGGCGGCATCCAGACCCAGGCGGGAATAAAAAACACCACCCCCAGGGCGCCTAGCCACAGCCATTGCTGATCCCAGCTTAGGCGATCCACCATGAACCCCACGGCAAGGCCCGACACCACAATGCCAAGGCCCAACCCTGCGAAATGAATGCCCAGCAGTGGGCGTTGGCGTTGCCGAATCAGCCAGTTCATGATCAGGCCCGAGGCAATGAGCATGCCGCACACGGCGGTGACACCGCCAATAAACCGCAGCAGGGCCCAGAGCATGACATTGGTGGTAAGCCCCATCGCTGCGGTGCTTAGCACTGCCGCGATCAGCCCAATGCGATACAGGGTGTACTTCACTTGCAGGCGTTGAATGGTTGCGGCCAGTAGCGCACCGCTCATGTAGCCCAGGTAGTTGAAGGTGGCCAGCCAGCCGCCTGCCAGGTAAGAAAGCCCGGCGTCTTCGCGCATGATCGGCAGCAGCGGTGTGTAACCAAAACGCGCAAGCCCTACAGTTAACAGCAGCGCACAGACGCCAGCAGTAAAGACGCGAATCGTGGGAGTTAACAAAGGGTGCCGTTTCTGGGTTGCCGGGGGTTGATCGCCGTTTTAAAAATGGTAGCAAACCGGCGGCGCGAACCCGCTAAACTGCCGCAATGCCAATCAAATTACTATCCGTGCTTGCCGTGGCCTTGGGCGCCAGTATTGGCGCGCTTGCACGCTGGCAGCTTTCCGAGGCGTTGAACAAAACTGCAGCCCTGCCGTTGGGCACTCTTGCTGCGAACTGGATTGGCGCTTATTTAATTGGCATTGCACTGGCGTTTTTTAGTGACTCGCCAAAAATTTCCGAAGCATGGCGCCTTTTTCTGATCACCGGTTTTTTAGGCGGACTCACCACCTTTTCGGCATTTTCTGCAGAGGTCGTACAGTTTATTCAGCAGGGCCGATGGGCCTTGGTTGGCATGGAAATTTTGTTGCATGTCGGTGGCTCGATCGTGCTGACCCTGTTGGGGGTTGCCACTTATTTTGCGTTGCGTTGAGCAAGCCCCACCATCCCGATCCATCACTGTAAGACCGGCTCTGTAGCCCGTCATTGCGAGGGCCGAAGGCCCGTGGCAATCCATCGACCGAATAGCTGATTATCAATTTGCGACCAGATCGATAGGCTTGAAGTCGCCATGGGAGCGAATTCTCCCATTTTGGGAGAATTGGGTTATCATGAGGGTCATCGCAAAAAGCACGCTTCGGAAGTTCTGGGAAAAGCCCGAGTATTTGGATGCAAAAGGGCCACTCGAGGGTTGGCACGAAGAGGTGGTAAAGGCCAGTTGGCGTTCGCCACAGGATGTAAAAAATCAGTTTGGGAGCGTGAGTATTGTTGCGAACAATCGAGTGGTGTTCAACATCGCCGGTAACAAATATCGATTGGTCGCAGAGATGCAGTACCGAGCCGGAATCGCATGGGTGAAGTTCATCGGCACTCACGCGCAGTACGACACGATCAACGTGGAGACCGTGAATGAATATTAAGCCGATTCGAAACGATGACGATTTGCGCCAAACATTCGTTCGTCTCGAAGAAATCTTTCAGGCGCCGGAAGGAAGCCCAGAGGCCGACGAAATGGAAGTGCTGGTCGCGCTGGTAGAAGCCTATGAAAACCGCAAATATCCAGTCGGGCCTGCTGACCCCATTGAGGCGATCAAGTTTCAGATGGAGCAACAGGGCTTAGCGCCAAAAGATCTGGAGCCTTTTATCGGTTCAAGTGGTCGTGTTTCTGAGGTGCTCAATCGCAAGCGGCCACTGAGTCTACGCATGGTCAAGCGGTTGCATGAAGGGCTGAAAATTCCCTATGAAACCCTTTTGTCGAAGATTGGCTGAGTCGGGGAAGAGCCAAGTGTAGGTGGTGGGTTGTGCAGGATTCGAACCTGCGACCAACGGATTAAAAGTGCTGGACTCTGCTGAAAAGTTTTTTCTCGTTCAAAGTCGTAGCACGGTCTAAAACTTTTTTGCGTGCGTGCTGCATTTTGTAAAACGCAAGCGTAAAAATAATTTACGGTCATTTTAGCTATGCTTCTCACTATTGCAAGTGCGATTTACAAAACGCTGTCTCAAATCGCCGAAACCCTGCTCAACAGCGTCGTTTGACCGTTTATCGTATGGTCCGCAAAGCCCCGTCCAGCCTGCCTGTCCAGTCGGCACGGTTTTTTTACGCTTGCTGACGGATTTTGTTCGCCGCTCGTCGTTGTCGCTCTGTCTCTTTCGTTTGTCGTTGTCGTTCACGCTCCGCAGCCAAAGCACGCCTATCAGTCTCAATCTGTTGCTGCAATGACCGTATGCGTTGCTGCTGCGGTGTAAGTGCAACTTCAATCACGCTTTCGTTGACACTGAATTCACCCGCTGGCGAGTAGCCGGTGCCACTGACCCGAGCATCAATCTCGGCAGTAGCAATGCGTTGAATGGCCATTTCATTGCGTGTGAGCGTGCCAGTTTTATCGGAGCAAATTACCGTCACGGAACCGAGCGCTTCCACAACAGGAAGCTTGCGAATAATGGCATTGCGTTTGGCCATGCGTTGCACGCCAATGGCCAGGGTAATGGTCATGATGGCGGGCAGGCCCTCGGGAATTGCCGCCACGGCAAGGCCAACGGCGGCCATGAACATTTCCGTGGCGGAGAATTCGCGAATGAAATAGCCAAATGCAAACGTAAGGATTGCGAGCACCACGATGGCGAGGGAGAGCAGCTTGCTAAAGCGCTCCATGCGCCGTGTCAGTGGCGTGGCAAGAGTTTGCACGCCCGATAAGATTTCACTGATCCGGCCAATTTCGGTGGCCTGGCCAGTGGCCACCACCACGCCACTCCCTTGGCCGGTGGCAATCAGGGTGCTGGAATAGGCCATGCAGTGGCGATCGCCCAAGGCACTTTGTTCTTGCGCGGGCGTTGTTGATTTTTCAACTGCAAGGGACTCGCCGGTCAGCACGGCTTCTTGCGCACTCAGGTTATACGCCTGCAAGAGCCGTAGATCGGCCGGCACTTTGTCGCCGGCAGCAAGGTAAACAATATCGCCAGGCACCAGATCCTGCGCCGGGATTTCCTGGCGCAGGCCATTGCGCATGACTTGTGCCGTGGGCGAGAGCATGCCGCGGATTTTTTCCAGTGCCGACTCTGCTTTTCCCTCTTGCACAAAACCAATCAGGGCGTTGATCACCACCACGCCTGCGATCACTGCGCTGTCAATCCATTGACCAAGCAAGAGGGTAATTGCGGCGGCTACAAGCAGCACATAAATCAGCACATTGTTGAACTGCGACAGAAAGCGCAGCAGCGACCCGTGTTTTTTCCCTTCTGCTAAACGATTGGGTCCGTACTCTTGCAAACGACGCTCGGCCTCTTCGTGGCTTAAGCCCTCACGTGCGTTTGTATCGGCAAGTTCAGTGGCCTCTTGCGCGGAACAGGTGTGCCAGGAGGGTGTAGTTTGTTGAGGGCTTGTCTTGGGCAAGTGTTGGGCTTCTTTTCTGGGCATTGTTCTAAGTCAAACATGTCACGTTTTCAGCCGACGTAACTGACGCATTTGTTCATTTGTATATTGCGACGCAGTAAACTGGGGTCAGGGAAAACCATAGGAGTCTGAATCATGAAATTTCTCGCACCCGTCTCTTTGATTCTATCGGCCGGTTTGGTTTCACTGTCTCCGGCAGTGAGTGCTTACGACGGTGACTGGAAGCGCGGAAGGCTCTACTACCGTGCGGTCTGCACCGCCTGCCACACCGACACCATGGCCACGCCGATCGCGCCCAATGCCATGACCAAGGCCCAGTGGGCCGACTACCTGAAGGCGGACAAGCACGCCAAGGGCAAGGATACGGTGAGCCAGTACTGGGGTAAGGCGTACCGGGAAAGCGTCAAGGCGAAAAACCGAGCAGCGGAGCGTTTTCTGGCCGTGCCTGAGGCCGAGCTTGCCGCAGACATTCGGGTGTTTGTGGTCCGTGGTGCAAAAGATGGCGACGCACCGGCCACCTGCAACTAAGCGAACTTTTCTGGGAGAACCATCATGAACCTATTGCGTCGACTCGCACTGCCTTTCGCGCTTTCCTTGGGCGTTGCCGCGCCGATGATTGGCCACGTTGCCGTGGCGTCCGAGCCTGTGGCGGCCGTGAAAAAAGAAGGCTGGTATCACACCTTGATCAAGGTGGAAGAGGTTGAAAAACTTGCCGTGCTTCCGAAAAAAGAAGGCGCCGTGTTAATTGATTCGCGACCTGCGGCACGCAAGTACGATCTCGGCCATATCCAAACGGCCATCAACATTCCCGATAGCCAGTTTGAAAAGCTTGCGGCGAGCATGCTGCCCGAGAAAAAAGACACGCTGTTGGTGTTTTATTGCGAAGGCTATGAGTGTTCACTAAGCCATGCCTCGGCATTTAAAGCCGAAAAAATGGGCTACACCAATATCAAGGTGTTTGCGGAAGGGTTTCCGGAGTGGGTCAAGCGCGGCAATCTGATATCCATCAGCGTGCCCTATGTGAAAAAGCTGCTCGATGAAAAAACTCCCATGGTGTTGATCGACTCGCGCCCCAAGGGCCGCAAATACGATCAGGGCCATATCCCCGGCGCCATCAGCCTTCCCGATTCCCAGTTTGAAAAGCTTGCGCCTGCCTTATTGCCCGCAGATAAAAATGCGCTCCTGGTGTTTTATTGCGAGGGCCTGATCTGTGCGCTTAGCAATGAATCGGCCATGAAGGCGCAAAAGCTGGGCTACACCAATGTGCGTGTGGTGCCCGAGGGCTATCCCGACTGGGTCAAGCGCTACGGCCCAGGCCCGGTGGCGGGCGCAGCGCCCGCATCGGCCGCTCCTGCGATTGAACAGGGTAAAGAAGCGGGAACGATCACTGTGGCCTCGTTTGAAAAACTTTTTAAAGAAGCGCCCGACAGCATTGTGGTGATTGATGTGCGCGATCCCAAGGAGTTTGCAACGGGTTCCTTCAAAGGCGCAAAAAACATTCATATCAATGACCTTGAAAAACGGATTGATGAACTGCCTGCCGACAAGCCGATTGTGTTTGTCTGCGGCGCGGGCAGCCGAAGCGGCGAGGCGCATGACATGGTCAAGCTGATCAAGCCTGCGCTGAAGACCTTTTTCATGGATGCACAGATCAAGTGGGCTGCTGATGGCAGCTACACCATGAAGCAGAACTAAGCCGTCGTTGTAACGTACGCAAGGAGTGTTGTGATGGGACAGTGGAAATCAAAATCGGGAAGACAATTGGCACTGCCAGGAGGCTGGGCCGCACTGATGATGGTGGTGCTGGCGAGCCTTTTCGCCCCGCAGGTCATTGCCAAATCCGAATCCACTGCCGATCACTCCAAGTTCAAAGAGCTTCAGCAGCCGTTTGCCTCCGGCCCGGAAGTGACCAAGGCCTGTCTGTCCTGCCACACTGAAGCGGCCGATCAGATTCACCGCACCAAGCATTGGAAGTGGGAGTTCACAAGCCCAGAAACAGGCCAAAAGCTTGGCAAGAAAAATGTGATCAACAATTTCTGTATCTCAACGCCTGCAAACTACACAGGCTGCGCGAGCTGCCACGTGGGCTATGGCTGGAAGGACAATAACTTCGATTTCACCTCGAAAGAAAACGTCGATTGCCTGGTTTGCCACGACACTACCGGGTCGTATAAAAAAGCAGGTGGCGCTGGGCACCCCGTTTATAAAGATATTGAAAGCCCGCCGGGTTCGGGAAAGATTCTGAAGGCCGTGAACCTGCGCAATGTGGCTCAAAGCGTTGGCAAGACCAGTCGCGATACCTGTGGCGCTTGCCACTTCTTTGGCGGCGGTGGCGATGGAGTAAAGCACGGTGATATGGATTCCTCGCTGGCCGCGCCCGATCGCGACTTGGATGTGCACATGGATGCGCTCGGCCTGGACTTCACCTGTGGCACGTGTCATGAGGCCAGCTCGCACGATGTTATCGGCAGCCGTTACACGCCAACCGCCAA